>Ga0068877_10000375_pt1 | contig 38478 bp, 32 predicted proteins | sample NOAtaG_FD_66437 | JGI IMG/M metagenome (GOLD analysis project Ga0068877, IMG submission 66437) | Freshwater lake microbial communities from Lake Erie, under a cyanobacterial bloom - NOAA_Erie_Diel6S_1000h metaG | ecosystem: Environmental > Aquatic > Freshwater > Lake | place: USA: Ohio, Lake...
CCACGGGCCGCCTCAACCGCGGCTGGCTCGAGACCCTGGTGGCCGATGTGGTGCGGCTGCGCCGTCAGGGCAAGGAAGTCGTGCTCGTCTCTTCGGGCGCGATCGCCCTCGGCCGGCGACACCTCGGCTTGCCCCGCGGTGCGCTCCGCCTCGAGGAAAGCCAGGCTGCGGCCGCCGTCGGCCAGATCCGGCTGGCCCACGCCTACAAGGAACTGCTGGAGGCCCAAGGCGTGCCGGTGGCGCAGGTGCTGCTGACGCTCGAGGACAGCGAGCAGCGGCGACGCTACCTGAACGCGCGCGCCACCCTCACCACGCTGCTCGCCCACGGTGCGGTACCCGTGATCAACGAGAACGACACCGTCGCCACGGCGGAGATCCGCTACGGGGACAACGACCGGCTCGCCGCCCGCGTGGCGCAGATGGTGAGCGCCGACTGTGTGCTGCTGTTGTCCGACATCGACGGCCTCTACACCGCCGACCCCCACAAGGACCCGGCCGCGAAGTTCATCCCGACGGTCCGGGAGATCACGCCCGCGATCGAGGCCATGGCGGGCGGCTCGGCCTCCGAGGTCGGTCGCGGCGGCATGACCACCAAGATCCTCGCGGCGCGCATCGCGGTGGCTGCCGGCTGCCATTTCTGCATCGCGGCCGGTGCGCCGCGCCACCCGGTACGCCGCATCGAGCAGGGCGGGCGCTGCACCTGGTTCCGCCCGGCCGCCACCCCGGTCGCGGCGCGCAAGCAGTGGATCGCCGGGACGCTGCGTCCGGCGGGCGCGCTGCGCATCGACGAGGGCGCGGGTCGCGCGCTGCGCCTCGGCAAGAGCCTGCTTCCGGCGGGCGTCACGGCGGTGGAGGGCCGCTTCGAACGCGGCGATACGGTCAGCGTGCTCGCCTCCGACGGCCAGGAGATCGCGCGCGGCATCGTCGCCTACGGCGACGCCGAGGCGGCGCGCATCCTCGGTCGGCGCAGCGCCGACATCGCCGCGCTGTTGGGATACGCCGGCCGCGACGAACTCATCCACCGCGACGACTTGGTGCTGCAATGACCCCCGCCGACGCTGCCCCGCACGGGGCCGGCTCCTCCGGGGCGGTCGCAGAGGACATCGGCACGCTCATGCGCGGTCTGGGTGAAGCGGCGCTCGCCGCACAACCTGTGCTCGCGGCGGCGTCGCGGACGCAGAAGGATGCCGCGCTGTTGGCCGCCGCCGCGGCGCTGCGGACCCATCAGGCCGATGTGCTCGCCGCCAACGCGATCGACATGGCCGAAGCCGAGCGCAAGGATCTTTCGGCGGCGATGCTCGACCGGTTGCGGCTCGATGCCGGGCGGATAGAGTCGATGGCCCGCGGGCTCGAGGCGGTGGCCGCGCTGCCCGACCCGGTCGGTCGCGTGCTCGAGGAGCGCACGCGCCCGAATGGCCTCTGCATCGCACGGGTGGCGGTGCCGCTCGGCGTCATCGGCATCATCTACGAAAGCCGTCCCAACGTGACCGCCGACGCCGGGGCGCTGTGCCTGAAGTCGGGCAACGCGGTGATCCTGCGCGGCGGCTCGGAGAGCGCGCGATCGAGCGCGGCGATCCATCGCTGCCTGCGCGACGGGCTGCGCGTCGCGGGGTTGCCCGAGGCCTGCATCCAGCTCGTGCCGGTGGCCGATCGCGCCGCGGTCGGTCACATGCTCTCGGGCATGACCGAGTACCTCGATGTGGTCGTGCCGCGCGGCGGCAAGGGGCTCGTGAAGCGCGTGCAGGAGGAGGCGCGGGTCCCGGTCATCGGCCACCTCGACGGCAACTGCCACGTCTACGTCGATCGTGCCGCGGACCTGCGGATGGCGGTCGCGATCGCCTTGAACGCCAAGCTGCGCCGTACCGGCATCTGCGGCGCCGCGGAGACCTTGCTGGTCGATGCGGGCTGCGCCGCGACGCACCTGCAACCCTTGGTGGCTGCGCTGCTCGATGCCGGTTGCGAAGTGCGCGGCGATGCCGCAGCGCAGCAGGCGGATGCCCGCGTCCTGCCGGCCACCGAGGACGACTGGTACACGGAATACCTCGATGCCGTGATCGCGGTGCGCGTGGTGGCCGGCGTCGAGGCGGCGATGGCGCACATCGCGCACTATGGCTCGGCGCACACCGAGTCCATCATCACCGAGGATGCGGCCACGGCCGAGCGCTTCCTGCAGGGCGTCGACAGCGCGATCGTGCTGCACAACGCTTCGACGCAGTTCGCGGACGGCGGGGAGTTCGGGATGGGCGCCGAGATCGGCATCTCCACGGACCGCTTCCACGCGCGCGGCCCGGTCGGCGTCGAACAGTTGACCAGCTACAAATACATGGTGCGCGGCGCGGGACAGATCCGGCCCTGATCGGGCAGACCCGTCCCGGGTGACGTGCCGTCAGGATCGGGCGGTGAGGTGCTGCGCGCCGCCCCGGAGCGACCAGACGTCCTGCAGGCCGCGCTCGCGCAGCGTCTCGCAGGCATTGCGACTGCGCAGACCACGCCCGCAGACGAGCAGATAGCGTCCGTCCGTCGGCAGGTTCCGTCCGGCGAGCAGTTCCGCCATCGGGATGCGTTTCACGACACCGGGTGACGGCTCCGGCAGCGGATCGGCCGCGGATTCGGCCGGGTCACGGATGTCGATGACGGCATAGCCGGCGCTCAGGGCCTGCGCGAGCCCGTCGAAGTCCAGCTCCAAGGCGGCGGCGGACGCCTCGCCCGCGCCGGACGCCCGTCCGCCCCGCGCCCGTGCCGCCGCGAGGCCCGCGGCCGAGGGTGCGCAAGTCCCGTTCCGGCAGGCGGTGGCGCGACCCGTGCGCAAGCGCGTCATGCGCGCCTCAAGCAAGTCGACGAGCAGCAGTTCGTCGCCGAGCCGGCCGGGCAGCCCGAGCAGGATCTTGAGCGCCTCGAGCGCCTGCAGGCTGCCGAGCACGCCCGGCACCGGGCCCAACACCCCCGCCTCCGCGCAATTGCCGACGACGCCGTCGCGGGTCGCCTCGGGCCACAGGCAGCGCAGGCAGGCGCTGCCTCGTGCCGGGTCGACGACCTGCAGTTGGCCCTCGAACTGGTGGACGCTCGCCAGCAGCGCCGGGATGCCGAGCGCCTGCGAGAGGTCGTTCAGCAGGAACTTGGTGGCGAAGTTGTCGCTGCAGTCGATCACCAGGTCGCAACCGTCGAGGAGCAGGGCGGCGTTGTCGGCATCGAGACGCCGCGCATGCGCATCGACGCGGACGTCGGGGTTGAGTGCGTTGATGCGCGCCGCGGCGAGCTGCGCTTTGGGCCGACCGCAATCGGCGAGCGCATACCAGGTCTGCCGGTGCAGGTTCGAGGGCTCGAGCGCATCGCCGTCGATCACCACGAGCCGACCGATGCCTGCGCCCGCGAGGTACTGCAGCACCGGCACGCCGAGTCCGCCTGCGCCGACGACGGCGACCGCGCTCTCGCGCAGCCGTCGCTGTCCCTCCGCGCCGACCTCCCGGAGGGTCATCTGCCGTGAATAATCCGGGCTCTGGGGGCGCGTTGAAGGCGGCGGTGATGCGGCGTGGTCATGCGCGTGGTCGTGGTCATGCGCGTGGTTGTGGTCATGCGCGTGGTCGTGGTCATGCGCGTGGTCGTGGTCATGCGCGTGGCCCTCGCGCGGTGCCGTGGCACAGCGTTCGCAGTTGACCCAGCCGGAGTCGCCATCGACGTAGTGCTCCTTCTTCCAGATGGGCACCCGATGCTTCACCTCGTCGATGATCCAGCGGCAGGCGCGGAACGCCTCGTCGCGATGCGGCGCGGAGACCCCGACCCAGACGGCGATCTCGCCGAGCGCGAGGTCGCCGACGCGGTGTACGCAGCGCGCGTTGCGCACCCCGAAGCGCGCGCAGGCCTCGGCGACGATGCGTCCGCCTTCGCGCACGGCGAGCGCCTCGAAGGCCTCGTACTCGAGGCGACGCACCCTGCGACCTTCGTTGAGGTCGCGCACCCAGCCCTCGAACGCCGCGTAGCCGCCGCAGGACGGATCGGCGAGCGAGGCTTGCAGGGCCTGCGGATCAAGCGGCTCGGTGCTGAACGCGAACGGCGCCATGTGCCGCCTCAGCCGCCGGCCACGGGCGGGATGAACACCACGGTGTCGCCCGCCGCGAGCGGTTGCTCCCATTCGCCGAAATCGCCGTTGATCGCGACGCGCAGCATCTCCACCGGCAGCGTGAACCGGTGGCGCGCCTGCAGTTCGGCGTAGAGCTCGCGCGGCGTACGCGCGGCGCTGTCGAGCGACTCGGCCGCGCGGCCGGCCTGTTCGCGCAGCAACGCGAAATACTGGATCGTGAGCGGCCGGGTCGCGGCGGTCTTCGGGTCGAGGTCTTGCATGGCGCGCCAATATTCCGTGGCGGAGTTGATGTTGTCGAGGGCGTCGCGGCGTGGCAGGTCGATGATCCGGGCATCGTGGGCGAGCAGGAATTTCCTCGGGCAGCGGCCGCCGTCGGCGACATGCTGCGCGAGCGGTCCGACCGCTTGCGGTTCCCAGATGGCGCACAAGGGTTCGGGCAGGCCGTCATGCCCGGAGCGGAACGCGGTCGCCACCCGGTCCGGGTCGCGGGCGGCGACCAGCGTCCGCAGCGTCGTCGCATCCAGGAAGGGCAGGTCGCAGGCGAGCACCAACCACGCCGCGCCGGGCTCGGCACGCAGCGCGGCGAGGATGCCGGCGATGGGGCCTGCGCCATCGGCGCCATCGACGATCTGGGGGTGGTGCGCACGGGCGGGATCGGCGGCCTGATCGGGCCGCACCGAGATCCATCCCGGGATGCCGAGGTCCCGCAGCAGGTCGAGCCCGACTTCGAGCTGGGTGCGGCCGTGGTACGTGAGCGTCGCCTTGTCGCGGCCCATGCGCGTGCTGCGCCCGCCGGCGAGCACCAGTCCCCGCAGCGGCGGGGTCATCGGCGCGGTCCCGTCTTCCGGCGCTTGGCGGTGGCGGCGGCCGGCGCGGCGCGGCCCGCGAAATCGCGCTTGCCGCCGCGCTTGCGGAGCAGCCGCACCGGACCGATGCGGATGTCGTGCGAGAGCGCCTTGCACATGTCGTAGATGACGAGCGCGGCCACGGTCGCGCCGGTCAGGGCCTCCATCTCGACCCCGGTGCGGTGCGTGGTGCGCACCGTGCAGCGGATCACGACCAGACCGCTGCGCGGCGTGTCGATGTCGAGGTCGCAGTGCTCGAGCGGCAGGGGATGGCAGAACGGGATCCATTCATGGGTGCGCTTGACCGCCTGCACGGCCGCGATGATCGCGGTGTCGAACACCGGGCCCTTGCGGGTGCGGTGGCCGCTCGCCGCGAGCGCACGGGCGACCGCGGCGGGCAGCGTGACCCGCGCCTCGGCCACGGCTTCGCGTGCGCTGACCGGCTTGCCGCCGATGTCGACCATCGCCGGTCGGTTGCGCGCATCCAGATGCGTCAGGCCCGTGGCTGTGGCGCGCGGGCGTCGCCGGGGTGTCGTCGCCATCTCAACCTCCGACGTGGAACATCTCGACCTTGGGATCGCGGCCCGCGCGCTGCAGCGCGCGCTGTTCGCTGTAGCGGTCGGCCCGGCGCGCCCAGGTGCTGCGCAACAGGTCCGCGAGCGCATCGTCATCGGCACCGGCCCGCAAGGGGCTGCGCAGGTCGACGCCGGTGGTCGCGAACAGGCAGGAGTACAGCATCCCGTCCGAGGAGAGCCGCGCCCGCGAACAGTCGCCGCAGAAGGGCTGGCTCACCGAGGAGATGAACCCGACCTCGCCCGCACCGTCCGTGAAAGCCTGCCGCTCGGCGACCTCGCCCGTGTAGTTGCGGTCGACGGGAGCCATCGGCCAACGCGCCGCGATCGCCGCAGCGAGCTCCGAGGAGGGTACGACCATGTCGGAACGCCAGTCGTTGCGGTTGCCGACGTCCATGTATTCGATGAAGCGCACGATCACGCCGGTGCCGCGGAAGTGTTCGACCAATGCGAGGGCGGTGTGGTCGTTGATGCCGCGCTGGATGACGGCGTTCACCTTCACCGGGCCGAGCCCGGCGCGGCGCGCCGCATCGATGCCTTCCAGCACCTGTTCCACGCCGCCGAAACCGCCGCTCATCCGGGCGAAGACGGCAGGGTCCAGGCTGTCGAGGCTCACGGTCACGCGGTGCAGGCCGGCGGCCTTCAGTTCGGTGGCGTATTTCGCGAGCAGGATGCCGTTGGTGGTGAGCGCGACGTCCTCGATGCCGGCGAGTCCGCTGAGATCGCCGATGAGGTCGGGCAGGTTGGGCCGCAGCAGCGGCTCGCCGCCCGTGAGGCGCAGCTTGCGCACGCCGAGCCGGGCGCCGAGCCGGGCGAGCCGCACGATCTCCTCGAACGACAGGCGCTCGGCCGAGGCGAGGAAGCGGTAGCCGTCGTGGAAGGTGTGCTGCGGCATGCAGTACGGACAACGGAAATTGCAGCGGTCCATCACCGAGATGCGCAGGTCGCGCAACGGGCGACCGAGCGTGTCGCGCAGCAGCAAGGCGCCCGCGGCGTCGAGGGTCGATGCGCGGCGCAGAGGCAGCAGGGGATGTTCGCGTGCGGTCATGGATCGCTCAGCTCACCAACGGTGCAGGCGGGCGACGAAGCCCTTGGGATGGGTGGTGGGGCCGGGCGGCAATTCGAGCACGCCGTCGGTCCCGGTCAGCGCGGCGTAGTCCCCGGAGCCGTTGGTCGGGCAGGGCTCCGCCCAGGGGCGTCCCCAGTCGTCGATGACCACCCGGACCGGGAGGAAGAAGGCGAGCGGCACGCGCACCTCGACGGGCGCGGCGAGCGCGATGCGTTCGGGCGCGCGCGGCGTCTCGCCCATCGCCGCGTAGAGCGCCGGCAGCACGTAGCGCGCGAGACAGACGAGGGTGGAGACCGGGTTGCCGGGCAGCGCGAACACGGCGGTCCCCTGCGGGGCGATGCCGAACCACAGCGGTTTGCCCGGCCGCTGTGCGACCTTGTGGAAGATCTTCCGGACGCCGAGGGCCGCGAGCGCGTCCGGCACAAGGTCGAGCCGGCCGGCCGACACGCCGCCCGACAACACGAGCACGTCGTGGGTGTGCAGCAGCACCCGCAGCCGCGAGGTGAGCGCGCCGAGTTCGTCGGGCAGGTGTTCGTCCGCGATCCGCTGGAAACCCTGGCGGCGCAGCGCGGCGACGATGCCGTAGGCGTTCGAGCGGCGCACCTGGTGCGCCGCGATGGGTTCCCCCGGCTCGACCAGTTCGTTGCCGGTGGAGACGACGCTGAGGGTCGGCTGCGCGCTGACGCGGATGCGTGGCATGCCCGCACCGGCGGCGACGGCGATCTCGGGAGCCCCGAGCCGTGCGCCTGTCGCGAGCAGCAAGCGGCCTTGTCGGACATCGCTGCCGCGACGGTGCACATTCTGTCCGGCGTTGACCTGCAGACCGGCCTGGAACGCGACGGTCGTCGGCGTCGAGGCGTCGTCGCGACGGCTCTGTTCGACCGGGATCACGGCATCGCAGCCTGATGGCAATACGCCACCCGTCATGATCTCGATGGCATGCCGCGGCGAAGCGAGCGACAGCGGCGGGTCGCCGGCGGCCTGCATCGCCTGCACGATGAACGGCTGCCCGCCGCGCAAGCCCTCGGACGACACGGCGAACCCGTCCATCGCGACGCGATCGAAGGGCGGCTGGTCGCGCTCCGCATAGATGTTCTCGCGCAGCACCGCCCCGACGCATTGCACGAGCGGCAGCGACTCGATCGGCAGGCAGGTGAGCTGCTCGGCGATCAGGGCATCGGCTTCGGCGGGGGAGATCATGGGGGCAGTGTAGCCCGAGGGGCTGGCAGCGACGGTTCGGCGAAGTCCGTCGAACGCGCACCGGATGGCCACCCGTCCGGAGGACGGGCGGCGCCGGGCGAGGGAACCGGCCGTGGTGACGGCCGGGCCGGGGTCACTTCTTGGCGTTCTTCTCGCGCCAGGTGCGGATCTGGACGTTCAGGCGGTCGGCCACGGCCTGCGCCTCGTCCACCGCCGCGTTCATCTTCTGGTCGCGGATCTTCTCGAGTTCGGCGCGGGCTTCGGGCGTCATGTCCGGCTGCGCGGCGACCGACTCGTTGAACTGGGTCTCGAGGCAGGACTGATAGGCGGTGATCGCGGCATCGAAGGCCTTCACTTCCTTCTGGCTGGCGAGCATCTGCTCGAGCGTGGCGGTGCCGCCGTCCGGGATCTTCTCCGGACCCTTGGGGTAGGTGCACGCGGCCTGCGCTTGGCCGGCAGCGAGGGCAGCGACGAGCGCCAGCGGGTACAGCATCTTCATGACGGGGTCTCTCCGGATAAAGTGGTCGGACGGCGTAATGGTAAGGCGCAGTCGAGCGTCGGGGCAATGGCGCGCGCACTTGGTACACTGGTGCGGCTGCGCCCGTAGCTCAGTTGGATAGAGCATCAGGCTTCGAACCTGAGGGTCGGGAGTTCGAATCTCTCCGGGCGCGCCAGTCTTCCGGCCGCCTACTCGCCGCATCCGGGCATAATCCCGCCAAGCCGCCGTCCGGGCGGCGCTCGACGGTGACTGCATGAAGCGGCTCGGCATCCTCTGGCTCGTGGTGTTCATCAGCCTGGCTGGCTTCGGCATCACCACCATCCCGTTCCCCTTGGTCGCCGAACAGATGGGCGCGTCGGATTTCTGGAAGACCTTCGGCGGCGCCGGGGTGTTCTCCCTGTTCCAGCTCCTGTCCACGCCGGTCTGGGGCCGTTGCAGCGACGCCTATGGCCGCAAACCGATCCTGGTGCTGAGCCTGGTCGGCACCGTCATCGCTTTCGCCTGGCTGGCCGTCGCGGATTCTTTGACGTCGCTGCTGATGGCGCGTGCGTTCGGCGGCATCATGTCGGGCAATCTGGCCGCGGCGTTCGCCTATGCCACCGATGTGACGGATGCAGAGGGCCGGGCCAAGGGCCTCGGTATCGTCGCCTCGGCGTTCGGCGTCGGCTTCGCCGTCGGACCGCCGCTCGGGGGCCTGCTGGGCACCGTGGAGGACGGTGCGAGCCTGTTCGGACCGAGCTTGGTGTCCGCGGGCCTTGCGGTGATCGCCTTGCTCGGCACGGTGTTCTTGCTGCCCGAGAGCCTGCCGCCGGCCTCACGCCGGCCGTTCGGCGCCCGGTCCGCCACGAGCGTCGCTGGTGGCATCACGGGCGGCGTCACAGGCAGCGTCGCCGGCGGCGTCGCGGGCGGCGCGGCGCCGAAGCGCAGCGGTGCGCCGTGGGCGATCCTCGCCGCCAAGCCGGTGCTGATGGGTCTTTTCGCCTCGAGCCTGATGGTCGCCATCGCCGCCGGAGCGATGCAGTCGGTCTACCAGTTCTGGGGACGCGACCTGTTCCAGTTCACGCTCAAGGACGTGGGCCTGCAGTTCATGGCCTTCGCGCTGCTGTCGGCGGCCGGCCAGGCGGGGCTCACCGGGCCGCTCACCCGACGGTTCGGCGAACGCCGGGTCGCGTTCGGCGCGACCGTGGGCGTGACGATCGGTCTCGCGCTGTTCGCCGTGGCCGCGAGCCCGGCGATGGCCTGGGTCGCGATCTGCGTGTTCGGGTTCGCGAACGGCCTTTTCCTGCCGGCGGTCAGCAGCCTGATGTCCTTCCAGGCCGCGGACGACGAGCGCGGCGCCGTGATGGGCGTTTTCAACGCCTCGAGCAGCGCGGGCCGCATCGTCGGGCCGGCGCTCTCAGGCCCGCTCTATTTCAAGTTCGGGCCGGCGGTGCCCTTCGTGCTGTCGGCCATGCTCACGGTGCTGGGTGCGCTGCTCATGGCGCGCCGCGTCCACAGATGAATCCGACAAGAGGGATGAAGCCATGACCATGATGATCCTCGGCCTCGTGATCTTCCTCGGCATGCACTCGGTCGCGATCGTCGCGCCGGCGTGGCGCGATGCGATGGCCGCCCGGTTGGGCGCGGGCGCGTGGAAAGGCCTGTATTCTCTGGTCTCGTTGGTCGGCTTCCTGCTGATCCTCAAGGGCTACGCCGCGGCGCGGCTCGAGCCGACGCTCGTCTGGGTGCCGCCCACCGGGTTGCGCCATGTCGCGGCGTTGCTGATGCTGCCGGTCTTCCCGTTGCTGCTCGCCACCTATCTGCCCGGCCGCATCCGCACGGTCGCCCAGCATCCGATGCTCGCCGCCGTGAAGTTCTGGGCGCTCGCTCACCTGCTCGCCAACGGCATGCTCGCCGATCTCATCCTCTTCGGGTCGCTGCTCGCCTGGGCCGTGCTCGACCGCATCTCGCTCAAGCGGCGAGCGCCGCGACCTGTGCCGACCGCGCCGACGAAGCCCTGGAACGATGTCCTCGCCGTGGCGCTGGGGCTCGCCGTCTATGCCGGGTTCGTGATGAACTGGCACTATCGCCTGTTCGGCGTTTCACCTTTCGGATGACACCATGACCACCGTCCACGATTTCATCGCACGCACCCTCGAAGGCAACGAGCAGTCCCTCGGCGACCATCGCGGCAAGGTGCTGCTGATCGTCAACGTCGCGAGCCGCTGCGGCCTGACGCCCCAATACACCGCCCTCGAGGCGCTGCAGAAGCGGTATGCGCCGCGCGGCTTCGCGGTGCTCGGCTTCCCCTGCAACCAGTTCGGCGGCCAAGAGCCGGGGACCGAGACCGAGATCCGCGAGTTCTGCACGCTCAACTACGGCGTGACCTTCCCGATGTACGCCAAGGTCGACGTCAACGGCGACGGTACGGCCCCGTTGTTCGCGCACCTCAAATCGGCGGCGCCCGGGCTGCTCGGCAGCGAGAGCGTGAAGTGGAACTTCACCAAATTCCTGATCGACCGCGAGGGCCGGGTGGTCCGGCGCTATGCGCCCACCGACTCTCCCGAGGGGCTCGCCCAGGACATCGAGGCCTTGCTGTGAGGCAGGTCCTCGCCCTCGCGGCTTGCGCGGCGCTGCTCGCGGGCTGCGCGACCCCGGATGTACGTGACACGCGCAACGTGTCGGCGCCCGTCATCGAGGCGAAACCCGCGCGCGATTGGCGCGCGGGCGGCATGGTCGCCGCAGCCAATCCGCTCGCCGTCGAAGCGGGGCTCGAAGTCCTGCGCGCGGGCGGCTCGGCCGTCGATGCCGCGATCGCCGTGCAGGCGGTGCTCGGCCTCGTCGAGCCGCAGTCCTCCGGCATCGGCGGTGGCGCGTTCCTGGTGCACTACGACGCGGCGACCGGTGACGTCGTCACCTTCGACGGCCGTGAGGTCGCGCCGCAGGGCGCGACGCCCGGGATGTTCCTCGATGCCGCAGGCAAGCCGCTGCCCTTCGCCGTGGCGGTGCGCTCCGGGCGGGCGGTGGGCGTTCCCGGCGTCATCGCGATGCTCGGGATGGCGCACCGCCAGTTCGGCCGCTTGTCTTGGTCGCGGCCCTGGCAGCCGGCCATCCGTCTCGCCGAGCGCGGCTTCCCCGTATCGCCGCGCCTCAATGAATTGATCGGCAGCGCCCTCGCGCGTGACGCGATGTTGCCGGCCGGCCGGGCCTATCTCACGAGCGACGGCAGTACGCCGCACGCCGTCGGCGCGATCCTGCGCAACCCCGATTACGCGTCGACGCTGCGTCAGGTGGCGACGGGTGGCGCGAGGGTGTTCTACGAAGGGCGGCTTGCCGCGGCCATCGTGGCGGGCGCCGCTGCCGATCCCATGCCCGGTTCGCTCACGCTCGCCGACCTCGCCGCCTACCGGCCGGCGCGGCTCGAGCCGGTCTGCAGCGGCTATCGGGTGTACCTCGTCTGCGGGATGCGTCCGCCGTCCTCGGGCGGCATCGGCGTGCTCGCGGCGCTCGGCATCCTCGAGAACTTCGAGATGTCCTCGATGGGGCCGGGTACCGTCGCGGGTTGGCATCACCTGATCGAGGCGCAACGGCTCGCCTATGCGGACCGTGACAAATACGTCGCCGACGACCGCTTGGTCGCGGTGCCGCTTGCGGGGCTCACGGACAAGGACTACCTGCGGTCGCGGGCCGCCCTCGTGTCGCCGGACCGCGCCTTGGGCGTGGTCGAGGCCGGGAAGCCGCCAGGTGCGCCGGTCCGCGGTCGCGATGCCACGGCCGAGGTGCCGGGCACCAGCCATTTCGTCGTGGTCGACCCGAAGGGCAACGCGGTCTCGATGACCACCACGGTCGAGTCGCTGTTCGGCTCGCAGCGTTTCGTCGCCGGGTTCTTCCTCAACAACCAGTTGACCGACTTCAGCTTCCGGCCGGTGGACGACCGGGGCGAAGCCATCGCCAATGCGGTCGCCTCCGGCAAGAAACCCCGCTCGTCGATGTCACCGACCCTTGTCTTCCGCGACGGTGCGTTCGAGCTTGCGGTCGGCTCTCCGGGCGGCAACGCGATCATCGCCTACGTCGTGAAGACCTTGGTCGGCATGCTCGATTGGGGACTGACGCCGCAGCAGGCGGTCGACCTGCCCAACGTGATCGCGCGCGGCGCGGTGGTGGTCGAGACCGCGCGCATCGACCCTGCGGTCGTGGAGTCGCTCAAGGGCATGGGACACGTCTTCCGCGACGGGCGCGGCGAGGGGTCCGGGCTCCACGCCGTGCGTGTCACTAAGGACGGCAGGCTCGAAGGTGCCGCCGACCCGAGGCGCGAGGGGCGGGCCGTGGCGGTCCGCTGATGATGCGTGCGGCCGATCGTGATGGTTCGTCGCGCGGCGCCTCGCGCCCGGCCCTGAACCGTCGTGCGTTCATGCTCGCCGCGCTCGGCTCGGTGTTCGGTGCCACCTCGGGTGCAGCGCAGTCGGCGCGGCCGTCGGGCGGCGCAGGGCCCGGTCCGCTGCGTCTCGCCTTGCTGGGCCAGTGCCTGATCCGCCATGACTTGCGGCGGCGTCCGTGGCCGGACCTGCAGGTGTTGTCGCAACGGTTGCGCGGTCAGGACGTCTGTTTCTCCGACCTCGAAGTCGTGATCCGCGGTCCGCGCGCGGGAGCGCCGACCCGCGACCCTGTCGGTGTCCATTCGGCGGATCCCGTGGTCCTCGACTGTCTGCGTGATATGGGCGTGGGGTTGCTTGCCACGTCCAACAACCACGCCTTCGATCTCGGCACCGGCGGCATCCTCGACACCATGGCGGCGTTGCGTGAACGGGCCTTCCCCTTCGCCGGCACCGGCGAGTCGCTGGCAGCTGCCGCTGCACCCGTGTCGATCTCGACGGCGAATGGCCGCGTCGCGCTGGTCGCAGCCGCTGCGGGGATGATCCGGGAGGGTGGTGCCGCGACACCGTTGCGCGCCGGCGTGCACGAGTTGCGTCGCGCTCCGCAGGGCGGTCTCGAGGAGGAGGATGTCGAGCGCATGCTGGCATCCTTGCGGCGCGCGCGCGTCGAGGCAGAGGTGGTGGTGGCCTACCTTCACAACCATCTGTGGGAGGCGGATGTCGCGCGTACGGCGGAGTGGCAACGCGCGTTCGCAAGGCGCGCCGTCGACGCGGGCGCGTCGGTGTTCGTCGCCCACGGGCCACCGTTGCTGCACGGCATCGAGATGTATCGCGGTGCGCCGCTTTTCCACGGGCTCGGCAGCTTCATCTTCCAGACACGCAAGGAAGAGGGAGCCTACGGCGAGCCGAACTGGGAAAGCTTGATCGCCGAGTGCCGGTTCGAGGCGGGTCGGTTCGTGGGCGCCGAATTGTTGCCCGTGCGCCTCGCCAGTCGCGGCGAGGGCGGGCCGGGCGACCTCGAGACCCGTGGGCGGCCGAGTCTCGCCCACGGCGATGTCGCTGAGGCCACGCTGTCCCGGGTCGCGTCCCTGTCAGCAGCGCTCGGTCACCGGCTGCGCCGCCGCGACGGTCGTGGATGGCTCGACGCCTGAGTCCGGGCGGCGCGGCGCGGTGACAGCGAACCCGTCGAGGCGAACCATTCGCGTGTCTGCACCAGGAACTCCCGTGCGAGCCGGGTGAGCCCCGGCACGGCGGCCGTCACGAAAGCGTATTCGTGGCGCAGCTCCGGCCGGAAAGGCAGGGCGACCAGCCCGTCGCGCAGGTAGGTTCGTGCCAGCAGCGCGTTGACAACCGCGACACCGATGCCGCGCGAGGCGAATCCGCAGGCCGAACCGATGGTGTGCGTGTCGATGCGGACGTTGGGGACCACCCCCGCCTCGGCGAAGGCCGACTCGACCTGGACGCGGGAGCGTCCCCCGAGACCCAGCAGGATCAACGGGACACCCCGCAGTTTCGATGGGTCGAGGTACCGCTCGCCCGCGAGCGGATGCGTCGCCGGGAGCACGCAGACCGTGCCGCTCGACGCCACCGGCTCGACCGCAAGGTCGTCGCGGTCGACGGGTGTCTTGACGAAGCCCGCATCCACCGCTCGGGTCGCGATCATGCGCTTGGCGGTCTCGACGCTGCGGGCATCTATGCTCAGGTGCACGTCGGGGAAGCGCCGCAGGAAGCCGGCCACGATCTCCGGCAGTACGCCCTCGGAGAAGCTCGGCGGCGCCACCAAGTGGAGTCTGCCGACCCGGAACCGGGCGATATCCTCGATCAGGTCGCGCACGTGGCCGATGTTGCCGAGAGCGAGCTCCGCCTCCTCGAACAGCAGCAGCGCATCGGCGGTCGGTCGCAGGCGACCGCGGTCGCGGTGGAACAGCGTGAAACCGATGCTGCGCTCGAACTGCGCGAGCAGCCTGCTCGTGGCCGGCTGCGACAGCCCGAGTTCGCGCCCCGCCGCAGTGACCGTACCGGTGCGTACGATGGTGGCGAAGGCGCGCAGCGCCCGCAGGTCCGGGTCGCGCCCATGGGTCATGGCGGCAGCACGAAGAGCTCGAGGTGCGACGGGGTGTCGGCGCCGAAATGCACGCTGTTTCGCGCCGGTACCGGCTCCGACGGGACCCCGGCCGGCGCCCCGGTGTTCGGGTTGACATCGAAGTGCGGGAAATTGCTGCTCGCGATGTCGATGCGCAGCCGATGACCGCGGGCGAACAGGTTGGCGGTCGGCGGCAGCGTGACCTCGATCGGATACACCGCGCCAGCGACCGCCAGCTGCGGTGACTCGAAGGACTCGCGGAAACGCAGCCGCAGGATGCCGTCGGTGATGTTCATGGCGAAGCCGTCGGGCCAGTCGGCCGACGGCGGATGCTCATCGACGAGTTTCACCGTGAAGTCGGTGTCCGGCGCATCGGTGGACACCCACAAGCGGGCGCGCACCGGCCCGACCACCGTGAGGTCTGCGGCCAGCGGCCCGGTGCGGAAACAGACCACATCGGGCCGCTCGGTGAGCGCACGGCCTGATGCATGAAGATCGAGCCCACCCGCGCGCTCACGCTGGTCGAACGCACCGCCTTCCATCAAGGGAGCACCCGATGTGATGGCGCCGCCGACGGTCGGCACGGGGTGCTGCGGGTCGTGCACCCAATCCTCTCTGCCCGGGGCCGTCGGCACGGTCGTCTGCAGGCGACGGTCCTCCGCCAGATGCCAGCGTGCGGGCACGGCATCTGCGGGCGGCCAGGCGTCTGCGCGCAACCATGCTCCGCCGTGCCGCAGGCGACCCTCGGCCGTGCGTCCACCGTCGCCGCCGCCCATCACGAACACGGTCACGGGTGCGGCCAGCCGGTCCGGCGCGTCGCCGCCGCGCACATGGCGATCGAAGAAATCGCAGCGCAGCGTCGAGTAGTCCGGCGCGAGGTTGCCGTCGAGCGTCGAGGCAGGACCGAAGTCCACCGCGCCGGCGTGGGTCACCGATCTCTGACCATGGGTCCACGGGCCGAGCACGAGCCGCACCGGCGAGCGCTTGAGGCGTGACAGACCCATGAAGTTCTCCACCGCCGTGAGCGCGTACGGGTCGTACCAACTCGACATCAGCATGCAGGGCACATCGGGGAAGCGGTCGTGGTATCCGCGCGCGAAGAACTCGGGGCGCCGCCAGAAGCCGTCGAACCGCTCGTGCGCCCACTGTTCGAGGATGTAGGACTCGTACTCCGGCGCGGCGCTGACCGCCGAATGGCCGCGCGTCCAGACCTTCCCGATCCAATCGCGGATGTCGATCGCCTCCAGCGCGCGCCTGCGTTCGGGGTCGCCCTGCGTCTCGGGCGCCATGCGCGCGTGCTTCAGCGCCCATGTGAGCTGCTTCAGCTCGTAGGCGCCGCCCTGCCGGATGCCGCTGTCATAGGCGCTAGAGAAGCCACCCGAGTCGATGAACATCCCGGCGAGGCCCGCTGGCGTGGCGGCGGCGAGCGCTGTCTGCGCATGCGCGCCGTAAGAGAAACCGAGCGTGCAGATGCGGCCATCGCACCACGGTTGGCCGCGGATCCACGCCAAGGTGTCGACACCGTCAGCCTGTTCGCTCAGATACTTCTCGAAGCTGCCCTCGGACCCGAAGCGGCCGCGGCAATCCTGCAGGACGTATGCGAATCCACGATCGGCGAACCAGCGCGCGATCGCGGGCTTGGGCTTCGGCAGCGGGTCGGAGAGCGTGCGGTCGGCGTGGTTGGTGCCGCGCTTGTCGTAAGGCGTACGCTCGAGGAGCACTGTCCAAGGGCCTTCGCCGTGCGGCAGGTAGACATCGGTGGCAAGGCGCACCCCGTCTCGCATCTCGATCAGTCCGGTGGAGTCCTCGGCGTGGCGTTCGTCGCTCATGGTTCAGCGTCCGGGAGGCAAGGGCAGGCTCGCCGGAGCTCCGGGCCCGAGCGGCAGGTCGAACCCCGCCCAAACGCACACCAACGCGAGACCGGCGATGCCGAAAGCGATGCTGAAGGGCAGCATCATCGAGATCAGCGAGCCGATGCCGAAGCCTGCCGACCAACGTTGGCACATCACGAGCACAAGCACGAAGTTGGCCGCTACCGGCGTGATGATGTTGACGATGGAGTCTCCCACCCGGAAGGCGGCCGTGCTCATCTCGGGCGAGATGCCCGCAAGCAGCAGCATCGGCACGACGACCGGTGCCATCGCGCTCCATTTCGCCGAAGCGGAGCCGATCAGCAGGTCGAACAGGAGGCTGACCGCCACCAGCGGCACCAGCACCGCGACCGGACCGAGTTCGAGGCTGCGCAGCCATCCGGCGCCGTGGATGGCGAGGATCGGGCCGAGGTTCGACCAAGAGAACATCGCGATGAAATGCGCGGCGAAGAACGCCAGCACGAAGTACGGCGTGAGCTCACGCAGGCCATCGGCCATCATCCGTACAACGTCGCGGTGGCTGCGGATGCTGCCGACAGCGCGGCCATAGGCCCAACCGCAGGCCAGGAACAGCAGCATGAACCCCGCGACCAAGGAGCGGTAGAACGGGGCGTGCCGCGCGCTACCGGTCGCGGACGGGTCTTCCAAAGGTCCGCCGCCCGGCCACAGCAGCAGCGCGGCGTAGGCGGCTACGACCACCGCGGCCGCGACGGCAGCGTGCCGAAGGCCGTGCGTGCTTGTGCGGCTCCCTGCCGTATCCGGGCCTGCCCCGGCTTGGGCGGGCTCGTCGGCGCTCGTCGCCGCCGCGGGTTCCGAATAGGACATCGACGCGAGACGCGGCGCGACGAGCCGCTCGGCGACCCACCAGGCGACGACGAAGAGCACGACGGCGAGGGTGGCGGTGAACCACCAGTTGCCGAGCGGGTTGAGCACGTGGTCTAGATCGACGAGCTTCGCGGCGCTGTGCGTGATCCCCAAGATCAGCACGTCGAACTGTCCGGGCAGGAGGTTGGCGGCGAAGGCACCCGAGATGCCTGCATAGGCCACGGCGATGCCGTGCAGCGGGTGCCGTCCGGCCCGGTGGAAGACCATCGCGGCGAGCGGGATCAGCACCACGTATGCGGCATCCGAGGCATGGTGCGACAACAAGGCGATGAGGAACGTCGCGGGCGTCAACAACCGGTCGGGCAAGTGGCGGACGCTGCGGCCGATCGCGGCGGCGAACAGGCCCGAGCGTTCCGCCACCGCTGCGCCCAGCATCACCACGATCACCAGGCCGAGCGGCGGGAACGCGGTGAACGTCTGCGGCATCTCGACGAGCAGTCTCCGCAGGTTCTCCTTCGACAGCAGGCTCTGCGCCTCGATCCGCGCGCCGTCGAGCGGATGCAGCGCCGACACCCCCGCCGCCGCGGCGAGCACGGAGGCTGCGACCAAGGCGAGCGACAGCCAGACGAAGAGGAGCGCCGGATCCGGCAGCGCGTTGCCGAGGCGCTCTATCGCGTCGAGGGCGCGATGGCGTCGGCCGCCGGATCCGGGTCTCAACCCCGACATGCTGTCCGCCGGTCCGTCAGAAGTTCACGCCGAAGGTGGCGTAGAAGTAGCGGCCGCGGATGTCGTAGGTGTAGATGTCGAAGTTGATGGGGTTGTTCGCTGCGGACGCGGGCGGCTGCTCGTCGGTGACGTTGTCGGCGCCCACCGCCACCCGATAGCGGGAATCCCCGAAGGAATAGCCGAGCTGCAGGTCGTGGTAAGTGATCGAACGGAGCGTCCCGCCGTTGACGGCGTTGCCCGGCACGTCGCGGCTCGAGCCGATGTAGCGCGCCTTGTAACCCGCGTCGAGGCCGCCGCGCGCGTAGCGCAGCGAGGCCTGGCCCTTGACCCGGGGGAAGGTCGATCGCGGCTGGTCGGACTTGCCCGCGCGGTCATCGACCGTCACCGAGCCGTCGGGCTGCGCGATGGTGGTGCGGAAGCGGTCGAGGTAGCTCACATCGAGCACGGTCGTGAAGCGGCCGATCCCGGTATCGAAGGCGTAGCGCAAGGTGGTATCGATGCCGCTGACCTCGATGCTCGAGAGGTTGACCACCGCTTGGCGCAGCAGCGTCACTTCACCGGTCGGTGCGCGGTTGACGAGGTCGCAATAGGTCTGGCGGATCGCGCAGGCCTGCAGCAACTGCGTCGCCGTCTGCGAGGCGATCGCATCGTCGACCTCGATCTTGAACCAATCGACGGTCCAGGACGCGCCCGGCAGGAAGTCCGGCGTCAGCGCGAGGCCGAGCGACAAGGTGTCCGCGGTCTCGGGTGCGAGGTTGGCGTTGCCGGAGACGACGCCGTTGATGGTGCCGCCGCCGAACTGGTTCTGGTTGTAGGTGGAGGGCACGCCCGCGCAACCGGGCTTGCCGGCGCCGCCGCCGTTGCAGGGGTCGACCGCCTGGAAATTGGTGTTGCGCGTGCCTTGGTACAGTTCGAGGATGGACGGTGCGCGGAAGCCTTGCGAATAGGTGCCGCGCACGAGCGCGGAGGCGATCGGGCGGTAGGCGACGCCGAACTTGGCGGTCGTCTCTCCGCCGACGGTGGAGTACTGCGAGTAGCGCAGGGCGGCGTCGACATCGAGGCTGTGCACGAGCGGCCTGTCAGCGAGCAAGGGCGCGCTCACCTCGGCATAGACCTCGTGCAGATCGTAGGAGCCGCTCGTGGGGTCGCGCGACTGTGCGCTGGTCGGCGCCTGCCGCGCGCCGGCGACGGTCGGCAGGACGGCCGAGAGCGTCGCCGCGAACGCATCGGGCGTGTCGACGGCCTTCTCTTTGCGGTATTCGTAGCCGGTCGCGAAGCCGACGGTGCCCGCCGGCAGTTCGAACAGGTCGCGCGAGGCGTTCAGCGCCAGGTCGAACTGCGTGGCTTCCTGCTCGTCGTGGCCGTTGTAGCGGATGTAATCGGCCATCGCGCCGGTGACCTGTCCGAAGAGGTTGAGCGGTGTGCAGCCCGGCGCGGCGCTGCAGGTCGCGGGCGATTGCAGCGCGCGGAAGACGCTCTCGAAGTTGACTTGATTGATGGCGTCGAAGGTCGCTTCGTTGCGTGACCAGGATGCGAACGCGTCCCAACGCCACTCGCCGCCGAGGTCGGCCACGCCCTCGAGGCCGGCTGCGACGCGGAGGGTCTTCACTTCCTGCTGGTTGTCCCGGTTGCCGACATCCTCCAACACCCGTTGGATGCGGAAGGTGTTGCCCGTGAATGCGAGCGCATTGGCGGTCGGCACGCCGTTGGCGGTGCCGAAGGGATTGAAGGCCTGGTCGCGGGAGATCGAGTAGCCGTTCGAGCCGCGCACATCGAGCAGCACGGGCGAGAACAACTGGCTCGACTGGCGCTCGTTGTAGAGGAGCTCGACGCGGCCCGAGAGCGTGTCGCTGAAGTCATAACCGAAGCGGGCGAACGCGCCGAGACGCTCACTCGGGCCGATCGCGTAGATGCCCTGCGCCTGGGTGTTGTAGTCATCGTCGGGCAGGCGCGCCACGCGGAAGGAATTGTCGGCCTGGTTGCCCACGCCGATGCTGGTGACGTCGGGGATGCGCGTGACCGCGTTGGCGGTGTTGGCGGCGAAGTTCAACGGCGTGCCGAAGAAGGCGTTGTTGGAGAGGCCGGGCAGCACGAAAAGGCCGCGCGGCGAGGTGGGCGGCGCGGTGAGGGGCGCCAGCGCGCGCGTGGTGAGCGCGCGATCGTCCGTGCGCACCGGCTTGGTGTCGTTGTAGCTCAGCGACAGCAGCAGGGTGGCGCCGCCGCTTCGCAGGCCCCAGTTGGCGAAGCCGCTGATGTTCTCGTTGTCGCCGCGGTCGGTGATGCCATAGCGGCCGCTGGCCTCGAAGCCCTCGAGGTCACGCTTGGTCTTGATGTTCACGACGCCGGCGATGGCGTCTGCGCCGTAGATGGCGGAGGCACCGTCCTTCAGGACTTCGATGGTGTCGATGATCCCGAGCGGGATGGTGTTGAGATCCACGAAGTCGCGGAAGCCGCGGCCGCCCACCGCGTTCACCCAGCGGTGGCCGTCGACCAGCACGAGCGTCCGGTTGCCGGAGCCTTCTGCAGAGCCCAAGTAGCGCAGGTTGATCGACGATACGCCGAAGGCCGTGCCCTGGGTTCCGTTCGAGTTGAGGCTCACGCCGACGCTCGGCAGCGCTTGCAGCAGATCGCCGGCGGAGGTCGGAGCCGCGAGCGCGATGTCCTCGGCGTCGAGCGTGGTCAGGGGACCCACCGAGCTCGCATCGGCACGCTGGATGCGCGATCCGGTGACCACGACTTCGTCGATGGCTGCGGCCGGATCCTGCGGCGCCGGGGCGGCGACCGCGCTGCCGGCGACCAAGGTCGCGACGAGCGTGGCGCAGGCCCAACTCGGGGTGCCGTACGGGGCTGGCGGGTGGATTCCGCGGGAACGGGTGTGCTGACTGCGCTTCGAGGTGCTCATGGCTGCTCCTGGTCGGACGCCGGCTCCGGCAGGCGTGCGTGGTCGAGATTGAAGGGTGCGTCCGGCAGGCTACCGCGCCGCCGCACCGATGCAAGATGATGGAGATAATGCATCATGTCATGCGTGGTTTGCATGGTTTTGTCTTCGGCGATCGTGAGGATGCCGTGGATGCGGCGCGTGCGCGCGAGCTCGGCGTCGCGGGTGCTACGCTTGGCGCGGGAGACATCCGACAGGAGGAGACGCATGAAAGTCCGTGCCGCAGTGGCCTACCAGGCGAGATCGCCGCTGGTCATCGAGGACATCGAGCTCGAGGGACCGAAAGAGGGCGAGGTCCTGGTCGAGGTCAAGGCCACTGGCATCTGCCACACGGACGAGTACACCTTGTCGGGTGCGGATCCGGAAGGGCAGTTCCCCGTGGTGCTCGGCCACGAGGGCGCGGGCATCGTGGTCGATGTCGGCAAGGGCGTCACCTCGCTGCGCAAGGGCGATCACGTCATCCCGCTCTATACGCCGGAGTGCCGGCAGTGCAAGACCTGCCTCAGCCGCAAGTCCAATCTTTGCACCGCCATCCGCGCGACCCAGGGCAAGGGCGTGATGCCGGACGGCAGCAGCCGCTTCTCCTGCAGCAGCGGGCCGGTGCTGCATTACATGGGATGCTCCACCTTCGCGAACTTCACGGTGCTGCCGGAGATCGCGCTCGCCAAGATCCGCCCCGACGCGCCCTTCGACAAGGTCTGCTACATCGGCTGCGGCGTGACCACCGGCATCGGCGCGGTGATCAACACCGCGAAGGTCGAGCCCGGCGCCAACGTGGTGGTGTTCGGGCTCGGCGGCATCGGCCTCAACGTCATCCAAGGCGCGCGCATGGCGGGCGCCGACATGATCGTGGGCGTCGACATCAACCCGGCGCGCGAGGCGATCGCGCGCAAGTTCGGCATGACGCACTTCGTGGATCCGCGAGCGGTCGGCGGCGATGTCGTCGGGCACATCGTCGAGCTCACCCGGGGCGGCGCCGACTACTCCTTCGAGTGCGTCGGCAACACCACGCTGATGCGCCAGGCGCTCGAGTGCTGCCACCGCGGCTGGGGGGTGTCGGTGATCATCGGCGTCGCGGGCGCCGGCCAGGAGATCGCGACGCGTCCGTTCCAGCTCGTCACGGGGCGCACCTGGAAGGGCACGGCCTTCGGCGGCGCGCGCGGCCGCACCGACGTGCCGCGCATCGTCGACTGGTACATGGACGGCAAGATCAACATCGACGACCTCGTCACCCACGTCATGCCGCACGCGCAGATCAACGAGGGCTTCGAGCTGATGCGCCGCGGCGAGTCGATCCGCACCGTGCTCACCTACTGACCCGGCGCGCCATGTCCGCCGGTACCAAGACCGACGTCGTCGAGACGCTGTCCGAGCACGCCTGCTTCGGTGGCGTGCAGGGGTTCTACCGCCATGTCTCGGAGGTCTGCGGAGGGCCGATGCGTTTCGGCGTGTTCGTCCCGGACGCGGCCCGCGAGCGGCGCCTGCCGGCGCTGTTCTGGCTCTCGGGGCTCACCTGCACCGAAGAGACCTTCGCCATCAAGGCGGGCGCGCAGCGCATCGCGTCGGAGCTCGGCATCGTGCTCGTCACGCCGGATACCAGCCCTCGCGAGCCGCAGCTGCCGGGCGACCGCGAGTCCTGGGATTTCGGGCAGGGTGCGGGGTTCTACGTCGATGCCACTGAGCGGCCCTGGAACGGCCATTACCGCATGTTCTCGTACGTCACGCGCGAGCTGCCGGCCCTCATCGACGCGCATTTCCCCATAGACCCGGCGCGGCGCGGCGTGTCCGGTCACTCGATGGGCGGACATGGCGCGCTGGTCGCGGCGCTGCGGCGGCCCGATGTCTTCCGCAGCTGCTCGGCGTTCGCGCCGATCGCGGCCGCCAGCGATTGTCCGTGGGGCCACAAGGCCTTGGGGCATTACCTCGGGTCCGACCGCAGCGCTTGGGCGGGCTGGGATGCAAGCGTGCTGATGCGCGCGCAGCCGTTCCCGCAGGAGATCCTGGTCGACCAAGGCTTGGCCGACCGGTTCCTCGACGAACAACTCAAGCCCCATCTGCTCGAGGCCGCCGCGGCTGCATCCGGGCAACGCCTGATGCTGCGCCGTCACGCGGGCTACGATCACGGCTACTACTTCGTCCAGAGCTTCATCGCCGACCATCTCGCGCATCACGCCCGGCAGTTGGGCTGAGCCGCCGTCCCGTCGGCGTACAGGCCGTCCCTGGCGGGCAAGGGTATGCTTTGGCCGCGCCTCGCCCGGCGGCGCGGCGCCGCTTGGGGTGGGGCGTGGAGGGAGGGGCTTGGACACCAAAGTCGTCGTCATCACCGGCAGCACGCAAGGCTTGGGCTTCGGCTACGCGCAGGCCTTCCTGCAGCGGGGACACCACGTCGTCATCAGCGGTCGTCGGCAGTCGACCGTCGATGATGCGATCGACCGGCTGGAGGCCGACGCGGTGGTGGGCGGTGGCGTGGCCATCGGCCAGGCTTGCGACGTGGCCGATCTCGCGCAGGTGCAGTCGTTGTGGGATTTCGCCGTGCGCAGCTTCGGTCCGGTGGACATCTGGCTGCACAACGCCGGTGAGCCGTGCGCCGGCACGCCGGTCGCCGAGACCGCCGACGGCGGGGTCGCGGCCATGGTCCGCAGTGATCCCGTCGGGTCGAGCCACTCCGCGCAGGTCGCGGTCGCGGGTCTCGCGGCGCAGCCGCGTGGCGGCAAGCTGTACCTGACGCTCTGCGGTCGCGGTACGGGCGCGCACCTGCCGCCCCTCACCACGGTCCATCCGGCTACGGCGCGCGCGGTCAGGCAGCTCGCAGCTTCGCTCGTCGAGGAGCGCCGCCAGGCGAAGGACGACCGCGTGCTCATCGGTACGATCAGCCCCGGCCTCAGCCTCACCGAGGGCCTGCTGCGCGGGTTGCGTGCGCTGCCGCCGGCCGAGCGAACGACGGCGCTGCGGCAGCTCGATGTCCTCGGCGACCACGTGTCTACCACGGCGAAGTGGATCGTCGATCGCATCCTTGCCGGACGCCGGCAGGGCGAGGAGATCACCTGGCTAGGCACGGGCAGGCGCCTCCGCCGTCGGCTCGCGTACTGGGCCGGCGCGAGGCGCGGCATCCTGTCGCGCTACGGGATCGATGACGGCTAGGCGAGCCCCGTCATTCGTAGCGCAGGGCCTCGATCGGATCGAGCGAAGCGGCCTTCGAGGCGGGCGCGATGCCGAACACGACGCCCACGAGCGCCGAGAAGCCCGCTGCGGCGAGCATCACCCAGATCGGCACGTTGGCTGGTGGGAAGTCCGGGATCATCGCGGCGATGCCCATGCCGGCGAGCAGCCCGAGCACGATGCCGATCAGGCCACCGAGCAGCGACAGCAGCGCGGCCTCGAGCAGGAACTGCGTGAGGATGTCGCGGCGCGTGGCGCCGAGCGCCTTCAGGATGCCGATCTCGCGCGTGCGCTCGGTGACCGACACCAGCATGATGTTCATGATGCCGATGCCGCCCACCAGCAGCGAGATGCCGACGATGCCGGCGAGCACGGCGGTGGCGGTGCCCGTGATCTGGTTGAACTGTTTGAGGAAGGAGTCGGCCGCCTTGACCTCGAAATCGTCCGTCATGCCCGCCTTGATGCCGCGCGTGGTGCGGACCGCGCGCAGCGCGCGCTCCTTGACCTGCGCCACCTGCCCGATGTCGTCCACCGTGAACGACACCTCCATGTAAGGCTCGTCGAAGGTGCCCGTGAGCGAGCGCGCCACGGAGAACGGGATGAACGCGCGGTTGTCCTGGCTGAAGCCGAAGATCTCGCCGCGCTTCTCCAGCACGCCCACCACCTTGAACCACTCGCGGCCGATCAGCACGAACTCGCCGACGGGGTCGCGCGGCAACTTGAGCTTGTCGCGGACATCGACGCCGATGACCACCACGCGCCGCCCGCCCTGGTCGTCGCTCGCCGTGATGAAGCGGCCGAGGCGGGTCGCCGTGCCGAGCACGGACTGGGCGTCCTCGGTGGTGCCGAGGATCTGCGGCGTGACGTTCCGGGTGCGCCAGGTGACGGCGCCTAAGTTGGCGACGATGATCGGCGCCACGTCCTTCACCCCAGGGACCTTGTAGCGCAGCGCGTCGATGTCCGCGAAGGACAGGCGGTTGATGCGTCCGCTGCGCCAGTTCTCCTCGTCGTTGAGGGCCTCCAGCGTGAGCGAGTTGCTGCCGAGGTCGGAGAACTGGTCGCGGATCGAGTCCGAGAAGCCCTGCAGCACCGAGACCACGGCGATCACCGCCATGGTGCCGATGAGGATGCCGAGCGTGGTGAGGAAGCTCCTCAGCCGGTGGGCGTTGAGGCTCGCGAGCGCGGCGCGGAAGGCTTCGCCGAGCGCGTTCATGCGGCGCGCGCCGGGTTCGCGCGGTCCTCGACGATGCGGCCGTCGAGCACGCGGACGGTACGACGGCAGTGCGCCGCGATGTCCGGTTCGTGGGTGACCACGATCACGGTCTGGCCGGCGGCGTGCAGCGCGTCGAACAGCGCCATGATCTCGGCCGAGGTCCGGGAGTCGAGGTTGCCGGTGGGCTCATCCGCGAGCAGGATCGAGGGCTCGCCGACGAGCGCGCGGGCGACGGCCACACGCTGGCGCTGACCGCCCGAAAGCTGGTTCGGGCGGTGGTCCAGCCGGTCGCCGAGGCCGACGCCGGCCAGTGCCCGCTCCGCCCGTCCGCGACGCTCGGCCGCGCTCAACGGGCGATACATCAAGGGCTGCATCACGTTCTGCAGCGCGGTCTGTCGCGGCAGCAGGTGGAAGCTCTGGAACACGAACCCGATCTCGCGGTTGCGCACCGCGGCGAGCTCGTCGTCGCGCAACGAGGAGGTGTCGCGACCGTTCAGGATGTACTGGCCTTCGGTCGGAGAGTCGAGGCAGCCGAGGATGTTCATGAGCGTGGATTTGCCCGAGCCCGAAGGCCCGATGAGCGCGACGTACTCGTTGCGGCCGATGAAGAGGTCGACGCCCGCGAGCGCGAGGACGACCTCCCCGCCGAGCTCGTATCGCTTGACGATGCCGCGCAGCTCGATCATCCGCCCGCGTCCTTGCCGGCGTCGGCCTCGTCCTCGTCCTTCGGCCTGTCTTTGTCCTCGGTCTGGCGCACGGCGTCGCCGTCCTTGAGGCGCCGCAGCGCGCGCGACGGACCGGTGATGACGCGGTCGCCCTCCTTGATGCCGGAGGTGATGGTCTCCCAACGGTCATCGGATAGCCCCACGCCCACCTCGACCTTGCGCGCCTTGCCGTCGCGGTCCAACCAGACGTAGCGCTTGACCACGTCGCGCTCGGGGTTCTCCGTGATGACGGCCTCGACCGGCACTGCGAGGCTGCGCTGGCCGTTGCCGAGGAAGATGACGGCACGCGCGCTCATCCCCGAGCGCAGCTGCAACTCGGCGGGCGGCGTCAAGGCGAGCGTCACCCGGTAGGACCGGCCCTGGCCGTCGACCGTGGGCGCGAGCGCGATCTTGGTGACCTTGCCCTTGAGCGCCGTCTCCTGGTAGGCGGCGGCGAAGACATCGGCCGACTGGCCGAGCGAGATCTTGGCGATGTCGCCCTCGTCGACCTTGACCTCGGCCTGGATGGCCGAGGTGTCGGCGATCTTCATGAGCTGCGCGCCGGCAAGCGACGCGGTCGACGGGATGGCGACCTCGCCCACCTTGATGGGCAGCGAGACGATGCGGCCCTTGATCGGTGCGCGGATCTCGGTCTTGCCGCGCTGTTCGCGCGCATCGCCCAGCGTGGCGACCGCGCGGGCCAGCGCCTCCTCGGCGCTCTTGAGATCCGCCTCGGCGAGCACGGCCTGGTTGCGGTCCTCATCGAGGCGGTTGCGATCGATGAGGTTGGACGCCGCGAGCTTCTGGCTGCGCTCGTATTGCTGGCGTCGCAGCGCGACCACCGCGCGCTGCCGCTCGATGCTGATCCGGTTCTGGCGGACGCCCGCCTCTTCGCGGGTGATGACGTTGTTGTAGGTCTCGGGATCGAGCCGCATCAGCAGCTGCCCCTGCTCGACCACGTCACCCTCTTGCACGGCGATGCTCGCGACCCGCGCGAGCACCTCGGCCGTGAGGTTCACCTCGACCTCGAAGGCGAGGAGGCCGGAGGCGAGGATGCTGGGGCGGACCTCCTGCGCGGCGGCCGGCGCGATGTCGACGGCGGTGCCGCCGCCGCTGCCGGGGCGCTTCAGCGCGAGGGGGATGAGGATGGCGAGCGCGACCAGGCCGCCCGCGAGCCACTTGCGAGGGATGTTCATGTCAGGCGACCAGTGCTGTGACGGCCTGATAGCCGACGATGAGGGCTTGCGGCAGCGCGGCCACCAGGAGCGGTGTCGTCCAGCTGCTGCTGCGGCTCCAGAGCTTCCAGCCGAGGGCGGCGAGGCCGATGGTCCACAGCGTGAGGAAACTGAAGGTCCCTGCCAAGGATTTCCATGGGCTGTCGTCGGGCAGTTGCAGCAGCATCGGATCGACGGTGGTGAAGGACAGCGCGTCGACGTAGGTCTGCGGGGACATCCCGACGGTGCCGTAGAGGCTGAGGGCGGTGGCGAGCAGGCCGGGCATGGACGACCAGCCGGCGAGCGCCAGTCCCTGCTTGAAGCCGACCGCGAGCCCGGTGACCTTGCCGGCGAGCAGGAAGTAGAGCGCCAGCACGCACTGGTAGACGATGAACCCGACCACCGCGCCGATGGTGCTCGACCAGAGGATCATCGAGGAGTTGTCGCCCGCGGCCGCCATCGCGTCCATCTGCTGCTTCGAGACCTCCTCACCGCTGCGCTCGATGGAGGTGCGCATGAACCAACCGGTGTCGACCTGGCTGAAATAGAGGTAGATGAAGACCCCCGAGGTCAGGCTGAGCAGGAGGATCGGCAGCCAGCCGTTCGGCCGCTCATATTGCTTTTGGAGCACGGGTCCGGGTTGCAGGTAGATGTCGATGAGGTCTTTCAAGGCGGTCTCTCCCGGGATGGCGGCGTGACGGCGGAGGGCTGGCGGGCTTTTGAGGGGGCGCAGGCGGACATTTTGCCAGAACAATCGGCGGTAGACTGCCATCGCCGCGGCTGCGCGGTGACTTATGAGGTGCCCCGAGCATGGATACCCCCCGACCGAAGACCGACCCGACCCGATCGCCGCGCCACGCCGGCCGCCCGGTCCGCCGCGCCTTGGCGCTGGCCGTCGTCGCCGCCCTGTCTCTGTCCGCCTGCGCCAGCGGCCTCGCGCGCAAGGACGAGGTCGGGCTCCGATACACGGACTATGCGGGCGAGCCCGTCGACACGGTCCGTACATTGAGCGCGGTCAACGGCTGGTCGCCGGTATCGCAGACCCAACTCGTCATCTGGACCGGCGTCAATGAGGCCTGGCTGCTGACGGTTTGGGACAGCTGCCGCGACCTCACTTTCGCCAATGGCATCAGCGTCACCCGGTCCGGCCTGCGGATCAGCAAGTTCGACACGGTCATGGTGGGCGACGAGCGTTGTCGCATCACCGAGATCCGGCCGGTCAACGTGAAGCAGATGAAGGCGGATCGCAAGGCCGCCAAAGGCAAGCCATAATGGGCGGGTGAACCCCCCTGTACAGCCCGCCGGGCTGAGAGCCGGTACGCCTGCGCGCCTCTCGCACCTCGATCGACTCGAGGCCGACGCGATCCACGTGATCCGCGAAGTGGCGGCCGAGTGCGCGCGGCCGGTGCTGCTGTACTCCATCGGCAAGGACAGCGGGGTGTTGCTGCACCTCGTGCGCAAGGCCTTCTTCCCGGCGCCGCCGCCTTTCCCGATGCTGCATATCGACACGCGCTGGAAGTTCCGCGACATGTACGCCTTGCGCGACCGCGCGGTCCGCGAGGCGGGCATGTCGCTGATCGTGCACACCAACCCGGATGGCCTGGCGGCCGGCGTGAACCCGCTGACGCACGGTGCTGCGCACCATACCGACGTCATGAAGACCCAGGCGCTCCGGCAGGCCTTGGACGCCCACGGTTTCGATGCCGCGTTCGGCGGCGCGCGCCGCGACGAGGAGAAGAGCCGTGCCAAGGAGCGCGTCGTGTCGGTGCGTTCGGCCGGCCATCGCTGGGAGCCGCGCGCGCAGCGGCCGGAGTTCGGCCGCCTCTACAACCTCGGTCGCGGCCCCGGCGAGACGCTGCGGGTGTTCCCGCTCTCCGACTGGACGGAACTCGACGTCTGGGAATACATCGCGCGCGAGGGCATCGAGGTGGTGCCGCTTTATTTCGCCGCGCCGCGACCGGTGGTGGAGCGTGACGGGCAGTGGATCGTCCGGGACGACGATCGGATGCCGCTCGCGCCCGGCGAGACGCCGCGGATGCTGCAGGTCCGGTTCCGCACACTCGGCTGTTGGCCGCTCACCGGCGCCGTGGAGAGCTCGGCCAGCACCTTGTCGGCGATCATCGAGGAGATGCGCGACAGCCGGTTCTCCGAGCGCCAAGGGCGGGTGATCGACCGCGACCCCTCGGCCTCGATGGAGCTCAAGAAGCGCGAGGGGTATTTTTGATGTCGGCCGCGCGGGAGCAAGGGCCGGGTGGACGCCCCGTCCATGGCGGCGGCGGCGGACTCCTGCGGGTGCTTGCCTGCGGTTCGGTGGATGACGGCAAGTCTTCCTTGCTCGGGCGGTTGCTGCACGAGGTCGATGCGATCCCTGACGACCAACGACGGACGCTCGAGGCGGACTCCCGCCGCGTGGGGACCCGGGGCGGCGCGGTGGACTACGCGCTCTTGTTCGACGGCCTCGATGCGGAGCGCGAGCAGGGCATCACCATCGACGTGGCGTGGCGGCAGTTCGCGACGCCGCAGCGGCGATTCATCGTCGCCGACGCGCCGGGCCATGAGCAATACACCCGGAACATGGCGACCGGTGCCGCGACGGCCGATGTCGCGATCCTGCTGGTCGACGCGCGCAAGGGGCTGCTGCCTCAGACCTTCCGGCATGCGCGCATCGCCGCGCTGTTCGGCGTGCGGCACGTCGTGCTGGCGGTCAACAAGATGGACCTCGTGGGTTGGTCCGAAGAGGCCTTTGCGCGCATCGCCGCCGCGTTCCACGCCGCCGCGCCGCGCCTCGGCGTCCGCGACGCGGTGGCCATCCCGATGTCGGCCGTGGAGGGCGATGGCGTGGTGGGCATGGGCGATCATATGCCCTGGTACCACGGCCCTGCGTTGCTCGGCTGGTTGGAGTCGGTACCCTTGCCCGATGCGGTGTCCGATGGCGGCGCCTGCCTCCCGGTACAGTCCGTGATCCGTCCCGATGCCGATTTCCGCGGCTATGCGGGGCGGATCGTCCGTGGCGCGTTGCGGCCCGGCGATCGGGTGCGTGTGCAGCCGGGTGGGCGCGAGACGCGCATCTCGAGGCTGGTGACGATGGGCGGCGACCTGCCCGAGGCGGTGGCCGGCCAATCGGTGACCGTGGTCACCGAGACCGATGTCGACATCGGCCGCGGCGATCTGGTCGTGGCGGCGGACTCGATGCTGGAGGTCGCCGACCAGTTCGAGGCGACGCTGGTCTGGGTCGATGACCTGCCGTTGCTGCCCGGTCGCCAGTACGACCTGAAGCTCGGTACGCAGTGCGTGCGCGCCAGCGTGAACCCGCTCAAGCACCGCATCGATCCCGCATCGGGTGACCGGCTCGCTGCGGAGCGTCTTGAACTCAACGATATCGGCGTCGGCGAACTGTCGCTCGACCGCGCGATCGCCTTCGCCCCCCACGCGTCCCATCGTGAGCTCGGCGGCTTCATCCTCATCGACCGCACGACGCGGCGCACAGCCGCCTTCGGCCTGCTGCATTTCGCGCTGCATCGCGCGCGCAACGTGCGTTGGCAGGCGCTCGGCATCGACCGTGCGGTGCGCGCCCGCCAGAAGCGGCAGCAGTCTGCGGTGCTGTGGTTCACGGGCCTCTCGGGCGCCGGCAAGTCGACCATCGCGAACCTCGTCGAGCAGCGCTTGGTCGAGGCAGGACGGCATACCTACCTGCTCGACGGCGACAACGTCCGTCACGGTCTGAACCGCGACCTCGGCTTCACGCAGCAGGACCGCGTCGAGAACGTGCGCCGGGTGACCGAGGTCGCCGCGTTGATGGCCGATGCGGGGCTCATCGTGCTGGTGGCGATGATCTCGCCGTTCCGCGCCGAGCGCGCGCAGGCGCGTGAGCGCCTCGCCGACGCGGGGTTCCTCGAGGTGTTCATCGACACGCCGTTGGCGGTGGCCGAGACGCGCGACGTCAAGGGGCTCTACGCCCGGGCCCGCGCCGGCGAGATCCGCAACTTCACCGGCGTGGACTCGCCCTACGAGGCGCCGATCGCGCCGGACGTGCACATCGATACGGGAGCGCTCGGTCCGGAGCAGGCCGCCGATCGCATCGTCGAGGCGCTGTTGGCGCGGCAGTCGACGGGAGGCGTCGCGTGAGCAGGGCGCCGTCCGCCGAGGGTGCGGCGGAGGTCGGCGAGGGGCTGCTCGAGGCGGTGCGCGCGATCGCCCGCGAGGCCGGTCGTGCGATCACGCGGATCGAGCAGGCCTTCCGCGCCGGCGACGCCGGTGCGCTCGACGTGCAGACGAAATCCGATGCGTCGCCGTTGACGGCGGCCGACCTTGCGGCGCACCGCATCATCGCTGCCGGGCTCGCCGCGCTGCGGCCGGAGTGGCCGGTGGTCTCCGAGGAGGGCGCGCAGCTTGCTTTCGAGGAGCGCCGGCATTGGCGGCGGTTCTGGCTCGTCGATCCGCTCGACGGGACGCGCGAGTTCCTCTCGGGCAACGGCGAGTACACCGTCAACATCGCCCTGATCGGGGACGGTGCACCGCTCCTTGGCGTGGTGCTTGCACCGACGACGGGGCTCGAGTACTCGGGGCTCGCGGGCGGTGGTGCGTGGCGCGCACGTGGCGGGGCGGTTCAGGAAGCGATCCGCGTGGCCGGTCGCCTTCCGGGCGGGGCCGCGTTGCGACTCGTCGGCAGCCGCTCGCATCGCGGCGATTCGCTCGATGCGCTGCTGGCGCGCATGGGTCCGCACGAGTTCGTGCCGATGGGCAGTTCCCTGAAATTCTGCGTGCTCGCCGAGGGTGGCGCCGACGTCTATCCGCGGCTCGGTCCGACCAGCGAATGGGACACCGCGGCCGGGCATGCGGTGTTGCTCGGCGCGGGCGGTCGCGTGATGCGGCTCGACGGGACGCCGCTTCGGTACAACGCTCACGACGGTTGGCTCAACCCGGATTTCATCGCCTGTGGCGATGCCGAGGCGGACTGGCCGCGATGGCTGCGGGAGCACGGCGGATGATCTACAGCATCGACGGACGGCATCCGGAGATCTCGCCCGACGCCTGGGTCGCGCCGTCGGCGGACCTCATCGGCAGCGTGCGCCTCGCGGCCGGCGCGAGCGTCTGGTTCAACGCGGTGCTGCGCGGCGACAATGACTGGATCGAGGTCGGTGAGGGCAGCAACGTCCAGGACGGCAGCGTGTTGCACACCGACCCCGGGGTGCCCTTGGTGGTCGCCGCTGATGTCACGATCGGCCATCAGGTGTTGCTGCACGGTTGCACGGTCGGCGAGGGGTCGTTGGTGGGCAACGGTGCGCGGGTGCTCGACGGGGTCGTGATCGGACGCGGCTGCGTCATCGCCGCAGGTGCGGTGCTGCCGCCCGGCAAGCAGTATCCCGATGGCGTGCTGGTCATGGGCGCGCCCGGGGTGGTGGTGCGCGAGCTCACGGCGGAGGACCGACTGCGCGCGCGTCGCGCGGCGGATGTCTACCGGTCGCGCATCGCCCGTTATCGCGCGACGCTCACGCCTTGGGCGCCGCCCGGCGCCTGAACCCTCGCCGCTGCCGACGCCGGGGTCTCGGGCAGCGCCTCGATGAACGCGAGCATCTCGGCGAGCAAGGGCGCTGTCCCGGACGGCGCGAGGATGTCGCCGGCGAGCACATGCTGCGAGCGGTCCTCGCCGGGTGCGGCGCGATGCAGGCGCCGTGCCGGCATGGTGAGGCGGGCGTAGGCGTCCTCGATGCGCTGCGGGCTCACCACCTGGTCGAGCGGCGAATACACGACCAGCGTCGGTACGCGGATCTGCTCGAGCGGCGACGCGCGCACCTCCTTCACGAGCGCCATCATCGGCACCAGCGCACGCGCCGGGTAGCGCCAGGTCCAGAACTTCGCCTGCTCGGGGTTCGCCGGCTGCCAACGGTGTTCCTCGCCGATGAACCACTGCTGCAATCGCGCGCCCCACGGGCCGGCGAGCAGGTCGGCGTTGGGGTCTTTGGGTCCGAGATTGGGTGAGACCAGCAGCTGCGCGGCGATCGACGACGCCTCCGGTTGCTGCGCCAACCACAGGGCCAGCGTGCCGCCGGTCGAGGTGCCGACCACCAGCACGCGCTCGCCGATCCGTTGCCCGATCGCGAGCGCCTCGGATGCGTCCTGCAGCCAGTCGCCGCCGGTCACCTCGCCCATGGCGGCGGGCGCCCGGCCGTGGCCGCTCAGCCGGGTATAGAAGAGGTTGGCGCCGAGCCGCGCGGCGAGCAAGTCGCAGAAGGGCGCGATCTCCTGGCGGGTGGCCGAGTAGCCGTGCAGGTAGATGATCGAGAGCGGGGTGCGGCGCCGGTCGGCGTGGGCCCAGACGATCGTCTTCTCTGCGCCGGGCACGATGTCCGGGTGGGCGGCTTCGCGCGCCGCGATCCAGCGTTCGAGGGCGGCGCCGTCGGCCGCATCCGCCGGCAACGCCGGCCGCTCCGCGGGGGGCTCGATGCGGTACACCGGGCCGACAAAGAATAAGAGGGCGAGCGCGGCGACGGCGAGCACGGTCGCGGCCAGGAGGCGTCGGAGCATGGCCGGGATGGTAACGCAGTCGGTCGCCGTCGCGGCGCGGGGACGGTAGGATGCGGGCATGCCGGCCCTGCGCGCACCCGACTGGGAGACTGACGGACTCGACTGGCCGAACCGCGAGGCGAGCCGGTTCGTCGATGCCGGGGGCCTGCGGTGGCATGTCCAGGTCATGGGCAGCGGACCCGTGCTGCTGTTGGTGCACGGCACCGGCGCTTCGACGCATTCGTTCCGCGACCTCTTGCCCTTGCTTGCGGCGCGGTTCCAGGTGGTCGCGCCCGACTTGCCGGGACACGGGTTCACCGCGCGTCCTGAGGACCCCGCCGGTCTTTCGCTGCCCGGGATGTCGGCCGGGGTCGCGGCGCTGCTCGGCACGCTGGCGCTGTCGCCGCAGATCGCGGTGGGCCATTCGGCGGGCGCTGCGCTGCTGTGCCAGATGCAGTTGACGGGGCAGTTGCGGTCGCAGGCCTTGGTCAGCCTCAACGGCGCGCTGCTGCCCTTGCCGGGCCTGCGTCACCCGGCGTTCACGCCGCTGGTCCGCTCCGTCGTGTCGGGCGAGTGGTTGCCGCGGCTTTTCGCGCGCCGCATGGAGTCGCCGCAGGAGGTCGACCGCCTGCTCGAGCGCACGGGGTCGGTGCTCGATCCGCGCGGCCGGGATCTGTACGGGCGGTTGTCGCGCAACCCGGTGCACACCGGGTCGGCGCTCGCGATGATGGGGCACTGGGACACGCGGCCGCTCGAGGCGGGACTGCCGGATCTCGAGGTGCCCTTGCTGCTGCTGGTCGGTGCCGAAGACCGCATGATCCTGCCCGGGGTCGCCCTGCGGGTGCGGGCCCTTGCACCGCGCGCCGAGCTGCTGCAGATCTCCGGACTCGGGCACCTCGCGCACGAAGAGGCGCCGCAGCTGATCGCGGAAGAGATCGTCCGGTACGCGCGCGTCCAAGGCATCACGGTTCCCTCCTGAGCGCCGCCGCGCTATCTTGCCCGTCATGAAGCACGCGATCGTCATCGGCAGCGGATTCGGCGGACTGGCGGCGGCGGTGCGCCTCGGCGCGCGCGGCTATCGCGTCACGGTCCTCGAGAAGCTGGATGCGCCCGGCGGCCGCGCCTACGTGCACCGTCGGGACGGATACACCTTCGATGCCGGTCCTACGATCATCACCGCACCGTATCTTTTCGAGGACCTGTGGACGATCTGCGGCAAGCGGATCGCCGATCACGTCAAGCTGCGGGCGATCGATCCTTTCTACCAGGTGCGCTTCGATGACGGCGATGTGTTCCGCTATACGGCGGACCTCGAGTCGATCCGATCCCAGATCGCGCGCATCGAGCCGCGCGATGTCGAGGGATTCGACCGCTTCCTCGACAAGAGCCGCCGCATCTTCGAGGTCGCCTTCGCGCAGCAGGCCGAGCAGCCCTTCCACGAGATCGGCGCGCTCTTCGCCGCGGCGCCCGGATTGGTGCGGCTCGGCGGCTATCGCTCGGTGTACCAGGAGGTGTCGCGCTTCTTCCGCAGCGACAAGCTGCGCCTGCTGTTCAGCTTCCATCCGCTGCTCATCGGGGGCAACCCGTTCACCACCACCGCCTACTACTGCCTCATCGCGCACCTGGAGCGCACCTACGGCGTGCACTACGCCGAGGGCGGGATGGGCGCGCTGATGGAGGGCATCGTCGAACTCGTGCGCGGCACGGGCGGCACGCTGCGCTGCGGGGCCGAGGTCGCGCAGGTCCTGGTCGAGGGCGGCAAGGCGCGCGGCGTGCGCCTCGCTTCGGGCGAGGTCATCGAGTCGGACATCGTGGTGTCGAACGCGGACGCCGCGTGGACCTACGGCAAGCTGCTGGGGCATCACCCGCGCCGCCGTTGGACGGATGCGAAGCTCGAGCGCGCCCGCTATTCGATGAGCCTCTTCGTCTGGTACTTCGGCACGCGCCGGCGCTACGAGGACGTCTACCACCACACCATGGTGCTCGGGCCCCGTTACCGCGGCCTGCTCGACGACATCTTCAAGCGCAAGGTGTTGGCCAAAGATTTCAGTCTCTACCTGCACCGTCCGACCGCGAGCGATACCTCGCTCGCGCCGCCGGGGCACGACGCCTTCTACGTGCTCGCGCCGGTGCCGCATCTGGGCAGCGGCACGGATTGGCGCGAGCGCGCCGAGCCGTACCGGGAAGCGGTGCAGCGTCGTCTGGAGGACACCCTGCTGCCCGGGCTCGGCGAGTCGCTGACGACGTCCTTCGTGCTCACCCCGCAGGACTTCCACGACCGTTTGTCGTCCTGGAAGGGCGCGGCGTTCGCGATGGAGCCGCAACTCTTCCAGAGCGCGTGGTTCAGGCCGCACAACCGCAGCGAAGAGGTCGAAGGGCTCTACCTGGTCGGTGCCGGTACGCATCCGGGCGCGGGTTTGCCGGGCGTCGTCTCGTCGGCCCGCATCCTCGACAAGATCGTCCCGGATCCCTGACGCGCGCCGTCGCGCGTTGATGATGACGCGCGCCGTCGCGCGTCGATGAGGACGCGCGTCAGCGCGCGTCGATGAGGACGCGCGTCAGCGCGCGTCGGCGAGCAGCCGCGCTGCGGCAAGGCGCCCCGAGAGCGTCGCCATGGGCACGCCGGGGCCGGGATGCACGGACCCGCCCGCGAGATAAAGCCCCGGCACGCCGCTCGCCGCACCGAGGCGGCTGAAACTGCCCATCGCACCGTGGTTCGCGCGGCCATAGAGCGAACCGCCGGTCGCGGGGAACAACTGCTCCCAGTCCTGCGGACGCGTGACCACCGCGCCGGATGGCACGCCCTGGGCGCGGGCGCCCTCGAACTCGAGCCCGCAGTCGCGCATCAGGCCGAAGGCGTCGCCCTCGATGCGATGGAGCAGCGCATCGTCGATGCCGCCCCGGTCGCCGTCGGCCGGTGCGTTGACGAGCAGCAGCAGCCGTTCGCGCGCGCCGGCGGACAGGTCGGCGCGCAGGGTCGCCTGTTCGGTCGCGTCGCGGTCCTGTGCGCAGACATACACGGTCGGTGCGCGGCTCACGGTGCGGCCGCGGAAGACCGCGTCGAACTCCGCCGGATAATCATCGCCGAAGAACACGGTGTGGTGGGCCAGCGGGAAGCCGCGGGTCGGCGTGTGCAGGCACCAGGTGACCGCCGACAGGGCGCGGTCGCGCGGCGCCGTGACGGGCAGCGCGCCGCGCAGGTCCGCGCCGAGCGCGCCGCTCGCGATCGCGCTGACGTCGCCGTTGAAGACCACCGCATCGGCGTCGATCTCCTCGCCCGAGTCCAGCACGACCCCCGACACGCGACGGTCGCGCACCCGCAACCGCGCGACGTGCGAACCGTAGCGGTAGCTCGCGCCGTGCTCCTGGCCGAGCGATTCGAGCGCCTGCGCGATGCGGCGCATGCCGCCCTCGACGAGCCATACGCCTTGCTGTTCCACATGGGCGATGAGCATCAGCGTCGCCGGCGCCGCGAGCGGCGAACTGCCGACATAGGTCGCGTAGCGCGCGTAGAGCTGGCGCAGGCGAGGGTCGCGGAACTGCGTGCCGAGCGCCTGCCACAGCGTGCGCCACGGGGCGGTGCGCCACATCGCACCGAGGCCGTAGAGGCCGAGGCGCGCGATGAGCTGCGCGGGACTCGGGCGTTGCGCCTCCATGAAGCTGTGGCGCAGCGCCTGGTGCAGGCCGCCGCTGCGCGCGTGGAACGCGCGGAACGCGCGGGCGTCGGCGGCGCCCGCGAACTCGCCGATGGCCGAGGCCGAGCGCTCGATATCGACGAAGAGGTCCAGTCGGCCGCCGCTGCGCCAGGCATGGCGCGCGAGCAGCTCCGCCCGCACGAGACCGAGGCGGTCCTCGAGCCGGACACCCGCGTCCGCGAACAGCGACTCGAACACCGCTCGCATCGTGAACACCGTCGGGCCGCCGTCGATTGCCGCGCCGTCCACCTCGACTTCGCGCAGCTTGCCGCCGGGCCCGGCGGCGCGTTCGAGGACAGTGACCTCGCAGCCGGCTCGCGCGAGGTCGATGGCCGCGGCGAGCCCGCCCATGCCGGCGCCGACGACGATGACACGACGCATGGCGTCAGCGGGCGCCGTCAGGCGCGCGAAGCGGCGTCCGCTGCGCGTGCGGGACGCCGGGCCGCGGGCATGCGGGCCACCGCGAGACGCTGATGGATGATGATGGCGAGCCCCACCACGAGCGGGATCGCCCACAGGCCGGGATGCAGCGCGAGTTCCGGTACCGTGCGCACGGCGCCGAACGCGAGGAACGCGGTGTAGACCGAGATGCCGGCGCCCACGAGCGCCTTGAGGTGTTCCTTGAGCCAGTCGAGCGGTCCCGGGTCAGGGTGGTAGAGGAACCAGAGGTTGCTGGCGACGGTGGCGAGGCCGATGGCCGGCATGCCGAGCATCAGCGGCAGATCGGCACGCCAGGCTTGCACGATGCAGTTGACCGACGCGGCGACCAGCAGCACCTGCAGCGCGAGGTTGCGCCATTCGCGCTGGGCTGCGCGGTCCTCCTTGTGACGCACGGCGAGCCAGCCGTACCACGCGAGGTTGATGGTGAGGAGGGCGAGGCCCTGCATCATCCAGCCGAAGATGCCGCGGATCCAGGTGGCGCCTGCCTCGA
>Ga0068877_10000376_pt1 | contig 38447 bp, 34 predicted proteins | sample NOAtaG_FD_66437 | JGI IMG/M metagenome (GOLD analysis project Ga0068877, IMG submission 66437) | Freshwater lake microbial communities from Lake Erie, under a cyanobacterial bloom - NOAA_Erie_Diel6S_1000h metaG | ecosystem: Environmental > Aquatic > Freshwater > Lake | place: USA: Ohio, Lake...
CTCCGCCCGCCGCGGCTGCCCGGTGCAAAGCACCAGCACGCGGTCCTCGGTTCCTGGCTCGGCCCGCACATCCTGGCAGTTCGACGCGCCCGGCAACTCGTGGCAGCCGAGCACCTCGAGGGAGGTCGGATCGAGCGTCGCGATCGCCCCCTGCCCCGCCGCCTCGTACGGCGCATCGAGGCGCGCGAGCGCCACCACGACGATGCGCCGCCCACCCGGCCGCACCTCGGTCATGCGATCGGGCCGCGCGAAGAACCTGCCCGCGTCGCAGCCGAGGGCGATCCGCTCGGAGGCGCGGGTGACGGGGTCGATCGCCAGAAGATCGTTGCCGCGCTCGATCCCCGGCGCGAGATCGGGGTTGTGGCGCGAGACGAGCAGGCGTCCGTCGGGCAGGGGAAGCGCGTCGTGCGGGTTCGCGATCCATGCCGTCGCCGGCCCCTCGCCCTGCACGTCGAGCTGCACGAGCGTCGCCGGATCGCGCGGATCCACCAGCGTCAGGACATCGGCCGGGAAGCGATCGATCCACGCGAGGCGGCCGAGCGAAACCGACGGCAGCACCGCGTCCGCGGTAACGGGCGTCACCAGGATCGGCACGCGCGAGCCGGAATTCACCCAGTCCGCTGCGAGCGGCGCGAGCGCCTCATCGTAGAGCCCGATCGAGGTCGAGCTGTAGTCGCTGTAGACGAGCGCGAAGCGCGGGGCCTCTTCGAGGGGCACGAGCCCGACCGGTGCCGGCGTGCAGGCGGCGAGGACGAAGGTGAGCCAAGCGCCGCGCACGGAGCCCGCACGGTGCGTCCAAGCGCCGCGGCGAGCAAGCGCGCGTGCCCGCGCCCCGGACGAAGGCTATGAACGAGCGCTCCGGTCCGGCGTCGTCTAATGGCAGGACAGTGGCCTTTGAAGCCATGAACGCTGGTTCGAATCCAGCCGCCGGAATCTGCACCGACCTCACGGGCGGCGCGCCTCGCCCGCTCCCGGCCCGCGCTGTACAACGGTCGCTCCGATGCGCTCTCGCTGGCCCCTGGTGCTCACCCTGCTCCTCGCAGCGCCCTACGCGATCTACGCGTCGTTCGATCGCCTCGGGCCGGCGCACGTGTTCGCCGCCGTGACCGGCGTGATCCTGCTCGCGGCGCTCGCGGCGCTCTTCTTCAGCGTGCGGGGCGCGCTCGCCGGGCCCGACGAGGTGCCCCTCGACCTCGGGACCGACGGTGCCGACCGCGCCGCGCTGCTCGAAGAGAAGAACGTGCTCCTCCGCGCGCTGAAAGACATCGAGAACGAGCACGCGCTCGGCAAGCTCTCGGCCGACGACCGCGCCCGGCTCGAGGCCGACTACCGCGCGCGCGCCCGCGACGTGCTCGCGCGCCTCGATCGGGACCTCGGCAGCTACCTCGACAAGGCGCGCGCGCTCGCCGGCGAGGCCGAACCGAAAGGCCGCGCCTACGAGGCCGCACGCACCGGCTCCCCCGCGCCCGAGAGCGCTGCGCCCTCCGAAGAGGCGGCCTCGCTCGCGGCGAAGCTCGCCGCCTTGCCCGAGGACAAGCGCAAGGAGGCCGAGGCGTACCTCGCGCAGCTCACCGCGGGCGGCAAGAACGGAGACGAAGGCTGATGCGCTCTCTCCTCGCGCTCGTGCTGCTCCTCTGCCGCCCCGCGGCCGCGCAGGATCTCCCGGAGGGCCACCCCCCGGCCGGCGAGGCGCTCCCCGAGGGCCATCCACCGACCGGAGAGACGCTGCCCGAGGGCCACCCTCCCACGGGCGCTCCGCCCGCGAGCAGCGCCCCGAACCCGCATGCCGGCGTCGACCTCGAGGCCCTCTTCCGCCCGCCGAACGTGTCGGACGCCGAACCCTCGCCGGACGTCCCGGCGGGCACCCTGCGGGTCGAGGTGGTCGACGAGCGGAACGTCCCGGTGCGGGGCGCCGCGGTCGAGCTCGGTACCATGAGCGGCGGGCGCGCCGCGGCCCGGCGCCCGTCGACCACCGACGAGGCGGGCGTCAGCACCTACGACGGGCTCGTGCACGGAAGCGGAACGGCCTACCGCGTCTACGTGAACCACGAGGGTGCCCGCTACGCCTCGAGCCCGATCGTGCTCTCGGCCGACATGGGCCACCGGGTCCGCATTCGCCGCCTCCCGGTCAGCCGTGACGACCGCCAGCTCCTGCAGTTCGTCGCCCAGACGATCGTGGAGATCCGCGACGACCGCCTGCACGTCGTGGTGCAGTCGCAGCTCGTCAACGCCGGGGACGCGACCTACGTCTTCCCCGAAGAGGGCCTGCTCGTCCGGCTGCCCGAAGGCTTCCTCGCCTTCGATTCGCCGCCCGCGATGAACGAGGTCGAGATCACCGAGCGGGCGGGCGAGGGCGTCGCGTTCACCGGCTCGCTGCCGCCGGGCCTCATCACCACCGCCTACTCCTTCGATCTGCCCTACGATCCGGGGCTCGGCTTCGATCGCGCCGGCGCCGAGGCAGAGCTCGCCCTCTCCAACCCGTTCCGCACGATGCGCTACCGGATCATCACCGACGCGCCCGAGGGGCTCGAGCTCGACGCGGTGGGCTTCCCGCCGCCCCAGCGCTTCGAGAGCGACGGCCGCTCGCTCTTCGGCTCGGAGCTGATGCGCCGGCCGGGCGACGCGCCCCTCGAGGAGGTCCGCTTCACCCTGCGCGGGCTGCCCGGGCCGGGTCCGACCCGGTGGATCGCCGTGTTCGGGGCCGCGGGCGTGCTCGGGATCGGCTTCTGGCTCGGGCGGCGCGGGCGCGACGAGCGCGCGGCGATCGAGCGGCTCCGCGCGGCGCTCCGGGAGCGTGAGCAGGCGCTGCTCGATCGGGCCGCCGCGCTGCGGGCCGAGCGCGACGCGGGCGAGATCGGCCCCGAGACGTGTCAGTCCGGGCTCGACGCCGTCGTCCAGGAGCTCGCGGGCGTGCTGGCCCGCCTCGACGAGCTGGGTCCCAGCCCCGCTCCGAGCCCGGTGGGGGCACCCAAGGCCGACGCTGCGCCCTCCTCCCCGGCTGACGAACCCACCGCCCGACCCCGCAAGAAAGACGGCACCGCGAAGCGAGCCAAGAACCCGAAGAAGGACAAGGGACCCCGGCCGGAAGCGGGGGACCCGGGATGAGCCGCCCCTCCGAGGCGCGCCCGTGAGGGGTGCTGCGCCCGGCGAAGCGGTCCTCTAGACTCCCGAGCGCGACCGCAACGTCAGCGGCCGCCTCGGCGATGGAGCTGCCCGGCTGGCGAGGGTGCCAGCCTGATTGGAGAAACGACACATGGCGTCCGAAGGTCTCAACAAGGTTCAACTCATCGGCAACCTCGGGATGGATCCCGAGCTGCGGTCTACGCAAGGAGGCCAGTCCATCCTGCGGATCCGGCTCGCGACCACCGAGCGCTATGGCAACAAGGCGGGCGAGCGGCAGGAGCGCACCGAGTGGCACACGGTGATCGTGTGGGGCAACCGGGCCGAAGCGCTCTCCAAGATCCTCGCCAAGGGCCGCACGATCTACGTCGAGGGGCGCCTCCAGACCCGGAACTGGGAGAAGGACGGCCAGAAGCACTACTCCACCGAGATCATCGCCAACCAGATCCTCCTCCTCGGCGGCGGACGCGGCGAGGGACGCAGCACCGGGGACGAGGGCGGCGGCGGCGACTGGGCCCAGAGCTACGGCGGCGGCGGCGGTGGTGGGGGCGGCGGGCGCAGCGGCGGCGGCGGTGGACGCAGCGGCGGAGGCGGCGGCGGCGGTGGCGGCTACGGAGGCGGCCCGGACATGCCGCCCGACGACATGCCCGAGGATGACATCCCGTTCTGAGCCCGGACGTCGCGGCGCGCCCCGACACGGGCGCGAACGATGGGTCAGACGCGAATGGGCACGGTGCATCGGTCACCGTGCCCGTTCTCGTTCCGTCCTCGTCGCTCGCCGGGGATTCGCCCTGGGCGCCCCAAGCACGACGGGCCCCAAGCACGACGGGCCCCAAGCACGACGGGCCCCAAGCACGACGGGCACGGTGAGGTGCTCACCGTGCCCGCCTGCGGCGCGTGATCGGGTCGAGGGCTCAGGCCTGGGCCCGCTCCTCACGCTTCTTCTTCGTCGCCTTTGCGGACTTCTCCGCCTTCGCGGACTTCTCCGCCTTCGCGGACTTGCCACCGCCGTCGGCCTTCGCGGCCTTGCCCTTGCTCCCGAGCAGCCGCTCGGCGAGCTCGGCGGCGCGATCGGTCTTCTCCCACGTGAAGAAGCCGTTCTTCGGATCGCGGCCGAAGTGACCGTACGCCGAGGTCGGGTGGTAGATCGGGCGGAGCAGGTCGAGGGTCTCGATCAGCGCGCGCGGGCGGAAGTCGAACATCTCGCTGACCGCCGCCGCGATCTTCGCGTCGTCGACCTTGCCGGTGCCGAAGGTCGTCACGTAGACGCCCATCGGACGCGCCACGCCGATCGCGTAGGCGACCTGGACCTCGCACTTCTTGGCGACGCCGCTCGCGACGACGTTCTTGGCGACGTAGCGGGCGAAGTACGCCGCGCTGCGGTCGACCTTGCTCGGGTCCTTGCCGCTGAACGCGCCGCCGCCGTGCCGGCCCATGCCGCCGTAGGTGTCGACGATGATCTTGCGGCCGGTGAGCCCAGCGTCGCCGTGCGGTCCACCGATGACGAAGCGGCCAGTCGGGTTCACCCAGATCGCCGTCTTCTTGTCCATCAGGTCCTTCGGGCAGACCTTCGCGATGACCTCTTCGATCATCGCCTCGCGGATCGTCTTCTGCTTCACGTCCTCGTCGTGCTGCGTGGAGACGACGATCGCGTCGAGGCGAACGGCCTTGTCCCCGTCGTACTCGACGGTGACCTGGGTCTTGCCGTCGGGCCGCAGCCAGCCGAGCTTGCCGTCCTTGCGGACCTTGGCGAGCCGCTGCGCGAGGCGATGGGCGAGCTGGATCGGCATCGGCATGAGCTCGGGGGTCTCGTCGACCGCGAAGCCGAACATGAGGCCCTGATCGCCCGCGCCCTGGTCCTTGCTCAGGCTCGTCTCGATGTCGACGCCCTGCGCGATGTCGGGCGACTGCTGCTCGATCGCGGTGAGGATGGCGCACGAGTTGCCGTCGATGCCGTGCGAGCCGTCGGTGTAGCCGATGTCGACGATCGCCTTCCGGATGATCCGGGGGTAGTCGAGCTTCGCCGTCGTGGTGATCTCGCCCGCGACCATCGCGTAGCCGGTCTTCACCATCGTCTCGCAGGCCACGCGGCCGCGCGGGTCCTCGGCGAGGACGGCGTCGAGCACCGAGTCCGAGATCGCGTCGCAGAGCTTGTCGGGATGACCTTCGGTGACCGACTCGGAGGTGAAGAGGTAGCGACCCATTCGTAGACGTCCTTCCTGCTGGTGAACCGCACGGATGCGGGCGAAAGAGCGCGCGTTCTTAGATGCCGGCCCTCCGCTAGTCAAACCCGGGCAACTCGACCGAGTCGGTCGGAAACCGGGGGTTCCGCGGCACCGCGGGAGCGACCTCGGCGGCGCCGAGGACCTCCCACGCGCGGGCCCGACCCAAGCCCCCCCTCGCGCGCCGGAGCAGGTGGGGTCGGGGCTTCCCGGTGGGCGGATCCGGTGGAGACTGCGCACCCCATCCCCTGCGGGGGCCCCGAGGGATCCCCCGTGAATCCCGCGTCGGCAGGTGGCGCTTGACCTCGGACCCGCGGGGCACGCAACATGCTGTGGCCCGCCCGGTGTTCCGTCGCCCTGGAGGTTTCCCGATGCTCAGCGCCCGCTTCCAAGCGCTGCTCTCCGATGCCGCGCCCCCGCGGCCCGAACGCGCCAAGACCCTCCGCCCCTCGCTGCTCGCCGACGAGTCCGGGGCGACGATGGTCATGGGCATCTTCATGGCCGCGATGCTGGTGGGGATGATCTACTACGTGTGGGGCATCGGCGGCGCGGTGGTGCACCGCGAGCGTCTGCAGGACGCCGCCGACACCGCCGCCTTCGGCGCCGCGGTCGTCGAGGCGCGCGGGATGAACCTCATCGCGCTCCTCAACGTCATCATGCTCGCGCTCGCGATCATCGGGACCGCGATGCTCATCGCGAAGGAGATCGTGCTCGCGACCGCGATCCTCGCCACCGCCGACTGCATCGCGAAGCTGAGCTGCTGCTGGGCGACCGGGTGCTGCATCGAGCCCTGCATCGACGCCGGGCGGCACTGGTCGGACTACAGCGACATCCGAGGTGATGCGCGGGATTGGAACGACCGCATCGAGTCGGCGATCAGCGGGCTCAACTCCGCCGCCAACGGGATCCGGCGCGGCGCCCCGGTGGCGGCGCAGGGCCTCGTGCTGGCCTACGGGACCTCCATCTACCGACCGACCACCAGCTTCGGACTGGCCGACATCATGCCCGGCTCGACGACCCTCACCGTGGAGAACGACCCGACGGAGTGGGCGTGCGGCGACGAGTCCTTCGTTCCTGGGTTCGGCGGCACGTGGAGTTTCACCGACACGCCCTCGATCTTCGGATTCGGCGTCGCGGCAGGCGCGCTGGCGTTCTCTGCCGCGGCGACCCGGACCGACGGGCACTACGCGATCGGCGCGGTGACCGGCCTAGCGATCGGCTGGCTTGTGCACCGGGACGAGTACTGCGACGGCGACCCCGACTCGTTCATGCGCGTCCCCGTGGATGCCTGGCTTGGGGAGGAGCCGTTCCAGGTGCGGGCCGGCATGTACGGTGACCCGCCCTTCGGATGGACCGTGCAGGGTGTGGCGGTGGCGAACTGGGGGCGCACCGAAGGGACGACGTCCATCCTCGGCGCCATCCCGCCCGAACTCGCCAACTCGATCTCGCTCGCGCAGGCCGAGTACTACTGGGAGAGCGATGACGGGGACGTGAAGCAGGAGTGGATGTTCTCGCCCCGATGGCGGGCGCGACTGCGCCGCGTGAGCCTCCGAGGGGTGGGCGGCCCGCTGGGCGGACTGATCAGCGGCATCGCGACCGTCCTCGACCCGCTGATGATTCACTGAGGAGGACGAGGTCATGAGCCACGCCACCGATCGCCGAACGAATCACCGGGCCCCGCCCCTGCCTCTGCGCGCCAGCCGGCGCGGCCTGCTGCGCCGGCTGCTCGCCGACGAGCGGGGCGCTGCGACGACCGAGACCGTCATCATGATCCCGATGTACGTGATCGTGTGGGGCTGCATCGTCTACGTGACGCAGCATTTCCAGAACACGATCGAGATCCGGGCCCGGGTGCGCCGGGACACCTGGGCCTACGCTTATGGCGCGTGCGGGGATGCGCCCGGCACGAACACGAGCATGGCCACCTCCCGGGGCCTGGTCCCGGATGCGAGCGGCGCGAGCGGCGACCCCGAGGGGTCGGCGCGCGGTGGAGGCGGCACGCTCGGTGGCGGCATCGTGGGCGCGATCGACAACATCCTCAGCTACATCCCCGGCCTGAACTTCCGGACCGCCGTCGGCAGCCGCTCCGACTTCCGGACGCGACGGCCGGCCGTGATCGGCGGCGGCGAACTCCAGGTCGCTGCCAACCTGACCATCCTCTGCAACGAGCGCCCACAGGGCGCGCTGTCGTTCATCTGGAGCGCGGTCCGCAGCGCGTTCGGCTTCTGAGGACGAAGGAGAACCCATGACCCCGACCTCCAACGTCAACGCCAGCGAGCCGAGCGCTCCCCGCAGCGGACCGATGGCCCGCAAGGGCCACCGTCCCTCGGCGTGGCAGGCCTTCCACGCCACCCACCTCGCGCGTATCGCGCGCCTCGGGACGTTCGCCTGCGTGCTGCTCGGTGGCAGCACCTGGTTCGTGTTCGAGCGCACCGAAGCGCAGCTCGGCGACGACCTGATGGGCATGGGCGCCTCGCTCATGGCCTTCGCCGACGAGGAGCACACCGACGGTCCGCGCGCGCTCTCGATCAACGGCGAGACCGTGCACCTCGTGAGCGGCTCCTCGCCGGAGTCCCTCGCGGATGTGCTCGACGCCTTCGAGGCGGTGTGCCTCGAACACGATGCCCAGTTCCGACAGCAGGTGACGGAGCTTTACGCGGCGAACCCGAACCTCGAGCGTCGCGAAGCCCTCGATGCGTTCCGCCCCTCCCTGCGGCGCATGGCTGGAGACCGCGGCACGATCGGCTGCCTCGACCTCGGTACGGAGCGACGCAGCGCCGGCGAGATCCTCGATGCAGCGACGGAGTTCAACCGGACGGGTGACCTCTCCGTCCTCGGCAACATGCGCTACCTATTCGCACAAGAGGCGGACGGGGGGCGGACGCAATACGTCGCACTCTGGACCGAAGGCGAGTTCCACGTCGACCGCGTCCTTCCGGGCGCGGGCGACGCTCCGGGAGAGGATCTCGCGACCATCCCGCGGGCGCCCGACGCAGTCCGCGCACTGTACGCGCACGAGGTTGGCCGCGACGACCGGTTCGTCATCTACCAGGACTCGAGCATGTCGGAGTGGGAACTCGAGCACTTCTACCGCACCGAGCTCGCGACCGGCGGCTGGGATGTGATGGACACCCGCGAGGAAGGCGCCGAGCAGCAGACGGTCGTCGCGATGCGCGAAGGCCGTCAGGTCTACATTTCCCTCGATACTGACTACCACGGTCGCGGCCGCGCCGTCATCGCGCTGAGCGAATGAAGCGCCGGCACGGAGGACTGGGGTCAATGTTCCTCGGGGGCACGCTTGCGCTCGCGCCGTTCGCCCTCGCCTGCGGGGGAAGCGAGGAGCCGGAGAGGCCGACCGCGACCGCTGCGAGCTCCAGCGGAGGCGGCAGCGGGACCCACTGGGGCGGCGGAGGGGGAGGAGGGGGCCCGAGCGTCGCGCTCGGTGGCTTGACCTCCGGTCGCGTCGCGGGACTGCCCGGAGGTGCCTCCCCGGGAGGCGCGATCGGGGACGAGCTCCGGCGCCGGCGCCGGGAGCGAGAGGAAGCGATGCTCGAGCGGCTCGGCCCGGTCCGGCTGACCGACGATGGATCCGAAGCATGGCCGCTCTACGAAGGGGCGGTGCGGCGGATCGAACGCGAGACCAGCACGATCGAAGAGCCCTGCGACCGGGTGCTCGAGGCAGGCGAGATCTTCGGCGAGGACGTCGATGGCCACGCGATGGAGCTCGGCGAGCGCCTGCGGGATCTGAACTGTCGCACCTACAACGAGACCTACGTGAACTGCGCGCAGGAGGACTACGCGAGCGAGCACGAGGAAGAGTGCGCCCCCATTCTGCGGCGCGCCGAGCGAATGCATCGCGAGTTCACCGACGACAGCCCCAACCCGGACGTGCTCGCCGAGTCCCTCGAACCCGAGCGCAGCACCGCCCGCCGCGCCGGGCTCGCGCTGGAGCCGACCGAGGACGAGGTCGAGCCGGCGGTGCTGCCCGAGCTGAACCTCCCGACCCGCGGGCGCTGAACCGGTTCGCTGCGGCGAGCGCGTCGGGAACACCGCGCGGCCGCGAGCGATCCGGAGGCGCGCTTTGTCATTTTGTCCGACGCCGGGCGCGTGCCTCCGTGGCCCGTGCCAAGGTGGCGATCGCGCCGACCGCGCCGCGCCCGATCCACCAACGATCCCTAGCCCTTGGCCCTGTTTCGGGCTAGGCACGGCCGTTGCTCGAGGCGGCCCGGAGCATGGACGAAACGTCCGTGTTTTCGCGGCCCTCGGGCCGGACGCGACGATGGCCACCGCAACAGGCAGAGATGGACAGCGAACCCGGGCCCGCACGGCGGCGATCCTCGCCACGCTGCTCGGCACGGCGTACTTCGCGGCCTCGGGCACGACGCAGCTGGTGGCCTCGCGCGTGCTCGATCCCCTGCTCGTGGGAGGGCCCGACCGGACGGCCGGCGCGGCCTCCTCGGCCGCTGCGCCCGCGCGCCGTGATCGGGTCGCAGAGGGCACCGCGATCCTCGCCCGCGACATCTTCGACTCGCAGCTCGGCTCGATGGAGTGGGAGCTCCCCGCGCCCGAGGTGGCCAGCCCCGAGGAGTCCGCGCCGACCGAGCCGCCGCCGCCCGCCGACCCGAGCGGCGAGCATCCCCGCTGCGAGGGAGCCGTGCGCCTCGTCGCGAGCTACGTGCGACCGAGCGCGCCCGAGCAGTCCTTCGCCGCGATCACCAGCGCCGCGGGCAACTCCCTGCTGTACCGAGAGGGGATGCGGGTGGACGACCGCACGGTGCTCCGGATCGACCGGATGCGCGTCGTGATGCAGCCGGCGAGCGGGCCGCTCTGCGATCTCGTGCTCTTCGATCCTGGCGCAACCGGCGTAGCCACCGCGCGCACGGCGCCCGCGGTGGCGGTCGCGCCGGCCGAGCCGACCGCGCCCGCCGGCGACACCGGCATCGCCGGGATCGAGCCCGCCGACCTCGACGCGAACATCACCGCCGTCTCCGACACGAGCTGGACCGTCACGCGCTCGCTCGTCGACCGACTCCTCGCGAACCAGGCCGCGCTGATGAGCGCGGCGCGCGTCATCCCCCACGAAGAGGATGGGCGCGTCGTCGGCGTGAAGATCTACGGCATCCGGCGCTCGAGCCTGCTCGGCCGCCTGGGCATCCAGAACGGGGACATGCTGCGCACGATCAACGGCTACGACCTCACCGAGCCGAACTCCGTGCTCGAGGCGTACACGAACCTCCGTTCGTCCGACCACCTCACCCTCAACGTCGTGCGCCGCGGCACGGCGACCACGCTCGACTACTCGATCCGCTGAGCGCCCTCCTCCCTCGCGAAAGAAGCACCGTGAAGATCCGAAACGCCCTCTTGATCCTCCTGCCGTGCGCCTCGGTGATGGTGTCGGGTGTGCTCATGTCGCTCGCGACGGCACAGGACCGACCCGTGATCACGCTGCCGACGCCGGGCAGCACGGGCACGCCGCCGGCGGCCGGCGAGGCCTCGTCGAGCAAGGCCGCGCCCTTCGTGACCGGCCTCGAGGGTACCGACGCGCGCACCGTGCCGCCGAGCACGCGGGTCTCGTTCAACCTCGAGGACGCCGACCTGCCCGACCTCGTCCGGATCGTCTCGAGCGTGACGGGCAAGCGCTTCATCCTCCCGAGCAAGGCGCGCTCGATCAAGGCCACGGTGTACTCGCCGAGCGACGTCACCGCGGCCGAGGCCTACCAGGCGTTCCTGTCGATCCTCTCGCTGAACGGCCTCTCGCTCGAGCCCTCGGGCCGCTACTACAAGATCGTCGAGACGAGCGGCGCGGAGTCGCACGGCTTCCCGATGTACGAAGACGGCGAGGCGATGCCGGTCGACGACCGCTTCGTCACCCGGATGCACCGGCTCGAGAACGTCTCGGCCGAGGACGTCGCGACCCTGCTGTCGCACTTCAAGACCGCGGAGGGCGCGATCACCGCCTACGCGCCGACGAACACGCTCATCATCACCGACACGGCGGCGAGCATACGGCGCATGCTGCGCATCGTATCGGCGATCGACATCCCGCGGACCGGCGAGCAGATCTGGGTCGAGCCGATCCACTACGCGGCCGCCACCGACCTGGCCGACCGGCTGCGCGAGGTCTTCCCGGTCGAGGACGAGTCGAGCGGGGGCAGCTCGGGCGGCACGAAGGCGGCAGGCACCGGAAGGCGTACGGCAGGGAAGGCGCCGGCGACACGCACCGAAGGCGAAGAGGGCGCGGCGGCCGCGAGCGGCGAGGCGGCGACCGTCGGCGCCTCGAGCGGCGAGGCGCGCATCCGCAACATCATCGCGGACGAGCGGACGAACTCGCTGATCATCATGGCGACCGAGCGCGCGTACCTGCAGCTGCTCGAGCTGATCCGGGTCCTCGACGTGGCGGTCGAAGGCGAGGGGTCGGTGCACGTGTACGAGCTGCAGTACGCCGACTCGGAGAACATGGCCGAGGTGCTCGGTTCGCTGATCGAAGGCGCGAGCGCCGGCAGCGCCGGCGGCGCATCGGGGGCGACCAAACGCGCGGCCACGGCGACCGCAGGAGAGGGCGCAGACGCCGTGGCGGGTTCGCTGTCCGGGGGCGACATCCACATCGAGGCCTACAAGGAGACGAACGCCCTGATCGTGACCGCGTCGGCACAGGACTACGCGGCGCTTCGGCGGGTCATCTCGGAGCTCGACGTCGCGCCGCGGCAGGTGTTCATCGAGGCGGTGATCATGGAGCTGCAGCTGCAGCGCAGTTCCCGGCTCGGCGTCAGCTACCACGGTGGTCTGCCGGAGCCGAACGTGGACGGCTCGGCCGGCCTCTCGGTGCTGGGATTCAACTCGCTCAACTCGCTGGGCTTCCCCGCTTCGGCGCTGAGCGGCGACACGCTCACCGGCCTCGCGCTCGGCGTGCGCGGGCCGAACATCCCGGCGATCCCCGGCATCGGTCTCTCGATCCCGAGCTTCGGCGTGGTGCTCTCGGCGCTCGCCGACAGCTCCGACGCGGACGTGCTCGCGACGCCGCACCTCATCGCGATGGACAACATCGAGGCCGAGATCAACGTCGGCGCGAACGTGCCGCTGCAGACCTCGGGCATCGCCGGCGGCGTCGGCGGGCTCGGCGGCGCGGCCGGGCTCGCGGGGCTCGCGGGCATCGGTGGCGCTGGAGCGACGGGCGCCGGCGCCCTCGGTGGCGCGGCCGGCCTCGCTGGACTCGCCGGCCTCGGCGGCCTCGCCGGCGGCCTCGGCGGCATGGGCGTGGCCCGGCAGACGGTCGGCATCACGCTGCGATTGACCCCGCACATCAACGACGCGGGCGAGATCCGTCTCGAGATCGAGGAGGAGATCAGCGAAGCGGGCGCGCCGCAGGGCACGCTCGGCGTGGTGCCCATCGAGCAGCGCACCGCGAAGACGCAGGTCCTCGTCCGCGATCAGGAGACCGTCGTGATCGGCGGTCTGATGCGGGACCGGGTGACCACCTCGGAGACGAAGGTGCCGATCCTCGGAGACCTGCCGATCCTCGGCGCGCTGTTCCGCACCGAACGGCGGACGACGGAGCGGCGGAACCTCCTCCTCTTCCTCACGCCCTACATCATCCGCTCGCCGGACGATCTCCGGTCGATCTTCGAGCGGAAGATGCGCGAACGTCAGGAGTTCCTCGACCGCTACTTCGTGTTCGGCGACCACGAGTACACGCCGCCCTTCGACTACTCGCGCACGCGGGGCCTCGTCCTCGAGATCTTCAACGAGCTCGAGGACGTCGATGAGGAGCGGGCCCTCGCTGCGGAGCTGGAATCTCGACCACCGCCCGAGCACACCGCGCGACCGCCCATCGGGACCGCCTCGCCCTACGACGACAGCGGCGCGGCGAGCGGAGACCTGGTGATCGGGCCCGAGGGCGTGCTCGACGTCGGCGCATCGGCGGCCGAGGCCCCCGCGCCGGCGGCCGAGCCCGCGCCCGCCTCGATCCCGGAGATCTGAGCCCATGGACACCTCGCGCTACGTCGGTCAGGTCCTCGTGCAGCGCGGCGCGCTCGCCGCCGAGCGGCTCGAGGAGCTCCTTCGCGCGGCGGACGAGAAGGGCGTGCCCCTGCTCGATCTGCTGCAGGCGACGCGCGAGATCGAGCCGCAGATCCTGGTGAAGTCCCTCGCCGACGAGGTCGGCATCCCCTTCGTCGAGAAGCTGCGCGCCGAAGACATCCCGACCTCGCTCGTGGACGCCATCCCGATCACCTTCGCGCGGCAGCACCGCGTCCTCGGCCTGCAGGAGGACGGCGAGGGCGGCGCGGTCGTGGTGGCGGTCGCCAATCCCCTCGACCCGACTCCGCTCGACGATCTCCGTGCGCTCTTGCGAAGGCCGATCGTGCCCTGCGCTGCGACCTCGGAGGCGATCGAGGACGTGATCAACCGCGTCTACGAGCGCAAGGACGAGACCGCGCTCGCCGAGGCGAAGGACGGGGAGGAGTCGGAGGAGTTGCAGGACCTCATCGACATGACCGACGAGGCGCCGGTCATCCGATGGGTCAACAACCTCTTCTACAATGCCGTCCGCGACCGCGCGTCGGACATCCACATCGAGGCGAACGACAAGGAGGTCGTGGTCCGCACCCGGATCGACGGTGACCTCTACCCGGTGAAGACCGCGCACAAGGGCTTCCACAAGTCGATCGTGTCGCGGGTGAAGATCGAAGCCGGTCTGAACATCGCCGAGAGCCGCCTGCCCCAGGACGGCCGCATCACCAAGAAGATCCAGGGCCGGCTCATCGACGTCCGCGTCTCGACGATCCCGAACGTGAAGGGCGAGCGGATCGTCATGCGCTTGCTCGACAAGGAGAAGGTGCTGCTCGACCTCACCGATCTCGGTTACTCGGGGGCGCAGCTCGGAGTGATCCAGCACTTCATCACCCGGCCGAACGGGATCATCCTCGTCACCGGACCGACCGGCTCGGGCAAGACGACGACGCTCTACGCGTGCTTGTCGCGGATCAACAAGCCCGACCTGAACATCCTCACCGCCGAGGATCCGGTGGAGTACGAGCTGCGCGGCATCGGGCAGCTCCACGTGCAGCCGAAGATCGGCCTCACCTTCGCGAGCGCGCTTCGGAGCTTCCTCCGGCAGGACCCGGACGTGATCATGGTCGGCGAGATCCGGGACCACGAGACGGCGGAGATCGCGGTGCACGCCTCGCTGACCGGCCACCTCGTGCTCTCGACGCTGCACACCAACGACGCCTCGGGCGCAGTCACCCGCTTGGCCGAGATGGGAGTGCAGAACTACCTCATCACGAGCTCGCTCCTCGCCGTGGTCGCGCAGCGCCTCGTGCGCCGGCTCTGCCCGCACTGCCGCCGGAGCTACGAGCCGAGCGACGAGGACCTGCGGCAGCTCGGCGTCGAGCGGCACCGCCTCAGCACGATCCTCACGACGCACGGCATCCAGCCGGTGCCGGGCTTCGTGTGGAACGAGGAAGAGAACCGGGGCCCCTTCGTGGACCTCTCGGACGAGCTCGAGCCGATCGAGGAGGAGCCGACGAACGTGGGGCGTCCGCCCGTGCGGCCCGCGCTCTCGGCCGCACTCCGTGCGGAGATGGGGCGGGATGCGCGCGCGATCGAGGCGGCGCGGGCGCCGCGCTTCTTCGAGCCGGTCGGGTGCGAGCACTGCGCGCAGACCGGCTACCGCGGCCGGGTGGCGATCGCCGAGATCCTGGTGATCGACGATCCGGTGCGGAACGAGATCCTGAACCAGAGCGACGCGGTCCAGATTCAGCGGGTCGCGACCTCGCGTGGCATGCGGACGCTCCGCGAGGACGGCGCGCGTCTCGTGCTGCGGGGGGTGACGAGCCTCGCCGAGGTCCTCGCGGCGACGCAGCTCGGTGATCTCGAGGAGGGCGCGCGCGCCGGCGGTGCGGCGCCGGTGGTGCAGGCGGAGCGGCGATGACCGTCTACGTCTGGCGCGGCATCGGCCCGAACGGACGGGAGACGAGCGGGGTCCGCGACGCGGACAACGTGAAGGCGCTGCGCGCGGTCCTGAAGCGCGAGAAGGGCATCCTGCTCACCGCCGCACTCGAGGAATCCGAGGCGAAGAAGAAGGCCGCGCGCGACATCGACTTCGGCCGGTACTTCCGGCGGGTCACCACGCTCGACCTCGCGATCATGACCCGTCAGCTCGCCACGCTGCTCAAGAGCGGCGTGCCGCTCGTCGAATCGCTCTCGGCGCTCATCGAGCAGATGGAGAAGCCGGAGCTGAAGGCGGCGCTGACCCAGGTGCGCGACAAGGTGAACGAGGGCTCCTCGCTCCACGAAGCCCTGCGCATGCACCCGAAGATCTTTCCGCCGCTCTACGCGAACATGGTCGAGGCGGGCGAAGCCTCGGGCACGCTCGAGCTCGTCCTCGCGCGCCTCGCCGACTTCCTCGAGAGCTCGAACAAGCTGACGACGAAGGTGCAGAGCGCCCTCGCCTACCCCGCCTTCATGATCCTGATGAGCATGGTGACCATCACGGTGATGATGGTCGTCGTCGTGCCGCAGATCAGCACCATCTTCGAGCAGTTCGGCGAGGCGCTGCCCTGGTACACGCGCCTGCTCATCTTCACGAGCGGTGTCTTCGTCGGGTACTGGTGGCTGCTCGGCGCGCTGCTGGGGCTCGGTATCTGGCAGTTCCTCCGGTGGCGCGGGACCCCGGGCGGACGCGCGAGGTGGGATCGGCTGGTCCTCGACGTGCCCCTCTTCGGCCGCCTCTTCCTCATGGTCGCCGTGGCCCGCTTCGCGCGGACCCTCTCCACGCTGCTCAAGAGCGGCGTTCCACTGCTCCGCGCGATGGAGATCACCCGGAACGTCCTCGGCAACGTCGAGCTGATGCGGGTCGTCGAGGAGGCGGCGGCCTCGATCCGCGAGGGCGAGAGCATCGCCGCGCCGCTGCGCAGGAGCGGGCGCTTTCCGCCCATCGTCACGCACATGATCGCGGTCGGCGAGCGCTCGGGACAGCTCGAGGAGATGCTCGAGAACGTCGCGAGCGCCTACGACCAGCAGGTCGAGGGCAAGGTCCAGACGCTCACCTCGCTCCTCGAGCCCCTGATGATCGTGATCATGGGCCTCATCTCGGGCGGCATCACCTTCTCCATCCTCGTGCCGCTGATGCGGATCAACGAGTTCGTGCAGTGACGCCGTGGCCGGCCCGCGCAAGAGCTCGGTCGTCCTGCCGTGGGAGAGCCGCGGGGCGTGGCTGCGCGACCTGCTCGAAGAGGGCCGCCTTCGCGTGGTGCCGGTCGTGGTGGGCAGCGCGCTCGTCGTGGGCTGGGGGGTTTCGGCGGCGGTGCACCGCCACGACGTGCAGCGCACCCGCGCCACGATCGACGAGGTCCACCAGGCGCTCGACGCCTTCCGCCTCGACTACGGCCGCTGCCCCGCGACGCTCCGAGAACTGTTGCACCCACCCCGGACCGGTCTCCGCTACCTCGAGGCGGAGCCACTCGATGCGTGGGGCAACCCGCTGTGGATCCGCTGTCCGGGTCGCTACGACCCGGACGGCGCCGACGTCGTCTCCGCCGGTCCGTCGGGGAACTTCCTCGACGCCGACAACGTTCAGTGAACCGTGACCTCTGATGGAGAAGCCCCGATGACCGCCCGCCCCAACAAGCAGCTCGCCCGCCGTCGCCGCCGCGCCGGTATGACCCTCGTCGAGATCATGATCGTCGTGATCATCATGGCGCTCGTCGCGGGCGCGGTCGCGTTCGCGGTGATCCCGCAGCTGAACCGCAGCCGCATCGAGACCGCGCGCACCGACGCGATGGCCGTTCGCTCGGCGGTCGAGCTCTACCTGGCGCAGAACCCGACCGGTGACTGCCCGACGATGGGCGACCTGGTGGACGAGCGGATCCTGAACGCGAGCGCGCGGACCGAGGACCCGTGGGGCAACGACTTCGTCATCGAGTGCGACGGCGACGAGATCAGCGTCGGCTCGAACGGGCCCGACGGCCAGCCTGGCACCGAGGACGACATCCGCTGAGCGATGCGCGCTCGCCGCACAGAGACGCGCCGCAGACGTTCGCGACGGGGCATGACGCTCATCGAGATGATGGTCGTGGTGCTCATCGTCGCGGTCGCGGCGACCGGCCTCTCGGTCGGCTTCGGCGCCCTGACCCGCACGCACTTGCGCTCGGCGTGCATGCGGGTGGCTGCGGGCGCGCGCTACGCGTTCAACCGGGCGATCTCGCAGGGGACGACGGTTCGCCTCGCGTTCGACTTCGGCTCGCATCGCATGTCCTTCGAGGAGGCGGACGGGAACGTGATGCTCGCGCGGGTCGACGACGCACGGCGGCTCGACATCGAGGGCGGCGACGAGGCGTCCGACGCGGCAGCGGTCGATCCGTGGGCCGCCGCGCGGGCGCGCCTCGAGGACACGCTGCGGCCGAGCTTCGGCGCCTCGCCGTTCACGACGCTCGAGGGCTCGCGGTACCAGCCGACGGAGCTCGCCGACGGCGTCGAGATCGCGCGGCTCATCACGCCGCACGAGGCCGAGCCGCGGGAAGAGGGCACGGGGCACATCTACTTCTTCGCGAGCGGTCAGACCGAACATGCGGTCGTCTGGGTGAGCGACGGCGGAGGACGCACGTTCTCGGTGGAGCTCCACCCTCTCACCGGGCGCGCGCGCGTGCGCGAGGGGGCCTTCGAGCCGGAGGAGCTCATCCTGGACGGCGACGAGGAGAGCTCGGAGGTGCGCGAGTGACGCGGCCCGCTCGCGCAGCCCGGGGCTTCACGCTCCTCGAGGTGATGGTCGCGGTGACCATCCTCGGGGTGGCGCTCGTCGCGATCTTCTCGAGCGAGGTCGGCGCGGTGCGCAACGGCGCCCGCGCTCGGCGCCTCACCACCGCGACCCTGCTGGCGCGCTGCAAGATGGGCGAGCTCGAGGAGACCGCGATGCGCGAGGGCCTGCCCGCGGTGTCCTCGCGCGGCATCGACGAGTGCTGCGAGGGCGGCGAGGTCGAGGGCTTCGAGTGCGAGTGGGAGATCGAGCGCATCGTCCTGCCCGACGAGATCATGATGGGCCCGGAGGGAGAAGGCGAAGAGGGCGGGATGCTCGACGGCATCCTCTCCGGGGCCGGCGAGGAGAGCCCCGATCCGATGGCGGCGATGGCCGCCGGCGGCGTCCCGAGCCCCGACATGCTGATGAGCGGAGCGATGCTCGGCGGGGGCGGCGATCCGGTCGCGACGATGGCGCTCACCATCGCGTTCCCGATCCTCAAGCCGTCCATCGAGGAGCAGGTGCGCCGAGCCACCGTGACGGTGCGCTGGCGAGAGGGATACGGAGACTCCGCGGACGAGGAGTCGCTGGAGGTCGTGCAGTACCTCGTGGCCGAGCAGCCCCCGGCGGCGATCACGAACGCCGCGGCCGACGCGCTGACCGGCGGCGGGGCGCCGCCCCCCGGCGTCACGCCGCCCCCCGGAGTCCGACGATGAGGGCGCGACGTGCCGGCATGACGCTCATCGAGGCGATGATCGCCGTCGTGATCCTCACGCTGGTCATGACGCTCGTGTACGGCGGCTTCAGCCAGACGATGCGCAACCGCGCGATCATCGAAGAGGGCAGCGAGCGGGCCCACGTGATCCGGGTGGCGATGGAGCGCATGGCCCGGGAGATCAGCCAGGCGTTCGTGTCGATCCACGTCAACCCGAACCCGACCCTCGCCTCGATGCGGACGGTCTTCCACGGCCGGCACGAGGGCGAAGGGAGCCGCCTGGACTTCACCTCGTTCTCGCACCGGCGCCTGTTCCGCGACGCGCACGAGAGCGACCAGAACGAGATCGGCTACTTCCTCACCCACCACCGGGTCGAGGTCGGCGAGGATCGCCGCGAGGATCGGGTCGTGCTGGTGCGACGCGAAGCGCGGCGCATCGACGACGCGCCCGAGGAGGGCGGTCAACTGACCATCCTCGTCGAGGACGTGCGCGAGCTGACCTTCCGCTACCTCGACCCGCAGAGCCAGCAGTGGGTCGAGGAGTGGGACACGAGCGGTCTCGAGACGAACCGTCTGCCCGCCCAGGTCTTCATCCGCCTCGTCGTCCCATCCCTCGCCGACCGCGACGACGACGAGGTCTACGCGACGCGTACCTGGGTCCCGATCACCTGGGCCCTCAACCACGCCGTCTACAACCCCTGACGGCGAAAGCGAACCCGCATGGCCAACCTGCTCGGCATCGACATCGGACCCACCAGCGTGCGCGGCGTGCTGGTCAAGACCCAGCTGCGGCGCTTCCAGCTCGTGCAGTACCTCGAGGTGCCCCTCGAGCTCGAGGCCATGCCGCTGCCCGAGGCGGCAGGCGATGCGCCCGAGGCTCCCTCGGGTGCAGCGCCGGAAGCGTCGTCGATCGCGACCTCCGAGACCGCGCGCAGCACGCCGCTCGCGCGCGCGCTCGGCGAGCTGGTGCGGCAAGCGGGCGGCGAGACGGTGGACGTCATCGCGACCTTGCCGGGAGACCTCGTCTCGCTCCGCCGCATCGACCTGCCGAAGGCGGCGGAGAAGAAGATCGACGAGCTCTTGCCCTTCGAGCTCGAGTCGGTGCTGCCCTTCGAGATCGGCGACACGTTGCTCGATCATCAGCCGATCGAGACGACGGCGACCGAGCTGCGCCTCCTGGTCAGCGCCGCCCCGAAGTCACGCATCCGCGAGGAGCTCGAGCGGCTGGCCTCGAGCGGCGCGGATCCGGTCGAGCTCGTTCCGGCGCCCGCCGCGCTCGCCGGGCTCGCGTCCTTCGTGCCGACGCTCGCGACCGACGGTCCGCACGTCGTGATCGTGCTCGGCGCCAGCGCCACCGACGTCTGCGTGATCCGCAAAGGGAAGGCCGAACTCGCGCGCACGCTCTCGGTCGGACGCGCACAGCTCACGCGCGCGGGCGGCTTCGGCGCTCATGGCGCGATGGGCCTCTCAGGGGCCACAGGCCGGATCGAGGCGGAGGGCGCCTTGCGCTTCGGGCGCGAACTGAAGCAGACGCTCATGGCGTTCCGGATGCAGGGCGGCGGCGAACCCGAGTCGATCGCGGTCGGCGGCGACGTCGAGATCCCTGGGCTCTTCGAGTTCCTGGCCGAGCACCTCGGCCGCTCGGTCGTGCCGCTCGCGATGCCGGAGGTGGTCTCGACGACGCGTCAGCCCGTCGCGAGCCCGGAGCCAGCAGCCCGCCTGCCGTTCGCGACGGCGCTCGGTGCCGTCGGTCACACGCTCGGACGGGGCAAACACCTCGACTTCCGCAAGGGGGAGTTCGTCAAGAAGCGCGACCTCGGAGTGCTGCGCGATCTCGGCCCCCTCTTCGCGATCGGCGGCGCGGCGGTCGCCTGCGCCTTCTTCTTCTCCATCTACGCGCGGTGGTCGGTCCTCGATGGTCGGCGCGAGTTGCTGGAGGCCGAGCTCTCACGGGTGACGGCGGAGAGTCTCGGCGAAGAGACCCGCGACCCGACGCGCGCGCGCGCCTTGCTCGAGACCGGCCGTCGGAGTGCGGACCCGATGCCGGCGTTCACCGCGTACGACGCGCTGGTCGCGGTGAGCGGCGCGGTGCCCGAGGGCGTCGCGCACGATCTCTCGCGGCTTTCGATCGATCTCGGCGACGCGCGAAGCGGCGGGCACCTGGAGATCCAGGGCACGGTCGGGCGGGTGGAGGACGCCGAGCGCATCTCGCAGGCCCTCGGCGAGGTGCCTTGCTTCCGGTCCCTCGAGCTCGGCCCTGCGACGACCACGGCCGACGGCCGGCGGACGTACCGCATCGAGGCGGACATACTCTGTCCCGGCGCTGCAGCGGCCGAGGGCGGACGCAGCCGGAGGCGACGCGGCGGCGACGAAGGCGGCGAGCGCGCCGGCGGGGAGGGCTGAGCCGTGCGTGACCGTCTGCAACAACTCTGGGCGGGCTTCACCGCGCGGGAGCGTCAGCTCGTCGGCCTGCTCGGCCTCGTGGTGGTGGGGCTGACGCTCTTCCTCATCTTCTACATCCCGTCGTCGGCCATCGCGGCCCTCGAGGAGGACAACGAGGAGATCGCCCGCGTGCTCGAGGAGATCGGGGCGGCCGAGGAGCGGCTCGCCGCGCGCGCGGCGGAGGCCGAGGCGGCCGAGCGCCGCTACGATCGGCGCGCGCCGGCCCTCGGCTCGTTCGTGGAAGCGCGCGCGACCTCGAACGGCGTCGCGGTCCAGCAAGTGACGAACCAGCCCGAGGTCGAAGAGGGGCGATTCCGCCGGCGCCACGTGCGCGCGACGATCCCGAACACGACGCTGCGGAGCGGGATGCACCTGCTCACCGAGCTCGAGAGCTCGGAGTACCCGATCGCGCTCGAGCGGATCCACGTCGAGCACTTCAACGCGGGCACCGACATGTTCAACTTCGAGATCGGCGTCATCACCTTCGACCGCGCCGGCAGCGCAGAGGGCGGCGCCGAGGGCCCCGACGCCGGCGTCGCTCCGGCAGCACCCCGCGGCGGAGGGCTCGCGGGCCCCGCCGCTCCCCCTCCCTGAAGGAGTCGACCGTGAACCGCTTCCTGCAGGCCATCCAGCTCTCCGAGGGCGTCCGCACCGCGCTGCGCCGCTACCTCGGCTATCCGCTCTTCTTTCTCTCGACGTTCTTGCTCAGCGCTTACCTGACGTTCCCTTACGATCGGGTCCGCGAGGTGATCGAGCGACAGGTCACGAGCGCCGTGCCCGGTGCGGAGCTCGAGATCGTCTCGCTCGAGCCCGCGTGGCTCACCGGCGTCGAGGCGCGTGGCGTATCCCTGCGGCTGCCGAGCGCCACCGAGGGTGAGCGGCCGATGTCCGTGACGATCCCGCGCATCTACGCGCGTGCCGGGATCCTCGCGTTCCTGCTCGGGACGATCTCGGTGAACTTCGAGGTCGAGCTCGACGGCGGCGGACGGATCGAGGGGAGCTTCGAGGATCAGAGCGACGACGAGCACGCGCGGAGCCGGGTCGTGGCCGAGCTCGTGGAAGTGGACCTGCGGCGCATCGGGCCCCTCCGCGCCGCGACGCGCCTGCCGGTCACGGGCATCGTGAGCGGCTCCATCGACATCACGCTCGACGACGACGCCGACCAGACGACCGGCTCCCTGAGCCTCGACATCGCCGAGGCCTCGGTGGGCGACGGGCGCGCGGGGATCTCGGCGCCGGGGTTCCCGATGACGCTGACCATCCAGCAGCTCGAGCTCGGCACGATCAACATCCGCGCCGAGATCGAGCACGGGACGGCGCGCTTCACCCAGCTCGTCGGCAACGGCGCCCACGCCGAGGTGCGCGGCTCGGGCACGATCCGCCTCGTGCGGCCGGTGCGGAACTGCGCGCTCGACCTGCTGCTCCGGGTGAACATCCTGCCCGCGTACCGCGAGGCCCACGCCGACATGGCCGGCATCCTGGCGCTCGCCGAGGGCAACGAGCTGGTGCGCCCCTACCGGTCGGCCGACGGTGCGTTCCAGTTTCGCCTGCAGGGCACGCTCGGCGGGCGGGTGATCGCCGCGCCGGCCGGTTCGGCCTCGCTCGACTGAGGGCGAGGACGCTGGCGGCGGGGAGGCGGCTTCGGCTAGTCTTGAGGCTTCGGAGGTCTCATGGCTCTGCGACTCGCTTCGTTCTCGATCCTGTGCGGCGCCCTGGTGTTCGGCTGCGCCGGCGGCGGCGGGCCCGCCCGAGACGCGGGCCCGACCCGCGACGGGGGCGACCTCGACGCGCGAAGCGACGGGGGAGCGGGCGATGCGACCGACACCGGCCCCGGCTGCACCCGGGACGAGGACTGCGGCGACGACGGGATCTATTGCAACGGCGAGCTCGCGTGCATGGGCGGCCGCTGCGTCGCGGCGCGGGTCCCGAGCTGCGACGACAGCATCGAGTGCACGGTCGACAGCTGCGATCCGGTGAGCGACCGCTGCGAGCACATGCCCTCGGCGACGCGTTGCCCCGAGGGCACGTACTGCACCGCGGGCGGATGCACCGCCGAGATGGCCTGCGAGTTCGACGGGAGCTGCAGCGGCGACGGAAACTTCTGCAACGGCGTCGAGGTCTGCGTGATGCCCGACGGGCTCTGCCGCAGCCCGGGCATGCGCGACTGCGGGGACGCGAACAGCTGCACCGCCGACGATTGCGTGGAGGCGATGGCGATGTGCGTGAGCACGCCCTACCCCGACGTGCTGACGAACGTCGAGCACTGCGGCACCGGCGCCAACGACTGCGTGGTGTGCCCGATCCCCGGGGCGGGCCTGAACCAGGTGGCGAGCTGCGTCGCGGGGACGTGCCGGCTCGCGTGCGCGACCGGCTACGGCGACGTCGACGGCAACATGGCGAACGGCTGCGAGTGCATGGCGAGCAGCACGAGCGACGTCCCCGACCCGCTCTTCCTCGACGCGGACTGCGACGGCATCGATGGCGAGCTCGACGTGGGCATCTTCGTGGCGACGACCGGCAACGACGCGAACGACGGGACGCGCGATGCGCCGGTCCGGACCATCGCCCGGGGCCTGAGCCTCGCGAGTTCGGCAACCCGGACGCGGCGGGAGATCTACGTGGCGAGCGGCACGTACTCGGAGACGGTCACCCTCGCGAACGGGGTGAGCATCTACGGGGGCTACGACGCGGCCGCGGGCTGGCGCCGCGCGAGCACGAACGTCAGCCGCATCTCGGGCGGCTCGACCGCGGTGTTCGGGACCGGGATCTCCACCGCGCTCGAGATCCAGCTGATGACCATCGCGAGCGCAGGGGCCACGTCTGCCGGCGAGTCCTCCTACGGCGTCCGCCTCTACAACTGCACGGCCGAGGTCGCGCTCGTGAACAACACGATCACGACCGGTGGCGGCGGGCGTGGCTCGGACGGCTCGGGCGGAGCGGCGGGGACGGCAGGTGGCAGCGGCGCCAATGGTCAGAACGGCACCTCGGGCGGCTCGAGCGGTGGCAACGGCGGCGCGGGCGGTTCGGGCGGCTGCGCGGCCGGAGGCGGCGGCGGGCGAGGCGGCTTCGACAACGCCTCGGGCAGCGGCGGCACGAACGGCGCGACGGGCAGCCCGAGCGGCTCGGGAGGCGCGAGCGGGCCGGGCGGCGCGGGCGTGGCCTGCTTCGGCGGGGGCAACAGCGGAGGCGCGGGGAGCCCGGGCGGCAACGGGCTGAACGGCGTGAACGCCTCGGCGACGAGCATGCTGGTGGGCGGTGCGCCCTCGGGCACCTACGTCGCGACGACGGGTACGGCGGGGACCGCGGGCAGCGCAGGCGGCGGCGGCGGCGGCGGCGGCGGCGGCGGCGGCGGCGGCGCGACGGTCGTGTGCAACGCGGACCGCGGCGGCGGCGGCGGCGGCGGCGGCGCCGGCGGCTGCGGGGGCGGCGCCGGCGGCGGCGGCGGGGGGGGCGGCGGCTCCTTCGGGATCTTCGCCGTGAACGCCCGCGTGCGGGCCGACGGCAACGCGATCACCGTGGGCCGCGGCGGCGACGGCGGCAGCGGCGGCGGGGGCGGCGCGGGCGGCGGCGGCGGCCGCGCGGGCTCCGGCGGCAGCGACGGCGATGACAGCGGCCCGGGTGGCGCGGGCGGGGCCGGCGGCGCGGGCGGGGCCGGCGGCAGCGGCAGCGGCGGGCCGGGCGGGCCAGCCTACGGGCTCTTCTCGATCGGCGCGCCCATCACCGCGGGCGTCAACAGCGTGAGCGTCAGCGGCGGCGGAGCCGGCGGAGCCGGCGGCAGCGGTACCGCGGGCAGCGCGGCGAGCGGCCCGCCTGGCGCGTTCGGTACGTCGTTCGCCATGTGATGCGGCGTGGGACGGTCCAGGGGCCGCGCGGCGGCTCTTGCCGCGCCCGACGCGCGCTCAGCCGAGCGTCAGAACGTAGGGGTGAGGGACGCCGTGCGCGAGCGGGATGTCCCCCTTGCTGCCATCGAGGATCGCCTCGATGAGCGGCAGCGCGCTGAGGGTCGGGTTGCCCGCCCAGCCGGCGAGCGAACGGCCCCGGAAGTTCGCGACCGGCGGTGCGGGCTCGGTCCGCTGCGAGAGACCAGTGATGGTCGCGAGCACGCGAGCTCCGTCGGGCAGCTCGGGACAGAGCGCGATCCCGACGCCGAGGCCTCCCCGGGTCCCGAGGGCGGCGAAGGGCTCGGGCAGCCGATCGTCGGCGACCGACACGACCACCGATCGCCCCGACTCGCTCGCGAGGAGCAGCGCCTCGATCATCGAGATCTCGAAGGTCCGAGGGCCGCCCGCGAGCGCGGTGGAGAAGCCGGCGTTGCCCTGGCCGATCGAGCCGAGGCCGCTCGCCGCGTTGTGCACGCTGTTTTTGAAGCGCATCGGCGAGAGCTGACCGTCGCCGCGCACGATGACGTCGAGCAGGACGACCATCGTCTCGAACTCGCCGAGGGCCGAGCCGTAGATCGTGCCGCAGGTCTTGGGGTCGAGGCCCCCATCGAGCACGGCCTGCGCGGCGCACTCTCCGAGGATGCGGGTGAGCAGACTCGTGCCGCGCCCGAGGCGCGAGGGCACCCACGGGTTCGCCGCGTCCTTCACCTCGGGATCGGGCTGGCCCGCGAGGAACGCGGACAGCGAGGGAAAGCCGGGGGCGAAGAGCCCGAGGCCGGTGATGTGGATGGGCCTCACGTCGCCCTGCCGATCGCCAGGCACACGTTGCTGCCGCCGAACGCAAACGCGTTCGCGAGGACCAGCTCGAGCGGGGCGGCGCGGCCCTCGGCCTCGACACGGGCGGGGATCGCCGGATCGACGGGCGCCGCGCCGAGGCTCGCGGGGATGCGCCCGCTCCGCAGCGCGTGCACCGCGAACGCAGCGCTCGTCGCGCCGGCCGCGCCGAGCTGGTGGCCGGTGTACCCCTTCGTCGAGACCACGGGCACGCCGCCCGGACCGAAGAGCGACGCGACGGCCGCGCCCTCCGCGACGTCGTTCTGCGAGGTGGCGGTGCCGTGCGCGAGCACGAGGCTAACCTCGGCCGGCCCGGCGCCCGACTGCGCGAGGGCGCGCTCCATCGCCTCGCGCGCGCCCCGACCGCTCGGCTCCGGGGAGCTCATGTTGTAGGCATCGGACGACTCGCCGACGCCGCGGAGCAGGGCGAGCGGCGCCGCGGCCTCGCGCTCGAGCAGCATGAGTGCCGCCCCCTCGCCGATGTTGATCCCGCTCCGCTCGGCGGAGAAAGGCCGGCAGGCGGTCTCGGAGAGGATCCCGAGCCCACGGAAGCCGTGCAGGGTCATGCGGCAGAGGCTGTCGATGCCGCCGACGAGCGCCGCATCGACGAGCCCGGCGCGGATCATGCGGGCCGCCGAGGCGTGCACCTTGCCGGAGCTCGAGCAAGCGGTGGAGACCACGTAGACGGGACCCTCGACGCCGAGCGCGTGGGCGAAGAGCTCCCCGAGCGCGTTGAAGTCATGCTGCCGAGCGAGATCGAAGCCGTCCGGCAACCTGCCGTGCTCGGCCCAGTGGCCGTATGCCGCCTCGGTGGCGTCGAGGCCCCCGGTGCTCGTGCCGACGAGGATCGCCACGCGGCGCGGGCCCCAGCGGGCGATTGCTGCACGCACCTCGGCGTCGATCTGCGCCAGGGCCATCACGCCGATCCGCGCCAGGCGCGTGTCGTAGCCCTCGTGCGCCGAGGGCAGCGGGGGCAGATCACCGGGCACCGCCCCCACCAGCGTCGTGAAGGACAGCGGAAAGGACGGCGGCACGAGACCCGCGCGCCCACCGTCGAGGGCGTCGAGCACCTCGGCGGTGGTGCGACCCATGCCGTTCACCAGGCTGAGGGCGGTGATGGGGAGCGGAGGCAGCGCCACGACGAGCGCGGGACCGTTAGCACGGTCAGGCGCTGTCCTCCATCGCGGCCGAGGGGGCGCGGGCCGCACGATGCTTGAACCGCCGAAGGGGGTCGTGATACAACGCGCCGCTCGCTTGAAGGAGGCCCTTCCGCTCATCGGCCTCCCACCCCCTTGGGTCATGCACGAGCGGTTTCCTGCACTTGGTAACGAGGAGGCTCCGGATGGACTGGAAGAAGAATGCGCTGATTGCGCTGTCGGCTCTTGCACTCGCGGCCTGTGGCGGCGGCGGAGGGGGCGGAGGCCCCGACAACCCGGACGACGGTGACACCGTCACGTACATCGTCAGCACGGCGGACGTGCCCGAGGTGAACGCGGACGACGAGGCGCCCGGCTTCGACCTCGACGGCGCCCCCGGCGTCGCGGCGACCGACCGCTGCGACGACGCGCTCGACTACACCTCGCCCATCACCGGCGCGGCGAACGTCGACAACCAGCTCAGCGCGAACGTCATCGGTCTGCTCGGCGGGATGCTCGACGGCGGCGTCACGGGCGCCATCGAGGAGCAGATCGCGGCCGGCACGTTCCTCCTCCTCATGGAGGTGAACGACATCGACAGCTACACGAACGACGGCAGCGTCAACGTCCGCCTCATCCTCGGCCAGCTCCCCGCCGGCACGACGATGGCGATGGTCGGCGCCGACGGCCGCCTCACCGCCGGCCAGACCTTCGAGTCGATGACCGTCCTCGCGGAGATCGACGGCGCGGAGATCGACGGCGGCCGGTTCGAGGTGGCGGCGGACACCCTCCCCCTCTCGCTCGCGGTCGACGGCATGGACCTCACCCTCACGCTGAACGAGGCGCGCATCGCCGCGAACATCAGCGAGACCGGCCTCAGCGACGGCGAGATCGGCGCCCAGCTCGCGGTGTCCGACCTCGTCAACCTCGCGAACATGTTCGGCCTCGGCGTCGACGAGATGACGATCCGTGGCGTCGCGCAGCCCGACCTCGATCCGAACGCCGACGGCTCCGTCTGCAACGCGATCTCGGCCGGTCTGACCTTCGAGGCGACGACCGCCGCGAACCTCTGATCCCGCTCGGATCGGAGTGAGCCGAAGGCCGGTTCCCGAGAGGGGGCCGGCCTTCTGGCTTCCGTCGTCGGGCGGTTTGCGCACGAGGAAGCGAAGCGGCATCCCTCGGGGCCGTGCCCGCCTTCGACTTCGACGCCGCCTTCCGCGCCCGGCCCGTCATTCTCGCGCCGATGGAGGACGTCAGCGACGCAGCGTTCCGTCAGGTATGCCGCGCGCGCGGCGCGAGCCTCTGCGTCACCGAGTTCGTGAACGTCGAGGGACTGCTGCGGGGCGCGAAGGACGCGGCCCACAAGATCGATCTGCTGCCCGGCGATCAGCCGACTGCGATCCAGATCTACGGCGCCGACGCCCCGCGCCTGGCCGAGGCTGCCGAGGTCGCGCAGCGCTCGGAGCCCGCGTACATCGACATCAACTGCGGCTGCTGGGTGCCCAAGATCGCGCGGCGTGGCGCGGGCGCCGGGTGGTTGCGGGACCCATCGGCGATGGTCGCGATGGCGAAGATGGTCGTCGAGCGGGTCGCGCCGATGCCGGTCACGGTGAAGACCCGGATCGGGTGGGGGCCCGAGTCGGAGATGCCCATCATCGATCTCGCGCGGCGGCTCGAGGACGTCGGCGTGCGGGCGCTGACCATCCACTGCCGGACCGCGCAGATGGGCCACACGGGGAGCGCCGACTGGAGCTGGGCGAAGAAGGCCCGCGACGTCGTGTCGATCCCGGTGATCGTGAACGGCGATGTGCGCAGCGCCGAGGACGCGCTCGCGTCGCTGACCTCGACCGGCGCTGCAGGCGCGATGGTAGGGCGTCACGCGAACGACCATCCGTGGATCTTCCGCGAGGCACGGAGCCTGATCGACGAGGGCGTCACGCTGGCCCCGCCGAGCCCCGCCGAGCGGCTCGCGCTGTGCCGCGAGCACCTGCGCCTGGCGGCCGAGGAACGTGGTGCGCTCCGCGCGGTGCGGATGCTGCGGCGCCACTGGCCAGGCTACCTGCGCGGACTGCACGAAGGCGCGGCCTTGCGGCGCACGCTCAATGCGACGGACGACCTCGACGCGACGCTCGAGCACTTCGAGCGCTTCGAGGGGCAGCTGAGCGCGCATCGCGCGGCCTGAGCGCGGGCGGGCGGGCGACGGCGGCATGCGGCGCGGGCGGCGTCACATTCGCCGCGCACCGTTCTCCATTCCGTCACACTTGCGTCACACGAAGCGTCTAGACACGGCGCCGAAGCGCGACGGACCCCGATCCGACGCAGCAAGGAGCCGACCTCGTGGCGTTTCCGAAACAGAATCTCCTCAGGACACTCGTTTGTTGCCTCGCGCTGTGGGCGGGTGGCGTGTCGGTGACGCACGCGCAGGGCGATTCCGCGCTCAGCGGGCCCCTGGCCCAGGACACCGGATCCACGGAGGCCGCGGCGGACGCCGAAGCGGCCGCGACCGACGGAGCCGCGCCCGCGCCGGGTGAGGCGGCCGTGGCGGAGGCGCCGGCCGAGGAGGAAGCCGTCGAGGCCGAGCCCGCCGAAGCCGCAGAGGAGAGTGCCGATCCGCTCGTCGAGCTCGAGTGGGGCCGCGGCCTCACCGTCCGCTCCGAGGACCGGGCCTTCAGCCTGACGATCCGCGGACGAATCCAGGCGCTGGCCGAGGCCTCGACGACGGTCGGGACCGCCGAGGATCCGGACCCGGAGGAGAGCATCGAGTTCATGATCCGCCGCGCGCGGCTGGTCTTCTCGGGCAACTTCCTCGACGAGCACTTGCAGTACTACGTGCAGCTCGGGCTCGCGCCCCGCGACATGGAGCCGGACCTGCTCGTCCCGCTGCGTGACGCCTACGTGACGTGGACCGGAATCGAGAATTTCCAGCTGCGCGTCGGCCAGATGAAGGTGCCCTTCAACCGCGAGCGCGTGGTCTCGAGCTCGGCCCTGCAGCTCGTCGATCGCTCGGCGGTGAACGCGGAGCTCACCCTCGACCGCGACGTCGGCGTGCAGATCTTCGGGACCGACCTCTTCGACCTCGGCGGCTACCTCGGCTACCAGATCGGCATCTTCGGCGGCGAGGGGCGCCTGCGGCTGAACGACGGCGCAGGCCTGCTCTACGTCGCGCGGCTGCAGATCCAGCCCACTGGCGAGTTCGCCGACTCGTACGTCGAGGCGGACTTCCTCCGCGAAGATCGGGCGCGCCTCTCACTCGGCCTCGGCGGGGCCTTCAACCACGAGTCGCGGCGCACGCGCAGCACTACCGGCGGCTTCTACGAGCTCGGCGGCTTCGACTACGCGCACGCCGAGTTCGACTTCATGTTCAAGTGGTCGGGCCTCTCGGTGATGGGCGAGGTCCTCTACCGCCAGAGCACCGGTCCGAACCTCCGAGCCACCACGGATCCGATGACGATGGAGACCACCGAGGAGCGCGCGGGCAACGCGCTCGGCTACTTCGTGCAGGCCGGCTACATGTTCGAGCCGATGATCGAGGTCGCGGCGCGCTACTCCGAGATCATCCCGCTCACGAGCAGCGACGTGCCGAACGTCGTGGGGTGCGCGAGCTCCTCGCCCGCTCCGGGCACGGTCCGGGCCTGCCGGGAGATGACGCTCGGGCTCAACTGGTACCCGATCGAACACAACCTGAAGCTCCAGTTCGACTACACCCACATCTCGGACCCGACCGAGGAATTCGTCGAGGGAAGCCACCGGTTCCGGCTCCAGATGCAGGCGTACTTCTGACCGCCTCGTGGCCGCCCCACTTCCGTCACACAACCGTCACACGAGCCCGCTAGAGCCGCCGCGGAACGAGCGTGCGTGCAGAAGGAGTGTTGTCCCCATGCGTCCCCATCGAACCCCACTCACTGCGGTCCTCCTGGCCTCGCTGTTCGGCGCCGCAGCGCTCGTTGCCTGCTCCGGAGGCCACCGCGAGGGGCCACCGGGCCCGCCCGCCGAGCCGGGCGCTCCGCCGACCGCCGCCCCTGGTGAGCCCACGCGCGGCGCATCACTGAGCCTGAAGGGCTCGGACACGATGGTGATCCTCGCGCAGCGCTTCGCGGACGGCTACATGCGGAGCCACGAGGGGTCGGTCCTCGAGGTGTCGGGGGGCGGCTCGGGCACGGGCTTCGCGGCCCTGCTCAACGGGACGACCGACATCGCGAACGCGAGCCGTCCGATCAACGCGCGCGAGACCGCGGCGCTGCGCGAGCGAGGCACCGAGGCGGTCGAGACCCGCGTCGCGCTCGACGCGCTCGCCGTGTACGTGAGCGAGTCGAACACGATCCCGAGCCTGACGATGGCCCAGCTCTCGGGGATCTTTCGCGGCGAGATCACGAACTGGTCGGCGGTCGGCGGCTCCGACGCGCCCATCATCCTGTACTCGCGCGAGAACAACTCGGGCACCTATGCCTACTTCAAGGAGCACGTGCTCGACGGCGCGGACTTCGCCGCGACCGCGCAGACCCTTCCAGGCACCGCGGCCGTCATCAACGCGGTCTCGCACGACCCGAACGGGATCGGCTACGGAGGCATCGGCTACGCCGAGGGCGTCCGAACCGTACCGCTCGCGGCCGAGGGTGCCGCGCCGGTCGCGCCGACGATGGAGAACGCGGTGAACGGCAGCTACCCGATTTCCCGCTTCCTCCTCATGTACACGGCGGGCCCGCCCACCGGTACCGCCGCCGATTTCCTCGCATGGGTCCTCACCCCGGAGGCCCAGGCGCTCGTCACGGAGGCCGGCTTCTTCCCCTTGCCGGGCGCAGCGGCCGGCGGCGCGGGCGGCCCGGGGAGCGAAGCCGCGCCGAGCCCCGGCGCATCGCCGGAGGGCACGGCGCCGGCCCCGAGCGCCCCCGCCGAGCTCGAGGCCGGCAGCTGATGGGGGAGGCGAGCGAGGTGGTGGAGCGCATCTCGGGCAGGGCCAGCACCCCGGCGAGAACCCCTCTCGGCCAGGGGTTCCGCACCCCGCGCTCGCACCTCGTCGCCGAGAACGCGATCCGCGTCGTCGCCTTCGCCGCCATCCTCGCCATCGTCCTCATCTTCGCGATCATCGCGCGCGAGGCGCTGCCGCTCTTCTTCGATGCCGAGGCGCAGGAAGAGCTCGGCGGCCTCGACGCGCTGCTCTTCGCGCGGGCTTGGCCGGGCTACCCCGAGGCGCGGCACATCTGGCAACCGGTCGGAGACGTCCCGAAGTTCGACGTGGTCCCGCTCCTCGCCGGCACGGTGAAGGTGACGCTGCTCGCGATGCTCATCGCGACACCGGTCGCATTCCTGAGCGCCATCTACGTCTCGCAGTACGCAGGCAAGCGGGTGCGCGAGCTCCTCAAGCCCGCGATCGAGCTGCTCGCGAGCGTGCCTTCGGTGGTGCTGGGCTTCTTCTCGCTCGTCGTGCTCGCCTCGGCAGTGCAGGCGCTCTTCGGTACGACCTACCGGCTCAACGCGTTCGTCGCCGCGATCGGCCTCTCGCTCGCCATCGTGCCGCTCGTCTTCACCATCGCCGAGGACGCGCTGCGCTCGGTGCCGCGCGAGCTGGTGAACGGCGCGCTCGCGCTCGGCGCACGCAAGCACCAGGTCATCCTCCGGGTGGTGCTGCCCGCGGCGATGCCCGGCCTCGCGGCCGCCACCGTACTGGGCCTCGGGCGCGCGCTTGGCGAGACGATGATCGTGCTCATGGCGAGCGGCAACGCTGCGGTGGTCGAGCTCTTCGACCCGACTTCGAGTGCGCGCACGATCACCGCGACCCTGGCCTCGGAGCTGGGCGAGGTGAGTCCGGGAGATGCTCACTGGCGGGTGCTCTTCCTGCTGGGTACGGTGCTCTTCCTCTTCACGTTCGTGCTGAACCGCGCGGGCGCGGTGATCATCGAGCGCCTCGGCAAGCGCCTTCGCGCGGAGGCGACGTGAGCGAGCCGCAGACCGAGCCTCCGAAGCGCTCGACGCTGATGCCCTCGGCGGGGGCTCCCGTGGGCGACCGCTTGCTCCACGGCGCCTCGCTCTTCGCCGTGATGCTCGTGCTCCTCGTCCTCGTCGCCATCGTCGGGCTCGTCCTGTCCGAGGGCGTGCCGGTGCTCTCGGTCGAATTCCTCACCGAGGCGCCGACCTCCGACCTGCTCGGCGGCGGGATCTTCCCGGCGATCTACGGCACGGTGCTGCTCACCCTGCTGATGACCGTGTGCGGCGTGCCGGTGGGCATCGCGACCGGCGTGTACCTCGCGGAGTACGCACCGAAGCGCTCCCGGATCGCGGGCCTCGTGCGTGCGGCGGTGCAGAACCTCGCCGGGGTCCCCTCGATCGTGTTCGGCCTCTTCGGCCTCGGCTTCTTCGTGATGATGGTGGGCCGCGGGATGGACGCCGCGCTCTACCCGGGCGAGACGAGCCCGGTGTGGGGACAGCCGGCCGTACTCTGGTCCGCGCTGACCCTCGCGATCCTCACGCTCCCGGTCGTGATCGTCACGACCGAAGAGGCGCTGAGGCAGGTGCCGGACGAGCTACGGCTGGCGGCGCTCGGGCTCGGTGCGACGCGCTTTCAGACCACGATGAAGGTGGCCCTGCCGAACGCCACTCCGGGCATCCTCACCGGCGTGATCCTCGCCATCAGCCGGGGGGCGGGCGAGGTCGCGCCGATCATCTTCACCGGTGCGGCGAACTTTCTGCCCTACCTGCCCACGGATGCGCGGGACATGTTCATGCACCTCGGGTATCACGTGTTCGCGCTCTCGACGCAGTCGCCGAACGTGGATCAGGCGCGCCCCTTCCTCTTCGCCACCGTGACCGTGCTGCTCCTCCTCACCTTCGGGCTGAACCTCGCGGCGATCGTGCTGCGCAACCGGGCGCGCGCGCGGAGCGGAGCATGAGCGCCGCGGCCGCCCACGCGAAGATGGAGACCCGCGCCGTCGACGTGCTCTACGGGCCGAAGCGCGCGATCGCGAACGTGTCGCTGGTCGTGCCCGAGCACCAGGTGCTCGCGCTCATCGGCCCCTCCGGCTGCGGCAAATCGACCTTCCTCCGCTCGCTGAACCGGATGAACGATCTCGTCGATGGTTGCCGCGTCACGGGAACGGTCCTGCTCGACGGCGAGGACGTGTACGGACGCGGCGTCGACGCCGTCGAGGTGCGGCGGCGGGTCGGGATGGTGTTCCAGAAGTCGAACCCCTTCCCCAAGAGCATCTTCGAGAACGTGGCGTTCGGTCTGCGGATCGCCGGGCAGAACGATCCGAAGGTGCTCGCCGAGGTGACGGAGCGCTCGCTTCGCTCGGCCGCGCTCTGGGACGAGGTGAAGGATCGGCTCGACGGTTCGGCGCTCGCGCTCTCGGGCGGCCAGCAGCAGCGGCTCTGCATCGCGCGGGCGCTCGCCGTCGCGCCCGAGGTCATCCTCATGGACGAGCCTGCCTCCGCGCTCGATCCCATCGCGACGGCGCGCATCGAGGAGCTGATCCGTGAGCTCTCGGTCCGCTACACGATCGTCATCGTGACGCACTCGATGCAGCAGGCGGCGCGCGTCTCGGATCGCACCGCGTTCTTCTACATGGGCGAGCTGGTCGAAGAGGGCGACACGAAGCAGGTCTTCACCCGGCCGCGCGAGAAGCGGACCGAGGACTACATCACCGGCCGCTTCGGCTGACGCGCGGGACAGCCCCCGCGGTGCGCGCGGCGGCGTCATCGCGCAGCACGGCGAGGAAGCTGCTGCCGGGAAAGTCGGCGAGGAAGTCGGTGTAGCGCCGCTCCGCATCGAGGGTGCGCTCGAGCCGACGGAGGATGAGGATCGCGTGGGCTTCTCGCTCCTCGCGCAGCGCGCCGCGCGGATAGCGCTCGCGGTGCTGATCGAGGAGCGCGAGGGCCTCGACCGGATCCTCGGCCATCGTGCGCCGGGCCTCGCTGACGAGCCGCATCTCTGCGCTCAGGTCGTCGCCGCGCTCGGCCGCGCTCGCGCTCTCGCCGTGGGTGCGCGAGAGGGAGGTGCCGGGCGGCAGCGTCGGGACGGCCGGCAAGGCCGGCGCCGCGTCGGGCTCGCGCGGCGTCTCGAGGGTGCCGAGCCGCACCGCCGCCTCGCGGCTCGCCGGCTCGAGGACCAGCTCCTCGCGGTGCGTCACCCGGCCGTGCACCCAGCTCCCGCCCACCGCGAGCGCGAAGACGACGAGGAGGAGCCGCGCCGACGTGGGGATGGAAGGCATGGGCGGCCAGAGCGTACGCGATGGGGTGCGGATGGGCGACAGCGAGGCGCAGCTTCCCCTTGCGCAGCTCGCCGTGTCGATCGACAACGGCGCCATGGCGAACGTCTCGATTCCCCCGCCGGGCGCGAGCTCGGGCGACGAGCTCGGCTGGACCCTCGACCGGCACATCCTCGAGCGGCAGCGCCGCGTGCAGGGCGCGACCGGCGACTTCACCGGCCTCTTCCAGTCGATCGCGCTCGCGGCGCGGGTCATCGCGAGCAAGGTGCAGAAGGCGGGTCTCGCGGACGTGCTGGGCGCGACCGGCGCGACGAACGTGCAGGGCGAGACGGTGCAGAAGCTCGACGTGCTCGCGAACCGGATCCTCATCCGGTGCGTCGAGGCCGGCGGCCACGTCTGCGTCATGGCCAGCGAGGAGAACGACGAGATCATCCCGATCCCGGCGGGCTATCCCCACGGCAAGTACGTCCTGATGTTCGACCCGCTCGACGGGAGCTCGAACATCGACGTGAACATCTCCATCGGGACGATCTTCTCGATCCACCGGCGGCGGACCGCGTCGGGCCCGGGCACGGTCGAGGACTGCCTGCAGCGCGGCACCGAGCAGGTGGCAGCCGGCTACGTGATCTACGGCTCGAGCACGATGCTCGTGTACACGACCGGCGACGGCGTGCACGGCTTCACCCTCGACCCGCTCGTGGGCGAGTTCTTCCTCTCGCACGAGAACCTGCAGATCCCGGCGACCTCGCCGACCTACTCGATCAACGAGGGCAACCGCTCGCGCTGGACGCCCGGCGTGGCCCGCTGGGTGGACACGCTGAAGTCGAACGACGCGCCGGGGGGCAAGCCCTACGGCCTCCGCTACGTCGGCACCCTCGTCGCCGATTTCCACCGCACGCTGCTGCGTGGTGGCGTCTTCGCGTACCCCGGCGACAAGAAGGCGCCCGAGGGCAAGCTGCGCTTGCTCTACGAGGCCGCGCCGATGGCGTTCATCGCCGAGGCCGCCGGTGGCGCCGCGACGAACGGCGCAGGCACGCGCATCCTCGACATCGAGCCCGGGCAGCTGCACCAGCGCGTGCCGCTCTTCATCGGCAGCCGCGACGAGGTGCGCTTCGCCGAAGAGACCATCGCGAAGGGCTGAGCGGTGTCGCTCCTCGATCTCGTCGGGCGGACGCCGCTCGTGCCGCTGCCGACCGGCGTGCGCTCGCCGCATGTGCGCCTGCTCGGCAAGCACGAGGGCCAGAACCCGGGCGGCAGCGTCAAGGACCGGCCTGCCAAGCGCATGATCCTCGGCGCGGAGCGGCGGGGCGAGCTCGGGCCGGGCGTACGGATGATCGAGCCGACGAGCGGCAACACCGGCATCGCGCTCGCCATGATCGCGGCGGCGCGCGGCTACCCCATCGAGCTGGTGATGCCCGAGAACGCGACCGCGGAGCGGGTGAAGCTCATGCGGGCCTACGGCGCCGAGGTCATCCTCACGCCGAAGGACGCGGGGATGGAGGGCGCCATCGATCACGCCCGCGAGAAGGCCGCGCGCGGCGGCTACCTCCTCCTCGATCAGTTCCGCAACGACGACAACTGGCGCGCCCACGAGGAGACGACGGGGCCCGAGATCTGGGCGGACACCGGCGGCGCGGTGACGCACTTCGTCTCGGCGATGGGGACGACCGGCACGATCATGGGCGTGAGCCGGGCGCTGAAGGCGCGAAGCCCCGCCGTCGAGATCGTCGGCTGCCGGCCCACCGAGGGCTCATGCATCCCGGGCATCCGCCGCTGGCCCGAGGCCTACCTGCCTTCGATCTTCGAGCCCTCGCGGGTCGACCGCACCATCGACGTCGATCAGGCCGACGCCGAGGTGACGGCGCGCGAGCTGGCCCGCACGGTCGGCGCGCTGGTCGGTGTCAGCGCCGCCGGCGCGGTGTGGGCTGCGCGACGCGTGTGCGCCGAGCTCGATCGCGAGGGACGGCCGGGCACGGTGGTCTGCATCCTCTGCGATCGCGGCGACCGCTACCTCTCCTCGACGCTCTTCGGCTGAGCTCCGCTTGCGGCGGTTCGCGGGCTGCGGCAATCCCTTCGGATGGCCAAGCCCAAGCTCGAAGTGAAGCTCGATCGCATCGGAAAGGCGGCGTTTCGCGCCAGCGCGAAGGACGGCGGCGAGCTCGTCGTGGACGGCTCACCCGACATCGGCGGCGAGGGCCGCGGGATGCGGCCGGTCGAGTTGCTGCTCGGCGCCATCGCGAGCTGCGCGTCGATGGACGTGGTGCACATCCTCGAGACGAAACAGAAGCAGCCGCTCGAGCACCTCGAGGTCTTCGCCGAGGGCGAGCGGAAGGACGCCACCCCCGCGCCCTTCGTGAGCGTGCATCTCCGCTTCGTGGCGCACGGCGCGGTCGATCCCCACAAGCTCGAGCGGGCGGTGCAGCTCTCGGTGGAGAAGTACTGCTCGGTGAAGGAGTCGCTCGATCCCGCGATCCGCGTCACCTGGGAGGCGCGCCTCGCCTGAGCGCGCTCAGTTCGCGTCCACGCTGGCAGGGCGAGCAGCGCGCTCGGCACTCGTCGCCCGGTCGCTCGTCTCGAGGAGCCGGCCTCGCAGCGAGGCGAGCTCGACGAGCGCAGAGAGCGAGCGGCGCACGGTCACCTTCGAGCGGCCGTGGAGGCGCGGCCGGTGGCCGACGAGGAGCTCGGCGACCCGGAGTCCCCGCACCCGCGCCCGGGCCACGATCTCGGCCCCGCCGAGGTAGCCATCGGTGCGCGGCGTGACGAGGTCGATCACCTCGCGGCGCGCGACCTTCAGCGCACAGTTCAGATCGCTCGCCTCGATGCCGAGCGTGCGGGTCGCGAGCCCGTTGTAGGCCCGGGAGAGCGCCCAGCGGATCGGCCCCTCGGCGCGGCGCGCCCGCACCCCCGCCGCGAGGTCGGCGTGACCGAGCGCATCGATGAGCGCGACCACGTCGGCCGGATCGAGCTGACCGTCGCTGTCCATGTAGCCGATCGCGTCCATGCGCGCGGCCGCGAAGCCAGCCCGCAGCGCCGCGCCGTAACCGCGGTTTTCGGGAAGCCGCACGAGGCGCACCTCGGCGAGCGAAGAGGCGAGGTCGGTGACGAGCTGTGCGGTCCCGTCGGTGCTGCCGTCGTCGACGACCACGATCTCGAAGCGGAGCCGCGC
>Ga0068877_10000388_pt1 | contig 37922 bp, 25 predicted proteins | sample NOAtaG_FD_66437 | JGI IMG/M metagenome (GOLD analysis project Ga0068877, IMG submission 66437) | Freshwater lake microbial communities from Lake Erie, under a cyanobacterial bloom - NOAA_Erie_Diel6S_1000h metaG | ecosystem: Environmental > Aquatic > Freshwater > Lake | place: USA: Ohio, Lake...
CAAAGGCAACGCGAAAGCCAAGGACATCGGCAGGCAACGGCGAAAGATTCTGCTAGTCTCTGGTACTAAAGGATCGGCCTGGATGACGTTGGCGAAGCCAAACGTCAACAGGCCCTAGTTGAATCCATAGACGTAAGGAGCGCGTCTCCCTAGTTTGTCGACGATCACCCAGTAGAGGTGGTCGGAAAGAGTCGGTATGGAGAGGCTGAAGATCCAAGAATCGCGAGGACTTTCCCCATCCTCGGGCGGATAGGCGATATGCACAGGCTCCGAGCCAGTATAGAGGCCGAGGCGCGTCTCGGGTTGCTTGAGTTCGCGCCGTAGGACCTCGAGGGCCAAAGCCTTCTGCTCCTGGGTTAGAGGCCACTTTGGTATCAAGTCCTGCTCTTGGGCCGCAGCACTCAGGGCGATCAAAAGAGGGGTCTCCGGGCTGTCGGTATCCGTCAGCAGCTGACTGAGTCCGCTGATTAATGCCTGCGACAAACTCTTGGAGCCTTCGGGAGATTCGAGCAGCACCGACTGAAGAGCCTTACGGTCTACATGAAGACGCATGCCCAGCAAACCGAAATCCTCACCCAAAATCAGTCGAGCTCGCTCCAATTCCTCTTGCACCGTTCCATGACCGTCTGAAACATGAGATGCCACGGCTTGTCCTTTGCATGACAATGGCAAGGATACCCCATAACGCTCCTCCAGCCCACTCAGCATCAAGACCGCAGTGAATGCAGCCTGACGCGCGTCGAGAGCCGCTTGCGGAATGAGTATCTGCACAGTGTCGGCAGTCGATTCATCAGAGCCCAGAACGAACTGCACGTGCTTGTCATAAACGTCCGGCTGATAACGAGCGTTGTTCACGACGCCTGCCGCTTGGCCCTGGTCTTTTATTCGACAGGCTTTGCCTGCCTTGCAAGCGAGATCGTAACGAAGCCTGTAGGCGAGGACATAGAGACCTGACTGCGCATCTTCAATGCGCCCTTGAAAGTTCAACTCGTAGGAGCGATCTTTACCATTCGCGGCCGGCAAGGCTGCGCATGTAAGCTGGTAGGCATCCCGAGCGTGAGTCGCAGTTGTCCCTATCAAGACGGCGATCAAATATAGTAATTTTGACATATTTTGGACTCCTGCAATCGACTTCGGCTCACTTTGGCTTTTAGCGATTTTACAGGGGAAATTGAAGCGACTTTTTTCGCTGTGACGCATCCAATAATTGATCGGCGTTAGGAAAAGTCAAGGGACATCCCATCGTTTTCGATAGGCTCCACCCACTCAAGCAAGTCATTATGCGCGATCGGGTGTAAGATGGCGCATTTCAATCTCCTGTATGCCCTCCTCCATCCTCTGGAAGCTGATCAATCCTCGGGCCCGGCTTGGTAGAAGGTAGTCGAAGTCTTGCTCTTCGAGGATTTGCAGAATAGCCTTGCGTTCCTCCCATCGGAGTTTTCGGTCAAGACGCCAGTGACCATCATCGAGAAACAGCGAATCGCCACAAAACAGCAGCTTCTTTTCGTCAAGATGGAGAAGATACCAGCATTCGCCGGGTAGAAAAGCCCTTCCGCCATAGACTTCAAGCCCACTATAGAGGCCACGTGCTTCCATAGGACATTCCCAAGGAAAGGCTGCGGGCGTTCGCTCAGAGATCGGTTGAGGGAGCACGACTGTGGCGCCAAAGACTTTAAAGATGCGCTCGATACCGGGCGAGACCTGTGCCCAGTTGTTGAGAAAGACCCGAGCCACGCCCCCCCCTCGCTTCAAGTCTTCAAAATGCTGCTCCACACTCGGAGCCAGGTAGATTAGATAATTGCCAAACTTGCGAACGAGATAATAGGCCAGCCTTTGTTCGGGAACGAACAATCGGGATCCCATCTGATAGACTCGCGGTAGTATTTCGCGCATGGGCGTCGCTCCACTTGAGAAAGCTCACTATACAGCTTTGCAATCGCCTTGCAAACGCCCGTCCTTCGAGCTGGTCAAGACCGGCAGGGATAGGCAAGCCAGAATCAGTTGGACCACGGCTGTCGTTGCTGCAACCAAGCTCGACGCTCGGCCGGGGTATTGAGGTTAAAAGGACCGTGATCCCATGAGAATTCGACCCTCTGGATCAGAAGCTCCTCAAGCATCGTCTTGGGACTTACGACCCCTCTTCCCAAGGCCGCCAGTGCCAGACGATAAAACTTCGGCTCGTACACTGCGATCAAGGGCTCGATCGCGCCACGCGTCGTGAGGACAGTCGCGGCACGCAGGGGCTGCCTCTGACTCAACAAAGCTTTTAGATGGGTCGCATCAAGGCTCGGAACATCGCAGGGTAAAACGCACCACGAGCGCTCGGGATATGTCTGCATAGCTGTCAGGATACCACCAAGTGGCCCCCAACCGAGGAAACGATCTTCGATGCGTGGCCAGATATCCTGCTCGACATACTGTCCCGGGCGTACGCTGAGAAAGACCTCCGAGCAAAAGCCTGCCGCGAGTGACAGCGTATGTTCGATCTGGGATCGACCATGATAGGAGAGCAGGGCCTTATCTTGCCCCATCCGTTCGCTGAACCCACCGCACAGGATGAGACCTGAGACAGGTCTTTGCTGACTTAATCTCTGCCAGTAAGATTGAAGTCTTTCTGCAATGGATGCAATCGCATCTCTAGTGAAGTCTCCACCTTCAGCAGCCACGCGACCAAGACATAGCTCCGCTAGGTGCTCTCCATCAAAACTAAAGTGGGCGATGTCTTCATCCTTGCCACCTTCGATCAATACGGCATCTGCCTCAAGCCAGCGCAGGTCCCCCTCAAGTCGAAATCTATTCCCCCAGTCCAGCAGAGCCGCGTGGTCATGATCCGCAATCCCGATGAGGAAACTCCCAGCCTCACGCGCTATATGAGTATCTTTACCAGCATGGTCGAGATCAAAGCGATGGGCTCTGTGTTTGACATAAGCGAGGTCCCATACCCCTTGAAAGTGCTTGAGAAGCCGCTGGATTAAAGTTGTTTTCCCTCGACCTGATGCACCATGGAAAGCGACTTCGTAGGGGTGATACAGATAGGACAAGCGCGACGCTTTCCTATGCTGCAGAGGATCGGGATGCCGTTTGTGTTCCTCATCGCCGGGCATAGGAGGGACTCCAATCAAAAAATGCCACCTGCGTTCCCTGCTGCCATCGATCCCGATTCGGAGGAAGACAGATAAATCCATCTGTTCCCTGTAAGGAGGCAAAGTCTCCCGAACCTTGCATCGCTTTCACGTGCGCCCTAAAGGGCTCCGACGTTCCACCTTCAAGACAGACCGGTAGCATCCGCTCGACCGCTCCCGCCTCCCGATCATCTGCAAGCAGGACCTGCTGCAATCCCTGCGCTTGACCTTCCCAGAGGGCCAAAGTCGGTATCACGAAGCGTCTGAGGTTCATCAGTGTCGCGACAGGATTGCCAGGCAAGCCGAAGACCAACTGACCTGTTGCCGTCTGGCCAAACCAAAAGGGTCGTCCCGGCTTCTGCTCGATTTCGTGAAAGACGTCCTTGACTCCAAGACGGCGCAAGACAACAGGCACAAGGTCCTTAAGCCCGCGGCTGACCCCTGCACTTAAAATCAAGACCTCTGCGTGCTCAAGGGCTTGGTGCAGAAGCGAGGTGAGACTTGTCTCATCATCGTCAGCGCGATGCAGGGTCAGTTGATCAAAGCCGAAGGATCTAAGACAGGCTTGAATCGCAGTGCTATTCGAATCACGAATTTGATAGGGCAACGGGTGCTGCTCCACTCCAACTAATTCATGGCCGTTGCTGATCACATGGATGCGTGGCCTAGCCTGCACGGCCACACACTGCTTGCCGACAGCAGCGAGTATTGCAAGCTCGGGCGCTCTTAAAAGGACCCCTTTGTCGATCAGCAAGGTGTCCTGCCGATACTCACTTCCTCGCACCTGAATATGCTGTCGCGATCGATAGGATGCGGATGGTTTGAGACGCCACAGGTTCGCTTCCTGCTCGAGATCCTCGTATGGGATGACGGTATCGCAACCCTCTGGACACACCGCACCCGTCATAACCTCAAAGGCGGCGGCGTCATCGAACAATGTCAGCGGCGGCGTTCCAGCGACTTGCAGACCACCATGATGCCAGGAGCGCGGTCTTTCAGTCTGACATCGGATCGCGACTCCATCCATACAGACCCGATCGAAACGGGGTTGATCGGCATCCGCTCGCACAGGTTCAGCAAGGATGCGATGCCCTGCCTCGGCCAAGGGCACAGTGACGACCCTCGGTTTTGGACAATGTTGTTCCAAAAGCAGCGTGGCTTCTTGGGGACTCACTCGATGCCTGTCAGGCTGGGAATAGACCATACAAGTATTGTTTCCAGAATCGACGTACGCATGTGAGGGATATCGCTAGGCGTCGTCCAATTTTGGCTTTCATGCCGTGTTCCCAGACCCACGGTCAAGTCCGAAAAAAAATCAACTGCCGTCTCGACCCTTAGTCCTCAGGTTGGACAAGCTCAAACGTGTCGCGGGCGATCATGATCTCCTCGTTCGTTGGAATCACCCATGCCGAAAGACTGGAGCCTTCCTGGCTGATACACCCTTCCCGCCCCCCGACCATGTCTTGGTTCCTCGGCGCGTCCAAGCTCAGACCGAAGCGCTCGAGTCCCGCCAAAATTCGCTCGCGAATCACAGCGGCATTCTCGCCGATTCCGCCGCAGAACACGATGGCGTCGACTCCGCCCGCAGCCACAAGGTATGCGCCGAGATACTTGCGTGCACGGTAGCAAAACATGTCAATTGCCAAACCGGCACGTCGATCTCCATGTTCCGCATATTCCTCAAGCAAATCGCGCATATCGTTGGTCAAACCCGAGATCCCCAAGAGTCCCGACTGGCGATTCAGCAGACCGATCAGTTCGTGCAGATTCATACCCTCTTTGAAGGCGATAAACTCAAGAAGCGCGGGATCGATGTCACCCGACCGCGTGCCCATCATCAAGCCTTCGACTGGCGTCATGCCCATGGAGGTATCCACAGACTGACCGGAGCGAATCACGCATGCGGAGCACCCATTGCCCAGGTGGAACACTATCAGGTGGGTGTCAGCCGGACTTTTACCCGTCAACTCGCGATAGCGTTGGCTGACGAAGCGGTAGGAGGTACCATGAAAGCCATAGCGACGGATTCTATGCCGACGATAGAGCGAGTAGGGGATCGCATACATGGCCACCGCTTCGGACATAGTCAAATGAAAGGAGGTATCAAAAACGGCAACCTGAGGAAGAGCGGCGCCAAAAATCTCCGTCACAGCGCGGATGCCATTGAGGTTGGCAGGATTATGCAAAGGCGCCAGATCGATGCAATCTTCGATGCTAGCGACGACGTCCCGATCGATGCGAGCCGAGGCCTTGAACTTCTCGCCTCCGTGCACCACGCGGTGGCCCACGGCATGAATGTCGCCGAGATTTTGAAAGTCCTGGTGGCTAGCTTCCCCGCTGACCAGCCAATCCAAGGCTGCATTCAAGGCCTGACGAACATCACGGAGAGGAGCTGTCCTCTTGGTCTTGGTACCCTTGGCATGAAACGTGAGGAGTGCCTGGCCACCGATACGCTCGATGACCCCCTGGGCAAGGACCTGCTCGGCATCTGGGCCTGCGTTCTTTCCGATCAACTGAAACTTGAGCGAGGAGCTCCCACAGTTCACGACCCAAATATTCATGCTGAATCCTTTGCAGACCATCTGCTTCCGCAGCCGACACAGGAAACGGCCCGTCCGCCTCGCTTGCGGCACTGCTGGGAGCATGTTACGGTTCTCCCTGAGACTTAAAGATAACCCGCCGTCTCGAAAGGATGCAATATGGGTCCCAGGCTTCGTTCCCTTCGCACCACCTCTTTATCCCTTCTCATCCTCGCCAGTCCAGGTCTTCGGGCTGTGGCCTCCGATTCTCCACCTCGCAGCTTGACCGTGCGTGGCCTAGGAGAGATCTCAGCAAGTCCCGATCAGGTCGAATTCACGATCGGGATTGAAACGACCGATCCAAATGTAGAAAAAGCGCAGCAGTTGAACAATGAAGCCGCTCGCAAGGTGATTGCAACTCTCAAGGGTCTCGGGGTTCTGGATAAAGACGTTCAGACCACCTATGTGAACCTCTCGCAAACGGTCCGAGATCAAGATCCTTCCCGAGGCTCCCAGCCGCGCACATGGATTTATGTAGCCCGCAAAGACATGCGGGTCCTACTGCGGAAAATCGAGAGCTATGAAAACGTCATGAGCCAACTTATGAAGAGCGGCGTCAACCAGATTCACTCTCTGCGCTTTTTGCGAAGTGACGTGAGACAATGGGAAGCCAAAGCTCGAACAGCTGCGCTCGAGGATGCCAGGGAGAAGGCTCAGGCTATGGCCAAAACCATGGGAGTCAAACTTGGTGCGCCTCTGCATATCATCGAGGCCCAAGCGGCTCCACCTCCTATGCTCAAGACTTACATGATGATGGAAGTTCGTGGTGCGATGGCTGATGCCGGCGGCCCTACACTGGCCGCCGGAGAATTGCTATTTACTACGGATGTCACTGTGAGTTTTGAGATTCAGTGATCGATCCGTCGGTTTCACCCCGTCATCGAATTTACAGACCCTTGACTTGGTAGTATGCTCTAAAGACAAGGTTTATTTTGTCTTTAGATCCTGCTGGTAAGCCTGGAGGCTGGTCTCATGTCGTGGATGCTACGTATTCGTTGTCTTTTGTATGGATTCTTCCTGCTAATCCCCGGTGTGCAAGCGTCACAGGGTCTAAGCGTCCAAAAAGGTGAGTTAGATCTATCGGGACACGATTGGACCCGTGATCAAGATGTAAGTCTAGAAGGAGAGTGGCGGTTTATTCCCTACGCCTTTGTCGATGAGGAAGAAATCCGCAGCGGGGCATGGGAAAAGAGGGGCAGCACCTTCGTATCCTTACCTGGGGCCTTGATCGATGCCAAACCAATCGATGGAAATCCCTTTGATGAAAAGACCTGGGGTACGCTTGTCCTCAAGGTCAATGGCCTCAAGGAGACTCATCGAGAACTCGCGATCAGACTCCGAGGGGATACAGCTTTCTCTATCCATTGGCTCGATATGAGTCTGAGTCAAAAGTGGTCTTCAGTTCTTTCCGTTGGTCAAGTCGGCAGCAACAAAGACAGTAGCATTCCGCAAATTGCCGATCGAGTCGGACGCATCCTAGTGGATGGCTCGGGACCCTATTACCTCGTGATTCACCTCTCCGGATATCACTACATACGTTCGAGTCTATGGACGGTACCTCGGTTGGGCCTTTACTCAGCCCTATCAAGAGAGGTAGAAGTCCAGCTGATGACTGAAGTCTTTGTCTGCGGCATGATCCTGATCATGAGTATCTACTACCTCAGTCTCTATCTGCATCGTCGGGAGGATAAAGCAGCATTGTGGCTAGCCTATTTCACAGGGGTGAATTTCCTCAGACTCCTTGGGTCCAGTGGCTTGATCGGGTCTCGAATGTTTTCTGAGCCAAGCTGGATGGTCTACGAACTGAGTCGTAAATTAGAGTTCGGCTGCATACTTCTTATGAGTGCCACAGGCCTTATTTTTCTCACAAAAACATGGAATTATCCACGCCTCGAGCGGCTATTTAAATGGAATATCGGGCCGTCGCTTCTATGGGTTTTATTCTGTGTTTTCACGACTGCTGAGACCTACCCTCACTTCATCATTCCGGTCAATATTTATGCTTTAATATGCACGGTCCTGAGTCTTGGAATCGGTATTCACGCCTTTTTCAAAGGGTACAAAGGTGGTGGCGCGATTATGGTCGGCATCATCATCCTTATGCTATGCATCGTCACCGACATGAGCATAGGCCTGGGAATCATCGCCTCGCCGATCTTTCTCTCGCCCTTTGGTTTGACGGCTCTTATCTTCAGTCAGGGTCAAGTACTTTCCAAGCTATTTGCAAGCGCCTTCCGGACCGCCGAACGTCTCAGCCTTCACCTCAAAGATGAGGTGGATCGACAAACGATTGAGATTCGATCCATGCTCGATCATATTCCTCAAGGCGTATTGAATCTGGTGCCACCGGGAGTCGTTGATGCTTCTTTTTCAAAGCACTTGCATAAAATTTTAGAGGGTCAGGACATTGCCGGTAAGACTCTGGAAGAATTGCTTTGGAGTCGCTCCACTCTCTCGGCTGATGCCAAAGACCGGATCCATATGGCGCTGTTCGCCTCTCTGGGGGATGATGTTCTGAACTTTGATACAAATGCAGGTCAATTGCCGGGAGAAGTGACCATCAACCTGCCCGGTGGAGCAAAAATCCTCCAGGTGACTTGGAGTCCTATCGCTGACAGGGACGATAGGGTCATGAAGATTCTCATCACCCTCCACGACATCACGCAGATTCGGCGCTTTGAGGAAGAAACACTCGCTCAAAGACAGGAGCTGGAATACATACAAGAGATCATCGCGGTACCGGCTGATCGTTTTGCTGGATTCTTGGATTCGAGTCATCGCTTCATGGAAGAAAATCGTCGTTTGATTCAAGCCAACAAAGGCAAAAACCTGGAAGCCCTGAAGATTCTCTTTGTCAATATGCACACGATCAAGGGAGCAGCCCGGACTTTAGGCTTCCACCTTATGACAGGCATTCTTCACGAAGTTGAACAGTACTATGCTCAGCTCCTGCGTCAGGAGGAAGAACCATGGAGCCAGGAGCGCTTGCAATCGGACGTGGAGCGAGCTGAACATATTTTAGACCGCTATGAACATATCAATAACGAAGTCCTCGGTCGCGGTAGCAAGTCACAAAGCAGTATTCTGGTTGAGCGCGAAGTGATGGAAGAACAAGCCCAACTTCTGAAAAAGTTAATCCTCCACATTGACAACGATGCCCTGCATGGCACAGTGCAAGAAGCGCAACGCCGGCTTGAAGAACTTGTTTTCAGTAACACTGCAGACACTTTTCAAGATATTCTGAGTGGCTCCGCAAAAATTGCTCGAGATTTGGGCAAGGAACCGCCAAAGATCATTGTGGGAGGCGCACCCTATCAGATCAGCTTCATCGCGCAGAGATTGCTGCGCAATATCTTCACCCATATCATCCGCAACTCAATTGATCACGGACTCGAAGAGTCCCAAGAACGGATAGCTCGAGGCAAACCTACCCACGGCACGATTCGTGTCGATCTTGAGGATCAAGACGGTTTCCTGATCATCAACTATCAGGATGATGGCCGTGGACTTGCACTGGAAAAACTTCGCCACAAGAGCCGACAGCTCGGTCTCTTACCCGATCCAGATACAGCCTTGCCTCAAGAACTGGGTGAGTTGATCTTTAAGGCAGGTCTCAGCACTGCGGACGCAATCTCCGAACTCTCCGGACGCGGCGTAGGCATGGATGCTGTTCGACGTTATGTCGAAGATGTGGGCGGCACAGTGGAGTTGATCCTTCGGCTAGAAGAACTTAAAGATGGATATTGCCCTTTTTCACTGGTCATTCGCTTACCCGACTCTCTTTACCTTCACCAGAATCCGTCGAGGAAGAATAAGGGTGCGGCTTGATCGGGTGACTGAAGAGGGCTCAATGACACCAAACCTCACCATCCAAATCTTTGACTATGTATGGATGGAGATTCTCGGCATGTGATCGTTCAGCGCTTCCCTGGAATTTCCAGAGCTCTTGCTGAGGACTCCGTTGCCTTTCTCCCGATTCCTCTCAGGAAGGCGCGCCTCTTCCCGGCTTCCCCACATGTGGTCACACTTGGGATTCTCCAAGGGGATTTGCACTGGATGGCTGCTGCTGCGAGGAGAAAGCCCTCAGCCTCTCGAATCGAGCAGCAAGGAGAACGTACGTACGGGTATGATAGTCGACTGACTGATGGCGCTCCCGTCAGGACTCGAACCTGAATTAAAGGCTTCGGAAGCCTTCGTGTTATCCGTTACACTACAGGAGCTCGGAGGTAGCGTTCTACCTCTGATCGCTACTAATGTCAAATCTTTTCTTGGGTTGGAGCCCGCTTTTCTCTGCCGGCCTTCTCAAGCGACATGATTCATCAAAGCCATACTGACATAGGAACTTTGGATTCTTGTGAATCAAGACGGATCTACGATCGAAGGCTTCCGTTCTTTGAAACCTATAGATTTCAATTCAGCAGTTAGAAACCCCCCGATCGTTCCTCGTGGAATGATGCGAGAGGTCATCCGGACATCGACATTCAATGCGAAACACGCGCCTCGTCAGCACGGGTCAAAATCAAAAGGTCGTGGATGCCATCGATGTCTGCTACGCCACGGGCTATACGCAGCTCGGCATCGACGTAGACATTTCTCAGCAACCCTGTCTGGTTGATGGGTCCTTTCGGAGCCTTGAGGTCGAAGGGGAATTTCTTGAGGTAGCTTGTGTCACTCTCGGCTTTTTCAATCTGCCCTAAAAGACCTGAGCTGATGCGGCCAGGCAGGAAGCCGATATCTGTGAACTGAATCCTGAGACCATTCGCAACAGAGTCGAGCGTATAGGCTCCCCGGAGAAAGGTCGTATTCTCAAGCTTGGGTCCATTCGGTATCTGTGTCTCACTGACTGCAATATTGTAAAAGTACCCTTGGGCCGAGACAACTTGATAGATCGTATCGCGAAGCAATCGCGAGCCAGGACGCTCGGGTTCCCGATCGTCACTCCACACTTCCTTCCATGCGCCCTCGATCAGCTCGAGTTGCTCGTCTACTGTGGGCTCACCATTGTTCAGAGCGACAAGTTCTTCAACTAGCGGTTCCAACTTCTGTCGCGTGATCGGCAATTCGCCCACCGTGTTCGCAGCATTGTCTGCAGCAATGTTCAGAATTGCAGCCTTGAGTTCGGCCTTCCGATCAACACCTGCAGCAAAGGACAAAGAAGCGGAAAGCAAAAGCCCAGTCAATACGAAGCCATTCATCATAACACAACCTTTTTTGAAAAAAGTTTACAAACTGGACACTACGTAGCTTGAGAGTCGAATTCAAGGAGAAAACTTTTGTGTTCAGGCTTTTATGGCTCCATCCATCGATCGGGCCCCGTCACTCGCTCGAGGTGTCGGAATGCCAAGCAGCGGATACGAAATATTTAGCAAAGCTCAAAAAAGTTGGGTATTCGTCACTTATTATAGAAGCGAACAACTATGCATGCATGTCGAGTACGAAATCCTATCGACAGGCAACCGGTGAACGTTGGAGAATCTTAGCAGCACAAAAACAATCAACGACCATCTCTTGCAAGGATCCAGAGGCGTCAAAATCTGGGCTCGAGCGGCTGATGTCTTACGTTTTGGGCACAAGTATGAAATGGAAGATAGCTTTTCTCCTGTTATCTATGAGCCTCGGATGCCAGCAGAGGAGATTCAATCGGAACGAACAGCAGCGGGACCTGCCGCAGCCGCCGAGCCCGGTGGAGGACATTCCACAGTCATCCGAGCGGTTGCCCGACGCCCCTCAACCCATTTCTCCTCCTCTTTTTGCAGACTGTCTCCAGGACCCTTCGAGACCCTTAGTGGCAGAGCTCTTTCAGCTTCCAGTCGGGACCCAGCAACTGCCGGACTTTAAACTCCTACAACCCCTTCGCAAGGTCTGCCTAGCCCAGCTCAATATCACCGACCGTGACTTCGAGGAGGGATTCCCTGGTATTGTGGACCTTCTTGAATGGTTTGCTTTGCAGATTCGTTTCCGGCTGACCGTTCCCGCGCCCGGAGTTGAAGCCTTCACGCTAGTCTCCGATGACGGAAGCCAATTGTGGATCAATGGAGAGCTATGGATCGATAATGATGGGCAACACCCTGTTCGTGAGCGAGGTTCCACCCGCTCACTCCCTGCCGGAGACCACGAGATCGAAATCCGCTATTTCCAGGGCCCGAAATTTCGCATCGCATTGGAGCTGTTCTGGCAGCTATCCGGCCAAACACAGCGTAGCTATATACCCAGCGCATGGATGCGAAGACTCTAAAGGCGGAGCCCAGACGTTCACGGAGAGCCCGGTTGAGCTGGAAACTGCGGGTGCTGCCGGATCCGAATGTCGAACTGGGCCTGAGCAAGCGGATCCAGGTCTGATGGATAGCGGCGATCGCTCCTTTCCCAGCGTCCCAACCATTCGTCTCGGAGCCATTCTCGCCCGAAGGGATTGCGCTTCGCCATGTGCGGCGTCACACCGATGGTCGTCTCGCTTTTGCTAGCTGTAGGCAAACCCTTGGCCACTAAAAATCCGGCTCCCAGGAGTGCCGCCCGGATTGCCGTCGAGGACGAATAGGTGAAAACCTCAGTCTCAAGACCTTCGCAGTATCGGAACAGCTTTTCGAAGGCCGATAAGGACCAAAGCGGACCGTTAGTCTTGGCAGAAAAAGGGTCGTAGAACACGATATGCGGTCCCGCTACCGAAGGAGCCAAATCGTGGAAATCACCATGCAGCAACGTCCATTCGATCTGCTGATCCTTGCTCATCCACTTCTGGTCTCGGGCTACTGCATAGGGCCCGCTGTGTCGCAAATGTTGAAAATAGCGCGGATGATCGAGAGCTAGCAGCAGAGAATCGAGGTCGTTCTCGAAACTCACAATCTTCAAAGGTCGCAGTGTTTGGGTCGTCCGCAGCTTGAGCTCTTCATAGACCCGAATCGCAGCCATTGCGTTGTGCGCAGCTCCGAGACCAACATCCCATATCACCAGAGGGTCTTGGGTGCCTTCAAGCACACGTTGAACCAGCTGCGACTGTTCCGCATAGAGCTTCAAGGCCTCCTCATCGGGAGGCATGATCGAATGCATGATCTCGCCGCTATGACGATGCTTGATGCTAGCGTGACCGCGCTCTGAGAAGGTCACCTCATAGGCACCGCGATGTAGATGCCGGATCCGATTCTTATTGCGATGGATACGAGGGATGTTAGGAACTGGCATCCGATCACGAATCATGAGCCTTTCGCGCATGTCCTTATAGAAGCCGATAAAGGTGTCGGCGAGTATATGCTCGCGCATGGCGCTCATCAACTGCCGGTAGAAACTCAGATTGTGAATCGAAAGGAGCTGAGCCGCCAGAGGCTCGTTGGCCTTATGCAGATGATGGAGATAAGCTCGGCTATAGTTTTGACAGGTGTAGCAGCCGCAGTTTGCGTCGATTGGATCAAAGTCGAACTTGTAAGGTGCCCGCTCGAGCCGCATATGGCAATGCCAGGAGTATACGACACTCTGCTGCGCGTGGGCGGTAGGGATGATACAATCGAACATATCCACCCCTCGATGCACAGCTTCCAGCAAATCGATCGGCGTCCCAACACCCATCAGATATCGAGGCAGATGCGGAGGGAGGAGTTCGGCCGTCAGCTCGGTAAAGTCTTCCCGCTGAGCCTTGGTCTCACCCACAGCTAAGCCACCAATTGCGAAACCGTCAAATGGCATCTCGGTGAGCACACGCGCACTCTCTCGCCTTAAATCTTCATAGCAAGCGCCTTGAACAATCCCAAATAGCGCAGAAGCTGCTTGGCCTCGAGCGTTGAGACTCCGCAGCGCCCAGCGATGCGTCAGTTCCATCGCAGCCTTGGCCGTAGCGTGGTCGGTCGTCGAAGGTACACACTGATCGAGTACCATCATGATATCGCTGCCGATCGCTAGCTGGGTTTCGATGCTCCGTTCGGGACTCAAATGAATCGTCTCGCCATCGACGTAACTCTTGAACCGAGCACCCTCTTCACTCATCATCCGCGCATGAGGCAGAGAGAAAATTTGAAAGCCCCCTGAATCGGTCAGATAGGATTTGGGCCAACGAGCGAACTGGTGGATCCCACCTGCCGCTCGAAACACGTCCGGCCCCGGTCGCAAGAGTAGATGGTAAGTGTTGGCGAGCAGGATGTTAGCCCCAATAGCCTCAAGGTCTTCCACCCTCAGGCCCTTGACGGAAGCCTGGGTCCCCACCGGCATAAACAGCGGCGTCTGCACCTCACTGTGCAGGGTCTTAAAGGTACAAGCTCGGGCCCGTGATTGGGATGCTGTGGCTTCGAGGCGAAACTGAAGACGGCTCATGCTACTTACCGATTGAGGGGTACAAATGCTACAAGGAACGCTCTCTTGAGCACACGCTTATAGCCCATACCCGTCGGAGAGGCAATCCATGCCATATCAGCATGCCTACCTTAACTTCATCGCCATCCCGCAGGCTTTCTCTAGAGCCATAACTCCATGAATAAGCTTCGAAAATCGCTCATCCGCAGACTGACCGAGCTTGAAGCGCTGGTAGATCTGCTGAGCGATCACAGCCAAACGGAAGAGACCAAAGGTCGCATAAAAATTCCAGCGCTCGATGGCTCGCCCGGATAGCTCCGCATACCAGCGAAGCTGCTCCGCTCGATCGGGGTAACCTGGTTTGTGACTCGGCAGGGTCCGGAATGCATGCATGTAAGCGGGATCCTTCGGCTCGACCCAGTAGGCTAAGGAGTTTCCGAGGTCCATAAGGGGATCTCCAAGAGTTGCCATCTCCCAATCAAGCAGCCCCAGTATGCGAGTCGGATCGGTAGGATCAAAGACAAGATTATCGAGTTTGTAATCATTATGAATCAAACATCCCTTGCGCTCTGGGAGGGTGATCACTTCGCGTTCCAACCAACCCATCACGTCTTCGAATTCAGGAGCATCCTCGGTGCGTGACGCTCGATAGCGTTTTACCCAACCCTGAACCTGACGTTGGGCGTAGCCATCAGGTTGACCGAACGTCTCGAGTCCAAGCTTTTGATAATTCAAGCCATGCAGTCGGGCCTGCAGCCCAACCACATTGCGCATCTGCAATTTCTGCTGTTCAAGCGTGAGGTCGAATCCTTCCGGCCATTCTTTCCGGAGTATAAAACCCGCGATAAATCCCATGACATAAAAAGATGAACCGATGATCGACTCGTCCGCACAAAAGTGAAGAGGCTCAGGAATTTCGGGCATGACTCCCTTGAGATGCTGTAGCACAAGAAACTCCCGCCCCATATCGTGCGCACTCTTGGCCTTCACACCGCGCGGAGGTCGCCTCAAGACCAAGCGCTTTGAACCGATGCGGATGAGATACGTGAGGTTCGAATAGCCCCCCGGGAACTGACTGACGTGATACTCGCCTTCTGCATTTAATGCGTGTTTGAGATAAACTTCGAGTTCTTTCGGTAGCTCATCACCGCGGCGAGCTTCGATCGTATCCACTGCGGGTTGCATCGATCCCTCCCTTGCTTTTCAGTATGGACTTCGCGACGGACAGTTTATGGACTTCATCAGGGCCGTCGTAAATGTGAGCCGCACGCTCCTCTCGGTAAAAGTAGGCGAGGATAAAGTCATCACTCACACCGGCCGCGCCATGTGTTTGTAAGGCCCGATCGACCGTCATGCTCAGAACATCGGCCACGAAAAATTTAATCATGGCAATCTCATTACGGGCCGCCTGACCGCCTTTTTCCTCAATGATTTTGGCTGTATGCTGAACAAACAATCGAGCAGCCGTGAGCCCAGCTGCGGCCTCACCGATCCAGCTACGGACCAAATCGCTTTCGGACAAAGTTTTGACTTCGCTGATCGCCCGTCCTGTCACTCGCTCACACATCATATCCAGGGCTCTTTGAGCGATCCCGATCCAACGAGCACAATGATGAATCCGACCATGTCCGAGACGGGCCTGAGCCAAACGAAACCCGTCTCCAATTTTACCGATCAGGTGTTCAGGTCCGACTCGACAACCCTCGAAATGTAGCTCGGCGTGACTGAAAGGTCCGCCTCCCACGTGCCCCATCACGGAAATGTTCCGAATGAAATGCAAGCCGGGATGTGGCAGCGGCACCAGAAACAGGGATGCCCTTTGATGGGGCGGAGCACCGGGATCAGTGACAGCCATGATGATACAGAATGCTGCGCCATCAGCCGCGGTTGTAAACCATTTTTCACCATCGATCACCCAGCCCGCGCCATCCGATCGAGCTCTGGTCGTGAGCAAGGTGGGATTGGCTCCGGAGGTGTTCCGTTCGGTCATAGCAAAACAACTTCTCGCTCGGCCTGTCACCAGGAGCGGTAGGATGTTTTGCTTCTGCTCAGAAGTTCCGTGGTGATGCACAAGTTCAATGTTACCGACTTCAGGCGCCTGACACCCAAACACATAGTGCCCTAGTGGTGAGCGTCCCATCTCTTCGGCGAGGTGCGCGAACCCATCGAGCGGAAGCCCATGCCCCCCCAGCTCTCGACTCAAGCTCAGACCCCATAGACCTTCTCGGCGCACTCGTTCGCGGACTCCTTCAAGCTTTTGCATCAACTCCGCAAATTGACATTGAAGAAGCAGACTTTCGAAAGGCAGCAAATCCTCAACAACAGCACGCACACGTGTGCGCAAAGTCACTATTTCCTCGGGACTCATCATACATTTAGCTCATTCGACTGTGACATGACTGATGTCCGGCACAATAACAGATACCAGTCGAGGCGTCCAGCTGCAGCGCATCCACCTCGTCCTGAGCACGGGCCCAGTGCCTCGGTGCCAAGGGCTTCAGACTCAAGATGTCCCCGCGCGGAGCAGGATGTCATTCGACCCAAAGCGTTTACCGTGGTAAAAGATAGGGGCAACAAGGAGAGACTTTTGAAGCTCATCATTGCAGAAAAACCTTCGGTCGCTCGTGATTTAGCCCAAGCTCTCGGATGCAGCACCAAGGGACGTTCTCACTTTCAGAGTGACTCTTACTACGTTACATGGGCGATCGGTCATCTCGTAACACTCGCCGAACCCCATGACATCCAAGCCTCTTGGCGGGTATGGCGGGAGGTGGATCTTCCGCTGCTCCCTCAGCGCTGGCCCTTGGTCGTAGTCGAGAAGACATCCGCCCAATTTACGCAGATCAAACAGCTCATGGAACGACCGGAAGTCGATGGTCTGATTGCCGCAACGGATGCCGGTCGGGAGGGAGAGCTGATCTTTCGTTACATCTACGAGAAGGCTGGCTGTCGGAAGCCAGTCCAACGCCTCTGGCTTTCCTCGCTCACTCCCGAGAGCATACTCGAGGGCTTTCGGCGTCTCCGACCCGGGTCTGATTTTGATCGCTTGGCCGACAATGCCCGCGGACGCAGTCGAGCCGATTGGCTGGTTGGTCTGAACTTTTCGCGAGCCTACTCGTTGAAGTATCACCAAAGATGGACCGTAGGCCGTGTCCAGACACCGACTCTGGCCATGGTCGTCGAGCGTACGGCAGCAATTCAAAGCTTCGTTCCTGAACCTTATGCTGAGCTGGAAGCCGAGTTCCAAAGTCAAAATGAAGTACGGTTTAAGGCTCTTTACTGCCAGGAGACTCGTCCCGGTCGATGGGAGGTGAAACGCTTCCAGCGAGACGATGTCGAGCTAGAACGTCTTATGACGCGGGCCAAAGCGGGCGAGGCTCGCATTCTGAAAAGAGAAGACAAAGAGCAAAAATTGCCTCCACCAAAGCTCTATGACCTGACGGAGCTGCAAAAGGATGCCAACCGACTCTTTGGCTTTCACGCTAAGAACACATTAGATCTAGCGCAGTCGCTTTATGAAAATCATAAGCTCATCACCTATCCCCGGACCGACAGTCGTTATCTGAGCACGGCGATCACCAATGATTTACCTCGGATTGTTGCGGTCGTGCGGACTTCTTATGAGGCGCTCGATTTACACCCTCGAACAGGTCAGACACCTCTCGATAAAAATTATGTCGATGACAGCCGCGTCGGTGATCACCATGCGATCATCCCTACGGGCCGCAAGAGCAAGAAGCTCACGATCGATGAAGCAAAAATCTTTGATCTGATCGTCCGGCGCCTGCTGATGGCCTGGCAGGACGTTCATATTCGTAGTCAGAGCAGTCTTTATACGGGGATCCAAAATAGAAACGAGGACGAGCTTCAGACCGATGTCTACCTATCTAAAGGCAGCGTCGTACTTCAAGAAGGCTGGAAAAAACTCGATATCCGCGCGAGCCGTGATGGAGCAGAGCTCCCGCGCCTGGCGCCTGAAACGCCTGTTCGATTGCTCAAGGTGCAGCAACTCGACAAAGAAACTCGACCACCAATGCCTCTTACTGACGCCTCACTCCTGAATGCTATGGCATCTGCAGGGAGCCGACTAGACGACAAGGAGCTGACGGATATTCTTCGAGAGCGTGGCCTGGGAACTCCTGCCACGCGGGCTGCGATTATTGAGAACCTGCTGCAGCGTGGGTATATCGAGCGTCAAGATAAGGCGCTTTGGGCAACTCCCTTGGGAATTGCATTGATCGAGCATGTTCACCCGACTGTGCGCAGCGCGGCCCTCACCGGAGAATGGGAGGCCAAACTCCAGGCGATCGAAGCGGGCGAACTTACTCTTGACGCCTTCATGCGAGAGATCGCAACCTATGTGACGGAGACGATCCACCTGATTCGGGAAAGTCCTGCTTCGGTCCTTGCACCTGACCTCCCGTCTCGCCGCGCGGTCCCAGGGGGCATCCCCCATTCTCCCCATGGGGTCATGTCTGGCTCAGAGTTTAATCATCAACACGCTGCAGCTCAGGCTTTTGAACCAGGTCTAGAAGCCACACGTAGTCCATTCACGTCTCAAGGGAGGAAGAGTGAGCATGCACCACGACCCCCGCAGCAGTCTGCGCCTCTTTCTCAGTCGCATGCTGCAGACCAGCGGACCTCAGATCAGCCTCTGTCCCTTGCCGGGGTGGGCTCACCGAAGCAGCGAGCCGGAGCTTCAGCTGCTCCTTTTCCTGGTATGGTAGAGGCCTTGCAAGGAGACGCTCACGATGTTCGTCAGTCTGGGGACCCTCTGCGGCACATGCTGCTTAAAGTCTTCGGACATACCTCTTTTCGCGATCATCAGGAAGAGATCTGTCGGGAGATCGTCACAGGAAACGATTTGCTGCTCGTCATGCCCACGGGAGCGGGAAAGTCGCTTTGTTACCAACTCCCAGCTCTAATCCGTCAAGGGTGCGCTATTGTGATCAGCCCCCTGATCGCCCTCATGGACGATCAGGTGGGCAAACTGAAATCGCTGGGTGTTGCCGCTGCATCCCTGCACTCGGGCATGGGACGTGAGGAATCTCGCGCAGCCTTTCGCGATTACCTCAACGGGCGCCTCAAACTTCTCTATATCGCACCAGAACGACTGGGACTGAGCGGGTTCCTCGATCTTTTAGCTCAGCACCCACCCTCGATGATCGCAGTGGATGAAGCCCACTGTATCTCGCAGTGGGGTCATGACTTCCGCCCCGATTATCGTATGCTAGCGCAAAGGCTACCACGCCTGCGCCCCGCTCCCGTCGTCGCCATGACAGCGACAGCTACTCCCGAGGTCCAAAAGGACATCCTCGTCCAACTCGGCCTCGAGCAACCTAAGCTGCATATTCACGGATTTAGGCGGAAAAACATTGCAATTGAAATCAGCGAAGTACCCTTGCCCGAACGTCCCGAACTCGTGCGTCAGCTGCTCCAGCAGAAAAGCCATCTGCCTGCGATCATCTACGCACCGACCCGTAAGGAGACGGAAAACTTAGCGACTCTCCTTGCACAGTCAGCGCGTGTAGCTCCCTATCATGCTGGTCTTAGCCCCGATAAAAGAGCGCTGATTCAACTCGATTTTCAAAAGGGGCACCTTGAAGCCATCGTCGCTACAATTGCCTTCGGTATGGGCATCGATAAAAGCGATATTCGGACGGTGATTCATACAGCGATCCCCTCGAGCATAGAAAGCTACTATCAAGAAATTGGCCGAGCAGGACGCGATGGAAAATTATCGAGGGCTATACTCCTCTACTCTTACGCCGACCATCGGACACGAGAATTCTTCATTAAGAAAAACTACCCTGATGTAAAAATACTCGAAGCGGTCCTGCGCAAAATTCCGAGCGAGGGCGTCGAGCACGCTGCCCTCAGCTTTGGCCAGGACGCCGACGTCGTCGACAACGCTCTCGAAAAGCTGTGGATTCACGGTGCCATTCAAATGCAGTCTGATGACCGAGTCATGCGACTTGATGCCCCCAACTGGAAAAGAGCTTACCTCGCCCAGCAGATGCACAAGGTGCGAGAATTGGAGCTCATTGCAAGCTTTGCGGAGAATCAGCAGCAATGTCGCATGCTCCAGTTTCTGCAGCACTTCGGTGACCGCAGCGATGGACGTATGAGCTGCGGAATCTGTGATGTTTGCCTGCCCCAAGGCGCGCTCACCAAGGACACGCGGTCTCCCAATTCTCAAGAACGCCATGTGATGCAAAACTTATGTACGAAGCTGGCCCAGTCCAAGCGCGGACTGTCTCTCAGTCGACTGCTGAGTCAACTGCAGGAAGAGACAACCCTCGATCGCCAGAAGCTTGATGCGTGTGTACAAGCTTTGGCGCGTAAAGGCTTGATTCAGCTGCGACAGGAAAGCTTTGAAAAAGATGGAGAGACGATTCAGTACCGTAGCCTTCACCTCGTAGAACAGCCTGATGCAGCCTTTGATTGGGATGAGATCTCCATCGTCGAATCCTATCAAGCGACGGCAAGGCCTGCACAGGGAAAGAAGAAGGCTTCCTCACGCAAACGCAGCGCTGCTCGGTCCGAGAAGCGCGCGGGGGCTAGCGCCTACGATCCCGATGATGCTCTTGCAAAAAAACTCCGTAGTTGGCGCTTGCGCATGGCGAGACAGGAGAAAGTACCCGCCTTTCGCGTCTTCTCGGATCGCACCCTCGCGGCCCTGGTCACGGAGCGGCCTCAGGATGAAGCGGCATTGCAGCATATCGATGGGATCGGACCGGTCACCTTTGAAAAGTATGGCCGGGAACTGCTGAGGATCTTACGCGCTATCGAGTAGGAGGGGCGTCAGCCCCGCCCTCTCACACCACGGTACGTACGGATCCGTATACGGTGGTTGGTAAGTCCTGTCTCGCCTTATTGTAAGTGTCAGTCAGAGATACGAGCCCCTTTTTCTTCCAAAATTTGGTGGAGAAGATTGCGTTCATAAACTTGTCGATTTCTCGATATTCGCTTGCCTCTGTTCGCTCACGAGTCTTGTGTATCTCAAACAAACACGGTTTTACATTTGGTCCTTCGTTACCTGGGTAACTACTATGGCCTCTGCTGACTTCCTGCTTGGAGGGGCTGACCTTCTTTAGTTGAGTCAACCTTGCCTTGCGGCGCAAGCAGGATCTCCTCGGGTAAGAACGCAATCTTTCCTGCCATGTGAACGCCCCATATACGCCCAGAGTATCTTGGTAGAAGAAGCTTCGAGGTGATCAGCACTCTCACTCTACTCCGTCCGCCTCGTATGAGGTTCGTGTTCCTCGGTTCAGCAGTTTGCCGCCGGCTTCCTTCAGACTCCTCGTTGGCCTCGTCTGCGTGCCCACCCAGCGCGGCCCAGATGTCATGTGTGCAGAGAGGTTCCCTTGGACACCCTTGCCTTAAGCTAGTGGCTACTTCCACCCTTCACCATTCGGGACTTGCACCCTATAGATTGCGCTTATGCAGGGCGCACTGATCAAGTTCCGAGCTTTCAGCTCGGACCAACTGCCATCAAGGCTCACTACAGGCACAGACCCGAGCAAAACCCGGGTCCGAGGCTGTCGCTGTCGCTGTGCCACTGCTCTCACGCACAGACTGCTGAATCGCCAGGTCCGTGACGTCCCAGATCGCGCAACCCACTTTGAGCGTGGAGGAAAAGCCGGTATTCTCGAGTCCTCGAGTGTAGCCAAGCCCCCGCAGCGCCACAGAACAGTCGTTAGGGTCCCCCCCAAGCCCAAAGAAAAAGCTGGTGGCTTCGTGGTAAGTGAATCCTCGGTTGCTACACACCTGCTGACAGCTTTGACCGTAGCTACCAAGAAATGTGCAGTAGAAGCCTGACAAGACCCCCGTCGTGCACTTGCTGACAACCCTGACAGAGGCCTGGCTGGATGTGACGGTTTTACCTGTAGGCAGCGTGAGTGTCGCGGAGGGCCGAACCTGTCCTTCATTGGCTCCCGACGTGATCAACCCACTGGTCGCATGGATGGTCGCACAGGGAGGTAGCGAACAATCGCGAATTGCGTATTGGACCGAATAACCGGGGTAGGCCGAAAGGTTGGTGATATCAGCCACTGAATCGTCCGTAAAGCGACCTTCCAGGACTACTGGTGTCGTATCGCCTTTCGCGACGATCTGGAGTTTGGTAGGCTTGACCGTGATTTGCTTGACCTCCTTGGGCCTAAGCTCCAGCTCTAATGTCCCCGCGAAATCGGCTTTTTCGGCCTTGACTGTGATGCGCATGACACCGGCTACAGTACCCTTGGTCGTGAGGAATCCTTTGGTGGTTTGCCCGTTGCTGACGTCGATGCGCGTCGGGTCGAGGCTCGTCCAGGTGACCTCTCTGGTAAAGTCCTGACCAGGCCCGCAGGACATAATGGTACCCGCTGCCAGCTGCATGCTCTCCCCTAAAGCGAGGGAATTGGCAGGTGCTGTGATCCCGACACCAGTTTGTTTGGCCGGACCGATTTTGATGGGGGAACGAGCCTCAATGCGTGGTCCGTTGGACTCCTGGTACGACGCGACCACATGTGCGTTCCCCGGCGCGGTCGTGGTGATCAAGCCTTTAGTTGCAGGATCCTGACTTGCCACACCTTGACTCGGGGGATCCACAGACCAGGTTACTAGCCCCGTGACGTCTCGCCTGGAATCGTCCGAAAAGAGACCCTCCGCACGGAACTGGGGGCTATTCACCCCACATTGACCGTCAGGATTATCGCTACTGATTCTGATCTCCGACAAGGCTGCATCGGTGATCACCAAGGGTATATCGAACTGAGTCTGGCCATAGCGTGCCCTAAGGGTTGTGGACCCCTTCTGTAGTGCTGCGATTTTTCCTTTAACCGGTGGGTCTTCCAGTCCACCATGCTGTGCGAGGGCTTCATCAAGCACCCGCCATTGAGCGAAGTCGGTAATATCTTGTTGAGCCCCGCTTTGGAGCACTCCATAGAGTTTCACACTCGCCTCCGTTCCGATCGGAGCGCTTAGCGAGGTCGGCACAACACGAAAGCTTGCGAAGCTGACATTGGTCACAAAAAAGTTTCCTTCGCCCATCACATTGCCAAAACTAGCTTTGACGGAAAAATCCCCGGGAGTCACGGCCTCCATGTTGCCACTGGAATCGAGCGTGATGATGCCACCATCTTCTGTGCTCCAGGTAACCGAGGAACTGATGTCAAAGCTTTCGCCGTTGAGAAACGTACCTGTTGCGCGCAGCTGAGCGTTGGTGCCAATCAAAAAAGTTGATCCATCGCCCTCGATTCGAATCGATGCTAACTGAGGCATTTGAACGCGAGTTCGACTGACAATGCTGGATCCCTGATACTGCGCTTTGACACCGAAAAGACCTACCTTTTTCCCCAAGAATATACTAGGCTCTAAAGTTGATCCCGCGAAGGTGATACCACTCAGATCGCTGCTCTCCCATTGAACCGTGCCGGTCACGGGTTCCTGGGTGCCATTGTCATAAGTCGCATTCAGGCTAAAACGAGTCGGTGTGCCCAAAAGAACTGTTTTCGGCACAACATCGATCGAGATAAGAGATTTAGCATGTACTTCTAGCTGCACCTCTGTCTCGAGTGCCTGATAGCGAACGAGTATTCGAGTTTTTCCCGGCTTAAGAGCGATGAGATCGTAGCGGGCAGAATTTTCTACATCATCGATCTGAGCCAGACTTGTGTCATCAAGCTCGAAAGTCACACCTTCGCTTAGAGTGAATTCCTTGGTATTCCGACGTTCTGCAATGACACGAAAGTCTATCGTAGTGCCTTCGATCAGATCTAAAGTGGGAGGATTGAGTTTCAGACGCACGAAGGTCTCACCATCGCTTCCGGGTCCTGTGGGATCATTCGGATCACCTGGGCCGCCACCGCCACCGTAAACGTCTTCGGCTAGGAGTTTTTTGATCTGTTCTAGCTTAGCTGCATCAACCGTTTGCTGAGCACCGCCCCCAGACTGATCGCAGGCTCCCAACGCAGCGCTGAGTAGAAGAAGGATTGTGAAGCGCTTTATCATCTTCTGCACCCCGTTCATTGACATGCGCAGACGCGCCTAAAGTTAGCTGCAGCTGCATCCTCTGTGGTCGCTCGGACCGATTCTCGCAGGCCAATATTGATACCCGACAAGGAATAGATCGAACAGCCTACCCCAGCACTGGATGTGGCACCGTAATTAAAACTGCTCATCGATGCACGGAAGAGATTGTTCAGTATCCAAGGACAGGTATCAGAACTTCCGGCACTGCCGAGATAGCTCAAGGTCGCGGGATGGTAGGTCCGACTCTGGGCTTGACAGGTCGTTGCACAGCTGGCACCGGAAGCGCCCAGGTAAACACAAAAGTAAGCGGCCAATTGTCCGGGGCTTGTGCAGGGTGTATAAACGCCAATGTTGAAGACAGCCGATCGACTTCCCTTCGGGCCAGACACCAGAACTGAAAACTGGGCATCTCCTTCCGCAAGAGCTGTGAAAAGTTTCTGTCCACTCGAATCACTTAAACTTGCCACTGCCGCCGGAGGAGCCGTCCAGCTCACTGTATTGCCATTTCCCGAGGCTGTTACGTCTTCAGTGGTCTGATCACTATAGATCGCCGAGGCACGGAAGGTCGCTGTATCACCTCTCAGAATATAGGCTGCGTTCGAGTAGGAGGACGTCCGGATGATCTGCAGATCCTCAAGGACCTTTTCGGTCGCTGTATACACAGCTGTTGCTGTGAGCCCGTCGACTCGGGCGATGAGAGCCATGGTACCGACGGCAATCCCCTGCATCCGTATGCGACCCGAACTCAAGAGATTCAGGGTCGCTGCACGACTGTAGCCACTCGAGGTGACATCCACCATGATCTGAGCGGTAGCTGTGAGATCGGCCTCTGTATTGTCTGAATAGCGGCCACGTACCCGGAAATCCCGACTTCGCCCCAGTGGCTCGGAAGCGCTATCAGGATCCATAATCAATGATGTGAGAATGGGTGGCTGGACCGTTACGGAAGCTGTACCCGAAACATTGCGACCCGACGTGTCGATAAAAGTCACACTGAGTGTGGTCTGGCCTTGAGTCTTACCATCCAAACGCCCCTTCACTCCAGTGGGAACCTCTGCACGTGAGAGCTGAAGAGTTGTCGCCGAAGCGACTTCCGTGAGTTCACTGCGACTTCCGTTGGAGAATACCCCCCAAACCTTGAAGGTCACGCTATAACCTGCCGTCACCTGGATAGCACTGGGCTCAACCTCGAGGCGCTCAAGCACGGGATCCCCCACCGTCACTGCAGCGAATGCGTTCAAGCCACCAAAGCTCACACGCATCTGGGTGGCTCCGTTCGCAAGAGCGTTGATCTGGAGTGGATAACCCGTCACCGAGAAAACATTAGCCTGTTCTGCTGTCACCGACGCTGCACTACTCACATCCTCGCTGGTACCATCTGAAAAGGTCGCAATGACCTGCAGGGGGGAACTCTTGCCTCGGGCGAGGCTCAGTCCATCGGGTTGAATGCGAAGGGCTGTGACGCGAGCTGGTGTCACCTGCAACGCTGAAGTAGCTTCGAGAGTCCCAAATCGGACCCGAAAGAGAGCCTCACCCACTTGCAAGCCAAGCAACTGACCACCTTCGACTCGAGCGACTCCTTCGATGCCCGAAAAACTGAGACCGGTCGAAAGCAACTCGCTGCTCTCGTCTGTGTAGGTCACACGAACAGCGAAGGTCCGACTTTCGCCCTTTGCCATGGTGTACGGCCCCCCTACAAAGTCGATACGATCAGGAACTTTCATCCCATACTGCACCACGATCGTTTTCGTAGCCTCGAGCCCTTGGCACTCCACTTTCACTCGAAACTTTCCTTCCACTCGAGCCGTGAAGGACCCCGGCTGCGTGCCGATGGATAAGCGCTCATCCTCGCTGTTCCAGGTGCAATCTTGAGTGTAGCTCTGGAGTAGTCCGTCAGTCGACAGGCCGTAGGTTTCGAGGTCGATAACCTTTGGCATATAGCCATTGGCAATGGGTTCGAGCGTGACTGAGACGTTTTCAGGAAAGATCAAGATCTGACTGAGAGTCGCCTCTTCAATCGTGTACTGCACGTCCTGACTGACCCCCTTATAGGTCGCAGTTACCTGAACCGGTCCTGGCTGAAGGGCTTCGAAAAACCCTCTTTCGTCGATGCGGGCCCTACCTTCCGGAGCGATTTTCCACTCGATGCCCGTGGTGAGGGGTCTCCTCACATTGTAAGGGAAGATCCCGATGCAACTTAATGCGATACGTTCCCCTGCTTTGAGGGTATAGTCTCCAGGTGTAATCATGAGTTCCTTCGGAGGCACCTTGCTGATCAGTTCTTCAACCGAAATATCACTTGTCAGCGCACTTGCAGCGCCATCTGAAACGGACCCTTCTTTCGCTTCGTCCTTACAGGCGGCAGCGAGAGCGAGCGAGAATAACAGTATCTGCAGCCTTTGTCTCATGGTGTGACCACCTCAACGGTCCGCTCGCCGGTTAATCCTTGGAAAGAGACGCTGATCCGAAAACTCCCCTGAGCGACCGGAGTACAGATTCCCTTTCGACCTGTTGTATTTTCACAGTAACCAGCGAAACTCAGTCCGCTCCCTACTATCGAGTAAGTCCAATCAGCCTGTGTTGTCCGATCCACCGTGGAACCGTCACTCATCGTCACAAGTGCTGTCAGCGACCGTGGGCCCGCTGCTAAGCTCATCGTCGTTGCCAATCCCGTGATTTGCACGAGCACAGGAGCGACGGCGCCTATGGACAAACTGGAGCTCGCAGTTAGGCCATTCAAACTAGCCTGAATCCGCAGAGTTCCTGGATAATTCGACACGAATCGACCGGGTGTTCCCATTTCGTAGTAGCCATTCCCTCCGTCGCTTTCGATACTCCAGAACACGGCCCTTGTCACGTCAGCAGTCGTGCCGTCGCTCATCCGAGCCGTCGCTTGAAAGTCCCGTGAGAGGTACAGGGGAAGGGTACCTGCGATCGTACTCGAAACAAACAGGGATAAGGGAATTGCCGAGCTAACCGGCATCGTGATGTCACGGCTCAAACCAGCCCATGCAGCGCGCACAGTTGTTGATCCGGAACGACGTCCGATCATCAGCCCTTTCTGGGATTCAATCCCTGAGACTTCGACAATCGATGGATTAGAACTAGTCCAAGTGACTCGACTGCTAACGTTTTCAGTCGAGCCGTCGGACATTCTCAGGATAGCCCTGAGGCTTTGGCTGGTTCCCACAGCCACACCGAACGCAGTATCCGCGACGATATCAAGGGATGACCGAGTCGGATCGATAACACGAAGCGGATGTTCCAGCTGTTGCCCTTGAAAGCTCACGATCAGGGAGGTCGAACCGAGAGCCTTACCCGTCAGTCGAAAGTTGGTTCCCACATATTCGACTATAGAGGAATCTCCGGGCGTCACTTGGACCAAGGACGTGACATTCTCGACAGTCTGATCATTGTAGACGGCTTCGACTACGAGGTTTTCCGGAGTATTCAGCGGCAGGATCGAACTACCTGGAGCGATCCTGAGCGACTGAACCTCGCGATCAACAGCCGATATCGTGACCCTCAAAATATGCTCCCGACCCTGAAAAGCAGCGGTGACAGTCACAGTACCCGTCGCTTTGGCAACAAACGCTCCTCCGGCACTACCGACCTGAAGGATAGAAGCATCGCTGCTACTCCAGGTCGCCTGGGTATTCAGTTCTTCTGTCGATCCATCGCTGAACGCACCGATAAAAGAGAAGCTCACGTTCTTAGGAATCAGGCCGGTCGCCGTCCGACTCAGGACGAGACGCTGTTCCGTCTTTGGAAAAAAGACCTGATCGAGTTTCTTTTGAGCCACTGTCCATACGCTGCTTGCTGAAAGACCCTGATAACTAAAAGTAATCTGAGTCGTACCTAACCGCAGTGCTTCGGCCTCTGGGTGGTCAGCAAGCGTGAAAGTCCGAATCGTATCGGGGTCGCCACTCGCCCACTCCCCCTCTTGACTGACGTTTTTTACCTTGTCGTAAGGGAGGAAGAGAAACGCCGAGAGGGGAAAAGAGTCGCCTGTGAACATGACCGGAGCATGCGGAGCGATGACCAACTGACTCTGGTCCAAAACAAAGCCTGTTTTTTCTTGCAAGAGTTCGTCTTCACTCGCTATTTGAGCCGCTTCGCGGCACGAGAGAAGGATTGAGAAGCAGATGACGTACGGCATGTGTCTGAAAATCACGGCTTCCCCATGAATAGTTTTCTCCGTCTTCTCCGGCTATCGGAGCGGACTGGGAAATCCATAGGTGGCGGATATTTCCTCATCCTAATCCGCAGGTTAGGAACCCCCATTTCGGCGACTGAATCGTTTTCTAAAGCCTGACTTTGCAAAGCTTTTTCTGTCTTGAAGTCATGATCGGACTCAATTGCGCCGAACCCTCCCCCAAGGGATCGTGGACTGCCGGATGGAAAAATGGACACTCGACTCAACGCTTTCAAGCAGCTCAAGCCTTTTCTGGTCGGATCTTGGATCCTGACAGGCCCGGCTGTCATGGCAACAGAAAGACCGAGTGAAGTGCTTTACATCGACAGTGAGAAGGGTTTTTTACTCGCTGACCCCCTTCCAAACGATGTGCGACCGGGGGATCCCGTCTGTCTTATTCAAGAATCCAAGGGAATTTTGGACTGTTCGGCAAAGGCTGAAGACCATAGCGGGCAACGCTTGGTCTTCCTATCAGCTACATCTCTCGAAAAACTCAGTACGGGTGATCGAGTCCTGCTTAAGCGAATCTATATCAAGTCGGCCTCGGAAGCCGTCTCCCCCAAGACACTTCAATCTCATCTCGTTCGAGATCAAAATCAGGACTCGACCCAAAAGGGCGTCAAACAAAGTCTCCAAGCTCGCAAGCTACCATCCGGTGGAGCCCCAGATTTAAAGCAGTCATCTCCAGAGTACGCGACAGAAGAATTTCCTGAGATCTTTGTACCGAAGATCAAAAAACGGCGACATAAGGCTACAAAAGAGGCCGACCCAACCCTACAAGTCACAGAGTCTATTCGCAAAATCTTTAAAAAAGATGACGTTCCCACGTTCAACTTTGCTCAAGACCAAGCAGAGCGGAAACAAACAGAGGCCGACGATCCTCCGCCCCAACTGGACTCCGTCGAGCCCACACCACTAGCGCTTGAGTTTTCTATTACCGGCTTCGAAAACAGCCCCCTGCTGCCTCTAGCTACATTTGACAGTCTTCGCTTTCGCACTTTACGAGCAGACGAGAGCTCTCGCCAGGACCTTTGGGTCACCAACAAAACCAAGCTCGAACCCCAGCTCGGTTATGGGTTTCAACTCGGGATCAATCGCAACCGTCAACACTACGCCTCGCTCGGGTGGAGATCGTTTCGCTTCACCCAACTCCAGTCCACCACGAGTTTTGACGAGATAGACGGAAGATTCGTGACTCTGTCGCGTACCCGCGCGAGCCTGCAGGCTGCTCACGCTGGGGGAGGGTGGATCTGGAACCTGACGTCATGGTTGGATCTTAGCGCAGGGCTCGGCCTCGATATCTACGAAAGCGAATTGAAGTTCAGGGCGGAAACACTCAATAATATTGATTCGAGCGTGTCGCTGATGGCCTTTGCCCAATCTCGCTTTCAGACGATAGCTCTACAAGGGCAGGGTTCCGTACTCGCGAGTTGGGGCAGCTGGGGTTTGAGTGTAGCGACTTTAGCTGCCGTACCTGTCGTGATTCGAAACCGCAGCTTTGATGGTTCCGTGAACGTGCCGGAACGGATCCGTTTCGAGGGTGATCCCCGAGAAAACCTCGAGACATCGCTCGGTCATCGAACGGCACCGATTGCTGCAGAGATCTGGATGGGGTTGACTTATACCCCAAAACGAGATTGATTCCTTGGTGGGAGCAAGACAAATGCAACGAACATTGTGTCTAACTTTAATGAGTACTCTGCTTTGCGCCGGTATGCCGACGCTTCAGGCTCAGACCTTAGCTCCTGTGGAGAGTTTGGAAGAACCCATCCTCCCGATCGAAGCGAACGTCAGACAGCTCCCATTCCAAGAAGTCCTTATCCGCGATCCCTTGCGGAAGCGCAAACCACCCGAGACTCCCAAAGAAGTGTCCGAAATCGAAAACAAGCAAAACCAGCGAAGAGAACTTTTAGTCAACGCTGCCAATCCTAATCGCACCCTCCTTCTTCGACAGATTTACGAAGATCTTATGGATATCGCGACCTATTACCTAGCAGTTCAACAGGGCCAGATCACCTCAGACCTTCCGCCGGATCAAGCACGCAACAAATCGAGAGCGATCCACCGTGATCTTCTAAACTTTGGAAAACAACTGATCAAGGAGTCGATCGGCAACGACGAGCGGACCGCTATCGCTTTTCAACTGTCGCTCATTCAAGCATTCTACGAAGAGAGCCAAAAGTCAGCTCAAGAATCTCTCATAAAACTCCGTAGCACCAACCTGCACCCAGAGCGCCGAAAGGTGCTGGAATTGGTGCTTGCCATTTTTGCAGCTCACGATACAGAGGCCCAAGCTCGAAGGGAAGGACTCAAGCGGCTGGATCAACTCAGCAACAGTCTCGAGCGACGAGCCTCAACCTTAGCTCACCTCGCAGCAGCCCGAAGCCTTGCGGGCTATGATATGCGAGGACAGAAGAACTTCTCAGCCCATCCCGATTACAAGTTGCAACTGGATCTTGTATCACGATTCTGTGGCAGTCTCACCCCTGCTGAAAATAGTCAGCTCTTCGATTTCAGTCTATCGCTTTGGAGTTCGTCCGAAGACTTCCGTCAAGATACCTCGAATGTGCCTTTCAAAGTGAACTGCTATCAAAAAGCCAAACAGATGCCTGCTTTGCTTGAGCGTCTAGCTATCAGCAAGCTGAAATCAAAGCAACCTGACCATGCTCTCGTTTTGTATACACGCATTGGGACGATGGTGCAGCTGCCCTATCTCGCACAGCAGATCGACTGGCGCTTGCTACAGATCATGCGACGAGACTTCCAACAGGAAAAAGGTATCGATGCATTTCAAACGGCTCTTATCAAATCTGGAGAGACATTCAAGGGAACTGAATATGCCATGCGAGTGAATGCCCTGCATCATGAGTTCATGGAGACCGAACTCAGCCGGGCTCAGAGAAGAGACCCTGCTGTGTCGACTTTGATACAGGTCCGAGAACGCTGGAAGCGTTTCACACAGTCCCAACTCGACTCGCCGTCCGTCCGAGCCCTAAAGGTCAACTTTGTCAATACACTCATCGCTTATAACTTCCGCGAGGAGGCTGTCGAAGAGCTTTATAGTCTGGCTTCCAGCTCTGATACGAAACTTCGTCCAAGCCATATAGAAAGAGCCCTTCAGCTCTATACGACCATACTAGATCGCGATCTCCGTCATCCTTGGGGTAAAGCCCTACCAGTAGACCGCAACAAACTACAGACTCTCCGGAAACTGCTCCAGTTGCGGCTCGATATCCCCGAAGGTAAGACCATGGAGGATTGGGTGTACGAACTCAACCTGGGCCTTATTGATCGTGACCTTGGTCGACTTGCTGAGAGCAACGCGCGATTGAATCGCATCTTACTGACGATCCCCGATCGTCCTCTGAGGGAAAGGGCCTTCGGTCTCCTTGCCGCCTCAGCTTATGCCAACAAGGACTGGGTCGAGCTCGAACGCCTCATGCTCGTCGCGGTCCCAAACGGCATCCAGACTTCAGGTCCAGCTGTCGGGAACTTGCCTACCGAAGGACTCCTTCAGCTGGCGATCGAAGAGCAGACCCGCAGCCTAGCGGCTGCAAGACAAACCGACAAGGCGCTCCAAAAATCGCAGGAATTGCTAAGCCTCCTCAAGCCCTCAGGACTTCGCAATGAATTTCTCTACCTCCAAGCCAGTCTCTATAAGGATCAGGGTCAATTTGAAAAAGCTGTAGAAAGCCTCGATCGTCTCGTAGCTGAGAAAGTGATCGATGAGACCTACAAACGTACTCTTCTCGAACTCGGCCGCCTGAAAATTGGCATGGGTCGCTCGAATGAAGCGGCTCAAACTTATGCCGTGATGCTCCAGATCGCACCTCAGGACGAGCGATCTCTTCCTCTATACGAAGTTATGGGTGACATCCTCCGAACACAGAACAAGCATCAGGAGGCACGGAACCATTATAAAAGTTATCTCAGCCGTAGTCAGACCGTCGAACAGATTGAGCCGGTCGCTATCAAGCTTCTATCCTTGGCTCAGGAACAGAATCGTCGAGATTGGATTGAATCTGACTTAAAAGAATATGCAAGTACCTTCAAGGATCAACCCAAACTCCGCTCACTCTACCTCTCTTATCTCTATAAGGCCGATGAAGGTGGTAAAAATCTCGCGAAGGTCGATCTGCGTAGCCTCTTCAACGAGGAGGAACGCCAACTCCTGGCTGTCGCTGATCTATTGAGTTGGAATGCCCTTCAGCAGGCTTCCCTACAAGCTGAGGTTCGTTACAATACCGTTCGAAATGCCATCATGCGCAATGAATCGACGATTATTGATCAGATGCAGAACAGTTATAAGCAAAGTTATGGAGCGTTTCTTCAGGCCTGCCAAACCACCTATGCCGGCTACTGTGCTCCCGGTCTATCGATGCTTTTAGCTGAAGCGAAGAGGTACCAGGAACTTGCTCGCGATCTCGTGATGCCTGAGGATGCCTCTAGCTCCTCTCAAGCTGCTAAACGGGATCAGTTTATCGAGGCACTCGAAACAGATGGTAAAGCACTCGCACAGCGCATGCTAGAGGTTGCCCGTACTGGAAACACTGATCCTGTCTGGCTGGCGAACTTAGCCTCACAGACACAACGTTTCTGGGCCTTGGAGGGCCAGAGTTCAGTGCAACGAATGGGCTTTTTAGACTTACCGGAAACCTCCGATTCCACTAAGGATCCTAAGGGAGACCGCCGATGATCCGTATCTCTGTCCTTGCGATCTGTGTCCTGAGTGTTGGCTGCAAAACTACGCACTCCATGCGCGCCTTGCCCGGACAACCTCTGACGGTATCAGTCGTCAACCAGGAGCCCAAATTGATCGTGGAGGCTGAGGAGCTGCTTCGCTTCGCTCCCCCGGAAAGTGCCGATCCCGACCGACTTCGTATGGCTGTGAGCGAAGGGAGATGGGACCAGGTAAGGCTTCTGACTCAAGAACAGCTTCGCCGAGAGCCCGCTCACCCCAAATACTTTACCTACCTAGCGATTGCGTATGCAGCCCTGGGAGATCTCCAGAACGCTCAATTGTATATCGATTTGATTCTTCGAGAAGACCCTCAGAATGCGATGGCCCTGAATCTGGCGGGTATACTCACCTGGCGTAAAGCAGTCGTACTCGAGGACTACCGCCGTGCGCTTGCCCTCTTTAACCTCGCGGCTCAAAGCCAAGATCAGCTCTACGCGCCGAGGCTGAACATGGGTTACATGTATCTGCGGCTCGGCAATCTGGAAAGTGCATTGAGCGAGTTCGAGCAAACCAAGAAAAAGTGTGGAGACTGCTTGCCTGCTCTGCTTGGATCAGCAATCACAGCGCAGAGGCTCAGTCGCTTCGAGCAGGCAGGCGAAGATCTCAAAAAACTTCTTGCCATCGACTCCGACCACCCTATGGCCAATTATCTTATGGGCCTCCAAGTGCGCCTGCACGATAAAAACGTGGAAAAAAGTTATGAATGGTTCGAGCGGGTGCTGGAATCTCCCACAGCTGACATCGAACTTCACGAGAGGTCTCGAGCCTTCCTCAGCAGTCAAACTCTAGACGACCCGAACCTCTGATTCTTAAGGATCTCCGAGAGTCAGAGGCCATTAAGGTAAGTCCTCAATGTAAAGAACACGGCGAGTCGGGTATTTGCGTGCCAAGGTCTGAGCGATTGTGTCAGACCAAGCAGTGCTTCCCCTGACTTCAATCTGATGCCCCTCCCCACTGGCCTTAAGGACGCGACCACTTCCCGTTTCTATTCTTCGAACCGTCCAGTAAAAACGTCCGTGAGGGACAGGCACGCTGGCCATTTTTTGGCGGGTCCGAAACTCGAGGGGACCACCCTGTTCAGGCAAAAGGGTTAAGACATAGACGTCTTCGGCTGGCAGAGCTTCGGGATCTCCCCAACTGAACAGCACCGGGCCTATTTCCGTCTCTCGCAAAATGATGGCGGAGGCTTTGGGCTGCACCAAGTCGATACCTTCCTTTGGCTGTCTAAAGGCCGTCGGTAAGAATTTTCTGGGACCTGTGCGTAGGCGTCCGGGGCTTTCGACGCTGATACGAACAATCTCAGAACGGTGACGTCCCTCAAGATCGGTGACCTGGAGACGGTAGCTCCCACGTTTGCTGACCACAATCTGAGCTTGATCCCCACTGGTCTCGAAGAGAGCTTGTCCTCGACTCGCTCCTTCGTCCCAAAGATAAACGCGATAGGACCCCACCTGAGCAAGACGTCGCCACCGAAGGGGAATGGTAGCTCGGCCTTTCTCCGTGAAAAACAAAGCGTCCTGTGCTGGAATCATTAAGTCAATTTTCTCCATGATTTGACCACTTGCCACCTCTGGAACCTCGGGATCAAGCTGCCGACCTTGGATGGGCTCGCTCCGTTGCAGCGACACCAGATACCGCTGCAGGGCGTGCTCCAGGGTGAGAGTAGGTTTACGGATCACAGCCTTTGTTTCGCCCTTCGCTCCAGCAAACAAGCGCTCGATGGGATACTGTTCATACCGAAAATCTTTGAGCAAATCTGGTTGGAGTCGGACCACCATGTTGGATTGAATGCGTATCTTTTCGTGCTCTTCCTTAGACCCGCTTTTTAGAGCAACCTCAATGTGAGACCCATCAGATACCGAAACCAAGGTGCCAACAGGTAGAATATTTGTTGCAAGTGGAGTCCATTCACTGTTCCCTAAGAATAGGGTACGAACATCACCCGACCACGAGACTACCCGAAATTTCAGACCACGTGCCCGCATTGGTTCCTTCTGTTCGGCTACCATCCCGTTCACCTGCTGATGGCTTTGTTCCTCAGATCTTCGCCCTTGTCCAGAATTCGGAAGATCTAGAGCTTGAGCTATCAACACACCACAGGTCGAGACCGAAATGACTAGAAAACCTAGCCATCTAAGAGTGAAAACCTTCATGGTTCCATCCGATCTTGTTCCAAGCGAGTGAGTCGGTCACGAACCCGCTTGGTGGAGAATAGAATTGCCTCGCGAACCGGTTCGAGCTCCTGATACAGTTTGAGGTCGCCCAATTCTGGAGGAATGAAGTAGCCCTGAGCAAAATCTTCAAGGTGCTTCGCCAGGGTCTGCGACTGCAGACGCAGATTCGCAATAAAACTTCGAACCACGATACCCATCAGAAGAATTCCAATGAGTAGAATCCCAGAGGCTTTAAAAATCGTCGTAAGTATGGGAGAGGTCCACAAACTGAGCGGCATGCGAGCGAAAAGCAAAAGATTGCTATCAGGTACGTGCATCGCAAAACCATAGGCTTCGGTACCATCTTCATTAAGGTAGGTTTCAAAGCGGGTCAAAGGAGACTGGATGTACTTTTGAACGAGCGGGTCTTTGATGAGATCGGCACGAGCTACGGATCCGTCACTGTGAAAGACGATATCGCTGTGAGTATTCATCAGCCACATCTGTCCTTGCGAGAGGCTTGTCAACTCACTGGTGATATCACGAGGGAGAGCCCAGACTAGAACATAGCGTCCTACGGCTAATTCGCTCTGGTTCCATCGTACGGGTACATGCACATCCAGGTGCTTGAGTATGAGGCCCTCTCCTGCCAGAAACCACACGTAAACCTCTCCATCCCTCCACAAGGCTAATTGAGGTGTGATTGACTCCTGCCAGGATAATGGCAGTTGACCTTGACTCAGATGAACACCATTCGCCTCCATTTTAAGTATCGCCCGGGGCTCCGCCGGCGTCGTGACGATCAAGCCTTCTGTCTGCGACTCAAGATTGATGCGAGTGATCTTTTTTATCTGTTCCGTAAGGCGATACCCGGCTTGCTCAAAGTTGAGAAAGGTACCGTGGCGTCGAAATTCAAGCTCCGCCTGGAAGTAGTTCCGGAGAAGATACCAAGCAAACAAGCAGGGAACGAGCACCATAAGTCCGGAGAGCAACCACACAAACGATCGTTGAAAACGTCCCATCCTTCTCTCCTTCTTTGCAGCTGATTGAGGATCAAGGTTGGCTGGATCTTTCATCACTCAAGCGCTGCTGAATACGAATCTCAACTCGCCGATTTTTGCGTCGTCCTGCCTCCAGGGCATCCCCCTGCAGTTCCTTAGGATCGACCAAGGGCTGGTGATGGGCTACTCCACTCACCTGCAGGTGTGATCCATCGACACCGAGATCACGGAGCGCTGCTCCCACCGCAGCAGCTCGTGCAGCAGATAGCTCCCAGTTACTCGGCCAACGTCCTCCCGCTCGAACGGGTACTTCATCCGTGTGTCCTACGACATCGACTTGGAGAAGATCACTCATACCCTGGAGCTTTTCCGCTAAGGGCGCGAGTACCGCTCGAGCTTTCTCACTCAGGTTGGCCTCTCCGGAAGGGAAAAACAAATCAGAAGGAAGCACGAGCGTCACCTGTCCCTCTTGCTCCGAATTTCCGCGTAACAGGAGATCGTCCACGACAGCTTTGGATTTAGGGTCCCCCAGCAATGCTTCTTTGAAGGCTTCAGCACTTTTGACTGAGGCATATTTTCGTTCGAGGTTGCCGACGGCTTCTTCGACCGAATCACCGAGATCGAGCATCGAGGATAGAATTTGAAAGGCCCTCACCGCACGTTCGTCCTCGTTGGCTTCCTCAGCTACAACGTTTTTGGCACCGCGCAGTCCCTCGGATAGAATCTTGCTAATTTCTTTGACTTTCTCACGATCAGCAGTGGCTGCATACATGAGGACAAAAAAACAGAAAAGAAGGCTGATCATATCCGCGTAGGAATAGATCCAGGTTCCTTCTTCATCACCACCTTCACTCTGGTGGTCACTGGCCCCATAGTGTTTCGCCATGCGCGGGTCCCTCCCTTGGTCGGATTTATCCTGCTTTCCGGACCCTCTGGCTTGGTAGCAAGAAGGACTTCACTTTCTCTTCCACGTACTTCGACGGACGTCCCTCATGAATCAGCATCAAACCTTCGATGATCATACGACGGACTAGCAGCTCATCGCGGGATTTTTTGCCGAGGAATTCGCCAAGTGGTGCAAAAACGACATTTGACAGAACGATACCATAAAATGTCGCCATCAATGCGACCGACATCGCGGGCCCGATGTTATCGCCACCTTCAACACCAATCGCCTGCAGAAGCGCAATCATACCGATAACAGTCCCTATGAGACCGAAGGCGGGAGGAAATTTTGAGATTGTTTTGAAGATATGAGCATCTTGGGTGTAGGCCGAGTACATGGTCTCAGCACGCGTCTCGAGGAGATCACGGAGTTCTTCTCGGGAGATGTCAGCCTCGGTCCAGTAGAGGACCTTACCACCCTCGCGCAGAAAAGGGTGCTTGATCTCTTCCACTGCTCGTTCAAACGCAGCCCGACCCTGACGGCGAGCAAGACTCAGCAGGGCAACTTGGTCGACAACATCCAGAAACGAGGATTGCTGCCGTCCCATAACTCCCTTGATAAAGACCTTGAACAAGTTTAGGACCTGCTGATAAGGGAAGCAGGTGAAGGCGACAGCGAGTGTTCCCCCGAAGACAATGATGATGGAGTGAAGATCCAGGAGGACTAGCGGATCTTGTAGGGACATCAGTACTGTCACTCCAACCGCTAAGAACGAAGCCATCATAGCTAATACGGTACCGTAGTTCATGGTTCCCCCACGGGAAGGTCTCGAGCAAAAAATGCTTTCCTTGAGTGTAGCGCCTCTCTACTCCCCTGGGCAATATCGATACCTGCCATCACGTTGGTGGTGCGAGCGTGGGCATGATACACTGGTGATAAACTTAACGGCAGCAGCAG
>Ga0068877_10000390_pt1 | contig 37655 bp, 27 predicted proteins | sample NOAtaG_FD_66437 | JGI IMG/M metagenome (GOLD analysis project Ga0068877, IMG submission 66437) | Freshwater lake microbial communities from Lake Erie, under a cyanobacterial bloom - NOAA_Erie_Diel6S_1000h metaG | ecosystem: Environmental > Aquatic > Freshwater > Lake | place: USA: Ohio, Lake...
TCAAGAGACGACGGAGATCTTGAGGGCAGCTTTGGAACTTCTCAATATCCTGCTTACGAGAGGCAACGTAAAGGCAGCCACGCCCTATTTTGAGGAGGCAAAAATCAGAATTAAGACTGCAAATGATCGAGATTTTGATCGTCGCTTTCACGAGTCAGCAATACGCTATTACGATGCAGTGGGAGAGCCTCTTAAAACAATCGACCATTATAAGGCTCTATCTTCCCTCAAAGACGAACTCTTTAAAATCAGCTCACAAAAAGAGCTTGTCGAACTCGATAGTCGCTATCAAAATGAGGCTAAACAGAAAAAGATCGAGTTGCTTGAGAAAGAGAAGGCTTATTCGGATCTTCAACTTGAGAAGGGACGTGAGCAGCGGCGTCTTGTTAGCTACCTCATGGGAACTCTGATCCTCTTGCTTTTGGTCCTCTATAGTCGTTTCCATGTGAAAAACAAAGCAGCGAGATTGATCGAAGAGAAGCAACGAGCGCTCGAAAAAGCATACTCAGATAAAACAAGAGCTTTTGATGAGCTGTCTCAAGCCGAGAGAACAATTTCGGAACAGTATCGTGAGATTGCGGATCTTTTGAACAACATGCGACACGGATTGTTCCTTGTCGATGGCTCAGGTGTCATCTGTGGTCCTGTTTCAGCCTATTGTCGCACACTATTTGGCGGAAACGTCGAAGGGCTTTCGGTGTTTGATGTCCTCTATAGTGACTACAAAAGGTCTGACGAGGTCTACGGAGATATTGTTTCCGTTTTCACCCTTTGTTTTCAGTCGGATGAGTTCCAGTGGAGTTTAGCGAAGGACGGTCTGCCTGAGCATGTTCGCTTTACGGAGGCTGGAGATACAAGCGGGAACGCTCGGTACCTGCGCTGCTCCTACAACCCGCTGTTTGATGAAAAGGGTCTTCTTGATAAATTGATGCTAGTGATTGAAGATGAGACCGATCTGATCGAAGCCCGTCATCGACTTGATCAGGCACGGCATCAAAACGAGAGAAATTTCGAAATTTTACACGCCTATATCATTTGTGGCTTCAGATCAGCTCGCGATTTCTTTGAAAACTCATCGGATCTCCTTCAGAAATTTTATGTTGGATTGGGTGAAAGTTTCTATTCTGCAGACCAAGAAGTTTTTTTTATGCGTATTCTCCATACGATCAAGGGAAACGCTCGACAGAAAAGTTTTAATATTATTTCGAAGTCTATTCACGAAGTCGAACAATTCGTGCTTGATGGACTCAAGCAGAATAAAGAAACAAAAGACAAAAAAGCAATCTTGCACAACGCTTACGAGCGCCTGTTCTCGATACTTTACGAGCACGCCCATCTTGGTCAGATGTATTTTGATTTGCCAAATGATGTCTATCGCCATGGGTTGCAGATTGTTCGCACTAAGTTGGATCAGATCGTCCATCAAAAGCAAGGTGACGAATTAATCGATGTATCCTTAGCGGAGGTCTACGGGGACCTCGTGCGCATTGAAGAGAATGCATACGCCCAGAGTTTGGCATCGGTGCTTGATTGTAGAATCCTAGACCCGAGGATTCTGGCAATTCTCGTCAAGCTACAAGCCGATCTCGAGGCTGACCCAGAGGTGAAGGTGCGAACATTTGGGTCACATGACCCCAGCGTGGTCGAGGTTTATCGAGAAAATATCGATTACACGCGATCGATTCTGCAGCATAAGCGGCTCACACCCCAGATGATGAATGAATTGCGTTATGCCGTCGACTCGCTCGACCATGCACCGATTGGTCGAATTTTCCTAGAGTTCCGACCCATGGTACATGAAATTGGCGAGCGTCTCGGTAAAAAGGTCGAGCTCGTGACACAGTCTGTGCATGCAACGGTCGACAAAGAGACGCAGTGGTTACTCTCGGAGTCCTTGGTCCATCTTATTCGCAACAGTATTGATCATGGCCTTGAGCCTCCAGATGAAAGAATCCGCCAGGGAAAAGCCGAGATAGGCCTGATTTCTTTAAGCTGCACCCAATGGGATCAGCAGCTTACCATTGAGGTCCGAGATGATGGGCGTGGTCTGAACATCGAAAAGATTTATGCTCGCGCGAAAGCACAGGGTCTGGTCGATGAAACAACACCGCTGAGTCCCTCCGAAATTTCGATGTTCATCTTCGAGGCTAACTTCTCCACGAGAGACCAGGTAACCGAACTTTCAGGTCGAGGGGTCGGAATGAACATCGTGAAGGCAAACATTGAAAAGCTCGGGGGGCGTATGACCATCAGTCATGCCGATCGGGAAGGGACGGTGTTTCAGATCGAGTTACCTCGTCCAGGCTTGATCCAAAGTTCGAAGGATTGGGAAATTGCAAGCTGATTTCTTGGAGAAGATCTTTTTCCATACCGAGACGATCCTAACCATTGATCACCCCTCAAGAGCACCTGTTGTATCGAAGGTCTGCTGCTCCTTCCTCGAAGAGGAACTGGCTCCTAAGTCGAGCCCACGCTTTCCATTTGATGATAGAATCTATTCGTGAGTACATCGGAGAACTTTAAAGAAAGACCCTCCTTCCTCTGACTGCTGATCTGGACAAGGTGCACTTCATACTTGACACAGCTCTCATCGACGGTCATCCCGTCTTTGATAGTGGCGATAGGGATCTTGGCCTTCAACTCCAAAGAATAAGGCGGGCGTTTCATGGGAAATCCTTGAATGGTCCAAAAAGTTGGGCTTTTCTCCGCCCGTCGCGGATACGAGCTCAAGCTCTGTAAGGATACCCCCCATTCGAACGCACACACCTATCTTCCTCTTCTCTGGGACTGCCATGCGAAGCAATCTGCCTGAGCAAGCGTTCCGGCACGACAACGGACAGAATCTATCCGCTATCAAAAAATTGTCACGTCTTTGCTGTTTGCTTATAGATTCTTCATGTTGCTAATGCAGGATGAGAAGGCAGCGTCGGAGAAGGAGAATTCGACATGTCGATCCGTCCGTTACTACGATGTTTTCAAGGAGCTGTGCTAACAGCATCAGTGACTTTGCTTCTGCTCGTGTCCGTAAATCTGCTGTCGCATTCGAGTCTGTCTCGTCCACAGGATATGCTCAGTGTTTTCACCTTTATCCAACCGCTCTGGCTCCTCTTTCTGGCCATATTTTGCTGTATAGGCCTGGTTCTTCTTCGGAAAAAACGTCTTGCTTGGTGCTTGGCAGTCTTAGCGAGCCTGAATGTTCTTTGGAATGAGGATTATCGCCTGATCACTAGACCATCTCGTCAAACAATCGATCCGAGCTTGCCCTCGTTGAAGGTTGCAGCCTGGAACGTGCAGTACTTTTTTCATGGGCTCGAGCAGGTGACGACCGCGCTTCTCGACACTGATGCGGATGTGATCTTGATGTCCGAGTTTATGTTGGAGCCTGATCAGCTCAAGAAATTCGAGCATCGAGCCGCACCCTATCGCCTGTTCCGGAGCAGCCAGGGCGATACTGCGATTCTGACCCGCCTGCCTGTTCAGAATGTTCGGGAGGTCTATCTACCGAGCCGTCAGGCGTCTTTGGTCGGACCCAATCGAATCGAGGATCAAGCTCATAACCCTAGACGATCCTTCCTCGATGCTAGTCTGCTCTTTCAGGGACACACGATTCATTTCCTATCCCTCCGTTTCATCGCTGGGCGAGCCGCAAGTGAATCCCTCTTGGATCAGCTACCCTGGGGCCTCTATCTCTGGAAGACCCAACTCGAAGAAGTTCAATTCTTTAAAGATTACATCAAGCGGATGTCTGACCCTTACATCTTCGGCGGAGACTTGAATGCTCCTCCTTCGTCGATTACTTTAAGAGAACTCAACGAGCTGGCACAGGACGCCTATTTTCAGCAGCATTATTGGGGTGACTTCACCTTTAAAACTAAGATGTTTCGCCAACAAAAAGAAAAGAACATGCCAGCGATTCGATTGGATTATCTCTTTGCAAGTCCGGGATTTTTGGTCCGAGATATCGAACATCGCAACAATCGATTCTCCGATCACGATATGGTTCTAGCGAGCTTCGCTTTCCCATCGTATCACAGGATTTCAACGGCCGCTGTCCCATGATAAAAAAGCTAGCAGAGCACTCGCTATCCAAAAGGAAAGTGACCGTAGTCTGCTTTACGGTTTTGCTTTTGGCGCTTGCTAGCATCTTCGACTACTCCGCGACCCTTTATCTCAGGGAGAACGATTGGCGTGCATGGAGCAGTCTGATGGACCGTAGCTGGTTCGAAGGGGAGTCTTTTGGGGGCGGTGACGTACCTGTGATTGTCTTTATGGCAGTGATATTTGCATGGGCGTTGAGTTTCCTAAGGTTTAGCCCCAAATCCCTGAAAAGATTGCGCCGTTACTTTTCCTACATCATTGTCCATGGCCTGCTGACAGCCGTGGTCATCCATCTCTTGAAAGGGGTGATGGCTCGCCCACGACCTAGCGATGTTTTTTCCGGCGAAATTGCTTTTCGTTCTTGGTTTGATCTGCAATCCCCTGAGCTTCATGGCTGGGGTCGAGGCAGTTTTCCGAGTGGACATACGGCGAATATCGCCAGCCTCGTCAGTCTCACCTACGTGATCGCCCACGGGCTGAGTGCCGCTTCTCGCTGGGTTCATCTGGCCAGAATCATCGTTTTCTGCCTGATTGCCACTATGGGCCTGAGCCGGGTGATGCATGGCGCTCATTGGTTGACCGATACCATCGCAGCGGCTGCCATCACCTGGTGGCTGGCTGATGCCGTGTTCCATCGGCTGCTCTGTCTCCCTATGCAGCGTTTTCCCACGGAGATCCACCGGCCATGTCTCTGGGAGTTTCGGCTTTTTGTAATGGTCTTGGTAGGCTGCTTGAATCTGGCGGCGGCTCTGTTTGCTCTGCGATTGCTGGCTCACTCACTTTATGTGTGGGGAACACTTTACCTTATCAGTGCATTAGGGGTTGCCTATGTCCTTTTTCGAGCTATTAGTCTCTGGCAAGAAAGCCTGTTCCCCTCAGGCCGAGAGAACTTGGCCCCCCCCTTGGATCCTGATTCTGTTGGCGGGCCTCTGCTATCGACTGTGGCTTGCCAGGACTATCCCACTTACCAATGATGAGGCTTACTATTGGGACTGGGGACAGAATCTGCAATGGAGCTATTTTGATCATCCCCCCGGAGTCTCTTGGTTAACAGCCTTGAGTTCTGCTTTAGGATCAGGGTTTCTGGCCGTCCGATTCCTGATCCCTTGGATTCATGCTGTTGCGTCTTACCTTCTGCTCCAAGCGAGCGTCGAACTAACTCATGTCAGCCGAGAGGAACAGCAGCGACTGCTGATCCTAGGTGCCCTGGCACTCCAGTTGATTCCTGGGCTGAGCCTCTGGGGAATCTTTGCTCTGCCAGATGCTGGGCTCTACTTGGCGATCAGCCTTGGTCTCTGGATCGTTGTTCGCATCCGCCATGCTCCACGCTTGACACTCCCTTGGGCTTTAGCATTCGGATGCAGCCTAGGCTTAGCGGGTCTTTTCAAGTATCACGCGCTACCTGTCGGTGGAGGCCTCGCGCTAGGCCTGCTGTGGATCAGACGCCTCCACCTGAAGCATGACCTGCCCTTCTGGTGTCTGACATTCGTCTGTGGGTTTGTTGCCTGCTTACCAGTCTGGATCTGGAATTGGCAGAATGACTTCGCATCCTTCCGCTTTCAGACTCAGCATGGATTTGGCGATGCAGTGTGGGACTGGACGCTCGGTCTTCGTTCCCTGGGTTTGTTGATCGTCTTCCTTGGTCCCTTCGCATTCTGGTTCTTTCTTCAATCGCTGTGTCGCTTGATGGTGCGCAAAGAACTGGCATGGCGTTGGCTCCTTCTTGGTACCGCCTGTCCCCTGCTGCTGCTGATCTCCATCATGAGCTTTGGTAAACCCATTCTGATGCACTGGCTGATGCCGACATTTTGGATGCTCATGCCTGCGGCTCTCCTCCTCGTTGCAGTCAAACGTATCGCCCAGATCGGAATGCTTGTATACGGGGTTGTGATGTGCGGCTTGCTTCCTCTCGCTCTCGGCTCAGCGAGCGTAAGGAATCAACTCCTAGTTTGGGGGGACGGAGATCCTGGTCCTCTCAGCGAGCTGACTCTTTGGCCCTATTTAAGCGAAGAGCTCACGAAGCAGCTCGAGGGCTGGCCGGCCGCCCCACAGCCTGCCGCCTGCCCCACTGGAGGGTATCGAGCGGCCTGGCGTTGGTATGCCAGCGCTCAGCTTCATTTTTACAAGCCCGAGCATGGTCCAGTACTTAACCTCGATCCAGACCATCACTCCTACTATTTCTATCGAGACAGGCATCTACCCTTAGTGGGGTGCCAGGTGGCGCTTGTGATGCCAAAAGCAATCTGGGAACAAAGTGCCCTCAATCAGTGGGGTACCTGGGACGAGCAAAGATCTTTGCTCATCAGGGGACACGAACAACAAGCCTTCGTCTTAGTCCTTGGACGTATCCCCGACCGTCATCCCATGAATCTCAGAGTCGTCACGCTTTCGTCACCAGCGCTCGACGAGTAAGAACCAGGAGGCCTCAGTCAATACCTTGGCTTCGTTGTGTTTATGCCCTCAGCCTTAGGTATCGCCCGACGCAGCCAGCTCTGCTGGCGAAAACGCAGCAGCATGAGGCCAATGCTCGCTGCCGGGAGAGCAAGCGAGTCCAAAAACGCTAGAGATGTTCCATGGAGAGACACATGCTGAACATTCATCCTAGAGATGCTCGTGATCAAGTTGAGAGGCAAGAAGGGAATGGAAGATGCGGCAAGAAATCGGATGGTATCACAGTCATCATCGGAGTGACTTCAACATGATCTTTCAATGGAACAAGATCGTTCTGTTTGAAGTCAAGCGCAGACGACAGAGGTGATGTGATCAGAGATCCGAACCATCTGATCAAGGGACGACAGGAAAGAGACGCAGTTTCCCATGAGCGTCAGGTGCTCTTGGCTTGAGACTGTAGGAAGCGCAGCTGGCGAAACATTTGACAGCCGTAGCCTCGAGCAAAGCGCACATAGTGCAGATTTGTGGCATTCCAAAGCTTTTCAGCTTTGGCAAGGATACCAGGTGTGGCAACGACATCGTCCCGGAGAGTGCGCCAGTAGACATCATCGGCGAGACCAGGACCTTCGTATTCCCCTTTTTGGTTGAGGCTATACCGCTTACCGAAGGAGCGATAGTCGATTAACTCCGAGCCGCTGGCTCGCTCAAGCGAGTCGATAAAGCCTCGGTAGACATCACGGCCAAGATTTTGGAGCAAAATATTAGAGCGAAGAGGCTCTGGCAAAAAAGAGGTAGCAAGATCCTTGGTATAGCGGCTATCGAGAGCGCGAATAGGCACTCGGCTGATCAGGTCCATGGAGTTCAATATTTCGAAGCTTACATCCTTCAATGCGTAAGTCTGGCCAGCTGCGCGGATTGGTAGCGTATCGGCAATGGTATTCCAGGCTTCATCGGCTACCTGAGGTGCCCCGGACATGTAAACACCATAAATGGGATAACCCTCCCGCGCGAGACCAGCAGCAGCTAGTTGCGCCATCGATGCAGCAAGACTGTGGCCAGCGAGGAACAGAGGCTTTTCCCGCTTCGGGTCGGCAGCCGCTAAGGCTGCAAGAACATCGTTCCAGATGGGGAGCAAAGCCTCATAGAAGCCAGCGTGAATTTTGACGGCAGGATTCAGATCGGCGAGGGCGAAGTTTGCCTTGATGTCCCGTCTTGCGGTGAATGTGATGTTGTCGAGCCAGTCTTTGGCTGTATCGCTATGGCGGAAGCTAAGGTAGAGAACGCCATCCCGTGTCGTTAATGTAAAGCGGCTGCCTCGATTCAGTCCCTGTACACCAGGGACATTGACCTCCTTTTCTGCCAAAAGTTGCAGTTTCCACTGATTGAGCATAACGGACTGGCCGCGATTTTCATCGAGATTAGACCAGGCTAACCACTGCAGCGCAAAGGCCTGGCGCCAGCTGATATCAAAACGGAGGCTGTTTTCGAAGATCAGTTCCGTGGGAGCATCGAGGCACCAGGTCTGCTCATTCGGCTCAGGAAACAGCTCCGCGGCAGACCGTTCAAGGTAGGCAGCATAAGCATCATCAGGAGCACCTTCCTTTAAACTTGAGCGTTCGACACTTTTACACTGAAAAAGGATCCATGGTATAAAGACCATCACAATTTTGTGCATCATACCTTCCTTTCATGGTCTACTACGATGATATCTCGATGATACCATCGGAGTGTCGATCGTTGCAAAAGGAGACAAGTCGATCCAGTCTTAGGCTAGTTCAGACGATTCAGTCTTTGGTTTTCAGCTCCAAGACACCTTCTCGCAGTGAGCCCGAGCTAAGCACCTCGCGACAATGGCCTCGGAAGAACTGGACCACGCTGTCCCAGGGTGCTTTTTTTCCAAGGTCGTCCCAGAGCTGCAAGGCTGTCTCGTAATCTCCGCTTCGAAAGGCCGATAGGGCCTTATCGAAAGGATCTAACTCAGCGATCTTTTCAGCTGCGCGGGAGTCAACGTCAAGAAGTTCGTAGAGCTCAATGCTGGCCTGTCGCCCCTTCAGGCGCATGGCGCCAAGAGATCGCCATTGCCAGCGTTCAGGAGCCTCCAAAGCCTGTTTACAGTTAGCTGAAACGACGATCGAGGCTCCAAGTATCGCGCAGCAGCCCTCGATGCGAGCGGCAACATTCACAGCATCGGATAAGACGGTCGCATCAAAGCGCTCTTTTTCCCCTAGAGTTCCGACCATGGTCTGACCGTAGTGAATCCCGATTCTCAAGCTGATATCAGCGAGCTGGACTGTGCTTTGATGCATGGCAACTGCGGCCGTGAGAGCCAGATCAGGTGAGGCTGGAAAGAGAGCCAATACTCCATCTCCAAGGTATTTATCGATGAAGCCACCTGCACGACGGATCTCGGGTCCCATGTGTTCGAAGCAGCGATTGAGCCACTGGAAGGCATGTAGGGGAGGCAAACTCTCCATAACCTTTGTGAAACCCGGAATATCGGCAAAGACAATGGTGAATGTATGTTGGGTGGCCATTCCGAGATCGAGCTCAGCGATATGCTTGCAGCCCAGGAGGCGAATCATATCTGCAGGGATAAAGCGCTGCATCGCGCGCGAGGTTCTGGCCATCTGCAGATGACTGCTCAGACGTGCTTCTAATTCAGCCTTGCTAAAAGGCTTAGGTATGTAGTCATTGGCTCCTGCAGCAAACCCTTCGACGATATCCTGTGGCTGGTTCTTAGCTGTGATCATCAGAATGGGAAGCTGCTGGGCATTCGCCCTTTCACGGAGGCGCCGGGCAACTTCATAGCCATCCATGTTGGGCATCATGACATCAAGAAGGACGGCATCGAAGTGCATGTTCCCTTCATAAAGTTCCAGAGCTGCAGCCCCGCTGGATGCTTCGACGAGGTCGAAATCCTCGCCAAGATGCCTATGGATGACGCGACGGTTAATATCCTCGTCATCTACGACAAGGATCCGAGTTCTCGAGCTAAGATGGTGCGGTGTCGTCTCCTGCAATACCACAGGGAAGAGACGACGAGCAGGTGGCGCGCCCCTTTTTACGCATTCGGCGGACTTGGTGACTCCTGTAGCTCCAGTGCGAGGGAGGCCATCATCCCCGGAAGCTGTGGACCACTCAGCAGGTGTCGGGTGGTCTGGAGCGAGCGTTGGCTGAAGCCTAAGCGGGATGATATCGGCTTCATTTTGGGCGGACGTAGCGATGAAGGTTAAGATCACCTGGGTTCCCTGACTGGGCTGGGAGTGAATAGTGAGTTGGCCACCTTGAGCGCGCATCAAGCGATAGGCCAAGGCAAGACCGATCCCCGTCCCACCCTTTGCGCGGCTGGCTGTGCCATCACCTTGCTCGAAGACAGTACCCAGACGCTGGATCTGCTCAGGGCTCATGCCCGGGCCTGTATCTTCGATATGGAGCTCGACCCTATGGCCCACCCGTCTCTGACTCACGCGTACCTGACCTTTTGTCGTGAAGCGTAGCGCATTGGCGAGGACGGCTCCGACGGCCCGCACGCCTTCCCTGCGAGCGGCTTGCACGCGAATATCGGTCGGTCCAAGGTCGAGTTCGAAGCGGATTGCGGCCTGTCGGTCCTGTGGGTCGATAGTAGCGAGAGCTTCTCGAACGAGATCAGATAAAGGAAATGACTCCGTCGTGAGCTGAAGCTTGCTATCTTCTAATGCTTGGAACCGGGTAATGTCGTCGACAACACGCGCAAGGCGGCGGGTATTATCGAGTAGAGTCTCGAGGGCCGCTTGGTCCCACTGTCCCTGCTGAGCGAGATGTTCCGCCATACCTAGGATTCCCTGCAGAGGCGTTCGCAGCTCGTGTGAAGTATTGGCGATGAACTCAGCTTTGACCCGATGGAGACGCTTCTGTTCGGCCAGAGCGTGCGCTTGCATGAAGCTGATCCGTGATCCTAAGGCTAGAGACATCAGAATGACCTCCATGGTGCCACCGATCAGATGACCCCATTGGACGAGGTAATGCAAGGGCAAGAGACCATTGTACATAAGGGCTAGGACTGAGCTTCCGACCAGCAGCACCGTCCAACTGATCGTATAATAGATCGCTGGCCGGAAGCCTCGCCAGGCTGCGGAGGCCCCCGATACAATCAGGGTGCAACTGGCTATCACCGTAAGGACAGTGAGAATCCGACCGATGTAAGTATAAGGCAGGACGAAAATCAACACGAAGACGAGCCCACAGGTGAAGACGAGACCTCTCACTATTAAATATGCCAAGGGCATGTGCTTACGCATTTTGAGAAAGTCGATAGCAAAAAGCCCGCTGAACATATGAGTCAAAGCGATAAGGAGGAACCAGCCCTGGTTCATCGCCCACTCTCCCAGTGCGAACGGTGCCCACTGGAAAAAAGAGCCCTGAATGCAAAACTGGAGGATAATGAAGCATACCAGATAGATATTGTAGTAGAACGAAACTCTGTATCTCAGAGACAAGGCCAGGAGAACGTTGTAAGCGAGCATGGCCAACATTACGGCGTAGAACATGCTTAGCGTCTGTGTATCTTTTGTGATGTAGGGAGCGAAACTATATTCATCCCATAGAAAAAGGCTCGCGATGAACGCTCCATGGTTTTGCATACTCAGATAATAGATATTCTCACCAGGGGCTAGGCGTATCTGAAAGGTTGGGAAGCGGAATTCATAAGGTCTTGTGGCAAAGGGAATCGTATCACCCATGCTGTTTGAGATCCAGCGGCCCTCTTTATTGAGTTGGTAGAGTGTCATTCGATCAAGGAGTGGATAGCGGCTCTCGAGCAGCAGGGAGAGCTCGGTGTTGCTGCTATTGGTGAGGGTGAAGCGGAGCCAAACTTGGCCGTCGGGAGCGTGAAATCCAGGGAAATCCTTTGTCGATAGCTGGAAGGCTTTATCGTACAACCCCGAAAGGACGGACTCTGATCGATATGTGAGATCTCTATCCTGAATGAAACTGATATGGGTGCCAAGGACCTGACCTTGAACATGCTGATCGGGAGTGAAAGTGAGTGCAGGCTTGGACCAGGCGGAGAATGGCAAGAAAAGCATCCCAAGCCCCACAAGAAAGGCTTCAAACCACGCGATCCCGAGTGGGCGAATATCCACCTGACGTCCTTCCTGAATTGCCCATGAGGGATCGGATCGCCCTGAATAAATTTGAGACGAGTCACTGCCAAAGAATTACGTTAGACACAAAAAAATAGGAAAAGTACAAAAAATTGAACATGTAAAACGTTTGCTGGCAGTCGCAAATGAATGAGACGCCTCTCTTACGAGAGGCGTCCTGATCGTTTAGGTTCGAGAGGCGAATGCTCTCTCTGTCTTTTAGGGGGAGGGAATGAACCCATACATACATTAGGACACGGTTCGCTGGCCACTGATTCAGGCCAGCTAGCTTTGTGGCATTAAGCAGCCGGACACGTCGTCTCAGCAGAGCTCTCTTCTGCGCTGGGTTGCTTGAAGAGATCAGCAAACTGAAGATTGTAACTGCCGATCAAAGGCACGTTGTAGATGCGGATGCCCGTAGGAGTGACGTCAATCTGTTGGAGTTCAAGCTTCAGTGAGTTGATGATGGGTACGTTGGTGAGGTCAACCGCTATACCTTGGAACATAATGCGCACACCTTCGCCGGTCTGAAGTGGGGTGATGGAGGATATCGATGCCTTCTGTTGCAGGGAAAGCGCGATCTTCATGCCATCGCTGCAGTTATCCTGGAAGCTGAACGACTGAGGGCCAGCGAAGTCGATAGCTAAGGGCACTTTGTTTTCGCCAATTCTGATCGAGCGCGTCGCCTTGAAGGCTTGGCTGGCTTGTGGTGGCAATTTTTTGACTACTTTTGGCAGCTCAGTTTCGAGTGTGGCAAGGAAAGCCTGATCGAGGACGATCTGGTTCACCCCGTTGAGCACATAAGGGTACAACGCTTGACTGGCTCGAACCATATTCCCAAGATCAGCAGTCTTTTCGGCAGGAGTTTTCTCGACTTGGACCTTAGGTTCGTCAGTGTCCGTGTCAGTGTCGGTTTCGGCAAAAAAGTAGGGATGGAGATCACTGACAAGGAAGTCAGGACCCTTCATACTCACGCGGGAATTGACAAGTGCAGCACCACCGAGTTGGACCTGATCACCCTTGTAGCTACCCATTGAAAAGCCAACAAGCTCGACGGAAGTCGGTGAGCTAAACTGAATGCTGGTCTCCGGAGCTAAACCCCATTCGATGTTTACATGTTTAGCGCTACCCTTGGAGCCGGTTTTCCGAATGCCGCCCTTTTCAATGACAAGTGTCTGAATGCCAAGCTTTTGAAGATAGCCGTTGATGTCCTCTAAAGTTTTGCTAGCATTGAGCAGCTTGACTGCATCTTTGACTGGCTGCGCGTTCAGATCGGCAGAAGAAAACGCTAATTTACTGGAGGTCTTGCCCAAGGCCATAAACATAGTGCCAGCGAAATGTGCAGTGTCTGCTGGGAACTTTTCCGTTTGGTCACATTTGAGTTGCCAGTCTTCACACCAACTTAGCTTCGCGTCAGATGGCTGCAATTCAGCCGATGCAGCACCATTGTCTTTTGCAGCCTTATAGTTTTGGTCAGAACTTCCAGCAAATTGACTTTTTCCGCAACTTACAGAGAAGAGAGCGAGAGATGAAACAACAAGTGCATACTTACTCATTTTGAGCCCCCGAAAATCAACTGATGACCTGTGGCCCCAAGGTTTGCAATCGAAGTGCCAAGGCATCGTCCGCTGACAAATTGATGCGTTACAGAGACGAGGGGAAAGTATGAGCTGCCCATAGGGAGACAGTTGCTTAGAATTCTGACACTATGGTCTATGGGTCTGATTAGATGAGGAAAAGCGTAAAGGAGCGGAAGGCCCTAGCCGTGGGCAAGTGCGTGGCCGCACAAAAAGAATTGAGTATAAGGCGAGTTACGACTGGCTACTGAATGTGCATCGCGACATGGTCCCGACGCGTTGTTGGAGAAAAACTATCAGATCCCAACGGACCAGCTCGTCCTCTCCAGTCCTCGGTCTTCATCCATCTTGCCTCGCGGCTCATTCAGAACGTTTGGGGGGTACGCTTGGAACGAGGCTCGTTCGCTATCTGATGGCTCCTTGGGGTTAGCCTGTGAGGGGCGTCTCAGATGTATTAGAGAGATACGTAGAGGTGCAAAATGCCCAACGTATCCTCCTGATGCCGAGCTCCATATTCACGCCTCCGCCAAATCTCGATTTGTACGTAGGGAATGGGATGCAGATCCAGAAAAAAGCTCGTACGTCCGCTGATCAATCCACCCATATTCATATCTTCTTGTACGGCCCCTAACATCAGGCCTCTGATACCTGCGAAGGCTAGTGTATACTCGCTGATAGACGACGAAGGATAGACTCGCGGTGCGACGGCGGCTGGCTGCTGTTGCAATGAGCCTACATCCCGCCAGTTTCTTTCGCCATAGACGAGAAAAGAAAAGAGTTGAAAGCCCCCACCAGCTGCCTGCATTCGAATGTCTTGAAATTCGGAGCGGGTCGCCCAGCCGCTGCCATTAAGGTGCCATCCATAGCTGACACCGCGCATTCCAAAGTGATAGGAACTTCCGACCTGACGATATTGTTTTGGGACATTTGGATCTCCGCGCATCGCAGAAGCACGGAAAAAAGGAACATTTGGCGTCCCTCCTACTTCTAACGCTTCAGTCGTAGCAAATTGGTCGAGACCAATGCGCTGCCGAATCCAGAGGGTGTGATTGGGACGCTTGAGGCCATACATCGGAGTTCCCTTGTAGGCCCTCACGTATGTGTTAAATGGTAAAGAATCAAGCATGATAGAATACCTCTCTTGGTAGCGGCGTCCGTCTTCGGCAGGGACCCGCAACAGTCGATCTTCGATTCGACCCATCAGAAGATTGGTATATGTCAGGTGCAGATAGCTCTTGAAGGGTCGCAAACGAAGTGTATGTTCTGAATTCATGGGAAAAGTTTGAATACTACCATCCGCACGAATCCATTCTATAACCCGAAAGTCAGTGTGCAAATCAAAGCGAGACTGATCCTTCAAGGGATCGTCTGGAACTCGAAAGTTGATCCAAGCGAGCTGATCGTCGGAGTAATACCTGCCCCATTGATTTCGTGCTCCTCCACCATCAGGTTGGATGTGACAGCCTTGACAGTCGAGCGTACACCGTCGCTCGAGAACTGGACGTTGGCTACGGCCAGGCTTGTGACAGCCACCACAATTCTGGGCTTCGCGGAGGGCTATCAAGGGGGTGGCGGCGAGCTGATGCCAAGACAAGATGATAAAAAAGAGGATCAGGGAGCACAGATTCCGACAGCACACTGTCCTCTTCAAAAAGACTCGAGTCATGCTTCCGTTCTCCAGATCCATGCAGCACTGTCCTCGAGGAACGATCAGTTTTGGATAGGAACGAGTGTACCAAAGAGCTGTGGCGTACGCACCTTTATTCTCGAGGATCACATCGGACGAAGAATTGAAGGCCCCATATTGCGATAGAAGAAAAATGTCCACATGAAGAGTAGTTGACTCAGCTGCTTATCTAAGGCCCAAGCCTTCAGTTTCGCTTCTAGAATGCTTGGGGGCTGCGAACCTTTCTGTTAGACTCACTCTACGACGCAAGACATAGCCCTGCGCATAGCTTAAGGAATCCTCTGATGCTAAGGTTTATAATCTGCGGGTGGCTGCTGCTTCTCCTCGATGGCTGCAGCCTGGAGAATGATGTTCCCCGTAGCATCCGTGCCCATGTCGATATCAAGCAAGGCATCGCCCATGCTCGAGGAACTCAGCATGCGCAACGCTATTGTAAAAGCTGTCACGGCATTGGTCTGCTAGGAGGGAAAGAGGCGCAACCGTCCTGCTATGTTTGTCACGGACAGAACTGGTTGAGCTTAGATCCCACGACACTGTCGGCACCTGCAGATCATACCAGCGAACGTCAGGGATTTTTTCATCATCCCGACTCCTCCGATCCTAATCGCTCTTGCGCGGCCTGTCACGGTGAAGACTTGCTCGGCGACCCCTCAGGAATGACCCCCTCGTGTCTGCTTTGCCACGATCAGCTCTGGTGAATGCCTAGGCTATGCGCAGACTTTTGTAGGAGCATACTCCCTTTTTGCATGATATGCGGCGCTGGAGCTTACGGGGCGATCGGTTTGCTTGCTCAAAAGATCTATCCTGCAGAGGAAGTGTCGTCTTTCAGGTGCTGAGAGATTTTATGCAACGGCGGCAGGGTGCTGTAACTGAGCAAGCCCGCTCGACCTTGTCGACCAGTCGGCAAAGACTTCGCTTAGAAAGTTTGCTTAGGGAGCAAACGAACTCGGCTCACTTCCTACTCAAACGGGGACTACTCAAGCCCTGAATCTTCGCTGACAGTCGATGGTCCATGCTCCAGACATTGAAAGCTCCACCCCTCCTATTCGATTTTTTGTTCTCGCAAAGATGATGCTAGTAAGCGAAGCAAAAAAGCTATAAAGAAGGACAAAGTGCTATTTTTTGTGCAACACATTTTTTTGCAAGGTGAATGATGAAAAAGGAAATTGCTCTTGTCTTGATGAGTCTATCCGGCGCGGCAGTTGCAGATGTTCGCGATCTCCCGAGTACTGTACTCTCCTGTTCGAGTGTTAACGGCCGCTACCAAAGCTGTACGGTCTCGGGTGGCTTCATCGTTGACGCCCGTTTGATTCGGCAAGCGTCGAGCACGCGCTGTATCGAGGGAGAGACCTGGGGAATCGAAGATGCTGCTGTATGGGTCGATAAGGGCTGTCGTGCCGACTTTCGCGTCTGGTATGCCTCGAATGTCGAACGACAGCGCGTAAGCTGTGAGAGTGTGAATGGTCGTTATCAGTTTTGTTCAGTCCCTCGTGGCAACTTTGTAATCGATGCTCGTGTGTTGAGCCAGCGATCGAACACCGACTGTATTGAAAATGAGACTTGGGGCTACGAGGTTGATGGAATATGGGTCGATCAAGGCTGTCGTGCCGTCTTCGGCGTCGACACGGTAAGACTCGACTGAGTCATCGTCCTGCTTTTCTGATTTATCCAAGGGCGAGAGTGTAAAGCACTCGCCCAACAGCGAGCTCTCGTTGGTTCACCTTGTCTTTCGAGGTGCGCGTAATTCCTTTTTGTCTCGCCTAGTGGTGTTCCACGAGGCCTTCTTTGATCATCCGTTTTATCTTGTTCGATCCTGCACCGATGAGCTTGGTGAGGCGCACGATCCCATCATCCTCAGACGCGCCAGAATTATCAGTTGAAGCTGACGTGATCACCCGCTAGACTTGCCAACTACGAAATACTATTCATAAAAATGGACGACACTATGAGCCCCACACTCCTCGCACATAGTCAACGAGCAATTGAGCTAGCCGAAGCCAGCGGGATTAGCTGTAAACCAGCAGCCTCGAAGTTCGTTGACAAGATTCTTAGCTGCTTACAAGCGGATCTGGGACACACTGACGTTGCTCGACAGCTCAGCTCCGCTCTGGAGCGAGTGCTGGATCGCAACCACGAGGACTCTCGGCTTATCTTGACTCTTTGCTTTACCCTTCAAGAATGGTCCAGGCTTGAAGCTAGCGAGTTTCAAAAAAAGCTTGCTCGGGCCATCCGCTACTTGGAGAAGCCGGCAGCATCAGCCGTGGTAAAGACCATGAAGCAAGCAGCAGTTGTAGGGGTTCATAGGTGCATCCTAGACATCCAGGATCTTGATACCATCGCGGCCCTCAGCCAGGTGCCTCAGGAGTTGATCAAGCCTATTTCGGAAGATAGCGGTCTTCTGCAGATTGGATCCGAGACGATCCATCTAGCAAGCACCAACAAAAAAGAGATACAATCCGCCATTAAAAAGGTAAAAGATGAGACTAAGAGAGTAAGAGATAACAGCACTGATGAGCACGGTCTTCAGCTTATTCCGACGAACCTAAAGGAAAGTTTGGGAGTGGTGGGTCTTGAGATCCGGGCAGGCGAAGCAGATTTTTCGAACGAGCTTGATGAGGCGGCCTTAGCTCTAACAAATCTGCTGAGGTCATTACCCCGCGAAGGTGCACTTTCGAATCTCGCTGCGGTGATAGAAGAAGCCAAAACTTTGTTGGAATTGACCAAACAAAGCCTCCTCTTTCCAGGGAGGACCCCTCACGCAGACATCACTTCAGCGGATCAACACAATTGATGCGCTAGGCGACTTCGGCTTTTGTTCGGTTTGCTGCTCGAAACAAACCGTAAAGGGCGATATGAGGTTGGTAGTGACAGCTTAATGCCTCCTGTAGGAATCCTTCACTCGGATGTTCCCTTTCATGGCCACGTCCCATCGCAGCGACTTTTGGGAATTGTAGGGGCTGACCTGCAGCTTGAGAGGCTTCGATACGCCTTTGAAGGTTCTGGGCCTTGGTATAGATCTTGGAGTGAGTGTGCTCTAAAGCGCTTTGCAAGGAAGCGTAGCCTTTGTCAAATTGATCATTTCGAAAATGAGCCAAAGCCATATTATAATTGACGGTTGCGATCAGGCCGGTTTCATGAGTAGGAAGAGAATTCAATGCAGATTGGTAGAGGTCTACACCCTTTGAGTACTGATCACTTTGAATAAGGAGTATCGCTTGATTGTTGAGTCGTCTGACGAGGTCTTGAAGATTCTCTACTTTTTCCATACAGGCTGTGGCTTTTTCAGTGTCGCCGACCAGCAGTGAAAGATGGGCAGAGGCTTGGAGCAAACGAATATTGCCTGCATCGATGGACTCCGCGTCGGCCATTGCCTCTTTAGCCTCTTTGATACGACCCACTTCGTAGTTCATTTCCATCAAAGCAGTAAGGATTCCGATGTTGTAGGGCGAGCGCTGACGGGTCGACTCGAGAAGACGGACTGCAACCTCCTTATCCCCGAGCTTGAAGAGACACTTGGATAGCAACACTGTTTTGTCGATAGAAGTCTTCACCCCTTCCATCTCGGGACCACTTTCCTCTTTAGCGACTTTGATGGCTTTTACGAGCAAATCACGGGCTTTCACGTAGTTATGCAGATAAAAGTAGAACATGGCTTCGACATAGAGTTTGCGACTTTGCGCTATCGACTTCTTAGCTATGAATTGCTTTCGTAGGCTAAAAGCGAGCGATTGTTCGCCACTTTGAAGACATTGGATAATCTTTTGTTCTATAGTTTTGCGCTCGGTCGGAGATTTTGATTGCTGAATAGCGAAGGCTAGGGACATTAGAGTAGGTTCTTCGCGAAGCGGCTTGTGAATGATTTGCACCGTACCGAGATCGTTAAGCAACTGACCTTCCTGCGGAAGAATTTGGGACACAAGGCCTATGATGGGTAGACTGGGGAAACGGTCACGCACGCGCTGGGCAAATTGAATGCTGCTAAGATCATCCTGTCGCTTCGTCCACTCGAAAATAAGCATATCTGGACCAGAGCTTTGGGATAGGGTACCCCAGGCGGAACGAAAGGAATCGAAAAATCGAATCTCGCTGGCACCGAGTCTACGAAGAACCGTGTCAATCAGCTGTCTTTCCCGCACATCGCGCTCGACGCAAGCGATGTTTTTCACGGAAAATCGTTCAACGAAGCTTTCCTCTTTTTTGAGTAAAGAGTTCGGGAACCGCTCTTGCAGCTGCTGAATCTGTTCCTCGTAAGATTCTGGGGCAACTTGTCGCAATTGTTCTACACAGGCCCGGCCCTTGTTGTAATCTCCCTCACAAAAGTAGGACTCAGCCAGCGTGAGGAGATTATCCGGCTGGGATGGAAAGGCATCGACCATGGTTTTATCGAGCTCGATAAGATCGTCCCAGATCATAGCCTCGCGGAGGTAGCTTCTTAGGGATGTGGCTGCAACGTAGGCTTCATGACGGTTATCCTGCACAGACATCAAAATGGATCCGAAGAAATGTGTAATCCAGCTGCTTAGAGCCTTTGAATCACGGACAATTTCCGCAGGTAACCAAGATAAGGCGCCTGCAGCGAATAGGATAGGGAGGTGGAAGCGTTCTTGCTCTGTTACAACGATTGAGAAACGAACCGAAGTATGACGACTTTTCTCATAAAAGCTTTCGATCCAGGCACGATCCAATCGATCCATACATCCGGGGAGATAGATGATCAGCCAATCGACTGTTTTTTTCTCGCTAATCCTGGACCAGTCCGCTAGTGATTTTCCTATGGAAACGTCGGGAAAACCAAGGCTGTGGAAAGTCTTTACGATACTTGAACGAGCTAGATCCTGATCGCTCAACACAGCGATCCTAAGTTTCTTAGATTCTATATTCTCGGCCAATGAATTCAAAGGATGCCCCCCTATTCTCCTATAAAAACGCTATCATTCCCGCTAAAAATCTGGACGAGATTGATATCTTCTGCCTCTTTCAGCACGACGACAAAGCCACAGCGCCTGAGGGCTTCCATGCCTGGGATGACAAACCCAGTCTGGTGTGCCTGAGAATGGCAGCAGCGAAGGAGAATCTGAGGATGACTTTCATCAAGAAACTGCATAATCATACTCTCGCCAGGTTGGGGAGCTGGACTGACCAGGAGGCCCAGACCCTGTGGCGTAATATCTACGGGTGTCACGAAGATCTCGTTTAGATGTTCGGCGTCGAGAAAACGCACGGGAAGTTCACCGTAGAGGCTCAGTCGGACTTGGTGGCGTCGTTCAGTTTTTTGTGTCACGAGAGAGCTCCCGATAAAAGTTTTGCGATGGAGAGAGGGATGAAATCCCTTTCTCCTGCAATGAGGCGAAATCAAGCGCTCAGTCGCAGCTTAGGGGTCTCCTTAGCTGCAGACAACCTCTTGGTTTCTTCCTCGGCCGCATGCTTCCGCCGAATATTCAAAGCTCGTTTAACCGCAGAACGGAGCAGCTCAAAGTCGACAGGTTTGGGGAGAAACCCAACGACTCCGAGATTCGAGAGCTTTCTTTCCATCTCGGGATCACTTGAACCTGACATGACGATCACAGGTACTCGCGCATGCTGCTGAGACAGTAGAGCCAAAAACTCCCAGCCTGACATCGTAGGCATACGGATGTCGGTGATGACCAAGCCGATCGGGCGGCTCTCCATCAGGTCGAGAGCCTCCTTCCCGTTGCGAGCTGCCAAGAGTGGTAGCTTGGTTTCAGCTCGAACAATTTCAATCATGAGCTCCGCATATTCTGGTTCGTCGTCTACGACTAAAATCTCTTCATGTAAGGTATGGCTCCACTGCCGTAACGGTGTCTTTTCCTGCACCTTCCAGGTCATCAAAAATTGTGTACCCGTCTGATCTGCCTTCCTCAGTTCAAGATCGCCACCAGCCTCTTGCAGGAGAGTACGAACGGCATCCATACCTACCCCTCGTCCAGAAATCTCAGTGACCTGATCAGCGGTAGAAAAGCCAGGAGAACACATAATCTTCAGGAGATCAGGCAAGCCTTTTACCTCAACGGTCGAGCTGATAAGACCTTTGCGTAGAGCCTTGTCCAGTAGTTTGTCTCGGTTGATCCCTCGGCCATCATCCTGATAGATAAGCTGCCAGCTTTCGTTGACCAGATCGAGGCTTATGGCAATATGACCCTGTTGACTTTTAGAGCTGGCTTGTCTCTCGGCACTTGACTCAATACCATGATCGATGGAGTTACGGATCATGTGAGGCAGAATACGGTTGAAGATACTCAGATCCTTCCCGTAGAGCACATACTCTCCATCGGCTTCCATTTCTACGTTTTTATTGAGCTCGTAGCCAAGCGCCTGAGTCGATCGCTTGAGGTTGTCTATACAGGAGATCCAGACCAAAGTCCGATCTGGGGATGATTCCTTAGCAAAGAGTTTTTTGAGGGACTTCAGACCCGATGCCACCATCGTAACATGTTCTGAAAGAGCAGCGTAGTCATCCGCAGATAGATTTTGCTCCCCTGACTTCAGTTTGGTCAGAAGACTCTCCGCCTCGTGTGCGAAATACTGGATGTGATCGAGCTTGAAGGAGCGAGCTCCACCTTTTATTGTATGAGTCAGACGCATAAGATTAGCGATCTGCTCCTGATCGATGTGGCGAAGGCCTTCAGTGACAGCTTCGGCGAGTGGGATCATGTCTTCAAGGTAGGCTGATAGAGAGGTCGTATGGTGTTCATCACTCAGCAGACTTTCTAAATGCTCGAGAGAAGACACCATTTTCTTGTATGAAAGACCGAGGGAATCTCGTAGTTCCGAGATCTCTGTGTTGTCTCGCATGGATATGACTATCTTCTCGAGTTGACCTTCCTCAATAATGGGCGAATACTGCATCGTGAAGCGGAAGACCTTGCCGTGCTCGGCTGCTTTTATATAGGTCAGGTTAATTGGGGCTTGGGGTAGCATCGAAGCGAACTGTTGGGGAATAAGCAACTCGAATGCTGATTCCAAAAAGTCAGCCATGCGTCGCCGTTCAAGTTGAAGACTTGGGTTGCCCGGGGGGTAGAGAAGATCAAGGACATTGGCTCCCTCAAGGGACGAAGGGAAGAACTGTTTAGCACTGTCCGACGACTCCCCCGAGATCTGAAGGTTGCGGTTCACAGTAAAGAGAATTTCTGTGAGAGACTTCAGGATAACTTCGGTTCTTTCCTTGGCTATGCGAAGATCCCGCGTCCGTAAGGTGACCTCGGCCTCCAGTCGATCGGCTACCTCCTTCATCATTTTTGCTCGGACCAATGCTTCCGACTTTTCCTGTTGCTCCTTCTGTAGCGTCGTTTCCATTTCATGCTGCATCGTATTGATCGCTAAGTGGCCTTCGAATCTGTGAATGACATCAGCTCCAATCCGGAAACTCACGACATAAGTCTCGGGATAATCGAGGTGCCCATAGATAACCTTCGGGCTTATAAAAGTGAGATTCGGATATTTATCCCGTAAAGCGTTGATGGCATGTCCAACCGCCATGTTGAGAGATTCTTTGATAAAGCCGACGAAGAGCGATTCGAAAGGATCCGATTCACTGACAAAGTCAGTGAAGACCGGTCGCCACTCCTCGGGGTCGCAGCCGATGATGTAATCCCCACAGATGCCACCTGAAAAGGATATCATGGCTAGACAGGGAAGATCCGACTGAACTTTGGCAGATATCAGAAATTCTTTGTCACTTGTCGATTCGAGCGGCTTCAATTCAATGCCACATAAGGAGGCAATAGCCTCGGCAAGATGAGTCACGAAAGCTGCTCCAAAAGTCTTCAGTTCCTGTTCGTTGGGGGCGATTGCACTCATGCCGCCATGACCTCCATCAGATCTTCCTTCACGCGACTTATGAATTCCGGGTCTTTGATTTTTAAGGGTTTAGTAATATAACCCTTTGCACCCTTCTGCATGGCTTGCGTGATGAAGGAAGCATCAGTAATCGCGCTCACGATCACAATCTTAGCAGCTGGATTAATGGCTAGGATCTCTTCCAGAGCTTCGATACCACCCTTTCGGGGCATCGTCATATCGAGAGTGACCAGATCAGGCTTTAGCTGCTGATACATTTCAACAGCTTCCACTCCGTCTTTGCCCTCGCCGCAGACTGTGTACTGCAGATTCTCTTGGAGCAAGGCAGCGACCTGCTTTCGCATCAGGGCATTGTCGTCGACGATAAGTACCTTAGTCATGGTTCACCTCATGCAGTTTTGAGGACTCGCATGGAGCCCGTTGTAAGATCGAGAACTCCTCGCGGGAGTCGAAGTCGAATCGTTGTGCCACGACCGAGGACTGAACTCACGAGGACGTCACCTTCGTATTTTTCAATCGTAGCTTTTACCACGTCCATACCGACGCCCCTGCCCGAGGTTTCGGTCACCTGGTCTCTCGTGCTGAGGCCGGGTAGGAAGATCAATTGGATTCGCTCGTGCTCGCTCAGGCGAGCCGCATCCTCACGGGTCATAAAGCCGCGAACGATCGCTGATTCGACACAACGTTCCGCATCAATGCCCCGACCGTTATCGCTTACGGCGATAGAGAACCATTGGGCGTCCTCCTCGTAGCGGAGGGAAATCTGACCGATCTCTTTGCCCTCAGCTGCACGGACCTCGTTACTCTCAATCCCATGGTCGCAGGCGTTTCGGACGATGTGGATCAGCGCTGTATCGAAGATCGTCATCACTTCACGATGCACAACAGCCTCAGGATTCACAAACACCAGATCGTCTATGTCCTTGCCGTTCCGCTCTCGATACGACTTGACGACATTTTGATAGCGACGACAGAGGTCTCGCAAAGGAGCCTTATTCAAATCGCGTACAAGGCGGTAGGATGGTTCATGACTTCCCGCGAGTGCTACCAGAGTTGTGCTGTACAGATCTCGATCGATCGTCATGACATTTTTGTTTTCGCCACGGAAGGCACCATGGAAACTTCGGATATCCTGCAGCTCCTGTTCCAGTTCCTGAAGACTTTCGGTCCAGACCCTCTGCTCTTCGACCTCGTTAACTTCCTCCTCGGACTGGCCCTGCCGCAGTTTGTCCAAGCGGTCTTCGAGTGTGCCCGCAATTTTTGCGAGCTGAGTCAGCCCGAGGGATCCCCCGGTCCCCTTCACCGTATGAATCCGTCGGAAGCTGTCATTGATTTCAGCTGCGGTTGTTTGGTGGGCACGGAAACCACTCAGCCTCTGGATCGTGTCTTCAGCATCGCGGAAGAATTCTTGGAGATCGTTTCCGTCGTTATTGATACAAGCCATCACCTGCTCTGTTTGGCGGGCACTCTTCAACTGCTCTTGCCGAAGCGCTTCTTCAGCGATACGCTGGGCACTAACGTCCTTCGCTAGCACCATGACGGAGTGTAACGTGCTGCCCTCGAGAATCGGTTGGTACTCGAGGCTTATGATTTGTTTTTGTCCATTCGATTCACGGACAAGTTCTCGGACTGGAACCAGCTCTTGGTAGCGTTTCCATCGGTTGAGGTAAGAGGGCTTGCTCATGAGGTCGACCCAGTTGCGGAAGTCCTGAGATTTACTTTCGGGCAGATCGAGGATATCGATCAAGTTGCTGTTAGCGAAGGTTCGCGATCCAAACAGAGCCTCGGCTCGAGCTGAGTGTTCCTCGTTCACCCTCAGATCGAGATTGAAGGTAAAGATCCCCTGATCGATCGTGTTGAGCAGATTCTGGACCTTTTTGGACTGGGCCTCGATTTGCTTTTTCTGTTCGATCAGTGAGTCGTTTTTTGCTGCCAGTTCGAGAGACTGCTCCCTCAGGTCACGGGTTCGTTCTTCGACTGTTTTTTCTAGATTAGCATTTTGTTCCTCGACCTCTTTCAGCAACTTTTTGTTCTGGAGGAAGGTTTCGGCGAATATGTTGGCCGTAATGAACAATACGGCAGAAGTTGCGAATAGAGTGCCGACGAAAATCATGCTCGTCGATCGAATGAGGCCCAGTGCGAGAGCTATGTCATGAACCGAAGCGATCCAGAATGCGACCTCGCCGAGCAGAAGCGGTAACAGAGACCGGTTGCGTGGTAAAGCGCGAATGAGATTGTAGAGCAGATGGTTGGATATAACAAACGCCCATGCAAACTGGGCTTTCCGGAGAATTTGGAAGGTTCGCTCGTCGAAAGATATCGTAAGTCCAATAAAGCCGAAGGAGATGAGGGCGATGCCCATGATATAGACAACATTGAGGCGTGGAGTCTTGATATAAAAGTGCTGACTAAAGGCCATGTGTCCGTACGCCATGAAGCCGATTCCGAGGTAATGCAGTAGGAGCAGCGTCTTTGGATCAAACAGTTTGACCGAAATGTCATTTGGAAAAGCGTAAAAGGGAAAGATGCCGACACCCATAAATCCAGCGAGCAGGTAGAGGCTGTAGCGGGTCTTCCAGTAAAGCAACATGAAAAACAGACCTGACCAGAAGCAGATATAGGCAGCGATATAACGCACCTCTCCACCGAGAATCTGGTAAAAATTGATGACGGGATCCCATTTCGTGTAGGGGCGAAGTTGAAATGGCAGCTGGTAGACACCTGACATGAGAGGGGTATCGACCCTGATCGAAATCACGTGCAAGGGCTTACTGATGGTGAAGGTGATAGGCATCGGCTGAACAGAGAAATATCGTTCGTGCGAGTTGCGCCCTTCCCTTGCGAACACCTGTTGACCGTCAATATAGACACGGACGGGGCTCATATAAGCGTCAAAGTAGAAAACAGCTTTTTGTCCAACAAGCTCGGGTGCGAAATGGAAGTTGCCTCGGTACCACCCGATCGTAAAGACTTTCCCGTCCTGGTATGCCTTAGCCCAGGGACCAGGGGTCGGGACGGTGACCCAAGAGCTTGTGTCGAGCTCGGTATTGCTGTTCTCAATGCGGTCCTCACGGGTAAACAGCCAGTTGCCACTCAGCTCGAGTGCCTCGTCCAATCGATCGACTTCAATGCGGCATGAGAAACAATCTGTCTCGGGTGTTGCAGCTCTTGCTAGGGGATTGACTGCTCCGAGGAAAATGATTGCTACCAGAGCTATCTGCAGCAGGGCTTTCACGAAAACCTCCCAGAATCAAACCATGGTACCGTTCCAAACTCTTGCATAAGGCCTGTTCGGAATACTGGTCTTCTACATTTTTACTTTCATGTAAAGATCATTTCTGCTAATTGATTCAGTTGGATATGCCCCAGCGATCGTTACCTCAGTGATAGGGTGTTGTGAGCTCAGTTCTCGGTCTTTAGATTGATAAAAAATCAGTAAAAACGGTCCATTAGATCGATGTCAGAGTCGAGGTCTGCAAGTCCTTGGTGAATTATTCACAAACCTAGCCCTGTGGAAATCTTTCAGGAAGTTACGTAAAAATCAGGTCGGAGAAGATGTTTTTGAGTCCCTATGTGCTTGCCTCAGATCGGAGCTTCTACTGGGTCTCCGTTGCCAAACCTAGAGCTGACTTTTTTGACTTTGTCGAGGAAGGCTCAGGTGCACTTCTACTCCTCGCCGTGCATCTGTGCGATCCAATGCCCTGGCTTGCAGCTCGTCACGCTCTGTGCTTCGAGCAAAAAGCTGGAATAATCGACAAAGAATCGAAACGCATTTTGGGAAAACGATTCTGTGAGGAAAAAGCGGCTTCCCCTACTGTCCATCGCCACGTCCTGGATCCCATCCTTCTCCTGACCGAGCGCTTAGCGGCCTCCAAGTATGATTTCTTGCGAACTGATATACCCACTTCTCTTTTTGTGAAGCAGCCAGGGAAGCTTTTACCTCGCAAGCTTCAGGCGAGCGTTTCGGTTTGCTATAAGGGAGGCACCTTTGAACTGCACTCTCGTAACTTTTCCGAGATCAGTCAGTGTCTTCATGCGGAGTTATGTGTCTTATTAGAGCTGAGTCGACGCCTATCCGTGATGGATGAGCCGCCCCTCTGGCTCGAATCCTTTCATCTCAAGACCACGCTCAAACCATGTCGGATGTGTGCGGCTTTTTTGCATATCACTCGGTCGCGTTGCCATAAATTTTCAGTGACTTATGAGGAAGAAGATCCAGGTCGATTGGCTCAGAACACCCTACTCGATCGTTGGGGGTACGAATCTTAGCTGATTTGATTCGATTCTGTGACGACTTCCCGCTGATTCAGCGTGATCAGATGCTTGGATCTGTTCTGTAAATTCAGTCCAAGCTAAAAGCCAATCCTGCAAGCTAAGTTCACTCGGACTCGAGCGGTGCAGCATGTAAGACAGTGTCGGTCCCTGTGGAAAGGTCCGCTGGTATTCGCTGGGCAGATAAAGTCCGAAGGCTGGAGCTCCGAGCGCATGGGCAAAGTGCAATGGACCTGAATCATGACCAACATAAGCGAAGGCATGCTGCATAATCCCTGCAAAGTCCCCTAGCCCAGTTCGTTCGTAGTAGTCTGCATATTCATAGGGCTCGAAAGTTTGCCGATGGTCCACGAGGCGTTTCAGTTCCCCAGCTGCCCCTAACCATAGCAGCTGATATCCCTGCTTTTTCAGGGCTTGGGCGAATTCCACCCAGAGCGAGAGTGGTGCGCAGCGCTTCGGTGAACCAGCAAAGGGATGAAGAATAACGAGACGCTTTCCGGTCGTCACAAAAGGTCTTCTCAGTTGGGGCTCTTGGTTCAAGTGGAGTCGATAGATCGGCCTGAGCAAATGCGGAGGAACATCAAGAAACGGGCTTAGCAAACGGAGCATTTGCGGCATCACCGCTTGGTGTCGATGCATAGGGGCTAGTGAGTGGCTCAAGGCATAGCGATTTTTACCTAGTCCAAACCCGATGCGTACGGGGATGCCCAACACCCTAGCGATCAAGGCCGAACGCCAGCAGTGATTGGGGATGATCGCGCATTCGAATTGGTGTCTTCGTACCTTCCAAGCCATGCGTAGGAAAGCTGTGATACGTCCTTTGCCTTGCAGAGGTGATTTATCCCAAAAAGGATCTGATGCGAAGACTTCAGGATGCCCGGGGAGCAAGCGTGCAACCTGTTCCGTATAGCTTTTGCACCAGACGCCAACCCTCAATTCGGGATAAGCTTGTAAGGTCTCAAAGACAGCCGAGGTAAAGATCACGTCACCGATGTTATCAAACACGATGACAAGGATGCTCTTGAATCCTCGAATCGAAAGGGGGAAGGATGAAGTCTGGTCCGTCATGTCAATTCCCATCTGAAAACTCTCGCTGCCATAAGGGCGTATTTGGCTCCTTATTCTGCCAGCAAAAGACAAAAAAAGCACCTCGGGAATTGGCTTCCTGCTGGACGGAGTGGCCTCTCTTAGAGGCCGACATCCGCAGGTTTCTTGTTTAAGATTACAACAGGAGAAAAGCTTCGTCCGTCCTGACGAGCCTTGAGGGTTTCAGCTCGCCGGGCTTCATCGAGCCATACATAGCCGCCGGTCTCGTAATGAGTCGCGAGCTCGATCCACTGCTGTTGGGTGACTCCGAGCTTAAACCCTTCGGGGAAGCGAACCCAACGCCAGAAGGCCTGACGATCAAAATCGGGAAACCAGCTGCCGAGGTAAAAACCGAGGGTGTGTACTCTTTTCTCGATCTCGACCATGACCTTGGCAGCCTCAGCCTTGGTAGCCTGACGGTTAAACTGCTCGCAGAGCCGATCGAGCTCTGGATCCTTGACCATACTGAAATTTTGACTGTAGGGTACAGCCTGCTGGGACTGAAGTAAAAGGCAGGGATCAGGGTTGATGGAAGTAGCAATGTTAAGCGAAGCCATCATGTACTGTCGCTTGTTCACCATATCGCTTTCCGTCGTATCATCACGAATATCGAGGGTGAGGTCCAGGCCTGCCTTCCGAGCTTCGGACTGAAGAAGAGTTGCGCGCTGCACCAATTGGGGAGCATTCGATAGCAATAAGCGAACCCTAAAAATCTGCTTGTCCTTCTGCCAAAGTCCCTCAGAATTTCGTTGCCAACCGGAGGCTTGCATAAGTCGGGCGACTTCATTGAGGTCATAGACCCTGCCCTTGACGACGCCCTCCTGGAAAATCTGTGGATAATTGTAGAGCTGCTCTTTACGTCGATAGTCGCCATACAAAAGTGTCTTGATCACCAAATCGAAGTTTAGAGCATGAGCTAAAGCATAACGTACATGAGGATCAGCAAAGAGAGGATGCTCGACGTTGAGGAAATAACCCGTGGGCCCTCGGGGTTCGCCGTGATACTGCCACAAACGCTCGATGTATCCTTTGGTAAAAACGGGATCTTTAGTTTTCTCGTGCCAGCTAACAGGACGAGTCATCCAGAAGGTGTCGATATCACCCTTTTTGAAGGCCTCGAAGGCTACGTCCTCATCGCGATAGTGGACCAGCTCCACCGCCGCGACGTTAAAGCGATTCTGAAAATAGCGTTCTCCCTCTCCCCACCAGTTGCTAAGTCTGCGGAAGGTCAGTCGTCGGCCTTTTTCGATCTTATCGAACTGATAGGCACCTGTGCCCGGGATGATGGTCCAATTGAAGATCCTTGGGAAGTCTTTATCTATCTTGCCCTCTAAGACATGCTTTGGGAGGATTGGCCAGAATTGACTCTCGATGGTGTTGGAAATCGCGTACGTTGGATTTTTTAACACGATGGCGAGAGTGTGGGAATCATAAACGATGACTCGTTCAAAGGAGTTTTCGAATTGGCGAGTCCGAGGCGGGTCCACGATCTCTTTCCGTCGCATGGTTTCCAGGGTGAAAGCTACGTCTTGAGCACTCAAGGGTTTGCCGTCGGACCATTTCGCCTTAGGGTTAAGACGCAGGTACATCGTCCTTTGATCCTTACTGATCGCCCAGCTTTTTGCTAGGAGTGGAATGATACGGCCTGTAATCGCATGGTGGCCGATTAAGGGATAGTGAATACCGGCCTGATGTCGATCCACAGGCGTACTGGTATTGGGACCAATGGGTCGAAGCGTCAGGGGAAACTGGCGAGTATAGATGCGGAAAGTGCCTCCCTTGACGGCTTCCTTCGACCCAAGGATCGGGTCGGTCTCATTGGTTTCCCATTGGAGTTGCGGAGGTAGCTTCTCTTGAGCTCGACAGAGAGGCGAGTCGACGCCTAAAACAAGTAGGATCCAGAGTGCGAATCGTTGCTTGATTAGACCAGTGCTGCATGGCATCGGGTGATCTCCTGATGACGTGATGGTGTTGACGGAAAAGAGTGTGACGGGCTAGCGACAAGCAGGTCCAGCGAGGGAGCTGCATGGATCAAGGTGCGTGTGTAGGTATGCTGATGTCGCAGCAGGATATCAGATGCTTGACATTCTTCGACTAGACTCCCTTTTTGCATGATGACAATCCGATCTGAGATGTGCCGTACGACACTGATGTCATGCGAGATGAAGAGATAGCTGAGGCCGAAGTCCTCCTGGAGTTCCAGCAAGAGGTTGAGCACCTGACTTTGTACTGACACATCCAGGGCCGAGACCACCTCATCACATACAATAAGCTCAGGTTTCAAGAGCAGCGCACGAGCGATGGCAAGTCTCTGGCGCTGACCGCCCGAAAAATCGTGAGGAAAACGCTCCAAGGCACCCTCGTGGAGTCCAACACGTTCGAGCATGGTGATACAAGCGAAACGCCTCTCTCGACTGTTCAGACCAGGCTGATGCAAGGCTAGCGGACGATCCAGGAGCGTTCTTACGGATTGCCTTGGATTGAGTGAACCCGAAGGATCCTGAAAGATCATTTGAATCTTTGCACGCAAAGGCCGCATCATCTGGGGCTGCAGCGAAGTATAGTCAAGGCCTCTATAGAAGAGCTGTCCGGAGGTTGCTGGTACGAGCCCCACGATAGCGCGAGCCAAGCTGGACTTGCCGCAACCTGACTCCCCGAGGAGGCCCAGGGTTTCCCCGGCATGGAGGGTCAGGGACACCTTGTTGACAGCACGTTCTGTTTTTAGCTTGTCAGACCACCAGTGATTCTTTGCATAACTGATCTCTAAATTTTTGACTTCGAGCAAGACGTCGTGATTGTTCATGGGAGTATCCTTTCCCCGCTCCACTGTTCAGGTCGCCAGCAAGCTGAGCTTCCTTGTCCTGATGTTTTAGGCCGCGAGGGTGGTGCTTCAAGTTTACAAAGTTCGAGTGAATACCGGCAGCGATTGGCATAGGCACACGCTCTCGGCATGGCATGAAGAGCCGGAACCTGTCCTGTTATGGTGGCTAGGCGGGTCTTTGGCTTTGCGTGCCTTTGGGGGATACAACGTAAGAGATCCTGGGTGTATGGGTGCAGTGGGTTGCGCAAAGTATCCAAAAGATGTCCTGATTCCACGATGGATCCGGCATACATCACAGCGATACGATTGCAGATTGTAGCGAGCATGGGTAGATTATGCGATATTACGATCAGACTCATCCGTTTGGCTTTCGCCTGATTACGAAGCAGATCAATGATTTGAGCCTGGGTGCTCACATCGAGAGCTGTGGTTGCCTCGTCTGCGATCAAAAGCTCAGGGTCACCTGCCAGAGCGATGGCAATAACCACGCGCTGGCGCTGACCGCCGGACACTTCATGGGGGAAGGCCCGCGCGATCGCTCTCTCGCCACCGAGTCCTACCAGTTCCAATAGCTCCTCTCCACGCTTTTTGATCGCTGAAGAATGAAGCTCGGGGTGGCAAAGCTGAAGACTCTCTTCGAGCTGGCTGCCGAGGCGTCTGCTCGGATTTAAGGCTGCCGTCGGGTCTTGAAAAATCATACTCAGGCGACGACCACGAAAGTGTCTGCGCTGGGCTGGTGAAAGCTGCAGGAGGTCGAGTCCTTGCCAAAGAATAGAACCCTGGGTGACCTTAGCCCAAGGGTGAGGCAAAAGACCCATGATCGTCGAAGCCAGCATGCTTTTGCCGCACCCAGACTCGCCAACGAGGCCCAAAAGCTCACCACCCTCAAGCTCAAGGTTGATGTCTTTCAACACAGTCAAATTCTGTCTCTGTGTCGAATCAAGCGTCACATGGAGATTTTTGATCTGTAACAATGCGTGTTTGGTCATGATCGCCTCGTTCACCTTACATTGGGCGTTACTGATAGCGGGCAAAGCGTTTGGGATCCAAAGCATCACGCAACGATTCCCCGATAAATGTCATGGACACGAGCAAGGTCACAAGGCAAGTAACGACGGATGCCAGGATCCAAGGCGCCGTCTGCATCTGGGTGACACCTTGTTTCAGTAATTCTCCCCAACTCGGTGTCGGGACCGGTAAGCCGAAACCGAGAAAGTCATAAATCGTAAGGGCGATGAACGACGCTTCGATCGTGAATGGCAAAAATGACAGCATGATTGGTAAGGTATTGGGTATAATCTCGCGCGCGAGAATCCAGCTTGAAGAGAACCCCAAGACGCGGGCCGAGTCCACGTAGTCTTTGGTTCTCTCTCGAAGGGTGAGTGCTCTCATGGTCTGCGCCCGAGCCATCCAACCAAAAGAGACCATGATGAGGAGTAACATCCAAAAGTCAGCACGAAAAAGTGCAGCGATGATCATGACGATATAAAGAACAGGTATGTTATCCCAGACCTCTAACAAGCGTTGGCCAATCAGATCGATTCTGCCTCCATAATATCCCATGATGGCTCCGAGCATCATGCCGATTGCATACTCGGCCAGAGCCAAGAGAACGGCAAAGACTAAACCGATTCGAAAACCATAGAGGAGTCGACTGAGGATATCGCGTCCGGCGCTGTCAGTCCCGAGATAGTGCTTTCGTTCGATGCTGGGGGGCGAAGGGGCTGCGCTCGATAGATCACTTTCGTAAGGTCCATAGGGAACCAGTGGCATAAGAATCCAATCATGCGTTGATCTCTCATTGATCTTCGCTTGAAGCTCACGGTAGTTCGTCTCATAGTCATAATTTAAAGCAAAAACGTGACCTGGAATCGGCTTGCCATAGCTAGGAAAGAACCATTGGCCCTGGTAATAAACGATAGTCGCTCGATGGCTTGCTAAGATTTCTGCGAGTAAGGCTAGTACGGTAAATAATCCGATAAAAATCAGGGAAAAGTAGCCACGTTTCATCGCGCGAAAGCGAGATAAGGCAGCTTGTTTTTCTGGGGTTATTCTGAGCCATTTCATGGGTAAAAGCCTTATGGTTCGAAACGAATACGTGGATTGAGAAGGGTTAGCATAATGTCTGACAGTAGATTGCCGAGCAGTAGGACCAAAGATGTGACGAGAATCACTCCCATGACCAGAGGGTAATCACGTTGCAAAAGAGCCTCATAGCCCAATAAGCCGAGACCTTCGATCGTAAAAATAGTCTCGATCAGGAAGGAACCACCCACTAACAGGGCTAATGACGAACCTACATAGGGCGCCAGGGCTATGAGGCTATTGCGCAAGGCATGACGGTAAACAGCGGTCGAAAAGCGGAAGCCTTTGGCTACGGCGAAGCGCATGTATTCAGCTGATAGATTTTCGAGGAGCGCATTCTTGGTCAGGAAGGTTAGGTAGGCGATAAGGCCGATGGTGTATGACACGATCGGTAAAAATCCATGTCGCATCAGATCGCCGACCTGCTGCCAGGTATTAAGTTCACCAAAGTGATCGCTGGCGAAGCCACTCATCGGAAAAAAGTCCAGTCTGACCGAGAAGATGCTGAGAAGAAACAGGCCCACGACAAACCCAGGCACCGATCTGAGAACAAGGAGTAGCAGAGAGCTTAGCGAGTCAAATAGAGTGTTGTGATAAAGTGCCTTCAGAAAGCCGAGAGGAAGAGCGAGACCGTAGAGGAGGATCAGGGTGCATAGGCCATAGCTCAGCGTCACTGCGCTTCTGCTCAGGAGCAGATCAGTGACGGGCTCTTGAAAACGAAACGAGGTCCCCAAATCGCCATGGAAGAGTTTGGAAAACCATTCCACGTAGGCAGCAAGGAAGGGTTGATCGAGTCCATAGAAGGCGTTGAGCTCAGCGATTTGGTCTGCTGATAATTCGAGATGCGCTCCTGTTTCACCTTGTGAGGCTGCAGCTATCAGCTGCTCAGCAGGTCCGCCAGGGACGAAGCGCGTGAGTCCAAACACGAGAATAGAAAGCGCAATGGCAGTCACGAGCAGTAGACTCAGCCGTCTTAGGAGGTATGTTAGGTTCATATCACGGGTCCTAAGTTTCATATTGAATGCAAAAAACAAGCTCGCTGCACGAGTCCCAGTTAGCGGACTGCAATAAACGGACCGAGGAGTGACGTCTGACGGTGACCTTGAATTGTTTAAGAATATCTTGGGGGGCGTGATCATGGTTCGCGGGGTGCTAGGGGGAGGCATACTTTGCATTCTGGGAAATCTTCCCAGAAATCAAAGAAAGTCAATCGAGGACTGGGTGGAAGCAGGACATAAGCAAGACTTCGTCATTTTAAAAAGCTATAACGACGCGCCTGTAGTGAGACTCGCACGTTCTCCTTGCTTCATCTTGAGAGAGGGAGCGAGCCTCATGGTGAGGCTATTCTTGGGTACAAGACTCCCTTGAACCGCTATTGATGTCCCATAGGCAGTGGATCTTACCTCACGACTTCTCTGTTCCCTAAGAAATCTTCGCCCAAATCCAGAGAATGGAGAGCTCCGGGTCGGTAGGGTCTCAAAGAAAACTCCATGATATCTGGTGCACCAACTGTGGCACTATTATTGCTCTCTTTGGTCTGCATGAGGAAGCTCCCGTCCGGAGCCCTGCAGATTTTTAGTCACACACTTGAAAACGGACCGCGTGTATGAAGCAAGCCTACAGCAAAATCCTAAAGGGACAATCGTTCAACTTCGCTTTGTCGAGGCAACATAAGTTGCAGAACATGTTGGTGAGCAAAGTGGGTTCAATCAATGCTGGACTCCTACCGATCATTCTCATCCGTTGGATGCATTGGCTGGAAATGCATGCCAGAAAGCAAAAGTTCTTTCACAATGAGGATCGACTCGCCTATGAAGCACAGCGCGAAGAGAGATTCTCTCGAGCGGCATTTGATTATCGAGGATGGTAAGAGTGCAGGTTAGCGGTCGTGAGACCTTGACCGCAAGAAGACACGAAGCGGGCAAAGCCCGCAGCTAGTCAACTCGGAACAAAAGCCCCATACAGGGCAAGAAGAGCGGTCTCGTAATCGTCGGGGGCGACACCAACGATGATATTGAGCTCGCTGGCACCTTGATTGATGAGGCGCACGTTGACCCCGGCATCGCGAAGTGCAACAAAGACCTTCGCTGCGATACCAATAGTCTTCGCCATGCCCTCACCGACGACCGCAATGAGTGCGATCTGTGATTCGAGATCTAGGCGATCAGGACGCAGGGTGTTTTTGATCTCATCAAGCACCTGTTCCGTTTTGCCCTCGAGCTGCGAGGCCTCGACCACGACGCTCATGCTGTCGATCGCCGAAGGGCAATGTTCGAAGCTCACAGCGTGTCGCTCGAAGACCCCAAACAAACGATAGGCGAAGCCGACCTCTTTATTCATGAGGTTTTTCTCGATCGTGATCATCATGAAGTTCTTTTTGCCAGCGATACCGGCGATCTCTGTCGATTTTTCAACTTCGGGACTGAGCTTATGGACGATCCGAGTCCCTGGATGGTCGGGAGCGTTGGTATTCTTGATGCAGATGGGGATTCCTACTTCGCGCACCGGTGAGATCGCTTCGTCATGAAGCACGGTAGCACCCATATAGGACAGCTCACGAATCTCGGCATATGTCGCCTCTTCCATGGGTTTGGCATGAGTGACAATCCGAGGGTCGGCCATGAGAAGTCCTGAAACATCGGTCCAGTTCTCGTAAAGTTCAGCCTTAGCAGCCCGAGCGACGATGGCGCCGGAAATGTCGGAGCCGCCGCGCGAGAATGTTTTGATCTGGCCTTGCGCATCAGACCCGTAAAAACCGGGGACGACATAGCGTTTATTAGTCTTGGAGAGACGTTCGCCTAGTTTTTCGTAAGTATCAGGGTGAACGCTCCCATTGGCTGTGATCAGAACGAATTCCTGTGGATCGACGAACTCAGCATCCAGATAGGCTGCCATGATCAAACCATTGAGATACTCTCCCCGAGAGGCGACGTAGTCTTTGCTGACTCCTTTGCTGATGGCCTCTTGCAGGTGCCCTAGATGACGTTTCATCTCGGCCTTCACCCCCAACTCACGTTCGATCTCAAGAAAGCGCTCACTCACGCGGGCAAACACGGTGGAAAAGTCAGTACCGATCGAAGCGCTCTGCTGACAGAGGTAGAGCAGATCCGTAAGCTTGGCGTCAGCAGGCACCCGTTTGCCAGGAGCCGAAGGGACTACGATCGTCCGCCGTTTATCGGCTTCGATAATCGCCCGAACTTTTCGGAACTGATTGGCATCTGCCAGACTTGTGCCGCCAAACTTGCTTACGATGCGGGACATAGATTGTACCTTTTTGCTTGGTGTGCCTCGATCGGGTTCCACACAGGTGAGGCCTCAAGCTTGGGCCCTCGCACCTATCCTGCCCGGGGCTGATCCAGGGATATAGAGGTCGCATTTTTATCGAGGACTCGAGGAATGGCAAGCCCTTTCAACCGGGCTGAAACAGATTGAGGACCGAGCTGAGGCTTTTGTGGGACGTGGTAAGGCCTGTATGTCCTAGACCGACTTGAGCACTTTATTGCCTTTTGTCGCGAAAAACCCCGTCTTCAGTAGCGAGCGCCAGTGAGCGCACACGGCGGGATTTTTCGCGACAAGAGGGGGATAAAGTTTGCACGAAGACCTCAAGCAAAGACAGGGCCACTCCGAGCTGAAGGGCGGTACGCGAGGTCCTGTGACCATGCTCGAGACGGCTTTTCACGCACGATCGGTTGGTCGTGCATTCGCGCTTAGCAGCGCCCAGACGCCAACAAACCCGAGAATTCTGCATCGAGCTGCCAGAGTTCCTACAAGGGGGATCCGTCATGCAGTTGTTTTGCTTTCCTGGCTCGAGAGTTTTACTTCGGAACCAGGATCCGTGACTCAAAAAGCCGAAGTCGGCTCACATACCACATCGTCCACGACGATGTTATTTCGGAGTGCTCTCTGGCACAGGTCTTCGGAACTATCGCAGCCCATGAAGTGGAGGACTGCTGCGGCATCACGATTGGATTCGACGATCCGAGTGTTCCGTTCGACAGTCGCTTCCCGACCTTGCATGTGGCGATTTGTCGGCACAATGGAAAGACGCACGTTGTTTTGCATGGCCCACTCGGCTGCCATAGTCTCGGCGCCTTGAGCCTGACCGATCACGATAACCGACACTTTGTGGCGTTTGGTGTACTCGCGAAGAGTTCGGGTGAGCAACTGCTTATTCTGGTAATCTTCTGATCCACATACGATAATCTTCATTCAGCTCCTGTATCGCGTAATCGATGGTCTAAAAGGAAAGTATGTAGGTTATCATATCCTGGTTGTTTTGACAATCCTGGATTCAAGTGGTCTGGTTCTAAACACGCAAAGAAATCCCTGGGCGATCCCAGGCAAGCCTATGGTCCGGCTCCTCTCAGAGCGAGGTCCTTTCGGGAACGAGGCAAGTTGGAAGTATGACACTATGCAGTCAATATGACTTATTTTTGTTGTGCAAATAGTCACGGCCTATCAATGGACTGCCTTCTCACGGCATGAAGAGCTTGCATTCGCTGAGAATCAAGTCAACATAACCTTATACCCTACATTCCCACGAAAATTTATGATGTTCCGTATATTTTTTGAGCAGTTTTACCAAAAAGACTTATTATCTTTTGCCGCACTTCTGACAGATTCAAGACACAAGTTTCAGCGCACACTGCTTGAGATTGTCTTAGTACGATCACGCCCTCCATCATCTGAAAAACCCATCT
>Ga0068877_10000391_pt1 | contig 37544 bp, 47 predicted proteins | sample NOAtaG_FD_66437 | JGI IMG/M metagenome (GOLD analysis project Ga0068877, IMG submission 66437) | Freshwater lake microbial communities from Lake Erie, under a cyanobacterial bloom - NOAA_Erie_Diel6S_1000h metaG | ecosystem: Environmental > Aquatic > Freshwater > Lake | place: USA: Ohio, Lake...
GCAGGTTGCGCTTGCGTCGCTTCTTCCGGATATTGTGATACGTCAATGCCTGCTTTCTCCTGCAGCCACCGTTTGGGCGCTATCTGCAGCAGTGTCTGTTCGCTGAACTCGACAGATACCGGCTCGACAGGCTGTATTTTTACAGGTTTACCAAGCAGCTCCATAAAGACCTGCTCCAGCGCCTGCTGCTTGTCATTGATGTATGTGTTCTTGAATATCCCGTAGGCGTCGCGCATCTCGCTGCGTCCTCCCAGCTGCCCTTCCACCCGGATGCCGAAGAGCATCGGGCTGGTCACCTGGTGACCGACAAAGATTTCCTGCTGAATGGTTTTACCCATGATCTCGAAATGCTTATCGAGTTCTGTATTGCTGAGGTCTTCCACCACCGGCTTTTTGTTCGGGTCTTTTCCAAAGTACAGCATAATGCTTCCCGCATTCTCGCTGCCGGTGAACTTGTTCTTAAATGCTTTTTCGATAACCGCTTTTTCTTCATCTGTTCCGAACCCTTCATAAAAGCTCAGCAGCTTAGAAGAGAACATGCCGTTGCTGATGGTGCTGAGATGGTACTTGCTGATCTCGATGTCTGTTTTAATTGCGTTGAGCGCACTCACATAGCCGGGCAGAGGGTACACTTCACAACCAGGGCGGTACTCCTTAAAGTACAGCAGCTGCTTTGTTTCTTTCGCCCAAACCTGTGGGTTGTAAGCGGGTATAGCTTCCGGCTCTTCTCCTGCTTTAAGGCTTTCCCAGTCCTTCACAAAAAACTGTGTCAGGTCTTTATTGGTCCGTACTTTATGGAACGGCACGTGATAAAACGCTGCTTTCTGGCCTTGTGCATTATAGTGCACCTCCAGCGCATAGCCGCCAAACACTTCGAGATCCAGCGCCACCTTCTTGAGCACTTCGTCGAGGCTTTCGTATTTGTTGGCTGGCTGCTTTATGTCAAAGCCCTGGCCAACGATATAATTGACCTTCCCCAATACGATGCCGTTGTGCTTGCTGCTTTTACCCAGCATTTCCAGCAACATGTTCGGGTATTTGTTGTTGTCGCCGTAGTTGATCCACTTGCCCGATTTCGATTCTCTCATCTTCGGCAGTGGTACGTCTGCAAACTTTATGATGGCTATTTTATTCTGCATCGAACAAAGTGTATGTGGTTGAATTATTGAATTGTGTGTAGCTCACGTCGGTGCTGTCGCTTACGAATGCCAGCCCCTGCTCTACTACGGCACCGGCCAGTGCTTCGTCTTCGTTGTCAGCGCTTGCCTGTTCGTAAATCTTATAATGGTAAAATCCGGATTCTGTAAAGTGGTCGTTGACAGTGATGGTGAACAGATTGTACCGGCTTTTGAAATCGGACTCATCAGAAGCATTCGCCAGGACAAACTTGACTTTTTCATTTGTCGCACGGCTGGTAAATACGCACAGGAAATTCGCATCGGTGATCGTCTGCGATTCCGCCAGCGTGAGGTAGAGGTCTGCCGTTTGTCCGAGCGTGAGTCTGAGCATATCAACTATAAATACGGTTAACAAAAAACCCTGCCCTAAACAGGGCAGGGCTCCTAAAATTGCTGCGTATGAGAAAACTATCCTGCTGTTTCCAGTGCTGCTGCCGTTGCAGAATCCACTTCGATAATGCCGTCCGGTTCTTTACCCATGAACTCCAGCTGGTAGCCGTTACGGTCGCCGAATGCAGTGCCGGAACCACTGGTGCTGGGACTCATGTCCAAACCGCGATCTTTACCGAGCATCCAGAACTTGTTGTTGTTGTCTTTTACAACAGCCACCAACAGGTTCTGCGCCAGCAGCTTGATTTCAGTGTTCACTGCCGTGTTCAGCTTGTTCACCACAATGGTCATCGTCTGTTCAAAGAACAACGTGCCGTTCTCCTGGTTAGGCTGCGGGTTGTTGGTGAAGTTGCCGGTTTCTTTGGGCAGTTCGTATTTCCAGAATCTTTTGTTGGAGGCTTTCGTAATGCCTGTAATTACGCCGGAAGCAGTAGCCACGGAGCTGATGTTCGCCTTCTCGATGAAGTACACCTCCGTAATACCGCCGCTGGAGTCTTTACAGTCTAACGAATAGCCACTTGTGAGCGCACAGGCCATAATGCTATTTTTAAAGAGGGGGGGCTGTTACGCCTCCCCGTTATTGAATTGGTTACGCTTCAAATTTCACCACCTCGTCCATGAAGGCGAACTGCACACCGATCTTGAACGCAGTGTGAAACTTCACGTTCATGTCGTCGTTGCTGTACCACATCTGGAAGGCTTCTTCCTCGTTCTGCAGGTCAGTACCCAGGAAGATGTTGGCCATGCGGAAAGCATAGATCGCATCAGTTCCGTCGAGGCCATGTACCGGAATCACTTTGTAAGAAGTGCCGGGAACAGTGAACTCAGGCAGGTTCTGATCGTCGCTGTTCACTCCGGGGGCGAAGTGGAACAGGTTGGCGTCCACATAAGCATCAACCAACAGGTTGTATGTGTCGTATCCGCAGAAGATCCGCACATCGCTCTTACCCTGGATCTTGGCAGGGAGTGCTTTGATCACTGCTTTCACAGCGTTCTTTGCGATGGTGGAAGAGTTGATCGCAGTAGCCGGTGTACCGTAGTATCCGGTAGTGTTAGCGTCAACCACATCACCGCCTGCTTCGCTGATATGCTGGCGGATGCCTTTGAATTTGTTCAGCAGGCCGTTGGTTCCACCGTAGCCGCTTCCAGTAGCTTTCCAGATAGCCTCTTCAAGGGCTTCTGCAATCTTGCCGGTTTTCAGATTGGTGTAATCGTTGGCAAAGGCGATGGTATCATACGTGCTGCCGCCGGGGAGGGCTTTCTGCAGGTAGTATGCTTCCATGTCTTTGGGGCAAAGTGCTTCCTGCACTTTCACCTTACCTACGGTCAGCGAGCGCTGCGTAAATTCGGTGGTGCCAGATGCGGTAAATCCGCAGTTGCTGTCAGACTGGAAGAACGCATCGGTGTCCATGCGGTTTACTGTCTTGCTGCTTTTTACGCCCAGCATTACGTTACCCAAAGTCTGGATAGCGCGCTGAGTGGTAGCATCGAACAGGCTTTTCACCACAAGGTCCTGTTCGTTCTGTTCGGTGTAGGCGGTTAAGCCTGATAATTCAAAAGCCATGTTCGCTTATTTTTTATTGTTTAAGATGTCGTTGATGCGAAATGCCACCTGCTCCCGCTTGTCGGGTATGCTGTGGCGCTTGAATCCGTTGGGTTTTACTGTCGGCTCAGCGACAGGTTCTTTCACCAGCGTTTCCATCATTTCCAGCAGCGCGTTGTTGATTTCACCCTGCTTGCCGAATGCTTCTTTCAGCGACTCATGTGCTGTTTTTAAGCTGGCCAATTCGGCTTCAATAGCTTCAATTTTCTGGTAGTATTGTTTGCCCATATCCTCAGCTTCGGGCGCTTCCACTTCTTCAACCTGGGGAGGAGTTACAGAAGCGATCACACCGGCTTCTCCCACTTCGATCACCGTACCATCAGCCAGCGTGTGGCTTCCAGCAGGCGCAGGATCTCCGGTTTCCAGTGTAACGGTGCCGCCGGCAACCAGCTCACTGATCAATACTTTGGTTCCATCCACGAGGGAATACTCAGCGGCAAGTTGCTGAGGGGCTGCAGGTGCAGCCGGAGCTTCCGGGGCTTCGTTGAACTTAGCCACCAGCGCTTTAATATCCTGAAGTACGCTTAAAGGATTCTTCATGCCCATAAATACGGGCACCTGCCAAAAAGGGACTTTTTTTTATTTGTAAGGCTGCAGAAGCGACAAAAAGGCCGATTCACGGGCCTTGTTGATCTCGTCGAAATTGTAGTGCTGCTGGCAGTATTCGTACAGCGCCTGCCCTTGCTGTTCCCGCAACTCCCGGCTGTCACGTAACCGCTCCATGTGACGCAGCCAGTCTCCCTCTGTGCGGACGTAGTTTACCAACGCTTCCGGGAAGCCAAGGTAAGGATGCACAGCACTTACCACCACCGGGATCTTCTTACCGGCAGCTTCCAGTATTTTGAGGTTGCTTTTATACGTGTTAAACATAGTTTTCAACAGCGGGATAAGTGCCACGTCTGCAGCGCTGTACAGGTCGTAATATTCACTTATGGGGCGGCCGCGCATAATGGTATTGGATTGCTTACCGTAGTTGGTGAAATAGTCCACCATAGGCTTCCAGTGCGCTATTTCCGTTTCGTTGCTGTCCGTATAGCCGCCGATAACGAAATGCACAGACCCAGTGATTTTGCTGATGGGATTTTTGAGCAGCTTCAGATCCTCCCGGTGTGTGATGCCTCCCGCCCAGAAGAACTTAACGAACTCTGTCTCGAAGCGGTCGCTGTGGAACTGGCCATTGCCGTATGGTATGGCATTCGGGCAAAGCAGGATATTGTCGTTGTAGGTCTGCACCATAGCCGCCAGCCGTTCATGGGTGCAGGTGACCAGGTCCGCTTTGCGCAGGTGCCGGACAATGGCTGTCGGGTAGTTGGCATCCATGTATCCGTCGTACATGATGTGGTGGGCATCCAGTATCCAGTAATCATCCACATCGACGATAACTTTGAACCCGTACTTTGCACGCAACTCGAAAATATCATCTTTGTCCCAGGTGCGGCTGAGCCACACGATGTCCCAGCCTTCATCCAGCAGCCCTTCTGTGATGGTGTCGGTAATCCGGGCGCGCTCCTTACCTTCCATGAGAATGGTGGGCAGCATGAGGCGGTGGTAGCCCACACCGCTGTGCTGCTGCGTCAGTACGAGTATCTTCATACGCTTATTTTTTGAGCTTGTTGTAGTAGTGCACCCACGTCACGGTGACGCCGGTGAGAAAACCGAACACGCCCGCAATGATTACGTCTGCTGTTTCCATCAGATGTCTTTTACGAGTTGAAAAATTGCTTCAATGATTTGTTCCGGTGTGCGACTGGCCTGCAGCTGCACGGGCTTCATGTCGAAATAGCCCTCCACGCTGAACCCTTTGAAAGTGCCGTCTTTTACCTTCGCCCAGGTCTCATCATTTTCTACTTTGGCGCCGAGGAACCAGGTACCGTCCGGCAGGTCTTCAAACTGCTTCATTTTCGGGATGCCTTTACTCTCGTCGGCAATCCACGACTGGAAGAACACCACGCCTTCAACCGGCTTGCTGTGCATTTCGTTGGCTTGGTCCTGCAGTCCTTTCGCATAGAACTTCAGAGCGATCTTTTCGATGGTTTTCTTATCGAACACCACGTAGTATTCGCCGGCCTCGTCACGCCGGTAGATCGGCATGTCCGGGATCATGGCAGGGCCTACCACGATGCGCTCGTCTTCCGAAGCGATGGCAAAACGCTGCACTTTATCAAAAGCGAAGAACGGCTGTTCGATGGCGGGCATATCCACCAGCGCCACGGCAGATACCTCCTGCGGAGCGTCGAGGTCTTCGCTGATTTCAAGTCGGTAAATAGGGAGCTTGTCCATGTTAACCTATACTTGCATTACGCTGCAAGAATGCGTTGATCTGATTATTGTTTTGCAGGTCACTGTTCAATACATACGCTTGAACCGCCTGGTTGCCCATATTGTTAATGGCTTGCGCGTTTAATGCCTGCGCCTGGGCTGCCGGTGACAGGGCCGCCTGCATTGGCGCAGCGGTAGTAATATTTCCAATTTGCGGCTGTGGTGTATTATTCGCGCCCCCAGCTCCGCTCATGTACTTCTGAATTGTTGAAGCGGCTATTGTCGCAATGCTTATGCCTGCTCTGATTTTAGCCTTTAAACTCATTGCCGTTTTTAGGGTAGCACCTCCGTCAGGCATAAGAGACCACGTCGGGTTTGCCCAGTACCCAGCAATTTCCTGCTGTGTGTTAACGACAACCCTTGCAATGGCCAGCGCTTTATCAAGAATGAACAGAGTATTGGCAAGTGTTTTGTTTTTTCCAGCAAGCTGCATAAGTAAATTAACTCCTGCTTGAGCTGCATCAAACTTCGCCGCCTGCAGATCACGTTCAGCTTGAATCAGTGCTTGGTTATACGCCAGCTGGTCCTGTATTCTTTTTTCTTGCCTTTCCTGTTCGCGTTTTTGAAACTCTTCGTTTTCCTTGTCGATAGCTGCGTTAGCATCGGCGTTGGCTTTCACCTGCTGATTTAGCCACGCCTGCTCTGCTGCCGCTTCTGCTTCCCTGTCTTTTGTGCGCTGTTCGGCCAAGGCACGCTGCCGCTCTTCTTCCTCTTTCTTCTTATCGTCTGCAGTTTTTTTGGATTCTGTAGCCGCTTTTTTGTCTATCTCCTTAATGCGTAATTGGTAACCTGCGTACCTGTTCTCCAGTTCATTTAATGTCGCAACTGCGGCGTTGATATTGGCCTCCCCTTTCGCTTCTGTTTCGGCAGGGTCAAAAACAAAAGAAGCTGCATATTTTGTGAGCGCGTCTATTTTCGCCTCCAACCCTAAATCTTTACCCACCAAACGAGCCATCCCGTCTAAGGCTTTGGACAGCAGCACAATTGGTGCCTGTATCCATTTAAGGTATCCCGCCAGAATTCGCTGGTTACGCTCTGCCGCTTCAACCTGAGCTTGTTTTGTTATCTTGGCGTTTTCAATGTTTACTTTTGCCGCTGCTATTGCTTCTTTGACCTGCTGTACTTTTAACTGCAATATTTCGCGCTCGCTTTTTCCTTGCAGCTTCAGCACGTTATCCTGTGAGTCCAGCGCTTTTACCTTTTCCTGCTGCGTTTCAAGGTTCTTTTGTGTTTCAGCATTCAGCTTCTTCTGGGAGGTACTTACGCCGTCCACCAAAGACACAATATCTTCCCAGTACGCCACAATTGTACCGAGAAGAACTGCCAGTGCACCAAAGCCAGTCGCGATAATGGCCCCCCGCAATGTGGTGAACGCTTTTGTTACCTGATTCTGAATAATCGAGCCAAGTCGCATAAACTCTTTGCCTGAATCAGCCAGGGAACTTAGTCCTTGTGTTAACGCCATTGCGCTCTGAACCTTCAGCAGCTGCTTTTCCAAATCTTCGCTTTCCACGCCCAGCAGCCCCATTGCACCCTGGAGTGCGGTGAAACCGTTAGCGGCCACCATGACGGTATTGCCCAGCGCTTTAAACTTATTACCGGGGTCGAACAGATCCGCTACCTCGGAAGCCTCCTTCACGCGGTCCTTCAGTTCCGCCACTCGTTTAGCGGCAGCCATTGCTTCTTTGGAGGTTGAGCCAAATTCCTGCTGCATTCGGATCACGTCGCTGGTAGCTTCTTTGATCGCTTTGCGCATTTCACCCACGCTCTGGTACCTGACCTCTACTTCAGCCCCTATCCGTTCAGCCATTGTTGATTATTTTTAATAGTTCCACTTTTACTAAGTCGTTATTGGTGTAGTCGTAATCTTCCACCTTGTTGAGCCGGAAGCGCACTCCGTCAATAAATACGGGTATCGAGAAGTCGAGGCGGGCAATATCCAAAGCTGTGAGGTACACATGGCACTTGAGCAGCTTGCTGTCCTTATCGGCAATCTCCGCCACGTAACTGCTCCAGTATTTGTTGAACAGGTTGGCTGAAGGGTAAGAAGTCACCGATCCGTACACCTCATTCGGTGCGCCAAAGTTTAAATCCTTTGTCGGGCTATCCGGATCATCCAGATGGCCGGCGTATCCGTATGATGTTTTGCTGTGGTTGTTTACCCCGCTTTTAATATCCCAGCTGGTGACGCCTGTGATTTTCTTACTGAACAGAACCCGGATATTACTGTCCATCCGGTCCTCCGCGCTCAGCGCATTGGATTTTTTATAGATCGCCACCACGTATTTGTCGTCGCTGTCATACTTGACCAGTGGCGAAGGGCTGAACATCACTTCTGCTGAAATTTTATCCTGGGCAAACTGGAAGCCGGTGTCGAACTGCCGGTCGCCGTATGCCTGGTTGTACTTTTTCTTGTACTGTTCGTTGTAGAAATCAGCGTCTTCTTTGTACTTGAACTCGAAGATGCGGCCGTTCAGCTGCCCCATTGGTGTGATCTGCCACGCTTTGTCCCTTGCCACTTTGTACGTCCAGTCCACTTCGGTTGTCAGGTCGTAGTAATCGACGTATGGTTCGATCAGCAGGTTCTTTTCATTTGTTTTGTCTTCATCTACGTACAGATTGAACATCTTCAGTATGGACGCAAGAAAGTCCTTCTGGAAGATGCCTTTCGGGATGGTGTCGTTGACAGTCACGGTATCGCCATCGGCTACCAGGGTAACCGTTGCCGTTGCTGCATCCACGGTGAGCGTGGCGTTCATGCCCGTTATTGTGATGGTGGTAGCGTTGTCGTTACGCACGATCAGCCGGATGGCGTCGTTCTGGTTCAGCGTGCCGTTGTAGTTCAGCTCAATGTTGATGTTCTCGCTGACAGCGGCAGAAGGGAAAGCGAAGCTGTCCACATCCACACCGTTGACCTGCAGTGCTATGTCCCAGCCGTCGCCAGCCGTATAACTGGCAGTGAGCGGCACTTTCATATTTACCAGCACGGGGTCTGCCGGATTCCATGTGAACAGGCTGTTGGTGCCGTTAATCGTAAAGTTGCCACCTACGGCTGTATCGAACTGCACAGAAGATTGCGAACCGGTTACTGTCATACTGCCGCCTGTCTCTGTTGCGGTCAGCAGCCTCGTGGCCAGTTTGCTAAGTTGCTTAGTATTATGTGGGATGATCAGCGACTTGAACATAGCGCTGTCCATGAAACTGCTCTGAAAGGTGTACCCGGCAGCTGCAAATATCTTATCCATGTACTCCTTCACATAAAGCGCCGGACGAAAGGTGCCGATGTTGTAATCATCCCCTGTACGATAATTGCCGTAATCAATAAGCGGATAAAAGTAACCGCTGCCGGGTGTATTGTCCCAGCTGTTCTCGATCTCAGTATGGCTGAGTGTATGGTCATAGTCTGAAAAGTCGAGGTCTTCCAGTTTGCGGTTGCTGATCTGGGTCATAAGCCCGCTGAGCTCACCAAACAGCGCTCCTTCGTACTCGATACGCCCTTCCTGCTGCTTTACAATACCAGTCAGGCGGAACACACCACGAAGTACCAGCAGACCGTTAAGGCGTAACTCGGCCCGTGAGGTTTGTGCCACGTTGAAGATGCTGCCGATGTTCGGCTGCCCTGGTGAATAAATGTTACGGCTGCCCAGTTCATGTACATGGCCAAAAATGGTATTGTTACGTGCTGTACCGGGAAGCACCAACTGCTTGCTGAACGAGGTGTTGCGGCTTGCGAACTGCGCCACGTCGTCAATGGCAAAGGTGAGTTGCACGCTGATGCGCTGGTCAATGTCTGCCTGCTGCCCTTCTATGAATAGTTCGTACATCAGCGGTATTGCGTGTTCTGGTTATCGAATTGGATGGTAAGCTGCAGGAAGTCGGCTTTCTGTATAGCGTCCTGCTTCAGCTCGTAGTTGCTTTCCGTAATGGTGACAGGGTAAACATCCAGCGCTATGTCTTTCACATAGTACACCTGCGGAGAAGTCACAAGCTCCTGCAGCCAGTCGTACTCACCGGTGCTCAGTATGTCACTGGTAAGTGTCATTTTCTGCGTGTACTGCCCTGCATACACTTTATGCTTCTGGTGGTACACCTTCCCGGTATTTTCCACCATGGACCCGCCCGACAGCCTCCATTTCAGCTGTTCAAATTGCTGACGCTGCACGTCAGTACTGAACTTACCGTGAACAAACGTGAAGCTGTCCCATACGCCAAAAGCGTTGAGGAATATAAGGGTGTGCGTCTGGTGTTTGGCGCATCTTGTTTTTATCTGCCGGGTGCCGGTAACACCGCTCACAGATCCACTCACCTGGAACGTACCGTCCGCATCAGGTGTGAAGCTGGTCATTACGGCTTTACCGTTGCCCGTGAAGGTGGCGCTGTCAAGCCCGAATGTCTTCTGGTAGTTCTGCCCGGAAGGTGCAAAGAAGCTGATCACCACCGGTTGGTTGGCGTATGCGTATGATGTGGCGGGCCGGTTGGTGAGAATCTGACCAGCGCCCGTGATGGCACTTTGCTTATTGTCATAGCCCGCCCGTTTGTAGTTGTTATAAACCCGGTACGTGCCGCTGGCGATATTAGCGGTAAGTACGCCTCCGCTCACTTCACCGTACCGGACGTCGTAATCAGTAAAGAATACTTCCGTGCCCAGCTCCGTGTTGTTGGGGAACTCGTTAAGGTCCCCGCTGGGAAAATCTGCACCCGGCAGCAGTGATCGGACGATGTTGCCCACATCCAGCACGCCCAGCTTATCGGTTCCGTAAGGGCTGTTTTTTACCCGGGTCAGTAAGGTTGCACCGTCGTAAATGTCGAAAACATACTGAAAGCCAGCGGTGCTTTTGTTCGTAGATTCCACCACATGCCACAGCTCCTCGTGGGCTGATGGGTAACCGCTGGGTGCCTGGTTCACTGTAATACTCATGCCTATAAATACGCAAAAGGCCCGCATTGATATGCAGGCCGCACTTAAAAACAAGAACTAACAAAAAGCCTATTTTTTGAGTTTGACGTTTTGCTCCATTTCCTTCAGATCCACTACAATATCCCGGCCCAGTGCTTTACTCATTTGGAAAGCGAAATCTTTGAACGCCTCGTTGAAAGCAGATGTCCAGAAGCCGGTACCCACCATCCCCTTCCGCTTCGTGTTGTAAGCGATAGCAGCAGCCAGTGAGGTGAGCGCTTCATCGGGCGTTTTGGCTTTACGTTCCCTTCGTGTGGGCCCGTAGCGGGAAACATCACCCGCCCGCGCCACTGCGTTGTTCTTCTGCAGCCATCCCTTGATAGCCTGTATGTGGTTTTTACTGGGTGGCAGGAAGCGGAATTTGTAAGGGCTGGTTGTGTTGCGGTTGCCGGGCCCTAAACCCTGCACACCCCGGTTCACGTAATCGTAGTAATCGGCAGCCAGGAACTCCACCTTGAAACCATCACGCAGCAGTTTTGGCTGGAAGCGTATGCTGTCGGCCAGCTTGCCGGTGGTGACACTGTTGCTTTCGTTGAGCTTGTCGACAGCTTTGCTGATAAACTCCTCCGCGTACAATGCCATCATGGCCTCCACCGTACTGAGCGTGGCTTCACTGAAACCGCTGCGGCTCTGCCCGAAGGTATCAAAGAAGCCTCCCTGCAGCGCTTTGGCCTGTGCTTGTGCTATGGTTGGCATGTGTACGCCCCTCCTATTTTTGCTTTTTGATATTGCGCTTTTGGCACATACACTTTTTGCACTATAGTATCTTCGCCATCGTAGCCCTTAACTACAAGAGCAAACTGTTCATCCACATAAACAGTTTGGGCCATAGGCCGTTTGGATACTACGTTATAGCGGGTTACTGTTTTATTGTGCGGAGCTTCCCTCCATTTGTCAATTACTACACCCGACTTTAAACCTGTTTCGCATGACGTAAACAGCAAGGCTATAAAGAGTAAGTATTTCATATCATTTTCGTTTTATCGTTTCTTCCATCAGCGCTTTTTCCATCTTCGCTTTCTGCCGTAAATACGCCAGATCGTTGAGATATTGCAATGTCGGCAACTCCCACGCCTGCTCCAGTGTGATGCGCTCATGCTCTGCTACAAGGGCTGTGGAGTAAGTCCATCCAAAATATCGGTTAAAGACTGAAACAGCGTCTCTGCTTCCTCCTTCGACATCACCTGCTCCGCTTCCGCTTTCAAAAAGGTTTGGGAAGCCTTGATCCAGTTGGTGAACAGCAGACAAAAAAAAAGACAGGCATTGTACACTTGCGGGAAAGGCGCCTGCAGCAGATCCTCGGCATACGTGCTGTGGTCGGCTGCATTATACTTTTCTTCCACCCACCGGCCGTACCAGGTGCGGCGCATCGGTAGTACGCAGCTTGCCATCAACCGGTGCAGGTTCGGGATCAGTCCTTCCTGCACAAAGGTTTTACTTTCCACATATCGGGCTGCCGGCATCCGGCGTATGTCGCTGACGAACTTGTACCGCTTTCCGTTACAGTCAATGTACTTCGGTATCTTATTCTCAAAATCCAGTTTGAAGAGGAAGCGGAACTGCCGCAGCTGATTCAAGGACCAGCTATCCACTTCCGCTTCTTTCTTTTTCGTGACTATACAGATCATGCGCACCAGCTTGTCGAAGTCGGTGCTGTCTTTTTGTTCCAGTATGGGCAGCAGCTGTTGGTACTGCTGCACGGTTATGTTGTTCCAGTTACTCATCTCGATAAAAATGAAATTGCCACTTTGCTGGTGCCTTCCTGCTGCAGTCGCCGCCATGCCAGTGCCAGGGCGTTTACGCAGTCGTCGTGCAGTCCGGGAGGGGCTGTGTACTTTACTCCGGTTCTCGTCATTTCGTACTCGAAAGACTCCAGCTCAGCCGTTATCACACCTTCCGGAAATACCAGGCGGCGCTGGTGGATGGCTGCTGCAAGCCCTTCCATCAGCTGCTGCTTCGATACCTGGGTGTACTTGAACGAATACACCTCGGACCGCTCTCTCTGGATGTCTTCGGTGATGGGGTCGCCTACACCTGTGCTGTCGATCTCGATAGGCGCATACGGCAACCTCCGGATAATTTCTTTGGTTTCGTTCCATGGCCGCTGGAAGCGCTCCAGCAGGCACACACGCCCGAAGCGGTCCAGCCCGATGATCACTGTCCAGTCAAACGACTTGGCAAGGTCGATGCCGATGGCTACCGGTGGTTCATGGCTTATGGAGCCGGTGCACATGCGGATCATCTCCAGCCCAAACGGATTGGCCACGTTATCGTTAAACTCGGCCTCGTACTCCTGCTTAAAAGCAAGCTCCGGCAGATCCCTTTGCGCTGCCCATATCTCGCTGATGTCGATATGCGGGTTGCTGCTGGTGGGCATCTTCCAGCTGACCCATCCTTCCTCGCCTGTCTGTCCCCGCATGAAGAACTTGTAAAAATCATTCTTTCCTTTGGGCGTACTCATGAACCAGGCAGAACCTTTTAAGTCCGTAAGCGTTGGCCGTATGGCTTCTGTCCAACTTTGCCACAGGTTACGGTTGAACGCTGCCTCGTCAATAATCACCACCGCATATTTGCGGCTTCGTCCAGCCAGCGGATTTTCCAAACTCCAGAACTCGACAGAACCTCCGGTGATCAGTTCGATAAACTGGTTGTCGTGCTTTTTACTGCACACAGGTCCCATCGTAACAAACATCTCCTTAAAGGTCCCTTCCAGTAGTTTGTAGGTAGGCGCAAAGTAAGCCGCTGGCTTACCCGCCAGTGCGGTTTCAGCTAACAGGTTAATAGCCAGCTTTGACTTTCCCCACCTCCGGCCGCAGTTCAGTACGTTGAAGCGCCTGGCCTCAGTCGTTACCTGCTTCTGTGCTTCATGGGGTTTCGGTAGTATGATCCGAGCTGTACTCAACTATAATTTTTTGAATGCCGTCTGTTTTGGTTTCTTGCTTTTCAGCGAGGTTGCAAAGGCGGGCTGTGAGGTTGGGTGCTTTGTATCTTCCGGTCATTGTCCCGGCTATCTGATCGCTCTCCCATTCTCTCCTTATATGCGTAACGACTTCAAGATAGGACCCATACGCCCCATCCTGATTATCGAGATATTGACCAATCATTGAGCCTGTCTTTTTAATGACAAAAGCCTCAAAGCCTTGCCGTAAATAGGGTTTTTTTACCCTGCGAATCACGACACCTTTTGCGGTAACTTCCTCAATAACATCTGGGTCGTTATCCACCGACAGCTTGTACTCTTCCCACATCTTCTGAACTTGCTCAGGGGTGAAGTATTTCTGCTTTATCGGCGGCTTTGACTTAACCTTTGCTTTAGCTTTTTTCACGTTTAAACAGTTTACTCCATGTTGTGGGTACTCCGGGCTCGCTGATTAATCGGTATCCGTATTTCTGGAACAGCTGTACCCATTCGCGCTGTTCCTTGATGTTGATATGACCCCAGGCCAGATCCCAGTCGGTGCGCTCTGACGTGCTGCTGAACAGGATGTACTTCGGTTGTATTTTACCCATCAACGCATCCAGTTCCTCAGCTGTCATGTGCTCCGCTACCTCGATAAATACGAGAAGGTCGGTTGTCTGCACTTCGTCCATCTGCTCGATATGCGGGAATGTCTCACGGATGTAGTTGCGGTGTGCTTCAAATACATCGTACACGCTGATCCGGTAGCCGGCTTCATGAAACGCCTGCGCGTAGCAACCGGTGCCTGGACCAAAGTCCAGAACGGTTATAACCGGCAGGTGCTTTACTGCGTTTACGGTAGCACGACACAGTTGCATAAACTGCGGGTTGTTGTGGTGGATACCAGCGCCCAGTTCCGCCTGCAGGAAGGCTTCGGGCGTTATCATGTGATCCTGCTTCGGTATGTTAACGGTAGTTGTACTCATACGCCAAAAGTTTCAATCATTTGTTGAATGCCTTCAAAATAACAGGATTTGCAGAAGCGGTTCGGGAACCACTGCGCGCCGTACAGCTCCCGGTAAATTGCTTCCAGTTCCAACTTGGCAGCTGGTGATAACTCCCGGATGTAGCCGACGCGAACGGTAGCCCATTCGTGCTCAATAGCCAGGAATCGCTCTTTCAATGTAGGGGCGGCGGGGGCTGCTGCAGCCTGCGCCGGTGCTTTTGTTGTTTTCTTTTTTGTGCTCATCTGTCAAGGTATGCGGCCAAAGCAGCGGCAGAAAGCGCCACAAAGGCCATGTTTTGAATAAATACGGGTGAAGCGTATAAACACACCGCCAGCCAGAAGGACAGGCACAACGGGCAGGAAAAGGGCTTACGCGCGAAGAGGCGGTAACGTTCCGGCAGGCGTAATACGTCAATGGTTACCCACGCCATCAGTACGGCGCTTATCGGGATGGTCAGTATGTTCATACGATTTGTTTTAGTTTCAGCGGTTTGATTTCCTTGATGTAGCCGTTGGTTTGTTTTTTGGACGGTATCACCCGCCCTTCCAGTCGCGCCATCATGTACTGCAATGTATCTTCCAGTATGTCGTTGATATTTTCCGGTGTCACTTCATCCGGTAGATCCAGTACCACTTCGCAAGTGGCTTTCACGTAATTACCCATAAGTTTGCCTCCGACAGCTGATGCCAGTTTTTCTTTTGCCTTACTTAAAATACGGGAAAGCTGCTTCCTGCTTATATTCGTCTTCTGGCTCAGCGCCGTGATGCTCCCGGTCTTGTTGTGGATCTCCAGTACAGTCTGTTCCACCCAGTGCAGGTTGTTTTTTATGGCCTCGTCCAGCTTGCGGAGTTGCTCTTCCAGTTCCTTGCGGTTAGCTTCGGTACACTCGCTCAGCAGGTTCTCGCTTACTTCATAAGTGGCGCCCCGGTACCGACGATGAAACCTGCCGCCTGTCTGGAATACCATCTTTTGTACGATGGCAGTAGCATAATACATCAGCTGGTTACGGTTGTAAAGGTCCAGCAGCATCTGCTCTTCCTTTTCGCATAAAGCGGCAAAAAGTTCACTTTTCAGATCTTCCTGGCCTGCGCCTGCATTGAATTTGGAAAGCATTGCGGCCAGCTCGCGGGAGTCATACAGTTGGGTTAGTATTTGGTTTTTGGTCATTTCCTATTTCCGTTTTAAGTATTTTTCAATCCTTGCTTTAACCGCTTCCATCAGTGCGTCCTGCCCCTGCGCTTTGCCCTCCAATGCCTTCATTACATCTTCGTCCATAGTGCCCTTTGTCACCAGGTGGTGTATGATCACCGGCTTCTGCTGCCCCTGCCGGTCCAGTCGTGCGTTGGCCTGTTGGTACAATTCGAGGGACCAGGTAAGCCCGAACCACACGATGATGTTGCCGCCTGCCTGCATGTTCAGCCCGTGGCCGGCACTGGCGGGATGCGCCAACAGCAGCGGCACCTTGCCTTCGTTCCACCGTTGGATGTGTTCCCGGCCTTCCAGTTCTTCCGGCTTGAACGCCCGCAGGCTGTGCTTGATGCGGCTCAGGTCGTGCTGGTAGCTGTAGAACACCAGCACCGGCTGCCCGTTGGCGGCTTCCACGATTTCGTGGAGTGCTTCCAGCTTGGCGTCGTGGATCTCGTGGACGTTGCGCTGCTCGTCATAGATAGCACCGTTGGCAAACTGCAGCAGTTTGGTGTTAAGGGCTGCAGCGTTCATGGCGGTGATCTGTGCCTCCTGCGCCAGTGCAAGAATCTGAATGCGTTCAAAGTCTTCGTACTTCTTCTGCAGTTCCGGGCTCAGCCGTACATCCACCATCCGGTCAATGCGTCCGGGCAGCTGCAGATAATCTTTCGCTTTCATGGATACACAGATGTCCCGGATTTTGTCGTAGATCACCGACGGCTGCACGTCTTTCTTCAATCCGTATTTGTACACGATGTTGCCGTTCTGTGCCACCGGCAGGAAATACTGCTCCCTGTACTGGCTGATGGTTTTACCCAGCCGTTCGCCCTGGTCCAGCAGGTACAGCTGCGGCCAGAGGTCGATGAGGCTGTTGGGCGCCGGGGTGCCGGTAAGCCCTACCACCCGGGTCACCTGCGGACGGATACGGCGCAGTGCCCGGAAGCGTTGTGCCTTGCTGCTTTTGAAGCTGCTCAGCTCATCTATCACCACCATATCGAATGGGAACTTGTTGGCATAGTAACCCACCAGCCATACCACGTTCTCGCGGTTGATCACATAGATGTCAGCTTTTGCGGCCAGCGCAGCTTTGCGCTGCTTTTCGGCACCCAGCACAATACTGATCTTCAGGTGACGCAGATGGTCCCACTTCTCCACCTCGCTGATCCAGGTATCCTCTGCCACCCGCTTGGGTGCGATCACCAGCACTTTGTTTACTTCAAGGTCGTGGTACATCAGATGGTCGATGGCTGTGAGGGTGCTCACCGTTTTACCCAGACCCATGTCAAGGAACAGACCCGCTGCCGGGTTGTCCAGTATGTGGCTGGTAGCATGTTGCTGGTAGGGGTATGGTGTGTACTGCATCACTGTGTTACTTTTTTCAGGAAGGGTTCAATCTGATCGGTGTGGTCGATTACCTCCACCAGGAATCCCATCTTGGTCAACATGGCGATCACCAGCTGCTGGAGGTGCGATGGTTTTTTGCCCGGCCGTTTGATTTCGGCGAAGGCCACCCTGCCCGGCGCCAGCAGGATCATCCGGTCCGGCAGCCCGGATAAGCTAAGGCTGTTCAGTTTGAGGCAGACGCCGTTCATTTTTCGCACTTCTGTAAAGAGTCTCGCTTCGATAGTTCTTTCTTGCATTTCGATTCTGTTTTTATGTTTGTTACCAGTGTTACCTGTTCCACAGCGTTTCCATACTATATAGGCGTTTAGGCGGCGTAAAGGGCTATATACGCGTGTATGGGCGCTTTTTTCTCTATAATTCCCCTTTTACTCTTTTTATCAATTTCAGTGGTAACAGTGGTAACAAACGGCTGAAACCTTTGCTGCTGCTGCGTTTCGGCTGTTACCACAGGTGTTACCACTGCATTTTTTGTGGTAGCAGTGGCAACAATCTCTGTTACCACTGAAAAAAGCACTGGTAACACTTTTCCGGCCACTGGTAACACCTTTTTACTCATCTTCAAACCCTCCCAAATCACCCCTTTGGGTTATTTCATAAAAGCTGCCGACCCTGTAATACCCCCGCTGAAGGCCGTAAATTCCGAACCTTGCTTTGGTCTTGTAAGGCTTCCAATCATCCAGCAATCGCATTGCGTCATGTATGAATTTGGTGTTGGCGGTGTGCATATCCCCCAGCTTCATACCAAATGCTTCAACCCATATCTCAGCTGCACACACCCTGTCTCGCTGATGCTTTCCGATAGGCTCCAGCTCGTCGTCGGTCTGGTAATATTCCCGGCGCTTGTACATGTCCCTTTCCTCCCATCCGTCGGGCAACAGCTTCTCCAGGTACCTTTCAATAATACCGGCACGGTCGTCGCGCTCGCTGTGCTGCTCCTGCACTTCCATTGCTATTGCTTCCAGTTCTTTTGGCAGGTACAAAGGCTCGCCTTGTTCGTACAGCACCACCGCTTCCGCCCATATCTGGTCCACCTCCGTTTTGGTCAGTTCCGTGAACAGATCCTTCTTTGGATTGCCGGTACGTATCGGCCAGAAGCGACGATTCCCGGTACTGTCGCGCAGGAAGTCGGCTTTGTTGGTGGACCCAAAGAAGATACACTGGCGGGGAAAGTTTTCGATGCGCTTACCATAGGCCACCCGGAAGCGATCTTCACACTTACTTACGTAGTGCTTCACCGTCTCCACCTCCTGCTTCTTCATACCACTGAGCTCAGCCACCTCGATAATCCACACACCCTGCAGCTGTTCGTATGCTTCCTTGCCCTGCATCGTGGTGAAGCTGTCGCTGAACCAATGGCGGCCCAGCCTGGCGAAGAGGCTACTCTTACCAATACCCTGCGGCCCTACGGTCACGGCCATGTTGTCGAACTTGATACCCGGACGCATCACCCTGGCCACTGCTGCCACCAGCATCTTCCGGGCCACGGCACGGGTGTACTCGTTATCCTCGGCACCCATGTAATCAATGAACAGCGTGTCGACCCGCTCCTGTTCGTCCCAGCTGAGCGTGTCGAGGTAGTCCCGCACCGGGTGGAACTTGTGGCGCTCGTATATCACGGACAATGCTTTCTCCAGCTTGCCGGTGGTAAGGCCGTACACCGTCTCGATGTAGTGCTCCATGTTATCGGCATCCCGGTCGGTCAGGTAACGGTCAGCGAAGGTGACGCTGCGCCAGGGCAGGCGGCGCGTGAACACCGGCCGGTTCTCGAAGAGGTCGTACTGGAGGTTGCTGCTGAGGTGCGGGTCGTTCTCCATGATCTTCACAATATTGTCGATAGTGGACAGCAGTGTACCTTTCTTATCATAGTCCAGCTCCTTCATCCAGTCGCGGCTTCCCTCGGTCAGCTCCACACCCTCGAAATCACCCATGGCACTCTGGAGCCGGTCTTCACCGAACTGCTGCTTCACCCGGCCATCCTTGATGGCGAGATCCGTCATAGCAGAGAAACTCGGCATCTTGTTCACCGGCGTACCTTCCTTCGCGTCTTCGTCCTTCAAGCCGAACAGGTGCAGGCGCACCAGGTCGAAGGCGTTGCACAGCTTGCTGCTGGCAGGATCTGTGGCATGGTGTGAGAAAGCGAACTTGTCGTCGTAGGTCACCACCCCGGCAGCCGTAGAGCCGCCTGTGAACGTATAGCGGTTGTTAATAGCGCAAGGTTCGTAAGTACCGGGCAGGAACGTCTCGATTGCCTCATGGATAGTGTACGCCCGGCAGAACGCCCCTACGATGCCAGTCTTCTCCAGCGGATCACCCTGCTTGGCGATGTCGCGCTGCACCAGCTTGTCCACCTTGCTGCTCACCGGCCACTCGCTTACGTCCCGCCAGTTGTGATAAGACGCCAGTACCTCATCGGCACATACCCACGGACCGTCCTGCACCTCGAAGAGGAACTCCCCATCCTTAGCGGTGGAGGGCCAGTACATGAGGCGCTCCGGCTGGAAGGTGGAGGGATCGAAATATTCAATCCCCAAATTACCCGCTACCCGCCGGCCGATGGCTTCGCACTCGTCAGGCGTACACTCGCGGTCGATGGGTAGTACCAAACGCAGGCGGGGTGATTCCGGGCTGTGCTTGTGGGTGGAGTAGATGCAGGCCGCGTTGTCGTAGAGCATCGTAAACTCATCCCAGAAGCCCACCGGCGCATAGTCCATGTCGAGGGTAAGCAGCTGCCGGGCGATCACCGCACCCTTGCGGCGCTTGCCTCCTGCGAGGTGGCCGCCTACGAAGCCGCCCACGTCCTTGATCTCGTCCTGCCGCCCCTTCTTGGCGCTGTTGTATTCCCGGTACGTCTCAGCAGTACGGTGTGTAGTGCTGAGCTTCTTCACCAGGTCGCTCCACTGCATGTCCCGGTTCTTCCATTGCAGCTCCTTACGGCTGCGGCCTGTGCTTATGAGTATGTGTCCGTCGTGGTTCATTGTTCGTCTTTGAGCATGATGATTTTTGCCGTGAGGCGTTGTATTTCTTCTTCGATGGCATCCTTCAGCGCGGGATCTGCGATGAAGTCATCGAGCGTGTTGAGTACGGCTTCCTCGAAGCCATCGACAGCCATCAGCACGGTTTCCTTGTTGATCTGTGCCATGTTAGTCTTTTTTATAGTATTTAGTAATATATCCGTCTGCACGCAGCGGCAGTCCTTTCGCCCAGCTGATCGGCTGGCCCATCAGGCTCACCATGAAGTCCAGCAGCTCCGGCTTTCCTTGCGGTATCTCCGCCACGATCTCGTCGTGTACGTGGATTACCGTCTCAATACCGGCACCATCCACCCGCAGCAGGGCAACCGCCAGGCAGTCCCGTGCAATGGCCTGTATGATGTTCTCCACCAGCTTACCGCCGTAGGTGTCGATGCGGGTCCACGCTTTTGTTGTTTGGCTGGTGCCGTAGTACGTGATGGCCTTGCCGTATCTTCCTTCTGTGATCTTGGCGCCCATGTACATGAGCTGCCGGCCGCTGGGCAGGGTTATGATCAGCCGGTCGTGGCGGTGCTGGAAGCGCAGACCATGTTGCATAGTAACGGCCATACCTTCCAGAGCGCTGATCGCGGCATCGTTCACCTCTTCCCACAGCCTTACGATGGCAGGGTTGGCACTGCGCCACAGCTTCACCAGCCGTTCCAGTTCCTTGTCGTCGAGGCCCATCTTATCAGCGCCCATGGCTTTCAGCGCACCGGGTCCGCCCTGGTAGCCAAGCGCCAGTTCTGCCACCTTACCCTTCTGCCGCAGGTCGCTTCCTTTCTTGATAGATTCGATGGGCACGCCGAACATCTGCGCCGCGCTGGCTTCATAGATCTTACCATGTGAGTTAAACACGTCGATGCGCCACTGCTCACCACTGAGCCACGCGATCACCCGTGCTTCGATAGCGGAGAAATCCGCTACGGCGAAGACGTTGCCGGGTGTAGGTATGAAGGCCGTGCGGATGAGCTGCGACAGCACGTCGGGTACGTTGCCGTATAGTAATTCAATCAGATCAGCATCGCCACCCGCCACCAGCTGTCGTGCGAGGTCAAGATCACTGAGATGGTTCTGCGGCAGGTTCTGCACCTGCACCAGCTGCCCGGTCCAGCGGCCGCTACGTGCGGCACCGTAATACCGCAGCATGCCACGCACACGCCCATCCGGGCATACAGCGTTGCGCATGGCTTCGTACTTCTTCACACTCGACTTGCTGAGCTCGCTGCGGATCTGCACCACGCGGGAAGTCACATCGCAGTCAGTGGACTGCATCAGCGCAGGCAGGTCTGCTTTGCGCAGCGTTGCCACTTCTTCACCTGTCTGGTCACTGAGCCATGCCTTCAGCTGTTGCGTGCTGTTGGGGTTGTCAAGGCCGGTGAGCTGCATGGCTTCGCTTTCCAGCCGCTCACGTACCTCGCTGTCGATGCGCAGGGCCTGCTGCACCATCGGTACATCCACCAGCACGCCCCGGTCGTTGATCTGCTGATCGAGTGCCCACAGCTGCTGTTCACTGTCGGGTATCTCCAGCCATTCCAATGCCTTTGCGATCTCACGTTCCACCACCACATCCTGGGCGCAGTACTTCTTGAACTCATCCCAGCGGAAGAGATCGTGCTGTGGTAAGTTGCGGGTGCGCATGCCGTTCGTCTTGGTGGGTTTACAAGGCAGGCAGAAGTATTTGATCAGTGCTTTGCCGGAGGCATCCTTCTGCTGCGATAAGCCGAGCGTGCGGGCTACGTTGTCGAGGCCGCTGGGCAGCCCGGCCATGGCAGCGCGTACAGCCGTACAGCGCCATTGCTCAGCAGGCAGCTCCACGCCCAGCCACGCCTCCAGGCAGGTACGTTCAAAGTTGGCGTTGAAGGCGGTTTTGATATAACGTTTGTCGGTGAGGTACTGGCGGAATATCTCCTTCAGGCGTGGCCCTTCAGCCTTCACGTCCTTCACTTGCACAGGACCGTCGTCGAAGGCAAAGCCGATAAGCAGAATCTCGAAATCCGGGCTTTTAGCATATCGGTACACACCAGAGCGGAGAAGATCCTCGGAGCTGTACGTTTCGATGTCGATGCGGAGTGTTGTCATTTATTCTCCCGGACCTACTATAAGAAGCAGGTGCCAATTTTTGGTTATTAAAATGTCGAATCTGTTCTTTTGCTTCAGGTATTCGCAGTACTGCTGAATGACCTGTTTGCGCTGGTTGAAGGTTTTATGCACATCCGGATTGATGCGTACCTCCACTTCATCCACCTTGCTGTCTTTTATGTATAGCTCCAGTTTCATTTTGCGTTTCATAAAAGGGTTAATTGTGTAGGCTCCTTCTCATCATATCCAATGCCCAGGTTGCCCATAGTCAAGCTGTAACGCCAGCGTGAGTAACGACGGGCATGTTCGTCGCAGAGTATAGTCATTGGCAGCTTCTTACCGTTACTACGCAACCACATCCAGCCATACCCGAATTTGTTACGACAGCAAACCTCACCGCACACTTTGCAGTAAACTTCAATATGATGAGCGCTGTACATACCGTCTTTCAGGAAATTGTAAGTCATGCTGTTCTGCAGCCACATACAAACCTTACCGGCGTTTTTCTGTTTGAGGAAATCGTCAAGGCAGGTGTACGTTACAGGTACGCCGCTCATTTGTAAAGCAATTTTTTGCGATATGTGACTGAGCTTAAACATTGCGCAGCTTTAAGGTGATAAGGGTGTGCAGTGTGGCTTTACCGTGCTTGATGGGCTCGCCAATCAATACCCGGCCGCTCTTCCCTTCATACGCCACACTCTCAAATACCAGGCGCACCAGTGCAGTGGAAGCAAATACCAAATTCTTGTAATTACCGGATTGCTTTTCACGAAGCACAAAGCCGTCACTCTTTACGACCTGCAGATACCAATTTTCCGGATCGTCTTCATCCTGCAGCAGCTGCACCTGTTCGCCTGGCCTCAAGTCGAGATGCTGACGCGCCGCGTCATTAAAGACGAAAATGCCGTTACGGCTGTATAAGCCAATCGAAGGAACGCCCGGCTGCGCAGTACGTGCAGGCAGCGTTTCTGTATTGTATGTCTTTAAATTCATTGTTTACAGTTTAAGAAAAGCCCCCGCCGCAACGGGGGCCTGTTGGTGATTAAAACAAATCTTCGTCTTCGATTTCGAGGTCAGCGAAATCATTCTCGGCAGTGCTCTTGCCGCCCAGGCTATCGCCGTCTTTCACCTTCATCAGGTGGTTAAGGCCGCAGGCAACACCCTTGTTACCGCTGGTGTTAAACGCAAAGAAGGTGATGGAAGCGTGACCGTAGCAGCCGCTGTAAAGTTCCTCCTGGTCGATGATGGGCTGGCGGTTCTTGTCAACCAATCCCGGCTTTGTCTTTGCGTTGGCCGTTACGAAGTACGCGTTCTCATAAGCCGGATCATCCGGGCGTTCCTCGTCGCCATCGCGTAAAGGACTTTTGATGTTAGCCGGGATCTTCCCGCCAAACTTTGCCTTGCCGGCTTCCTTCGCCGCTTCTATGGCTTTTTTGATCAGCCCCAGCGTTTTAGTATCGCTTTTCGGGATGATCAGTGAAACACTGTATTTTGGTTCACTGTTTTCGTCAATCTTCTTAGGCTCCCAAACGTGGAGGTAAGAAAAGCGCACAAGGCCAGTGATTACCTTCGTGCTGTTGTCTGTGGTAATTGTACTCACAATTGAATAATTTTTAAAGTGTTAAAAAATCAGCAGCTGCGGCTTCGCTGCTGTGGTATTCAGGCCGCTTGTCGGTAGCCGGTACCAGTGTGGGTTTGCCGGGAGGCTTTACCACGTAAGGTCCGATCATACTGCTGAACGTCATTTTACCCAGCAGTTTCTCGAATGCGGTAATGCCCTGCAGCTTGCGGTTGTAAATCTGTGAATCGTCGAAGCCAGCTTTGGTAAGTTCCTGCACAACGGCTTCCTCATTGGCTATGGTACGCACGCTGCGTCCTTCCACCAGCTTGTAGCCGGGCCAGCGCTTGCCGTTGATGGCTTCTGCCAGGGCGTGTTCTTCCACGGCTTTGATCCACTGGCTGAACATCTCAGCACGGCTCAGCACGTCTGCGATCTCTTCATCGCTGAGCTGTGCGGGTTGCTGGAACTCGTACCTGGCCAGTTGCAGGTTGAGGTCTGCAAACGCCCGGCAGGTGGCTTTCACCTTGCAGAAGCGGCAGTGATCACCCGCCACCAGTTCGCCTTTGCCTTCATAGGCAAGATGCGCCAGCGGCTTGAGCTCGAGAGCGCCCCACTGCAACACAACATCCCGGCTGTACTCATGCTGGGCGATGTTACCCATGCGGGGTTGGTAGATGGTAGTGCGGATAGTGGTGATGTCGTATAGGTGATCGAAAGCGTTGAGTGCGCCCAAGGCGTACATCTTCATCTGCTTATTGTCAGCAGCGCTGACGGCCACACCCTTGCCGTATTTCAGATCCACCACGTCCATGATGCCGTCGGCAATGATCACACAGTCACCGGTGCCAAAGCCTTCCGGCACCCATGAGGTGAGGTCGATGCGGTGTTCGAGGAAGATGTCTGCATCGCTGCTGCGCTTCTGCGCTTCGCTGTACAGCTCCAGTACGTATGTCACGTAATCGTCCACGTATTCCTGCATGCTCTCGCCGTACATCGGGTTGTCATAGATTTCATCCAGTTCGCCCCTGAACATCTTGGCCGCAAACCTTCCGAGCTGCAGCCCCAGTTGTATCTCTGCCAGCCGGTGAGCCAGTGTGCCCTCGGCAGCGGCCTCCCCTGCCCTGTCGGGCAGCTGCTCTTCCAGCCTTGCACTGGGCGTGCAGGTAAGCCAGCGATGGGCAGAGGAGGGTGATAGTAGTGCGTGTGCCATGTTACAGAGCGTTTACCTGGTTAAGGAAATCATGGTAATGTTCCGGCGCCAGGCTGCTGACGTTGGCAGCCCCGTACTGGGTCAGGAGCTTCTTGAGCGCTTCCCGGTGGGTCGTGCTTTTCTCCTTCACAGCGGCACGGAGCTGTTCAACGGTAATACTTCCGTTGTGGCTTACTTCAGCTTGCGGCTGTTCGGGTTTGCTGCTGTCGCTGGCAGCGGTCAATACCGCTTCTGCGGCTGCTGTCTTTTGCGCTTTCGGCGCTTTTGCTGGTGCTGCGGTGGCCACATCCCGTGGCCCTATGATGGAGTACAGCTGCTCCATCGACTCGCATTGGATTGTTACAGTTATCATGTGAACTTAATTTTCGATTTGTAAGGGCTCCCAGTGTCCGATCAGTACCGTACATACCTGCGCGGCATCTGCCCACTGGCTATACCGGTGCGCCTCCTTTGCCATGGGTGAAGTGATAGGCATGTTGTTATGCCACCCGGCGAAATAATGCCCGGTAATGCTATTTTTTACGACCCACATAGTTGTTGTGTTTTGCGTCCAGGTAAACTGCCCGCCAGTACAGTGCGGCAGATGAAATCAGCAAAAAGGCGCTGATGGATAGGATGATCATTTCAGTTTTATTCATAGTCTGCAATTATCAGGTAAAGAAGCCCCGGCCGTCACCTTCCAACCGAACCATTTGACTGATCCGGGGCGTTGCAACCTCACTTATCTGTCCCTCGGTTGCCACGGGACCATCATTCATTTTACCAGTGCCTGCGCTGCGTCTCTGAGCAGCTGGGCAATGCTGGTGTTCTTTTTCTTCGCAGCTGCTTTCAGCTTGCGGTGTGCGGCAGCCGATACGTAGGTTTCAAGCCTCTTACCGCCTGCTGCTTTGGTTTTGATTTCCTTCGTTGCCATATTTTAGGTTTTAGTGAAGCTGTTTAAAAACCGGCCAAGTGGAGACAAGGCCGGGGTCCTTAAAAACCAACCTATCAATTATTACCCATGGTGCGGGTCTTTTTAGAGGCCCTGGGTATGTACCCAAAGCGCTCAATTCTTTTGTAAGGGTCGCAGATCGCGGTTTTCCTTCGGAGTAATAAATTGAGAAGTGCGCGCATATCAGTTGAGTTTTGCGGCCAGTGATTTACGCAGTCCATGGAGTGTGCGGCGCAGGAATGACCGCTCTTGCGTGTTGCCTGTTTTACGGCGGGCTTCTGCCAACCGGTTGGTGTAATGGCGCACCTGCCACTCAAGGAAGAACGGTGTGCCTATTTCGCGCACCAGCGTGGGTTCAATCGATACGTTATTCATACGCTTTTAGGTTTAGTCAGTGATATAATCTGATAGGGTTTCTTTTCTGCTCTCGTAGAAATCGGATACTGCTTCTATTACTTCAGGATCGCTGCTGTCGTCACCCTCCAGTACTTGAGTAATGCGGTACCGGCTGTAACCTGTAACCTGCTGAATCTTCGCGATGTCCCCGTGGTGCTGGAGCTGGCCAATCAGTATTTTTAATTTTTCCGGAACTTTCATTTGGTTTTGTCTGAATATTTGTAGTATATTGCAAGTAAATATGAAGCAAATATAAACCGACATAACCGACAATTCCAAATTAACAGACAAAAAAGACTAAAATTATTTTTGCAATTATGTTGCAAATCGGCTCAAACATAAGGTGGATAAGGCTTTTACGCGGCGAGACGCAGGAGCAGTTTGGCAGACAAATCGGATGCAGCAAGGATGCTTTGGCTACTTACGAGAAAGGCAGGACGATTCCCAACGAACTGATAAAATCGAAAATTGCGACAATAGCGGGAATCACAATCGAAGAACTGGAAACCCAGGACCTGAAAAATAAAACCATAAACGTTATAAACCCGGATACCAAACTGGTGGAGTTTACTTTGCGAAATACTACCCCCGACAACGGAACAGACGAAAAAGAGCAGGAGCTGATGAAGCGGATCATCGAGCTGGAGACTGAGGTAAAAGTGCTGAAGGAAATGAACGACAAGCTGCTGGAAAAACGCTGATTTCTAAACCGTTGAATTTCACTTTTTTTTGTGCTTATCCATACTATTAATTATGCGAAAAGTACAAACAGAAGTTGTATTTACATAACCTTAACAAACCGGTCATTAGTTTAGGGCAACTGTTTGATTTATAACCAAATCGAAAAACCCGTAACTATGACTTATTACCGAGTATCAACAAAACTACCCGTGAGCCGAATTATCAACAATGGTGTAAAGCGCGCTATTCGTGACCGCCTCATAATCATCCTTGCGGAAGAGGAACGACAGCAGAAATTCTGGGAGGAAAATATAGCCCACCGGCTGAACCCCACCCGGAAAAAACAGGTGGAACGAGAAGCCAATAAGCGCATCCAGGCATTAAAAATTGTTATTTATATGTTGACCCCTTTCTATGAAAGGACAACTGATGTACCTTCAATTGTTATAAAAAAGGAAAAATGAAACACATCACTATTCTATTGCTGTTTATTTCGCTGGGAGCGCATGGACAGCTGGTAAAGCAGGAAGAAACAAAAAGCACTATTGTCGGGCAGGTCAATTACAGCATGACAAAGACGCCCCTTGCTATTTTGTCTTTTAAGGTATTTGAATCAGATACAATGTATTCTCTTACTTTCCGGAATGTTCAATACACCCATATTGACGATTATAAGCAGCTGACCTGGATGGGTAAGCAAACCACGGATCAACTTTATGAAACAATGCTGAGCTTTTTCAGCGACCCCACAAAACAGGAAGGCGATTACTCAGAAACATACACCCTTGGAAATGACCGGGTAACGCTTAGAGTAGTAAAGAATTTAGGCATTTACCAGCTGCTTGTTTATACAGATTTCGGTTCTTTTGTAATACAGAGTAAGCAGCTCGATAAACTGTTTGACATAAGGTAAAAGAAAGCCCCGGTCGATACCAGGGCCGCTTTTTCCATTATGAGAAACACCTATATTTTTGAAAGTTGAAAGTGCATTCCGTCTTTACGTTGCCAGGTACCGCCCCAGTCGAAACCTGCATCTGTGAAGCATTTCACAAAGCCAGCCGACAGCTTGGGTGTTTGGTTCAGACCATTCTCAAAAGCGTTTACGTCGATGGCGATACCCCAGCTGTGCAGTGACAGGGAAGCCAACCCTCGTTTTTTACGGATGTTAAAACAGCCGTCCCAGGTCTTCAGCTCAGTGACAAACCCCCGGCTGATTAGGTTACGAAATGCAGCTGTAAGCGGCGCAACCATATCCCGGTTGCAGTAGATCCGCTTGGGTATCACTCCAATCTCCAGTTCTGCCGGAACATCCCACAGCACCATTGTTTTCTGGGCTTGCGGATCTCCGTATTTTTTTAATGCTTGTGCTGATGTTACCATTGCTAAAAGTTTAATTTTTTAAAATATAATACATCGGCCCCCGCCCATTTATAAGAAGGTTCGTAAAGCCGAAACCCTTTACTTATAAGTGAATTTGCAGAGGCGTAATTGTTAGCGAGTGTGTACGTTATAACCGCGCAGCATTCTTTTGCAGCACGTAAGCGCAAATCAATCATTTTCTTTTGTAGTCCCTTTCCACGGTACGGCTTATGCACCCAGGCACGAACGAAAATGCAGATATTATCAGAGGAATAAAGACAGCCGCAATAGGCAATAATTTTGTTTTTATCAACCAGCACCCACCAGTCACGGTTATCTTTGAACTCATTGCCGCAGCCATAAAATACTTCATTGTCGAGATCCATCAAGCGGCGGTACAGCCCATCGTTGATAACCCTACCTTGACAAAATATTTTACGGAAGCGTACCATGATTAGCAGATGTCGAGTGGCTGATTTGTTTTTATTTTCACCTCTGCACTTATTTGGCTGGTGAGCTTATCCCTCAAGCAGTGAAGCGTCAAAAAATTACCTCCCAAAGGTTTTGGCGGCGCTCCTCTTTCCACGTGCCAGCCGTTCTTGGTGTATTCCTGTTTATAAGTGGAAGAACGCAGCAGTATTACTGATCTGATTTTTGGCTTTTGCGAATTAGGGTGCTCATCAAAATAATGGGCCATCACTTCCCCTGCATTCTTTTCATGGATGTGGCCCATGGAAATACAGTCAGCACCTTCCACAACCATCATTTCCCGGCTGAACTCAATCTGCCCCCTGGTCACAGGACCACCGCCGCCGGACCCATGCTTAAAATACAGTTTGTATGCCCATCGCTGCGTTTTGCTTTGGTGTATCCGGAAAATAACCCATCCGTGGTATCCCATTACCGGTATATTACCTCCAAGCTCACCGGCAAACCTTTCCAGCACATTTGTCTCCAGCCGGTTTAAAATATTTGATTCGTGGTTGCCTTTACCGATACAGACAATGTTATTTCGGTAGGGCTTGTAAAAAGACGCAGCGTCTGAAATTACTGCGTCCAGGTAGTTGCTTACGTTATGCTCCGGCCGGATGTCGGCTTTATTTCTGCGTGGATCATATTTACCCTGCATAAAGCAGAAAGTGTCTCCCGGCAGAATTATAGCGGCGTTCAGTTTTTTCGCTTCTTCCAGATCCCTTTTTAAAAGATCTCGTCGGCATTTTGGGTTGTCCCAGTGATGGTCAGGTGAAATGAAAAGGTGAAACTCCCGTTCGTCTGATTTGAGGTAGACGTTTACTATAACGGTCATGCCGTTGATCTTCTCAGCTTTGAACTCTGCCATTTTTATTTTTTGTCAGGTTTAAGATCACCATCAGCAATTAGAAAAGAATAAAAAGTGAGAATGGTGATTTCATTGCAAGTAAATACGCATTACCGAGGTGTCGTTCTGAATATTACAAAAGCTATTTGGCCCCACCCACCAAAGACCGATCTTCCCGTAACTCACCCCCATAATCGGGGCAGTCGGAAAACCCGGATTGTTATTGTACTCTGTGAACGTAGTGCCGCAAATAGATTGGTGATAAAGGTTAGCAGTATGGCCGAACTCATGGCTCCCCACCCACCGGATGTTAGATACATTGTAGGCCATGTTCTTTGTGAACGTAAAGCAGGGAACCTCTAAACCCCATTTGATACAACCGATGTACGCAACCCCTCCGGCTGCACCATAGAACTGACTTTGCGTAAATATTTGCCGCTGGCGGTAATTAGGTGCATACTGAAAGTATATACTGCTGTCCCTTGTAATGGTAACGGGAAAGTTTTTATAGTCTTTCCTTATACTGTCAATTATACTCTGTCTTTCAGATGCCGTTAAACCGCTTTCTGTGGCGTAAAATTCGGCTCCATTGTTCCAGTAAGGTGTTGATACCGTCTGTCCGTCAAAATCCAAGAAAAAGCAATACAGACGCTTTGTGGTTGTATCTAAACCGGGATCAATTGGAGGAGGCGGCGGTGCAGTACATGGTTTCGTTCCGCAGGCTAAAGGCTCTCCAGTGTATGGGCATACCTCCTGCCCTGGGTTAAATACAAACGGGCAGTTATCTTCTGAATTTTTAATACCGTCCCCGTCTGAGTCGGTTCTACCGGGAGGGTTTCCCCGCCTTGCCTGAACGATCTGATCTTGTGTAAATCGGGCAATGGTGTTCTTTTCTTCTTTATAGCAAACTTCCGGCAGGTCTGTTTTAACGGTAGCGACCTTGCCACATGATAGTAAAAACAGAACCACCCAAAGTTTACGCATCAGATATTATTTAGTGATGAGAAAAAGTGTTGTCGCTCCTACTGCAGCTGCACCCAGTATCCGGTTCCATCGGCCTCTCCTTTCGGCTTTGCGTTCTGCCTTCGCCAGCTGTTTGCTTTGTTTTTCGTACAGTACCTGCATCCCTTCGTAGTTAGCTGTGAGGTTGCTGATCTTGACCTTGAGCGTTTCTATCTCAGCGTGCTGACCGGTGATGATCCGTTCCTGTGATACGATTATATCGCCTTGAGCCTGCCTCATGTCCTCACTCATGCTCACGTAGCTGTCATGCGCTTCCTGCAGGTCGTTAAAGGCGCTGCGCAGGCTGTCGCAGTTGTTGGTCTGCTGGCCTCTTGCAATCGCTGCCTGGGCTTTTGCTTTGGGTTTTTGCTTTGCCTGGCGCAGGCTGTCCACCTGCTTTGTCAACACGAGGATCTGCACGCTGTCCTTGCTGCGTTGGTTCCGCAGGTGGTCCAGTGCAGGAGTGTTGATGTCAACGATGGCCGGAACCGGTGGCGCCACAGGCTTGCGGCAGTTGCAGTTGCATTTCCCCAGCAGCAGCGCTGTCACTACAATAGCAGCCATCACATAAGAGGCGTATTTCAATTTATTGTTCATCTTGCTTTGGTTTTTCAGATTCTACTTTCCCGCCTTTCCACAGTGCGATGATCTGGCCAACAGTAGCCACACCGCTCATAAGCAGTACACACACGAACAGCCATTTCATGGTTTCGGTGATGTATTCCTTATAATGCAGTGTGATGTAAGAAACCACGAATATGGCGGCTATCGCCCACAGGAAGCTGATAACACGCTTATGGCTGATTTTTCCACCTTCACTGAACATAGAGATTAAAAATTCTTTCATTTGAAATGTTGAATGAGTGATTGAATAATGTACATAATGGCGCTGCCCGCAATACCGGCTGTAAACACCGCACCACGAAGCCAGCTTTTGTCTTTTTCCTTCTGCAGCTTCAGCAGCTCGATCTCCTTACGCATCAGTTGAAGTTCCAGCTCCTGCGTTTCCATACGCTTTACAAAACCGGGCTGCCCCATAGCGGGATTGCCCACAATAGCAGTAAAAACATCTTCCAACCTGTCGGCGATGGCTTCGATTTTCTTCTCCATTGCTGCTTGTTTTTCTGCCAGGTGCCACAGCTCCTGCAGGTGCTGAATTAAACTTTTATCTTCATTCGTATTACTCATATCAAATCCATTTTTTCCAATACAGCCAGCCGAATGCACGCACCACCAGGTAGCGCACGTAATTGTCGAAATAATTCGTGTTCGTTATCATCATCCAGCGCAGGTATTCGGCATCCACTTCTGCCCGGCTTAACATGTGCCGCTCCTGATGTACGTACAGGTAATCATGGATCAGCGTGGCCAGCAGTCCGTCGTTGAACGGCCGCACAATGCTCCACAGCCATTTTGGTACGCTGGCCATGTCGTAGCAGTACCCGGCGGGAATAATTATCACATCGCCGTTACTCAACTGCACTTCCACGTCCTTCACCAGCCGCCAGTATTTCGGCGACTTCGTGCTGTATATGTACGACTGAACGATAACGTTGTCGCTAAGCAGTTCCTGTATGACGTTCGCGAGGTGTATCATTTCCCAAGTCTTAACCGTTGTCCTTTACTGCGCCATGTTTGCCGGTCGTGAATAATTGATGTTATCACAAAGCGGCTGATTGCATACACGCATACACCGCCCAGTGTGTTTCCAAAATCCTCAAAACTCATAGTGCCCCCTTTGAGGCGGTCCGTTACTTCAATAGCCCCGCTGAAGGCTGCGCCGATCAGCACTGTACGTAACAGCGCCTTGCTTTCCACGCGCTGGAACTTTTGCGGCGGCAGCTTCCAGTCGTTCTTTTGCCGGCTGACTTCGTACACCAAACCACCGAATCCAATACCGCCCAATACGTGCGCCTGATTTTCGGTAAGGTTGCCCAAACGCCCTTCGCCGTACTGTGAAAAAGACAGCAGCGGAATAATGAGCAGTATGGTAAAAAGGGTTTTCACGTTACATTTTCTTTGCTTCCTGAAAAATGAAATCTTTGTTTTCGTCCGTCAGCATCATAACCTGCCCCAATGCTGCGATAACAACCGAATCCCGTTCAATGTAGTTGGCATATTCAATTGCTTCTTCGGCTGTGTCTTTTGCGTCACGTTGCTGCTCTGTATCTTCCGGCATCAGTGCAATCAGGTGTTTGACCCACTGGAACAGCGAATAGGAAGTAGCCTGTTCGGCAGTCAGTCCAACTTCTACACCAATGGCGGTTGCAATTTCTTCCGGGTGAAAGGCCGTCAGCTTCGTGCGCTTCAAATATTTACGGAGTTGCCAGAGGGTTACTTCCATCCAGTCCGGACGCTGCGCCCCGCTGATTTCTGCCAGCGTGAAATATTGTTCGTAACCGGGCAAAATGGGTATTTCCCACTGGCCGTTTTCGTTTTCTGTGGGTGTAGCATAATTGGTGGTTATGCCGTCCGTCCATTGGTTGTTGCGGATGCAATCGGCAGTAACCCGTTCGTTGACGGCCCATGCTTCGGCGTATGTGCGGAATTTGAGTGTCATTAGTATTTATTATATTTTTCGTTCAGCCTATTACACAACTCAATACATCTTTCTGAAGATAAAATGCCGTCATATAGTAGTATTTCTGCGATTTGAGCAGAAGACGGGGTGGTTCCGGAGCCGTTCGGATTACCGATTTGCGAAAAACTGTCATTAAAATTTCCAGAAACTCCGTTTGATAAACCCCAAGCTGTTTGAAGTATATTCACACCATCCACGACAAAAGCAGATCGGTTACACACAAGTATGTGCATACTGGTATCTTCCACGTTTGTTCTTACCCATGGAGAGCCAGAATTTGAGTAAAAGCCAAACCCAGTTATGTTGCCGTTAGTTCCCCCGCCTAACAAACCTGTCGCTCCACCATTTCCAAGAATGTTATTATACGAACTTCCAACACCCGCCATTCGGACAACGACAGCTAACGTTGTTGCGCCGAGCCCAAACGTTGAGCTGCCAGCTAAATTCCCCCGAAACCCCATATCAACAGTGGGCAGGTTGTTGAATGAAGCATTCGAAGCTGTATATCCCGGCTGATTTGATGCCCCATTCTGCCAAAAATGTATTTGGTTATTTGTTTTATCGCCCCACCTGCTTACCCCGCTGCTGATTGTTATATTTACAGCTGCATCGAGCCACAACAGCAGTTTTCCTTCTCCATACGCAGAATTATCCATCCCAAAATTCAGGTTTGGAAATCCCCGAAACATCGGTCCACGGCTGGTATCTTGAAATCCTTTAAACATTAGAAATTTCCGATTGATGCTGTTACGTGAATGTTGGTGTTGTAAACCGTAGCGGCTACCTGAATTTTCTGCCCGGCTTTCAGCTGCAGGTCGTTGTAGGTAAGCACACCACCAGCGGTTGCAACGGTTGTGCTGCTGGTAACTGCTGAATACGCCTGTTCGTCGTACAGGCGAGGGTTTGCGCCGGCAGTATCGGTAATGAAAACGAGGAACGTACCGGCTGAACTGTTGCCCACATGTTTGTAGCTGATGCGGGTTACTTTGGTACCGTCACCAACGGCTGTAACCAAGTCCACTATTTCTGCTGTGGTTGCGCCGCTTTTGTCGGTTGTTGCTCCGTCAATAACTGCGTGTCTTTGTTCGGGTGAAAGTGCGAAAACGGGTGAAGTATTTGCTGGCATATCAAAATTTTAATAGTTGTTGAATAAATAAAGTTTGCCGCCCACACCATCGCCGCCGCCACCTGTTGCAAAGGGCGTTATGAGCCAATCCGCATCTGCAGCGGGCGCATCCACCTTTGCCATGATACGGCTGCCTATTCCTACGGACACGCCTCCCAGCGTTCCGGCAGTGGTAATGTACCATGTGTTGCCCCTTTCGATAGCCCCGGCTGTTCCGGTTCCCCCGGTGGTGGGGAAGGTGTTGCCGCTGGCGTTGTAGCCGCCACGGTCGGAGATGCGAGTCGAAAGGGATGGCAAATCACTTAGCATGGCAAACGTGCCGTCTTTATTCGGGAAGTATTGCTGTCGTGTGGCTGTTAAATTCTCTTTTCTTAAAACAACGGTCTGGCTGTTGCCGTTTGGAAAATAAAACACGTACCCGCCACGACCTGTTCGGGCTATACCCAACTCGCCATCAAGGTCACTGATTACGCTGCTATAAGTACCGTTAATCGGGTCATACAGAAAAAGCGAACCTAATTTTGCGGCAAGCTGGCTTTCGTTTCCCGCGGAGAGTGTATCGTCAAGCGTTTGGGCTGGTACAAAAATCAGATCATCCGTTCCCAGCGTAGCCGTATTGCCGGCATCTGCACTAACCGCTGTGGGGCCTTCCGGGCCTTGTGGACCTTGTGCACCTGCTGGCCCCTGCGGACCTGTATCTCCGGTGTCCCCCTTCACCCCTTGCGGCCCCTGTGGGCCTGTGGCACCGGTTGCGCCCGTTGCACCTGCCGGACCTTGTAAACCCTGCAGCTGTCCCTGCAGCGCCCATACACCGTTGATCTTTTTGTAATAATCGTTAGGCGCCTCTGTGTCGATATACAAATCGCCCTCGTTTCCGGTGGCCTGCAGCGGCTCGCCTGCACCGGTGAAAATGTTGGTTTTGTTGAAAAAGCCGGGTACTCCATTCGGCCCTACGGGCTCAGAAGGGTACATGACATCTTCCATCGGAGCTTGGCAGATGTTGTATAAAAACGGCAATTTGAGTTCTACGGTAAACGTAACCCCCGCAAGCACATCTTCAAAGCGTTCACTGAAATAAGTAAACTGGCTCCTCTTTTCAAACGCCCACGGGTTTTTATCCCAACTGAACAGAGCGATCAAGTCGTCCGCTATCTGCTCCATATCGCTCTGCACTTCTAAATCATTACTTTGTTCAGGGTGGTGCATTGTGGCCACCGTCACTACATAGCGGTAAAAACGGGATTTTCCTTCTCGGGTAGAACTATCAAACGTAAACCACACGGCGGGGTACTGCACGTCCTTATAGTCGTAATGCAGGAAATCTTCAGCCTTTGCCTCCCTTGCTGTTGCCACCATTTTGTGAGCTCCGGCGATCTGCACCAGCAGGTTTGTGATCTGTGTTAACGTCATGTTTTTTCAGGTAGGCCAGTAAGGCCTTTTTTATCTTTTCACTATATTCTTTTTTCTTACTACTCATTATCTGCAACAGCTTAAAAATTCATACCGCGCCCACGGCTCGCCGCAATGCGCTTTCTTTGTATCTCCCAGATAAATACCAATCTCAAACGCTGTGCGCTTTGGCACGAACGTATCTACACGGTCGCCTGGGTTCAGATACTGGCTGAACTTACTGCCGGTGCCGGCTTCCTGTATGAGGTAACGGATGAGTCTTTCCAGGTACCACTCTGCCCGGTTCTTGTAGTGGTTCACGAAGTCGTCGATCTCTCCCGGGCTTACCGGTTCGGAGTTCTCGCTGCTTTTCCGGCTTACTCCTTTATTGAACAGCTGGTATGACAGCGCTTTTGCCACTTCGCTGATGGTGTAATGCACCAGCGGATCCCGGATGTAATCTTTTAACAGGGTGGTTTCATCCCCTGTCAGACTGCTGTCTTCAATACCATCCTGCAGCCGCTCATAAAGGGCTGTTCCCAAAACGGGAAGTATGAACTGCTCCTGGCATACTTTAATCTCACTCACCAGCATCTTGCTGTCAATGTTTTTGTGCACAGTGGAGCGCTCGTATATGTTTTCCGGTTTTATGAATAGTGTATCTCTCATTTCTTTTTGATTACGATGTTCAGTTTCCACGTATGGCGGCAGGACTTGGACCGTGTGCCGTCTGGTTGCGTCCACCATCCGCCCTTCCGATCCCACACGCTGTATCCTAACCGGCGGCTGATGGTTTCAATTTCCGCACGTGTGTAGAAGCGGTCCAGCTCCAGCATGCGCTTACAGAACGGACGGTTGCGGTTATCCTGAGGGCCTTCATAGCTGTACAGCGTCTTAAAGTCCAACGTGGTTGGCTTTTTACCGCTTTGTTTGCTGAGCGGCTCGGTAAGTGTCCTTTCGACAATTACATCCTCCCCCACCCGGTACGCCTTCGCCGTTACCCTTCCGTCTTCTTCCAGTCGGTCCAATACACTGCGGGCACCTTCTACGGTCATGCCCAGCGTTTCTGCAATGACTTCTGCTGTTACCCGTTTGTCCTTACGGATCAAGTCCAGCACATCCGTTTCCAGCTGCGAGGGATCCGCGTCAGCAAACGCATGGGCTTTGCGGCTTTGCACCACAAACCATTCACCCTTTGGCGCTCCCACTTTCTCAAATTCAGCCAACATCAGCGTGTCGATCTCATCAGCGCTGAAATCCTGCGCTGTATTGTCGATGGAAAGCATCACGTCAATCTCTTCGTCGCTAAGCCCCAGCGCGCTTTTAAGCAGCATGCGGGCTTGCTCTTCGTTGATCTCTCCCTTTGTGTACTTGCGTAAGATGCGGCTTACGTTCTGCCACTGACGACCGGTGAGGTTCTTCAGATTCTCGTTTACAGCTTCACCAGGTGCCGCAGGTTGCGCTTGCGTCGCTTCTTCCGGATATTGTGATACGTCAATGCCTGCTTTCTCCTGCAGCCACCGCTTGGGCGCTATTTGCAGCAGTGTCTGTTCGCTGAACTCGACAGATACCGGCTCGACAGGCTGTATTTTTACAAGCTTACCAAGCAGCTCCTGGAACACCTGCTCCAGCGCCTGCTGCTTGTCATTGATGTATGTGTTCTTGAATATCTCGTAGGCGTCGCGCATCTCGCTGCGCCCTCCCAGCTGCCCTTCCACACGGATACCAAATAGCATCGGGCTGGTCACCTGGTGCCCGACGAAGATCTCCTGCTGGATGGTTTTACCCATGATTTCGAAATGCTTATCGAGTTCTGTATTGCTGAGGTCTTCCACCACCGGTTTTTTGTTCGGGTCTTTTCCGAAGTACAGCATAATGCTTCCCGCATTCTCGCTGCCGGTGAACTTGTTCTTAAATGCTTTTTCGATAACCGCTTTTTCTTCATCTGTTCCGAACCC
>Ga0068877_10000395_pt1 | contig 37264 bp, 43 predicted proteins | sample NOAtaG_FD_66437 | JGI IMG/M metagenome (GOLD analysis project Ga0068877, IMG submission 66437) | Freshwater lake microbial communities from Lake Erie, under a cyanobacterial bloom - NOAA_Erie_Diel6S_1000h metaG | ecosystem: Environmental > Aquatic > Freshwater > Lake | place: USA: Ohio, Lake...
GGGACTGGGTGGAAACGTTGCAGATACCGATCCTCAACGAACAGGCGTACCGCCACTTGATCCTATCGCCAATGACGCAGCAAGCCAGAAGACGGCCGCTGTTGCAAATGAGTTCTTGGCCCAAGCCAAAAAAATCCTTGCCGGACAACCCAAGGCAAATTTTCATACAATGCGGGGCTTTGCGAACAAACCTGCATTGCCATCGTACCGCGAAGTGTACGGCCTCAAGGCAGCCGCGATTGCTGTTTACCCGATGTACAAAGGTTTGGCCCGATTGGTCGGCATGGATGTCGTCGGCAAAGCTCAGACGTTGTCGGAGCAAATCGACACGCTCGAACAATACTGGAAGGACTACGATTTCTTCTTCATCCACTTCAAGTACACCGACAGCACAGGCGAAGATGGTAACTTTACCGAAAAGGTAAAGCGGATCGAAGAGCTCGATGGGATTATACCTCGCATTGAAAAACTCAACCCAACAGTGCTCATTGTTACGGGCGATCACAGTACACCGAGCTATCTACAAAGCCACTCATGGCATCCTGTGCCAACATTGTTGGTTTCGGATTGTTGCCGTCCTGATCCGCATGTTGCGTTCAACGAATCGACTTGCATTACAGGCGGCCTCGGTCATTTCGAAGCACAGTATTTGATGACTTTGGCAATGGCTAACGCAGGGCGGTTGGGTAAATTCGGCGCATAAGGTCGGGATTGATGAACGCCATATTGGCGACGATCATGATCCATCCGAACGTCGTCATTCCCAAAAAGATTGCGATTCCGCCATGTACCAATACGGCTAACAGAAGAGCGATGGGCCTCGTCCATCGCGGCCAGACGATCGCAATGTAGGTTACTTCCCAGAAGATAGTTATGTGAGTTAGCAAAGCCGCCATCACGGGATAGTTACCGATCCACGTGAGGTCCAGCGATTGGTATTCGTAGGCGGAAGCAGAAAACCACATCGCACTGCCGTCCCACCACATCTCGCCTCGGAGTTTGCCTAGCCCTCCAAACAGATAGATGATGCATAAATGGAGTTGCATCAACCGAGCTGAGAGCGTGTTGTTCCAACTGGCTATGCATTCATTCACGGAGCTTGTGGAGTTGCCTGCTGTCGGTCGGACGGTTGAAAAACCTGAGAGGAGGCCATACCAGGATAGAGATGTCAGTGCTGGGAGTCTGGTTGACAGAAAACGATCCACACTGAGTAATGTGCCTGCTTGAGATAGGCATAGATAACTACTCAGCATCAAGACGATTTGGTCGAGGCCAAAGAGGAATCCGGTCAAGCGATGGGCTGTTAGTAGTGTCAGTAACCAAGCGGCAATCAGGCTCGTACGTGTCATGAAACCTATGGCGGCAAAGATACCAGCAATCAATGCTCCCCATTCGTGGGTCGAGGCAATCCATAATGAATCGGTCTGAGCCAAATAGGTCCATTTCGCATCAGGAGTTTCCCCTGCATCATGAATTGCTCTCCACGCATCGAGATTGATAAGTGCATGGGGACCAAAGAAATCTCCGAGGCGAGAAAGCCAGATTGTATGAACGTAGACGATCATCAACCCTGTAGCGATTCGAATAACTTCGAGCGTGTGCGAAGTCGTTGGGTCGAAGAAGAACCCGAGCAATCCATGGAATGCTCTGGGGGGGGCGTCCCCGCCAGTGTGCATAGGAAATGTTGTTTTGTTCGATGCCACTCTTAGCGACCTCTGTCCTTCTGAGGCAACGCTTGAGCTGGGATAGCTTCTGCGTTTTCATTATTTATTGGCTGCTCTTCCGTGCCATTTCGAACGCTTGAAGCAGAGGTTTGTGGCTGAATGGATGGCGATTCTGACATCGTTTCTGGCAATACAGAAATCCATTGGGGGTCGGTAAGTCGGATCCCCTGTTTCAGGATGCTAGCTCGTTCAGGCAGCGCACGTTCCAGTCGATCTAGTCGAACAAAAGTCTTTCCTGTTTTGTTTTTGGTATGCGAGATAATCGATTGCTGTATCTTCGTGTAGAGCTTTCGGTCCGATTTCCAGTTTTGCATCAGTACTGGATCGCGAGAGAGCTCAGGTGTTAACTCGTAGGGCGCGTATCGATTGTAATAGAACTCAGAGAGCATGAAGTAGCGGTGATAAAGCAATCGAGGGAATTGTGATTTTCGATCCGGCAATAGGAGCACAATTAGATCGGAGGTCACCTCGTCCTCATGGGATCGGTGTTCGGCCGCCGGAGGAAGTGGGTCGTCGGAAGCTGAAATTCTCAGTAGATGACCAGGGCCTGGGTTAGGAGCAAAGAAAAAATAGCCGTGATCCAAATACATCCATTGCGAGTAGGGATGAAGCCAGTTTCGAAGTAGCGTTGCGTCGGGTGCGGATTGAACATCGCTTCTAGAGAAAAAATGGAATGGCTCAGAAAAAACCGCCAGCAAATGAACCATTACGGGAACAAGAAGCAACCACTGCCATCGGCGCGAAAGCCTAAACTCTTTCGCAGTTGTTGCCTTGAAATCAGTCATCGACATTCCTTTGTTTCGGCAATTGGAGACGCACAGGTCCGCGGATCGTTTCCAGGTCCCGTTCCTCGACATCGATAACAACTCCGTTTTGAGTTACCTCAATGAGTTCATCACGCACCATGTCGGTTATAGCTTCACGAACCATCGGCATGTATTGTCGCCAACGTGGCCCGAATGCCCTGGCTGCTTCGGTCGGGCAAATACTTTCACCGGCCTTGAGAAGCATCAGCAGCCGCAAAACTTCATTGCGCACATCCTCGTTACTCGGTTCTTCGTGCTCTAGCCACCTTGTTTTGCTCATTTTCACCCAAGGGAAAAGAATTGACCGCTAAGACCTAAAGTCTCAACGAGTCTGTCGTTAAAAGACTTCCATTCTAACAGTTTCGACTGTGAGCTACATTACTGCAATGCCAATATGAGTTGGCTCGTACATCATCAGTGTTTGCGTCTCCACGAAATTTTGATGATGCTTATTGACGAAGTTTGGCAAGCTTATATCATGCTTCTATCGTCAGCAATCCGATGCGCGAAGGAAATATCTGGGCCTCTGCCCGTGCCAGGTTTCCTTGGATAACAACCACGCGAGACGATGTGTTTTTCTGAGATTGATTGCACCCGAGAATCGTTTCACGGAAATGCATTTGGCCAAGATTTACTCGTTTCAACACAATGCGTCTAATTTCAGTACTTCTGAATTGCACAGGTATTACTGGCAACATGACACATTTACGGATCGTTTTTATGCTTGGATTGGATTTGCAGATTCATTCCACCAAAACCATATCTTTCGAACATTAGGCATTCAGAATGGTTGATATTGATCGTGTAGTTACACTTGATGAATTGATGGATCGCGTTCCTGAGCATTTGGTGAAGGACGCAGAATCGCGATTAGATTATGATGAGCCAGAACCGTATTCCCCAACCGACATGAGTTACGACATGAGTGATTTGAGCAAAGCACAGCGGATTCGAAACTACTTGGATACACACCCAGAAGTGAGAAACAAAGATATTGTTTCTGCGCTGGAAAAGTATGGCGTAAAGGCGGCAGACGTCGCTAATGTGAAAAGCCAAATGAAGAAAGCCGATACCTCTGCAGAGCCAACCAAAAAGCCCTCCAAGTCAAGCGCTTCTCATTCATCCGACAGCGGTCCAAGTCTCAACCTAAAGCATCTTGAAGCCGCGGTTGACTTTGTCGCATTGGTCGGATCTGTACAAGCTGCACAGCACCTACTGATCATTGTGGATCGAGTGAAGGGAGCCTAAGACGATGGCTGATGCTCGAATGATGGCCGGTGTTCCTGCGTTGAATGCCGGCCTCTACCGAACCATTGGGTTTCTTGTAGGCGATCCGGTGGTTTGGATCGAGCTGATGGACCAAAAGTCCTCGAAACACCTGATTCTTAGAGATATAGAAATGGATCGAGCTCGCAAACATTCGCGAGCTACGAGTTGCTGGTGCCCAAACGATTTCACTCCATCGAGCGGACTATCCGGGGATCGCGAAACAGCAACCGCTCAATCTGCTGCCGAATTTCTCAAGAGGCACCAATGCACTGCAGTTTCTGTAGATCGATCCATACCTATGATTTATGTGCACACGCTCCAGCAAGCAGGCATTCAGGTCCACTGCGATTTGGAATGGGGCTTGATAGAACGCAGGCAAAAGAGTGCCGACGAGATCGACAAGATTCAGTTCGCTCAATCGCAAACAGAAAAGGTAATGGAACGCGCCTGCCAGACTATTGCAAGGGCTCGTGCTTCTGCTGATGGCGTTTTGATGCACGATGGCGCTGAACTGACTAGCGAACGAATGCAGTCGATGATCGATGTTTGGTTGCTGGAATTGGGATTCTCGAATCCTGGTTCGATCGTGGCCGGTGGGCCGGTCGGGGCGGATTGCCACGATTATGGACACGGTCCGCTTCGAACCGGGGAGCCAATTATCGTCGACATCTTTCCTCGCGACAAAAAAAGCCTCTACAACGGCGATTGTACTCGTACCGTTGTTCACGGCGCAATTTCCCCAGTCGTCGCGAACATGCACCGGGCCGTAGCGCGCGCGAAAGCTGCCGCAACCTCTGTCGTCAAGGCGGGAGTCACAGGGCAGCAAGTGCACGAAGCGACTATCCGATCGATCGTAGGGGACGGTTTTTGCAATGGGCTGCCAGCAGAAGATGCACCTGATACCTATACCGCGATCACTCACGGAACAGGACACGGATTGGGGCTTGAAGTCCACGAACCGCCACTACTCGCGATTGGCGGGCCAGAGTTGCTTGCCGGAGATGTCATAACAATCGAGCCCGGTCTCTACTGCAAGGCTGTCGGTGGCGTTCGGATCGAAGACATCGTCGTCGTCCTTCCGGATGGATGCCGGAACCTGAATCGACTTCACGAAGGGCTCGATTGGCTCTGATTCTCCCTGATGCACGTGGAATTAGGGCGACTTTAGTATGTGATTGTCGGAGAGCCGCTAATGAGAATCAGTCTCATTAGGCCTGGCCCTTTTTCTTTTTCACATGTATCATTGTGCAAATCCCATTTTGGACAAGGCAGAGTGATGCAAGACGACTCAGAAAAATCGAACGAGAGTTTAGGATCGAGTTCGAACGAATCCAATGGACAAACCTTAGCCGTTCCAAGCGGACAAAACGCGCCGGGCCGCTGTCCTGTTCATGCGGTTGGCTCGATGCTGAACCCGCTTGCATTCGATGAGTTGGCTGGAGGAGGGGAAGACGTATGGATCGCCTGCAGCGGCCAAGTCTACCGATTGCGTCGGACGAAGCTCGAAAAGCTAATTCTAACCAAGTAACAAGCTAGCGATTCCTCTTCAAAAGCATGAAGTCGCGCGGACTCAAAACGAAGTCGGAAACTTGCCTCCGAAACGGAACTGCGAGATGGTTTTGAGTCATCTCGCAGCAACTAGATTTCAATACTTCAGTCAAAGCAGGCAATCAAAAGACTGCTTACCCAGTCCCACAACCGAGCCGAGGGAAGTTACGCCCCAGCAGCGGCGGGTTCTGAATCTGGCTTTGGTTCGCGAAGCTCGCTTGTGAAGTCAAGTCTCGTTACCTTGCCATCACTGTCCTTGAAGGTATCGACCTTGATCGTGTTCTTCCCTTCGAAGGTTCCGCGTAACAACTCTTCAGAGAGTGGATCTTCAACGCGTTGTTCAATCGCTCTTCGTAAAGGACGAGCACCGTAGTCGAGATTCGAACCTTGCTTAATGATGAATTCTTTTGCTTCATCCGTCAGTTCGAGTTCAAATCCACGCTCGCGCAATCGCTCCTTGACCTTTGTCATTTCGAAGTCGATCACCTTCTTGAGGTCTTCCTTGTTCAGGTGGCGGAAGATGATCGTATCGTCCAACCGGTTCAGGAATTCTGGTCGGAATACTCGTTCGATTTGATCCATAACGCGTGCCTTCATGCTGTCGTAAGAAGCATCTTCATCCGGCTTTTGGAAACCGAAAGCTGATTCGTTCTTAATGGCTTCCGCACCCGCATTCGTGGTCAAAATTAGTATCGTATTACGGAAATCAACATTTCGACCGAAGCTGTCGGTCAATCTTCCTTCTTCCATCACTTGAAGCATCATGTTGAAAACGTCTGGGTGTGCCTTTTCGATTTCGTCCAGGAGAACAACCGCATACGGACGACGACGAATTTTTTCCGTCAATTGCCCACCCTCTTCGTAACCAACATAGCCAGGAGGTGCACCGATCAAACGGCTCACGTTATGCTTTTCCATGTATTCGCTCATGTCGATATGAACGAGTGCATCGGAGTCACCGAATAGGCATTCGGCCAAAGCTTTCGCGAGCAACGTCTTCCCAACCCCAGTCGGGCCTGCAAAAACAAAGCAGCCGGTTGGACGCTTGGGGTCTTTCAATCCCGAACGGCTCCGACGTACTGCTTTCGCTACAGCCGATACCGCTTGTTCCTGGCTCACCACTCGTTTGTGTAGCTCAGCTTCCATTCCCATAAGGCGGAGCGAGTCTTCGGTTGTCAATCGAGTCAATGGAATACCAGTCATCTTGGAAACGACTTCGGCAACGACTTCTTCGTCGACGACTCCGTCGGTTTCACGACTCTTCTCTCGCCAGTCTCGAGTGATCTGCTCTTTCTTTCGACGAAGCTTATCGGCTTGATCCCGTAGGCTTGCGGCCTTTTCGAAATCTTGATTGGCTACCGCGTCCTCTTTTTCTTTGTTCAAACGTTCGACTTCATCGTCGATGTCCTTGAGATCGGGTGGCTTGCTCATGGTCCGAAGCCGGACACGTGCGCCTGCTTCGTCGATCACGTCGATTGCTTTGTCTGGCAAGCAGCGAGCCGTGATGTAGCGTTCGCTCATTTCGACAGCAGCAGCAATCGCATCGTCTGTGATTTGGACGCGGTGATGCTCTTCGTACCGCTCTTTCAAGCCTTTGAGAATTTGAATCGTTTCTTGCGTCCCGGTCGGTTCGACCATGATTTCTTGAAAACGACGTGCGAGTGCATTGTCCTTCTCGATATACTTGCGGTACTCATCGAGGGTTGTGGCACCGATACATTGAATTTCGCCACGCGCTAGAGCTGGTTTTAAAACGTTGGCTGCATCGATAGCACCTTCTGCACCACCTGCACCAACGAGCGTATGAAGCTCATCGATAAACAGAATTGTGTTCTTTGCGCGGCGAACTTCGTTCATGACCGCTTTGATGCGTTCTTCGAACTGGCCACGATACTTTGTACCGGCAACCATCATTGCGAGATCGAGAACGACGATTCGCTTCTCTGCGAGGATTTCTGGAACTTCGCCGTTCACGACACGTTGAGCGAAACCCTCAACAATAGCTGTTTTCCCAACGCCAGCTTCACCGAGAAGGACGGGATTGTTTTTGGTTCGTCGGCAAAGCACCTGTGTGGCACGCTCAATCTCGCGCTCGCGACCGATCACAGGATCCAACTTTCCTTGACGAGCCAATTCCGTGAGGTCTCGACCGAAACTGTCCAGAGCGGGAGTCTTGCTCTTTCCGCCCTTGGGAGCTGCACCAGACTCCGAAGAACTCGTGCCTTCACGTCCTCCGCGTTCTCCTACTTCGGCGCTTTCCATGCCGTGACCCAATAGATTGAGCACCTCTTCACGTACATCATCAAGCTTCATCCCGAGATTCATCAGAACTTGGGCTGCTACACCTTCTTGCTCGCGAAGGAGTCCTAGCAGAATGTGTTCGGTCCCTACATAGTTGTGATTCAGATTGCGTGCCTCTTCCATCGAGTACTCGATGACTTTCTTCGCACGTGGGGTCTGTGGAAGCTTTCCGATGGTGACCATTTCAGGACCACTCTGGACTAACTTTTCGACTTCAAGTCGAATCTTGCGCAAATCCACATCGAGGTTCTTGAGAACGTTTGCGGCTACGCCGCTCCCTTCCTTTACGAGCCCCAATAGAATGTGCTCGGTGCCAATATACTCGTGATTGAAGCGTTGCGCCTCTTGGTTCGCGAGTTGCATTACTTTGCGAGCACGGTCTGTAAATCTTTCGTACATTTTTTCGAAGACCTTTCTAGGTTGGCTCAAAATCTGCGGTGATCCCGCACATACGAGCCCGAGGGCTTAAGGTGTTTCCTAACTCACCGACGACCAGCTTTCCGAAATCCTTGGCGTCACTGTCCATTATTACGGACAGACCATTGTTACGGACAGCCGAACATTGTCCATTGCACATTATTCGTCGCGCCGCCAATGTCATCGGGAGTGCTGATCGCCATTAGGGAGAACTGATCCATCTGATTCAATAATGCAAAACCTGTTCCATACTTCTCCCTGTCAAATTGACGCATTTTGAAGCATGGCTCACGATCTGCGGTTCACCGTCTCAACGTTTCCAAGGAAATGAAGAAGCAATCCGTTATCGGCCGGATATTCCTCGAATTCCAAGAAAACGAGTTGAGTAGGAACTTCCGACGGTAGCGATCGTAACGCTTTTAATTTGCTTTGGGAGGGGGGGCATCCATTGATTGTCGTTTCCTTTTGAGACACTTTTCTCTTTCTTGGCCCAATTCACTTTCCCAGCGAACGGAAAAATCCCGCTTGCCAAGGATGTTGATTTGTTCCATGGCTTCGTCGAAGCGACATGATCTTCTCAAAACGGATACCAATAGCAGGCCGGATTCGATGTCGGATGGTTCCATGGCTAGATTCGAGGCAATAAGCCTTTCTGCTTCGAAGTAATCGCCTTGTAAATAAGCAGCTTGGGCTTTTCGAAATCTTTCATCACGTGCGGGCTTCGTATCTTCGGGGATGACCTCTCCAAAAAGAATCACTCGCGCGCCCGAAGCACAGGCGAAAGCGATGAGCAAAAAACACAACAAGAAACGTATCCATTCATGAAGCCATTCCTCCCACAAGCATGTGGTTGCGATTGCCACGCAAGTGGGCCAGGAAAATCCGATCGCAATCCAAAGCGATGTGGAGTCCGCGCGATCCCATGCTTTGCAGGCGCCCGGCCAAAAGGAAAACAGGCTTCGCGTCGCTAATTGAATCATCATGTCGTCGTCAAAAGAAATGTCCTCTGTTCTTCTACGTCCACCTCCACTGGTGAAAGTGAATGTTAGCAAATCGGACTGTCTGAAAGAGAGGGCACTTTGCGGCCACTTTCCTGCTTGGAGGCGAGTTTTTGCTTTAAAAGAAATCTTCAGGATATGAATCTTTCGCAAAAAAACTGCTAGTTCCTCCCAAGCTTCCCCCAAAAACGTAGATGCATGACCAACCGAAGATTCTTTCTAAAGTAATCACCCGGTTTGAATCGAAAGTAGGTTTAGAACGGCATTTTCTGCGCTGGACTACTCGCAAGAGTCAAGGCCAGTCACGAGAAGCTGCCGGGCTAACTAGGGGGGAAAGTGCTTGCAATCCCGGCTCAACGCTTGGGATGCCGCTATTGATTTATTCGTACGAACTTCGTGTGCGAAAGGATCATTAGTAAAGGCTACTCTTCTGCCCTGAATTAGCTCGAACAGTTCACGATTAGGGCTACTTTGCAAACGTAGCGAACCGTCGTAGGGGTGCGGTCGCTCGCCAACGTTACAAGGATGTCCTGTTTGGCTCGGCAGAAATACTTTGGACCGTAGTTTGTGGAAATGGAATTCTGCATCCTGCAAACTAAAGAAATCCGTTCCCAGTTGTTTAGCCCAACCCAGTTGTTGGTCGATAATGGTGCTCGCGACGTAAGTGTGAGAACTGTTGCCGGTCAGCGAGGGCAAATACTGTCAAGCACAGAACATAACCATGACTGTGCGGACTCACTCACTATTGGAAGGTAACGGAGACCAAAAATATGAAGGTGTTCACCACAGGCCAGGTCGCGAAGATCTGCAAGGTGGCCCCGAGAACCGTTAGCAAGTGGTTCGACTCCGGCCGCCTCAAAGGATATCGCATCCCCGGCTCGCAAGACCGACGTATCCCGCGAGAATATCTCATCAAGTTTCTAAAGGAGCATGGTATGCCCCTCGGAGACTTGGAAGATGAGGCCATGGCGAAAGTCCTGATCGTAGCGCAAGATCAGGTCTTGATCGAGAACTTGAAGCGAGAACTCCCACTGGAGCGTAGCTTTAAAGTTTCGGTCGCTGCAAGCGGTTTCGAGGCAGGCATTCAAGCCGAAAGTTTTCATCCAGATTGCATGATTGTTGACTTCTCTGTCGGCAAGCTTGAAGCGTTGCAAATCTGTCAAAACCTTCGGAAGAACTCGGACTTTACCGAGATCGTTTTGATTGCTTTGCTTCCAGACGATGGCAATACAATGAGCTTCGATCGATCGAGCATCAACGAAACGTTCAAGAAACCATTTGACGCACGTCTTTTGGCTGAACGACTTCGTACGCTCATCGGCGCGAAAAAAGAACTCGTGTAAGGCTCGGGCATCTCCTATCAAGAGACACGAACAAAACCCTCGCAGCAATGCGAGGGTTTTTCGTTTCTATATCTCGCATAAAGCGTTCCTGTTCGAATCATCATTCTGATAGAACACGTAATCTACGTAACTTGAATCGGTTTTTCCAAACTTGCTGGCTCGTTGGGTAAGAACGGACGATATTCCCATCGACAGGTTGCCGTTCATTCATCCGAGTATTCTATGCAAGCAAATCGTTTCATATGCCATGCATTTAGCACATCGTTGCTAACGCGCATGATCCTATGCGCCGTAAGCTTGAGCTGCTCGGCAACTACCAAAGGAATGGCTCAAGAGAATTTACCGTTCTCGCTCCCTGTTCAGCCCGTTCAGCAGCTCCCGCTTCTGCCACCGATGGACCGGGGAATCGTTCTACCATCAGAAAGCCCACCTCCACCGAACTCGCAGGTTATCCCTCTGGCTCCATTGGCAGAGGATTCCGAAAATCGCGTTCAGCTTCAAAGCCATAATGATCTTGTAACTCTCAGCACACGTGACGCTCCCTTGTCAACCGTGCTCGCGATGATCGCTCATCAACAATGCCTTAATATTGTCACCGGTGAAGAAGTCAATCAGCGAGTGAATGTCACGCTCAACAATGTTCGGCTTACCGATGCACTCGACGCGATCCTAGCTGTGCATGGATATACGTGGGTCCGTCAAAACAACATTATCACTATCTCCAGCATGGGATCGGATCGGAAAACCTCTCCCTCCGTTCAAGGTAGGATCGTCCGTGTGTTTACACTCAATTACGTTCTCGCCAGCGATGTCGAAAAAGTTGTCAAAGGACTGATGTCTCCGCTAGGTCAATCCTTTTCCAATAAAGTAACTGTCGACGAGCAACGCAATGCGCACGAACAAATTGTCGTAGAGGATGTTCCCTCCTACCTCGACAGAATCGCTGAATACATATCGCAGGTGGATATCATGCCCCGCCAAGTGGTTGTGGAAGCGAACATCCTTCAAGTTTTGCTGAAGGACAACAACAAGCATGGTGTCAATTTTAACCAGCTAGCGAGGATCAACCGAGCCAATGTTACCTTCGGGACCATGGGACTCGCATCCGGCGTACCGCCAGCCACGATGATGCGGGTCGAGGGTTCCGACTTGACGGGACTCATCGATCTGCTGAAATCCACTAGCGATACCAAGACTTTGGCGTCCCCCAAGGTCTCTGTCGTGAACGGTCAAAAGGCAAAGATTTCTGTCGGAGGCGAGATTGGGTATCTGCTTACCACTGCTACCAATACTAGTACGCTGCAAAGTGTGGCATTTCTTGAGTTTGGTGTCGTGCTAACCGTAACTCCTATCATCACCGAAGATGGCCAAGTTCTGCTCACGGTCGCCCCGCAAGTCTCCACGGGACGCATTAACGCAACCACGAAACTGCCAGAAAAGGAATCCACGGAGGTTCAAACAACTGCCCTCTTGTGCGATGGCCAGGCGATCGTTATCGGTGGGCTTATCAAAGAATCAACCATCGACGGTCAAAATAAGATTCCATTCCTCGGCGATTTGTGGTTCATTGGGAGGCTCTTTCAAAGTCGAGAACGACTCCGAGAACGTAGCGAGATCATCCTAACCCTCCTTCCTCGAATTGCCCGTCCTGGCGAAAGCTGTCTGTTTGCCTCGGAAGAAGACTACGCACAGGCGAGCACTCCATTGATGGATCGCAATCTGAATCCAGTGGATCGAAGATCGTGGGAAGGGGAATTACCCGACGCTTCGAAGAAAACGAGATCATGGAACATTTTTTCGCGAAAGAAGAAAACTACTGACGTTCCTGTCACGGTTGTCCCTGCACCTATCTTCCGTGAGCCTGAGTTCAACTCGTCAGCCTACTCAACAACCGGTTCGACCAACGTTCCAAAGCCTCCCCTCGTCTTGCCAGCGGCCAACGAGAGCACGATTCCCACGAGCGGTCCGCCCATGCCCTACTAGTGCACTGTCCCCTTTAGATTTTTGGGTGGCACGCTCTGAGGCTTTGCGAAGGGCGTATTGTTTTGATCGTGATTCGCACGCCCATCGCAGACTCTGGGACGTGCCACCCCACGCAGCCAACCCCAATTCTTAATGTGGACAGAGCATTAGCCATTCGCTAGGGTGCCGACTGAAGGGAACTAAGGGTTAGTCGCATCGGGGGCGGATCTGCGAAGAATCCAGGCGGAGGATTGAGGATCATGTCCGATCGAAAGTTGATCTTCAGATCGGTCGATCTCACTTCGATTTCACTGTCGCTCACGACGGGACCGCTTAACTCGGAAACCCCTCTTAGCAAAATGTCGTTTGTACTGACCATCGCGCCAGAAATGAGACTCGGATACGAATCCGATGTGTCGTTATCAGATACACCCCGGTAGGGCGCAGACGCCGGATTGGCATTGATTCCGATCGTATCCTCTTGCAATGATGCTACAGAGGTTGACTCCTCGATCGAAGTATTGGCAATTAAGGCGGGAAAGTTTCGACCAGTTGGTTCCCAAGAAATAGCGTTCTCGAGCCGAACCTCATCTGCTGACTGCACAACGATCGTTCCGTTGATTCGACAATTGCGAATGATTATCTTTTCTCCTGGGGCATAGATCGAGTAGATGCCGTTTGCTGAAACGGTCCCGGGGCCATAGGGATTGCTCCCGCTCCCTAGCACTACATGTTCAATGTACCGCGTTCCGGCATCGCGTTCAGCATCTTGAATACTGACCGCATCAAAATGGTAGTTGCTGTTTTTCTCGCTGTTGATGTAAAATTCCGCTTTCGAGAGTACTCCACTCCATGTGGCATCGATTTCCGCAGTCACTTGAGTCCATTCATTTCCTTCTGCTTTAACGGCCCGCCCCGTTTTGACCACTGGATCTGGATTACCAGATAGTGTCAGCAATATAACTGCTGAAATATCTTGGTTTTCGATCGTTCGTACCCAGAACGAGACATTGTACTCTCGTCCCTTGATGATGTGCTCCGTGATGTTTTGCAATGGGTACGAAACACCTGATTGGCCGCTAACCAAACAGGATGCTACGCCGTTATATTTCTGTTTGGAATCCGCAGTGAGAGTGCAGTTTAATCCGGTCCAGCTCGCCGTGTTCATTAAGAAATTGCCATTCTTTATCATCTCCGCTCCGCCTGTTGGGATATCACTCGCCTGAATGACCACGCCATTGTCATGATAGTAATTGCCAACGTACGAAGAAGAGCTGGGATCCAAGTCGGGCGTTTGCATGGGCCACGTTCCACCGGTGATGGATCGTTGCGTAATATTGGTAATATTGGTTATGATTCCTGAAAAGCTCTTGGACAGAACGTTCATGTTCACGGTGGGATTGGACCTGATTTTCGTTGTGTTCTCGCAATAGGCCCATTGATTCGCCGTGACTGTGCAACCCTTGAATTCAATTCTATCCGTTGCATACAGTGCACTTTGGCATGCAGGATAAAGCTGTATTTGTGGATCGATGCGGGCACTGAGCTTTTGGGTAGATTTGCCGAATCTGCCTGTGCTTGTCACAACCACTGGATCTGTTGTTCGATTTGCAATGTTGCCATCCACAGGATCGAGCAGCGTGACAGAGAAACTGCCGCCGGTCCCTGCACGAGTGACAGAGACTCCGTTGACAAAAAAACTCCTCCATTTTGTATCGGTCTTTATACGATTTTGGACGAACTCTATGCCAGCCTCTGCAAATTTCCTCGCATTGGCCGCTTGCGAAATTTGGTCGTTCATTCTTCGTTGAACACGAACAGTTTGGAGGCCTGCGATGGCTAGGCAGGCCACGATCAAGCTAGCTCCCATCGCCATGATGTAAATGGTGCCGGATCGATCGCACGAACGGTTTACTTGGCGGAAACTCATTTTCATAATGCCTACTTCAAAGAATACTAGTAGCGTTCGCAACTGAACTGGCTCCGAACGAACCTTCTGCTCGGTATCCGACGATTCTGCAAATCTCTCGGCTACCTCGCAGCACTCTGACAGTAATCCGATAGACTCCCTCATAACTCGATGTCGTTGAGTTCCAGTCACTCGACTTCACTCTGTCGATTATTACTCTTCTGCTAAGATCGCTACAACTCGTGTAGGCTACGCCACTTTTGGACTTTGGGGGCTCATCGACGAGGTTGTGGTAATCGTCCACATCATCGAACTTGATTCGGCTTGTTCCTCGTTCATCAGCAGCCGTACCGAAACTGTCTGTGTTGATCGGATCCCTCATAGGCAATTGACAAATCTCCGCGAGGAGTGCTTCGGCAATTGCAAGTCCACGTACCTTATTCGATTCAAATGTCTGGCTGCGTCTAGATGCCGCAATGGAAGAGAACGAGGAAACCATCAATACTCCGACGAGTATGGTAGAGATGACCACTTCCAGTTGACTAAAACCACGACGCCTACGCAAGTTCATTTTAGTAGCTCCGGCGCAGCATTCACTCGGACAGAGGTTTCTATCGTGCGAGTTGTATTCAGCGAGCTTGTCAATTTGACATCGATGCTCGTCAGAAAAGTGCGTTGCCCCGTGTAGCCATCATAAAATCCATAGGCATAGAATCGCAATCCTGCTGCTCCTGTCGGAACCTTCCATAAAGCTCCACCGTTAATCGAAGATATCAGATTGGAAGCAGCCCCCCCTTGTACGAATTGAACTCTAGCGACATCGCCCGTCCCACCTCCGTAACTGAGTGTGATGCATAGCGGTGTTCCCTGTGTTTGCCAGCTAATGGGAGCGATGGGGATATCAAGCCATTGATACGTTGCGCCCAACCTGGACTCAGCGATATCAACCTCTGCGAGGACAGGTGCGATCGATAACTTGGAAGCATTACTTCTCATAACACGCACTTTCAGTACACCGTTAAGCTGAGAATCCGCAGCACGCGCCATGATGCGAATCGAACCTAGATCCCCTATCTTTACAGAGCCTGGAATATCGGGAATAAAGTACTGTCCAATCGAGTTACTTGCATTGATCACCTGTTCGCAAAATTCTCCCCCTTCGATCGCATCAATCGACTTCAGGACAGCAGTTTGTGACAGTATATGATTGGGCACCGTTGCTGAAACCGAAGTGGTGTTCGTTTGAATCGAAAAGGCTCCGACATTGTCAAACAGAACCGAGGCGGCTTGATTTTTGTACTTCCATAGTACTTTGTTCGCGTTGGCACCCGTCGCGCCGCCCCATTCGTATCTCATTTGCTCGGGCAATCCATCCCCATCTCGATCGGGAACGACGAATTCGATATGGGTTGCCGAAGATGTTACATGCGCCGTCGCTTGTTCGAGATCCGTAGCGATTTGGCTAGCGGCTCCCGCTAGATCATAAGTTGTTCGAAAGAGAATATCGTCTTGCGATTTGGAGCGCATCGTGATCGTGATACACATCGCCATGGCACCGATCAAAATGGTTGCCGTTGGCAACGACACCATTAACTCCAAAAAGGTGACTCCGGAGCGGCGATTCATTTTGTTCATTGGACGCTCACTCGGCCTGAGACTGGAGCGACATCGATCCATTTCTCGATGGCACCCGATCCAACTCGCAGGCGCACGCCCTGATTCGGCATACCGAATCGATCAAAAACGATGGCTACTGTAGATTGCGATACTGAGGGTTGCGCGGATGTTGCCAAGAATAGCAACCGACTATGGTAGGGGGCTCTGTCCAGTGGGATTTCATAGGACTGCCCGACGCGATCTAGGGAGCCTACTAAGGCAATCGTGTAACTTTGGCTGGTGGTTGAAAAGGTTATCGTTCGAGAAGAATTGGTTTGTCGAGCAACTCGCCGAGTCTGTTCAATATCTTGGACGATTCGTTGGGAAGTGACTTCAGTTCGATACTTCTGAAGGCTGCTACTGTACGTAGGACTTGCGATCGCTGCTACGATTCCCAGAATCAACACGGTAACGGTCAGTTCTAAAAGACTGACTCCGCCGCGTGAACCACGGTTTACTTGTCGGATGGCTCGGTACATGTTGACTATTGCACGACAAGGCTATTGATGGTTCCTGAAAGTCGTCGCATCTGATTGTTGCTCGGAACTACGGTGAGACTATCCGTTCCAAACTTCGCTAGCAACTCATTCGGATCGGGTTTGAGTTCGTCATTTGCGAGACATTCCAGGAAAACCACAACAATATCGGTATCCCATGTTTTTCCCGCCTCTGCCCGAAGAATCGATTCGGCTCTTTCGCTAGGCATTCCTGAACGGTAGGGGCGATCGCTGGTCATCGCATCGTATGCATCTGCCACTGCAAGAATTCTTCCATGCAATGGAATAGCCGTACCGACGAGTCCATAGGGATAACCTTTGCCACCGACTGCTTCGTGATGGTGCAAAACCCCCGGCAGCACATAGTCTAATTGCTGGAGATGCTTGAGGATATTGAAGCCAATCTCCGGATGCTTCTTCACGATCGCGAATTCTTCTGCGGTCAACGGTCCCGGTTTTCCTAAGATGGAATCTGGGATGCCAATCTTTCCGACGTCATGAAGCAATCCTGCCATGTAGATCCTATCACATTCTTGGGAACTTAGTCCCATGCGCGTCGCGATGCGTTTGGCGTAGCGAGCAACTCGGTCACTGTGACCGTAAGTATATGAATCCTTAGCGTCGATTGCATTGATGATCGCGCGGACGACTCCAGTCAGCAGATGTTCTTGCGATTGGAGCAGCTCCAGGTTGCGAGAGTGGGATGCCATGATATTCGCTGCAGCACTTAGTAATCCAGCTTCGAAAGTTCCAAACTGTAGTGGATTGACTTCATCGACTGTTCCCTTCTCACTATCCAATTCAAAGTTGGGAGAGGCCAGCTTGTTGATTGCTATGATCCATCCGTAGATTTGTTCCCCTTTGGAGACAGTCAAGGCAACGCAGTTGCGGATACCAGGATAATTGGGAAGGTGTTCCTCGTGCTTCTTGCAATTGCGAACAAGTGGACCACGCAACAAAAATTCAATCGAATCGGCTAATAATTGTGTGCAGGAGTCTTGTTTACCTGCCATCTCCCCGACTGATACCAGCCGACTCCAATCGGGAAGGCTAGTTACCAGTGGAGAATTTTCCACAGATCGAACAAGCAGGATAGCCTCGGATCGAATCACCTTCGTGAGGGTAGGGAAACAGGATCTCGCAATTGATTCGATAGTGTGCTGCGAATCGCACAAATCAAAATACTCGTTGGTGGTCCTTAGCCAAGTCAGCTCTTCAAAATCCTGAGTGACTTGATCTATAAAGAATTCGGATTGTTTCTTTGCCGTGATGGCAATCCTGCGATTTAGTAAAGCCTCGAGATGAGCTATCAAAAAGGAGCAAATAAGACGGTCATCTTGATTAGGAAGAGCAACAACGACTACGACAGGAGCTAAGGCATCTCCCGAGGTTTTAATTGCAACGAATAGTGTGCCGCTAGCTCTCCAAACAAAGGGTTGGTCTGATCGAAGATCGAAATGTTGCAGTGCTGCATCGATCTCAGATGGTCGAACTGGCAATATCGCTTCGACCTTATCAGTACCGTCTTCTTGATGACACGCGGACGCCCAGCGTCCCTTGGATCTCATCCATACACTCGCACACGGCCCAAACACGGATTCTATCCGTGTTGCAAGCTCGCTTGCGAGTTGAAGGTCTGAGTCGTGTGTAGGCATAATGGCGATAAAGTATTCGAAAATCAGATGAGCTGAGGAGACTCGACTCTGACAAAAGTCCGCATTGTATATAGCACGCAAATTATGACGAATCCAGAAAAATTGTGGATTGAATAATTTGCTCTATCCATTTTTGGTCGTATGTTTCCATGGCCAATTACTTCACTCTTCCAGGTACGACAAATACCCATGACTTCCTTAGCATTCTCAAAAACGAAACGCTCAGCCTTCAGCCTAGTTGAACTGGTGGTGGTTGTGCTGATTATCGGAATCTTGGCGGCAGTTGCTGCTCCACGAATGTTTAGAACTGCAGAGGATGCTCGCGATGCTGCGACAAAAGCCTCTTTAAGTGTGATTCGTGATTCGATTGAACGCTATAAATCTGAAATTGGCAAATACCCAGAGGAAGCGAATATTGAGACAAATCTAAAGACATACATACGCGGTCCCTTCCCCTCGGTTCAGACTCCATCGGTTCCTAAGGAGCATCGAAACAATACGGTCGTTGCCAACGATGGTGATCCCATTGCGAGCTTTACGGGAACCGCAGGTTGGGCCTATAACGAATCAACAGGCGAGTTTGTTGTCAATCACGCCAATTGTATAAGTTGGTAACCACATGAAGTTGGAATCCAGAAAAGTACTAGTTGCCGAAGACAACATAGTTTTAGGCGACGTCATTCAATTCAATCTTCAACGTGCTGGCTTTGATGTCACACTAGCAAGAAATGGTAATGACGCTATACGACTTCTCGAGTCAGAACCGTTCAGCATGTTGGTCACTGACTACGAAATGCCCGGACTCGATGGTGAACAAATTTGCGATCGAGTTCGAAACGAGATGCATCTCGACTCGCTTCGAATCGTTGTGTGCTCCGCGAGAGGTCATGAGCTAGATCGAGAAGCGCTCAAGGCAAAGTTCTCTCTCGAAGCGATCCTTTTCAAGCCGTTTAGTATTCGAGATCTAATGAGTCTATTGGAGAGTCTCGTGTTATTAGAATGCGACAGCACTCCAAACACGGTAACTTGCTCCCACTAGCGACTTGTCCCAATAACTACGTGCGCCCAGCACGCACGTGAACTCCAACTGCAACGAATCGAAACATGCTTCTAGCCCAACGCAATCGTAGCCTCACGCGGCGTGTTAGCGAGCAATATCTGTTTTTCGGATTGTCGGGGCTGTTCAGTTTTGTTGCCGCTTCGATTTACCTTTCGTGGCATGGTCTGTTTCTCAGTTTCATTCCGGCAACGATCGGCATTCCGCTAGGCCTGCTTCTGTTTGGATCCTTCACATTACGCCGCACTTCACGGTGGAACGAGAGTATTGAGCGTCAACTCACGAAATATGCAAACTCTGCGAATCGATCCGTTACCGAACTAAAGCCCCTACCTGCTTCAGACCCTCTCGCGGTTGGATGGAATCAATTGCTCGCCCGAGTTTATGAGCATTCTGCATGGAACGGTGTTGAAAGGCGATTGTCGGAAGCAGTGCATGCACAACAATCCAAACGTTGGGAATCCGTTTTTCAACATCTGAACGATGGGATAGCAATTTGCGATCCCGATGGCCGGGTTCTGCAACTCAATCGTTCGTTTGCGACGCTACTGAAACGAGGGGATTCTAGTCAGCTTTTGGGACGCAATCTTATGGATTTGTTGGCCGAGCTCGCGGCGGACGAATCTTATCTGCGATTGCGAGAGCTATGCGATAGCAACGCGACACAAATCGTTGAAATTCAACGGTCTAAGGATCCCGCCGAGGGTACCTGGCGATTAAGCCGCATCATACTCTCCAGCGAAAGCGGTACACCGTCCGAGTCGATATGGACAATACGAGATGTTACACAGCAAAAACTAGCGGAAAAAGCTAGAGAACAGTTTGTGTTTACTGCGACCCACGAACTTCGCACACCGCTTGCAAACATTCGAGCCTACTCGGAGACACTTGCACTCGCGACTGATATTCCGGTCGAACAACAACAGTCGTTCTACAATACAATCAATAATGAAGCGACACGGCTCGCGCGATTCGTGGATGAGTTGCTGAACCTTAGTCAGATGGAAGCGGGTGCAATCACCATTCAGAAACACGAAATTGAACTGGAACGAATGCTGGGTGAGATCTTCGAAAGCCAACGTCCATTGGCTATAGAGAAGAACCATACATTCAATTTCTCGATCGCGCCCAAGCTTCCCAAAGTTATTGCAGACAAAGATAAACTCGCTGCTGCGATTACCAACTTGGTAAGCAACGCGATTAAGTATACGCCAGATGGAGGCAAGGTCACTGTTTCGATAGAAGCCAACAATTCATCTGTTTTGTTTGCCGTCGAGGATAGTGGAATCGGAGTATCGCCAGAAGATATTCCAAAGCTTGGAGAGAAATTCTTCCGAAGCGGTGATGATCGTGTGCAGTCGATCGTAGGTAGTGGGCTCGGTCTGGCATTCTCTCAAGAAGTAGCAAGATTGCATGGTGGTAGTATCTCCATTCGGAGCCAACTCCATCAAGGATCCTGCTTTACTCTCGAACTACCTCTTCGATAGTCGCTTAAACCATCATGTACCATTGCAAACGATCGGGAGCGGTAGACATTGTTAGTGGAAACTCGCCACTTATCCAAGAGCATCGCACTGAATTCCTAAAGTCTATTGATAGTTGTATCGGGAATGGTCAACCGAGAGTGATCCTGGACTTGTCTGGAGTTGCATTGATGGATAGCGTTGGTCTTGATGCATTGATGGATGCTCGCGATCGATGCCAATCCCTGGGTGGATCTTTTGTCTTGGCGCACCCCAATCCGCTTTGCCGCGATATTCTGAGAATCAATGGAATCGATCGTGAAATAAACGTCTATGACGATGTCGTCAGAGCGTTGGGGAGTTTTGCACGATGAGCACGAGCCTCCTAGCATCTCCGTCCATCGCTGGAAACGTTGAATCTGCCGGACGCAAAAAACCGGATTCACTGAATCGCATTTCCACTCCGCTCGGCGAGAATCTCGTTCAAGCAGGATTGTTGAAATCAGGAGACCTCGAAGCCGCGCTTGCGCAGCATTCCAGTCGACAATCCCAGCTCGGTGAAACGTTGCTGGAGATGGGTTTTGTTGAAGAAGATACATTGCTGCTGTTCCTGGGACAACAGCTTGCCGTCCCTTCGGTGCGGCTGCGAAGTGGTCTTGTGGACCCCAAAGTGGTCAGGAAAATACCTCGGTCGAAAGCTGATGCGTTTTCTGCGCTTGCTCTGTTCTGTGTTCGTGGCAGACTCACCGTCGCTATGGCAGAGCCTAACAATCTGCGACAGCTCGACGAATTAGAGCGGATCACAGGAATGCCGATTCGGCCGGTGTTGGCGATGCGCTCGGCCATAGATCGAATGCTTCCCCATTGTTACGAAGAGAACTTTGCTGTTGATGCCGTTACCGCCGATCTCGAAGCGAACTCGCTGGAGATACATGCCGATTCAGTGGACATCTCCCTCGCGGATGTTGAATCGCTGACAGATGGTAGCCCGATTATCAATCTGGTCAATTACATCGTTGTGCATGCGATACGACAAAAGGCGAGTGATATCCATATTGAAGCTGGACAACAGTCTTCTTTGGTTCGCTATCGAGTGGATGGTCATTTGAGGGAAGTCCTCCGCCCTCGGCGAGAGTACCATCCCGCCATGATCTCGCGTATCAAAGTGCTTGCGAAGCTAGATATCTCAGAGCATCGAATGCCTCAGGATGGGCGCGTTCACTTGACCGTGGATGGTCGCGAGATCGACTTGCGAATCTCAACTCTCCCAACCATTCTTGGCGAGAAAGTGGTGATGCGCGTCCTGGACCGAAAGAACGTTACCTTTTATCTGGATAAGCTCGGAATGCCAGAGGATGCCCTCGCCATAACCAAGGGACTACTAAAGCGTCCACACGGCTTGATACTGACCACTGGCCCTACCGGGAGCGGAAAGACAACAACACTCTACTCCGCGGTCGAACTCATCAAGTCGATCAAACGAAACATCGTAACGGTCGAGGATCCTGTCGAATATCAGCTCGATTTGATTAATCAGGTACAAGTTAGTAATACGAAGACGATGAAGTTCGCCGATGCGTTGCGATCGATTCTGCGTCAAGATCCTGATGTGATCATGGTCGGAGAGATTCGAGATGCAGAAACAGCAGCAATCTCTATTCAAGCGGCTCTTACTGGGCACCTGGTGCTTAGTACTTTGCATACAAACGACAGCTTCAGTGCCGTCACTCGGTTGCTCGACATGGGTATAGAACCCTTCAAGTTATCGGCTGCGCTTTTGGGTGTGATCGCACAGCGCCTCGTTCGAACCATTTGCCCAGCTTGTAAATCGAACTATTATCCACCGCAAGAGCAGCTTGACGCGATCCAATACAAAGGGGATCGACGGCGACAGTTTGCACATGGTACCGGGTGCCGTGAGTGTTACGACACGGGCTTCCGGGGCAGGACCGGTATCTATGAAGTTTTTGCAATCGATCGTTCTGTACGAGATTTGATTTCTAGCAATGCATCGGTAGACGAACTAAGAACGTACCATCGCCAACAAGGAAAGGGCTCGTTGTTAGATGAAGGAGTGCGTTTAGCTGAATCTGGCAGAACAAGTCTCGATGAGATCATTGAAGTTGCCTACTCGGACTAACCACGCCTCCGCTTATCGCGGCAATCGAATCTCATGAAATTTCATTACGAAGCAAAAGACCGGCAAGGTAACTCGACCCGTGGTCAATTCGAAGGGGAAAGCGCTCTCGCCGTTCGGCAAAAGCTACGCACCCAAGGATTGTTCGTGCTCTCGCTGGTGTCTGCAGATTCAACATTCTCGCGTCGTCCAGTCGGAGGAAGTGCGAGCGGTTCCCTGTCGATCTTGGGTAAGAATTTCAATCGAGTCAATGGTTCGGATCTTATTGTTGCACTATCGCAATTATCGATCATGTGCCATTCTGGGGATGATCTGGCCGAAGCCCTGAGGACGGTTGCGAATCAATGCCAATCGCCAAAGCTACGACAAGTGCTATTGAATACCTACGAAGATGTTGCGCAGGGGGTGAAATTCTCCGCGGCGCTGGCACGTCACCCAGGCGTCTTTAGTCAGTCCTTGGTCGCTGCGCTTGCTGCAGGAGAGCAGGCCGGACGCGTTGTAGATGTACTCGATAGAACAACGCGCATGATGCGAAAAGATCAAAGTCTTCGAAGTACGATCGCTTCTATGCTGATGTACCCTGCGGTACTATGCACGGTCACATTGTTAGTGATTTTCTCGATGCTCTTTTTTGTGCTACCACAATTTGCAACAGTCTTTCGCGATATGGATCGACCGGTTCCTCCGTTGACGAATATCCTACTTTCGATAGGAACAGGGGTGAAAGAAAATTGGATTATTGTGGTCACGATTCTCGGTACACTCTTAGGAGCGGGCATCGCGTTCAGAAAACATCCTCAGGTTCGTAATGCCCTGGATCATGCCATCCTGCACATGGTCATCGTAAAGGACTCTGCTCGGGCGTTGCTCACAGGCCGCATATTCCGACTGTTGGGGACGATGTTGGAAAATGGTGTCCCATTGTTGGAAAGTGTTCGTCTTTGTAGAAACGCCACGAGCAATCGACTATTTCAGAAAATGTTTGATTCCGTAGAACACCAGATCCTCGAAGGCGAAGGGATGAGCGAGACATTTGTCAACGCTGCGTTTCTTCCGCCCGGTGCAGCGCATATGATCGCGACGGGTGAACGCGCTGGAAAACTACCTTCGGTATTGCAATCGGTAGGCGAGTACTTTGAAGATGAAGGCGAAAGGCGACTGCGCACCTTGGTGAAGATGCTTGAACCCGCCATTATCATTGGGCTTGGAGCGATCGTTGCGCTCGTCGTCTTATCGATTGTACTGCCTTTGTTGGATGTGACGACTGCATCTCGGTAAGTCGATCTGTAGACGGACAACGAAATGTCCATGTGCGAAACCGCGACCTACGGTTGCGTACCATGACACGAACTCTTTCTACACTCAATCGATTACAAACTCGACTGTTCAGCCGTTCCGACGGATGGATCGGTATTGAGATGGGCTGTCATTGCATCCATTTTGCGCAAGTGTCTAAACGAGAGAATCGTTGGCAGCTTTCCGCGATATGGTCATTAGAACACCCTGCAAGTGAGCTTCGAGAAAGCAACGATCCCAAGAGAAGAACTGATGAGATGTTTGGTTGGGTAGCACGCGATGAAATGTTCAAAAATGGTCTTGCTAAGACGTTAAATACAGAAGATTTACGCTCTCTCTTTCTGGGGCGTCGTTGTGCCACGACGCTAACCGATGGAATGATCGCGTACCGTGAATTGGAGTTGCCATCGGCGAATCCATCGGAAGCCAACGAGATGGTACGTTCGGAAATAGCGATTGAAACAGACCTCGACATCGAAGAACTAGTCACCGATTGTTGGGACCTGCCTCAATGCGATTCTCGCGCCGGTTTATGCAGCTTTGGCGCCGTATCCATCAAGAAAACCGAAGTGTCTCACGTTGCCAGTAGTTTGTTAAAAGCTGGTTTTGAGTGTCAAACCATGGATGCATTGCCGTGCGCCATGGCTCGCTCAACTGCCATGGTCGTTACGGATCCAGATACATCTACACTAGCTGTCGATCTTGGGTACCAACAAGCCACGCTGACATTGGTCAAAGCAGGACGCCCAGTACTGTCCCGAGAGCTTCGCGGGCTCGGCGTAGTTTCGCTGCTAGATCAGATCGCGGATGCATTCGAACTCAGCAGATCGGATGCACAGACGTTGCTCTTTCAACCGTCGAGCAAAGCTGCCAACGACGACCCTGGCAAACTCGCGTTCTCCAATCCAATACACCAATATCTGAGTTCGTTCTTCCAAGTCTTGGCTGCGGAGATCGACAAAACGATACAGTTCGCGACCAGAGCTTATCGCTTCGCTGTGCCCTCTCAGTTACTGATGATGGGGGCAGGAAGTCGCATCTGCAATGTGGATCGCTCCATGGAAGATCGTACGGGGCTGTCGGCAAGATTTTGGAGTATCGATCAGTCCGATAGTCTGTTTGTGGATAAACCAAGCTCGATTTATGCAGTTGCGGCTGGGCTATCGACGCTTGCTTGGGAGCAAATGTGATGCATGTCAATTTGCTACCCTCATCCTTTGTCTGGCAACAGCTACTTCGAAAACGACTTCGGCACTGGGCCTTTGCCTTGGGATGCTTGTTGATCGTGTTGATCGCCTCCAATGTTTCTCTGATCGTTCAATGGTGGGTTGCTCTCCAGGATTATCAGTCCATGCAGTTAGCTGCGGAACCAGCAAGGAAACTGCAAGATAGTCGAATCGAAAACACGAAAGCACTACACGTGTTGAAGCAGAAAACAGAATTCTTGAAGGCCTTAACGGACCGAGATCGTGGTACTTCACTTTTGGGGCTGATCGCCAGCGGCGTGAATGCCACGGACAAAACGGTTCAGGTACAGCAGTTGCAAGTGAGTATCGAAAACAAAAGTCCAGAAACGCAGTCTGTAAATCCAGCCCAGGTTTCGACTGCGAGTCCTTCTCGGAAAAATCCTCCCATCGGTGACCATGTACCCGACAATCAAATTCGTCTCACATTGAAAGGGATTGCAGTCGAAAGCGAATCGATCAGCAGATTTGTAGATTCCATTCAGCGATCGAACATTTTTCCAAAGGTAGAGTTACGTTCCACGCAGGAACGAATGTTGCTGGACCGTTCCATCCAAGATTTTGATTTGGAGTGTTTCGGTAATGAGTAGTGGATCGTTGTACTCCAGCAGACTGGTTCGAAATGAACGACTGCTGCATTGCGGGATGGCAGCCCTGTTGGTCATCTGCTTCTTCTCGGGGATTGAGCTCAAAAACAAATTACAGTACCGTGTCGCGTCCATTGACGAAGAGCGAGAATACCTCAGAGAACTATTAAATTCTGAAACTGAATTACGCGTCGCAGTAGACCAACTAAAGCAGCAATACGATGAGTTGGAAGAAGACTACCGAGGGCTCCTAAGCAAGATTCCAATTCGTGTCGTCGACTCTGATGTTCTGTCGTCGATACGTAGCATCGCTCAAACCATGCAATGTAGTTTGGTCGACTTTCGCCCTGGCTCGACACAGAAATATCTCGACTACCAAACGAGATCGTTTGAATTGCATTTGGAAGGTAAATTCAAAGAACTTTTTCGCTTCTTCGAATCATTGCCCAAGGTCCCGTTTGCCTACCAGATATGTCGCTTCAAGATTGTCGAGTCAGCCACTGCAGGTGGCCCCTATCGTCTCGACCTCGAGCTCAAGGTGGTGTTCGATCATGCATGGGGGCGAGGAGAGTAACCAGATGAATCTCGATAATAAAAAGCAATATGCAAAGATTGCTTTGATCCCAATGCTCGCTCTCGTATTATACGCCGTCTTTCCTCGCACGGAGAATAGAGAAAATAATGCCGCCCAAGTGAAGAGTGCTTCGCAATTGAGTAGACTCGATAACCACTCTCGAATTCGCGTGCCGAACTCCACTGCCGCGTTGAGTAAGGAGAAGAGTACGGAATGGCCTAGTTTCAGCTTATCCGATATCTCGACGATTGATCCGTTTGATAAAGGCATGATCTTTCCGGAGAATGCTGTAAGTACAACCAAGGAAAGCTCAGCAGATTCATCCCAACCTACGCTAGTATCTTCTCCATTGTTGTCGCACCGAGCGACGAAAGTATCCGACGTAAAGATCCAGGCAATATTCCGGTCTTCTCGCGGAATAGCAGCGCTAGTCGAGACAAAATTGATTCACGTCGGCGATCGGCTCGACGATGGAACAGAAGTGATGGAAATCACTCCGGAACAATTGATTGTTGTCGCTCCATCAGTGGAATAAGGTCATCCAGCCAACAACATGGTACGGATTCGCACTACACCCAAAAGCTCAACCAGTTCTCCTTCATCCATTCGACAAATCCAGCACCGAGCCAGAGGCCGAGAAGTCCACCTGCGATTGCACCAATCAGAATGGTATCGCCGGTAAAGAACGGCGGATCACTGAAGATGAACATGCAGGCTCCCAGCCCCAACCCTCCGCCGGCAAGAGCCCCAAAAAAGACTCCAGCGACTAGGTTTCCAAAGTGAGTTTCATCGTTCGACATCGTGGGCTCTTCGAAGCACTGAATGACTGTTTGTATCGGTATCTTCGAACATTCATTTAGAATCTTGGACTTAATAGGACAGTGTTCCTTCAAACGCGGTATGCCCCTTCGTCTCCAAAGGAACGATTTCAACCTGGATTTGAAGTCGCTAGATCTGCTACCCTCGTATGTAACGGTTTGTTGGACGAAAGGAAATGTATGGATCGAATTGGAAATTTCTTGATCGGATTCCTCGCAGGTACTGTCGCACTTTACGCAGTGATGCACTTTACTCTAATCCGCGCAGACGATGGATTTCATTTGATCCCGAAGATTGCGGCCAAGTTAGATGTCCCGTTCGAAGACGTTCGCGGGATGAAGCTTCGGCAATGGCAGAAAAAACAACCCCTTGCACTTGCTATTGTTCGTGCACAGAAAGGTCATCTCCTCAAGGATCCATCGCTCTTGGCATTCAAGGAGAATGCAAAACAAGTCCTCGATCGATATCAAGGAAAAACCGCCTTAACCGGTGGGTAATCCTCTTATCTCTTAAACGGTCTTGCTCCCTGTTATCCTTTTGCTTGGCGAACGCTGGGCTTTGTTAGATGACTTCTAATTGGCAGTCGTCTAAGGCGACACTCGCACCGCGTCCCATGTAGCGAACACTGATGAGAAGCCGAATTTCGTTTTCGCGTCGAATCACGATTCCCTCAAACCCTTTGAAGACGCCGGACTTTACTCGCACTTTTTGCCCCGGTTCAATTCGGAGTTCCGGTGCTAGCGGAGCGTCTGTGAGAATCAGTTCTCGAATCTGTCGCAGGTCTTCGATCAACTCGCCAGGATTAGGGACTGGCATGAAACGACTGACGCTGCCAGTGCATACAGCTCGGTACCGCTCGACCTCATCCCCCATCATGAAAACGTAATTTGGGAAGAGCGGTTCGATGCTCGTTCGAATCCTACCCTGAGGTGAACGGTAGCGTCGGGAAATCGTTGGACCGAAAAATGCGATTTTCTCTTCCAAAAGCTGACGCATCAGCTTTTTCTCAAATCGCGCCAGGGTGTAAAGTGCCCACCATGGTTTCGAGTCAGCAATTGCCTCTTCCCCCTCTACGGGGGATAGCAAGTTCAAGGGCCAGATATCTGGCTCAGGTTTGAGCAATGGCATTGGAATATTTACGTTTGAAGAGGTCCGAGACTAGTTGTCTATTTCGGTTCTTTGAGACGCAGCCCGTATGTGAATCATAGAAGCAAACAAGAAAGGTCAAGGGGGATGCCCTACTAAACGCTAGCTTTGGTGCCTAGTTCCGACTCTATCTTTTTTATCACTATAGAACTGCCGGCACAAACCCGATAGTTTAGCTAAACGAAAGTCTATTCTCTCGGAAACAGGTCCGCGTTACCGGAACATATAGCCGTACGATGCAATCATTCCTGCTTCGCCTATCCGTCGTGCATTTGGTTGTCTGGCTTGGCATGGCCCAGGCACAAGAGCCTTACCATGGGAAATTGGTCAATCTGGAGGACGCGGATTCGGTTCCAACCTATCGACTAGAAGGCGAGGAGCTAGAAGAACTGGAGCTAAGCTCACCTCTGGAACTCGGGAGCGAATCTCGTAGACTGCGTTTACCTCGCTTAAGGCATGCTGGCCACCATCCCTACACAGATTATCGATTGGATGAAAGTTGGATTTCGTACATGCCGGGCTCTGGGGATGAATTTGGATGGGTTGATGTCGAAACGACCCCCTACCAACCGAGTGGCTATCGCGGTGGATTCTCGTCTGCGATCGGGTTCCATTTTTTAGGTGGACCTACCGCCGTTGACTTGCCGCCGCGCCTTTACGACTTTAGCCTCGGCTACCAGCATCGCGGCAAGCTCGATGATGCCTTTAGCTACGATATTTCGACCAGCATCGGCATGTTCAGCGATTTTGAGTCGAGTGCGCGGGACGGGGTCCGATTTCCAAGTCATGCCGTCGGAATGTTGCATGTGTCTCCAGAAACCGATTGGGTCTTCGGAATCGATTATCTCCATCGCGATGATATCAAGATCTTGCCTGTCGTTGGTATTGCCAGGCACTCAGAGCGGCATCCAGCCATGCGATTCGATTTAGTGTTCCCACGCCCTCAAATTGAGCTTGCATTGACCTCGGGAAAAACCATTTACCTGGCTGGACGCTTAGGTGGCGGAACTTGGGATATTGAATATCCAAACACCCAAGAAGATGTCGTAACCTACAGAGATTATCGATTATTGCTTGGGGTACGAGGACCCAGGAAAGATAGTTCGTCTAGTATTGAGTTTGGCTACGTTTTTGGCCGCAAAGTTGATTTCCGGACAGCATCCGACGTGACTCGACCTGAGGATGCCTTCATTCTTCGACTGGTTACGACACGTTGAGCGGCCAGATTTTGAGTGGCCAGAGAGCTGTTTGGCTTTACTCACTGCTTCCAGTAGAATGAAGCCATGGACGATGAAAAAGTATTCCTAAGTCAAATTCCCAAAGCTCAGCCGAGTCGCTATCAAGCGAAATCGATTTCGAGCATTATTGATCGCTTGATGCTGGAGAAAGGCTACTCTGCTCAGCAGTCGCGTGATTTGATTGAAGAGCAGTGGCGATTGGCTGTCGGTAGTCTGCTCAGCAGCCAGTCCAAAGTCGGACAAATCAAACGAGGAGTTCTGCAAATTTTTGCAGCCAACGAGATCGTTCGATCGGAATTGGAATTCGAAAAGTCCAAAGCATTGAAGCTTCTGCAAGCCGAACTTCCTACCATGCGGATAACCGGCGTAAAAATCCATTTGCAGCGCAGTCAGTTTTCCTGATTGCGTGGCAGCATACGTAGGCTGGGACCATTGTCCCGGCCTTCGCTAATCTTATTGCAGAATCCATACGTTCCAGGAAAAAGGTTCCCAACCTCCAGTAAAGCCTAGACTTTTGTCGGCTTCGTACTCCTTGGCGTTTGCTGTGGTAATTCTCGTCTGGATTCGTCGATGACTCGTTTGCTACATTCCTCTGCATGCGAACTTCGGCGCCTCCAATCACTCACTCGAATCCTCGAGCTCCGATGAGCGACGTTGGAATATCCACTAGTCGAGGGTACAGAGTTCGGATTTCCATTCTCTCTCTTTTGTTCCTGTCCGTCGTCTGCAGCGGTTGCAGGATACTGGAACCGATCCCAATACATCGAGTCAGAAACAATCTGCCAACGGATCTGACACCGGATCACGAACCAATCATGGAACGGGGGCAACCGCGACGCGTCATCGACGCCTTTGGATGGGTATGGGGAATTCCATCGAAGCTCATGCTGTGGAATCGAAAGGTCGAATCGCATTCGATTTCGCCAGAGACTGAGCAACGCCTCGAAGAGTACATGGTGGACAATCAGTTGGTGGACGTGAAGGTGCGACTGAACCAATACCGGCCTCTCGACGATTGGCGTCGATTGGTTCGAAACAAATCCGTTGCGTGGCCGTGGCGTTACACGTTTGGTGTTGTCGCAACCGCAACGGAAACAGTCGTGCCAGGCAGGCTCTTTGGCGGCGACCATTTCAATCCTTATACTTCGACCATTCACCTCTATAGCGATCTGCCCGCAGTCGCGCTGCACGAAGCTGCGCATGCTAAGGATTTCTCCAATCGAAAGTTCCCTGGCACTTATGCTGCAGCTTATGTGCTACCCATTGTCCCGTTGTGGCACGAGAGAATCGCGTCGAATGATATCCTCGCGTACGTGAGAGACAAGGGAGACGTCGAAGCCCAGCGAGAGGCATATCGGTTGCTTTATCCTGCGTATGGAACGTACGGCGGCAATGCTGCAGGTGTTGTTTTTCCGACCGCTTCAGCACCTCTCTTTATCGCAGGAGTTCTCGCGGGACATGCCGTGGGACGCTATGAAGCTAATTCGATTCGTTAGCTCTAGGCGAAACGATCTTTGCTATACGATCTGTACCTAGCTTGAGTTCGGTGCCCACCTCAAAATGGCTTCGCTTGACGTAACCCAATGCAACGATCGATCCATCGGGACGCACACCGACAGAACGAATGGTACCTACTTCTTGATCTCCGCTTCGCAATACCACTTCCTCTTCGTTTTCAAGTGCCGGTGAACGGCCTAAAGAGATTTCCAAACGGACTAATTTCTTTTGTACCTGCCCAAGAGCGTCGAGTCGTGCGATCGTTTCTTGTCCCAGATAACACCCTTTGTTAAAGGAAATGGTCTGCTCATTTCGGTCCAATTCTTGAGGAAGATTTTTTGCGTCCATATCTTGACCTACCCATGGCCAGAACTGATCGATTCGCATGGCCTCCCAACCCTCTCGATGTTCCAAACTGCTGGCCACAACCGGTACGCCAAATGCCATCTGAACATCCGCATCTTGGATCGTTGTATCGAGAAGCAGCAGGGCAGATCGATCACCAATCCATGGCGCATGAATCCAGAGCCCAGATCGATTTTGGATATCGATCGATTTGCATTGTCCTCGTTCGAGGGTGCCAGAATTCGGTCCCTCCAATTTCGAAACATCCGAAATCAACCATACTTCATATTGCCAACTCGCATCTTGGATCGTGGCATCCTCCATGATGATGTAGCGATCCAAATGCTTGGACAGTATTTCCGCTTGGCCTGGTACAGAGACAAAGAGCAACTCTTCCGATATCGCTGCAACAACACCATGCCCGAAGATCTTCCCCTTTGGATCGGTAATGAATGTCTCTTTGCATTCGCCGGAATGAAGAACGCGGAGGTCTTGTGTTGCTAGATTATTCAGGACCTTGCAGCGATCCTTTCCAAGAATTCGCAACACGGTACATTGCCCGAGCCTAAAAATGGTTGCCATCAAACTTCCTTCCGATATCGTCCAAACAATCCGAACATCCGGCACAGTACGAATCATATCAGCTCGCCTATCCCAATAGTTTTCGCACGGGAGCCCGAAATTGACCAGCCGAATGTCGCTTCCCTAGAGATTTTAAGGGCCATGATTCTTGCCGATGGTACAATGAATGGATTCCTGGATCATCCCTTTTGTTGAGTCGTATTCATTCATCTTTTCCTAAGCACGAGATTGCTGTAGTGAGCGGAAGCCAAGCAAAGACACGTTGGATTGCCAGCTTAAGCAGCTTTGTCGTTCATCTTTTGTTGCTTCTTCTTCTGGCTGTTTGGACCGTCGTTGGTCTTGGTAAAGTTCGAAAGCTTTCCGTGGAGTCCGGGATGAGTGATGACCATGGGGAACAAGTGGAGACTGTCGAGATTTCTCAATCCTCGGACGCGGACGCTTCGCCTGCAAGCTCGGGAGCCGACACGCTGTCCACGACAACCCTCGTTGCCGAAATGCCTGAACTCTTGGATCCACTTTCAGGGCAGACAACAGGACAACTGGAAACGTTGGCCGATGCGATTCGATTCGCAGGCCAAACACTTACCAGCGGCCCGACTGGCTTTGTCGGTCTATCCACCGAATCTCGAACTGTCGAGAATCGGCGTGCCGCAGCCGCACGTCATGGCGGAACCGCAGCTAGCGAAGCAGCGGTCGAAGCTGCACTCGCATACTTGGCTCGTCATCAAAGAAACAATGGCTCTTGGAGCATGGGTTTCGATGTTTGTGGCGAGGAATGTACAGACGGGTGCATTGATCTCGACAAAAAGGACATTGCAGCCACGGGGCTTGCATTGCTCTGCTTTCTTGGGGCTGGGCATACGATGCACCAAGGGGAGTACAGCGACAACGTGAGTCGAGGTGTTTACTATCTTGTTCAAAACATGAAGTTTCGAAAAGATGGAACCCAAGGCTATTGGCTTACAGAACAAGCCGCAGCACAGATGTATGAAAACGGAATTGCAACGCTCGCACTTTGTGAATCGCTCCAAATGACAGGCGATACGTCCCTCAAGGGACCATGTCAGGCTGCGATCAACTACATCGTTGCCGCTCAACACAAAGACGGCGGCTGGGGATATCATCCATCGACCCCCGGCGATTTATCGATCGTTGGCTGGCAGATGATGGCTTTAAAAAGCGCCTCAGCCGCCGGTATCAAAGTCATTCACGAGACGCTACATCTGGCGGATAACTTCCTCAAGAGGGAAGCTAGCGGTCCGTTTCTGTATACCTATCGCCGGGGAAAGCCAACTGCTTCCATGACAGCGATTGGAAACTTGATTCGTATCTTTCGAGGAATCACTCTAACAGATGGCGGTCTGATGCGAGCCAATGATTACATCGCCAAGCAAGGGCCTTCGCGAGTTGACAGCTACTACAACTATTACGCAACTCAGTTCATGTTTCAAATGGGTGGCGAACGATGGAAGAACTGGAACCTCGTGATGCGAGAACTCTTGGTGCAAACCCAGGTACAGCAAGGGCACATGGCTGGCAGTTGGTACACGGACGGAGAGCTACCGTACCCTAACGCCGGAAGAATTTATATCACGACCATGAATTGCCTCACGCTCGAGGTCTACTATCGTTACTTGCCAGTCTACGAATCCTCGACAGACGAATTCAAATTCTGACCGCGTCTCGACGAGACGCGGTCTTACAGAAAGATAATCAAGCGTTACGATCAAAGAATCTCAATCTTCTTTGGTTGCACTTGAGGTTTCTTGTTCAGTCGAATGGACAGGATACCATCCACAAGCGAAGCTTGAACGGTATCAGGATCGTAGTTTTCACCAACCGAGATTCGCTGCTTGAACAATCCATAGCGGAATGAATTGTGAAGCGTCTTGTGTTCCCCCAAGTCTGGAGCTTTTCGTTCGGCCTGAAGGTTTAAATATCCGTTCTCGTAAGTGACGGAAACTGCGTCCTTGGAGACACCTGGTAGTTCGACATCAATCTGAAGGGCGTCCTCCTTTTCCCAGACGTGCAACGGTGCCTTCCATGTCTGGAGCGGCTTTTGACCATTGGACGTTTCGTCAGTACTACCCTCTGTGGCGCAACCTGTTCGTTTGTCTCCAAAAAAATGTTCTAGCAAGCCATCGAGTTCGCGACCTACCACGGCCAATGACTCCGGCGAAATTGAACAACCGTTATGCAAAAATCTTGACATGATTTGTTCCTCCCAAAATTGGCTAAAGTCAGTTGATGATCCGTGGACGCCACCTGCATGTCACAGTTGGCAGTCCTCACATTCTTCGTATCCCTTCAAATGCAATCTGCGTGCCAACTCGAGAAACTCGCGTAGGAACGACAGGCGTTCCTGATTAAGATGGTGCGACGTTTACTACTTCAATGATGGAAAGACTGCTTCGTCCGTTTGGGACGAAAATACGATGCGTATCGAGTTTCACTTTACCGATTGTTCCAAACTGCTTCGGGGCGTTGGCGGCTTGGGCGGAAAACGCAGCAAATGCCCTTCATGCAATTCATTGCAGACGGTCCCAATTCAAAACGTCGTCCAGCAGGCGATTAAGGTTCCTTCTGCGAAAAACTATCCGAGAACCTTTGTCCAGCCTCCGAAGCCATCGGCGGTCGATGAGTCTCCTCAAACAGTTGTTCCAAAAGCACTGCGACCACCTTCAACTGCTGCACCTAAACTCTTCAATCTCTTGAAGCCTACTTCTGACGCCCAGACTGCGATTCCTGCTGCGGCCAAACGCGAAACAAGCTACGCTGTTCGGGTGAATCCAATAATTGCGGTAGTGCCACCCACTGCGAGTCCTTCCATGGAAGCGGTTTGGGGTCAGATCGAGGTGCCAACACCCGATTGGACCGCTGCGAACACGTCGGACAGAAATCCACACGCGCCCCCCTTAGCCTACGGTTCAAATTCCACGCGGTCCTATGAAAGGTCACTGACCGTTGCGAATTATCTGAGAAAAGTCCAAGAGAGAATCTGGCCTATCCTTCGATGGTCGCTGATTCCAACCATGATGATGATCGGCATCGTCGGAGGGATAGGCGGTCTAGTGATGATTGACTATGAAGAGGCAGAGCCTTTCGTTCGTAGTGTGTCTGGAGTGATCGGTTTATGTGTCGGCAACATAACTCCGCCATCGCAATTGTTACCGTTGACGTTAGCGGACGGATTTCCCGTTGGGCATGCCATCCAGGTGGCTTTTCGTTATGTGTTCGGGCATTTCTGGCGATTTGTCGGCTTAAGCATCTTGGCTAGTTTGATTTTCTGGGCACCCGGTGTTCTCATTTTTGCGAACGTTGCAATTGCTTTTGCGATTACGGGTGCAGGGGCTGGCTCTGCTATCGGTGCTATTGTTTTCACTTTAGCCATGGTCTCGGCTGGTCCTGTGGCCGTCTTTTTCTATCCCGGGTTTTATGACTGCTACGCCTCGTTCAATGTTTTGGCAAAAGAGAATGACCGATGACGGACATAAATCACCACGAGATCGACATGCATTGGATGCGATTGGCGCTCGAGGAAGCGGCCAAAGGGAAGGGGTGCGTTGAACCGAACCCTATGGTGGGATGTGTTGTGGTTCGAGACGGTCGCCTCATCACAAAGGGATACCATCGTTACTTTGGTGGTCCACATGCCGAGGTCGAAGCCTTGCAATCGATCGTTGATCCAAATGCGACAATCTACGTTACGCTCGAACCCTGCAGTCATTTCGGAAAAACGCCTCCCTGTGCGCCGCTTGTCGTTTCGAAGAAACCTAACCGAGTCGTCGTCGCTATGCTGGACCCTTTCCCTGTAGTCGCAGGTCGTGGTATTGCAGTGTTGCGAGAGCAGGGCATTGAAGTCACGACAGGTATTCTGGAATCAGAAGCGCGTGAACTGAATGCACCTTACCTAAAGCTCTTAAAGACCGGCAAGCCATGGACAATTGCCAAATGGGCCATGACACTCGACGGTGCGATCGCAACGGCAACGGGAGATTCGAAGTGGATATCGAATGAGCTATCACGAGCTTCTGTCCACCAATTGCGCAGTGATTTGGATGGTGTGATCGTAGGGATCCAAACTGTTCTCGAGGATGACCCCCTTTTAACCGCTAGGCTTCCAGGCAATTCGAAACCGCACAGGATTGCAACACGTGTTGTTCTCGACCATCGCGGTCGCCTGCCACTGGATAGCAAACTCGTTCAGTCGATCCCGACGGCGCCACTTTGGGTGATCGTCGCAGATCATTGTCCCATCGCAAAGAGAGAAGCGTTGGAGAGGCTAGGGGCCTCTGTGTTTGCGATGCCGACGGACTACCAACACGATTCGCTGACCTTCGCCCTAGAAGAACTTGGTCGTGTTCGTGCGACCAATGTACTCATTGAAGGTGGCGGTGCAGTCCTCGGTAGCGCTTTTGATCGAAATCTCGTCGATCAAGTGGAGTGCTATATCGCTCCGAAGATTTTCGGAGGCGATGCCAAGCGGCCCGTAATGGGAACAGGTCTGAAACGCGTCCAGGATGCAAGCCTATGGCGGATTGAATCCACCCGTTTGCACGGTGATGATCTTCACATGACCATGCGCAGACGAGAACCGATCTAAACGTCATAGCGCGATGCCTTGATCTGCTGATCAATTCACTTTTTAAGCCCGCGAATTGTAATTTCTTGTTGCATCGGTGCATCTTTTTGCAATAAAAAATCGTCGGAGGTTCCGTTGAACGACGCCGTGAAATGCTAGCGTTTGCTGTGGTTTTTTCGGAGAACACGTGCGAGTAGATTGTTTTCGGCTTGACCAGTTTTCGGCAATCGATCAGTTTAATCATTATTGCAGACCAGCCGCTTCACCCGAGTGGTTGAGCCGTCAGGATCAGGATGATTTCGATGGCCTGTCGCAATAGCTGAGGACCATTGCAAATACTGCTCAACACTGGCATGGAGGCCACCCGATGAGTCGCTGCGCGTCAACAACGCTAGTTTCGTTACGATCGCTTTTTCCGAAAGCACAGATTCTTGGGGCTTCGGATATTCGGTGTGATTCGTGTCACAGCCATCCGGAAACCGTCAAGCCCAATGGTGTCCTCTTCATCGGCTTGGAAGACACCGAGGATTTGGCTCGGCAGGTGATCGAGGGCGTAGCCAACGGTGCGGTGGGCATTGTGACTGAACAGTTCTTGCCTTCGCCCATTCCACA
>Ga0068877_10000397_pt1 | contig 37115 bp, 40 predicted proteins | sample NOAtaG_FD_66437 | JGI IMG/M metagenome (GOLD analysis project Ga0068877, IMG submission 66437) | Freshwater lake microbial communities from Lake Erie, under a cyanobacterial bloom - NOAA_Erie_Diel6S_1000h metaG | ecosystem: Environmental > Aquatic > Freshwater > Lake | place: USA: Ohio, Lake...
CGTAACACCGGCTTCATCAGTAATCTGTACCGGCGGTACACGTTTACTCACCAATGTGGGTGGCGTAGGGTTCTTCCAGTGGCAGATATCAACCGATAATATCAGCTTTACGGATATTGCCGGAGCCACGGCGAATACCTATCTGACCACAGCGGGCAATGGTAATAGCTTAAAATATTACCGTTGTATATCAATAGCAAACAATTGCTTTAGCGTGTCATCCACAACAGCGGTTGTATCGATAAGTGCTACACCTGTAGTTTCGTTCACCAGTGTAACGTCAACCACGGCAACCGTAACCTGGTCACCGTTTGGCTCCGGACAGTACAATATAAGTTGGACCGGAGCGGGTAGTGGTTCTGCAGCAGCGGTAACCACCAACAATTATACGATTACCGGTTTAACCCCGAATACTAACCTTAACGTAACGGTTTCTTTGGCATCGCCGGTATGTGGCGGTACAAGCCCCGGTGTTGCAAGTGTTAAGACCTTATGTGCAAAACCAACGATTACCTCGCTGGTTAATGCAACGGATGCTTTAGGAAATCCCGGATTCAAAGTAAACTGGAATGCTGTTGCGGGAGCTACAACATACCGTGTTTACTGGAGAAACATGCAGTTAGGTGCCGGCTGGTCATTTATTGACACCGTAGGAACCACCAAAACACTTACCTCTGCGGTAGCTTCTACACTGTATGCAGGAAATACGATTGCCGTATATGTAGCGGTAAATAATTGTCCTTCTAATGCAACGGCTCTGGGCGATGCAAGTAGCATATCCTATGTAACCCTCAACCCGGTAAATAGCTGTCCAATTCCAACATTTACGGCTGTTTCCAACTGTCCTAATCAGATGAGTGTATCGGGATTGAGCGGATCACCTACGGGTACTTACGAAGTACGCTTCCGTCGCATATTCCCAACTCAGACTGCAGGTGTTGCATACAGTATATCATCACCTAGTATAAACTTAAGTATCGGTTCAAGTCTTGCCGGAAGTATCTGGGAAATATATGTACGTTCATTGTGTACAGGTAATGTGTATTCGCCAAATGCAACGGTGCAACTTGTAGAAGTTAAGCCGGCTTGTTCAGCGATCTCTAATCCGATTATGAGCACTATCAATTGCCTGGGCGGTACATTCTCCTGGAATGAGTCGAACTGTATTGGTGTATTGGGTTATTATATTAACATCAAGAAAACCACGGAGACTGCATACAATGCCTATCCTGTTGGTGCCAACTATTTCAGAGTGATTAACTGGTTATCACCAAATACGGCGTACAATATTTTTGCGCAGTCTGTATCGTGTAACGGCTACCTGTCTCCGGCTTCGCCTATCGTAACCTTCACTACCGGTGGTCCCGGTTGCCGTGAAGATGAGGCCGGTGAAATCGTTGAATCGGTTAGCCCTAAGGGTGAGGGTATCAATGTGTTCCCGAATCCATCAACCGGTAATTTCTCTGTTGCCATAAACAGCAGTGACTTAAGTGATCAGGAAGTACGCATCGAAGTGATGAATGCCCTGGGTCAGTCACTGGTGACACAAATCAGCAATATGTCGGGCGGTAATCTTATCGAAGGCATACAACTGGATAACGCGGTAGCATCAGGTGTTTACTTTGTTCGAGTACACGTTGGAACCAACGTATATGTGAACCGTCTGGTATTAAACAGAGACTAATAACATGTAAAAATGTGATGTGCTGAATTACAGTGCATCACCCGAGCCCTCCGACGAGAAATCGTTCGGGGGGCTCTTTATTTTAGATCGTTTGTATGCCGTGTTCAATCACAAGTGCACGTACAAGCCCGCGATGATTTATTGTGACAGCGTACACAGAAATTGCATGGTATCCATATGGTCAGCAAATACATCCAGTGCCGGTTGCTGGGCACCGCCGAATGGGGTGTGTTCTTTACCGACGATAGTTTGTATTTGATGCGCATCCCGGCGGAGCCGTTCATGAAGTTGTTCGGCATCTTTGTAATATTCGTAGTGCAGTACGGCAATGGATGAATGTACGGATGCACTTTCTGTTAAGCAGACCACGTCATTAGCCCAATGTGGCACCTTATTCATCAGCAGTATGGTTCGGTTGTAGTCGTAGTTATTCATGTACTTGGTGTGTTGCGCCAGATGAGCAAACGGCTCCATATAATGCAGTAAATTAGATACATCGTATGCTTCGGGCACAAACACCTTAGACACCGAGCGGCATCCGAGACCGAAGTACATAAAGATATCGGTGCCAAGAGCAAGGAGTTCGTTATCGCTTTCGTTACCGGTAATTACAGCCACTGAACTCCGGTTCGAGCGGAAGATGTGCGGATACTTGCCAAAATAATAGTCGAAGTAGCGATTTGTATTTGTGCTTCCGGTTGCAATTATGGCATCGAAGTCGCTCAGTCTTTCTGAAAAGACGGTACGGTTAGCAAGTTCAGGATCAATTTGTTTAAGGCATTCGATGATGTACCGAAATAATACAACATCTTTGGATGAACACTTAACTATGGCACGATGCCCTGCCAGCATCACGCAGAGCCAGTCGTGAAATCCGGCGAGCGGAATATTGCCCGCCATAATGATGGCTATGGTTCCCGGCGTTTGCACCGGGCTATAGCCTGCCGCAAAACGTTGCAGTTTTTGTTTATCCAGAAAATGGGTAAGAATTTGTTTGAGCGCATAGGAAGTGAACTCGCGTGTGAAAAAGTTATTGGCCAGGTAAGCCTCATGGAGTACCTGATCCAGCTCACCCTGATGAAGCCGGATGCTTAACTGCTCCTCCAGAGTGGTTAGTGCTTGAATTGTTTGTTGTGGAATTAAAACTTTTTCCATGTTATGCAGTTATAGTCAGGAACATTAATTTTGCGAATACAAAACTAAACGTACTATGTCAATAAAAATCACTGATGAGTGTATCAACTGTGGTGCCTGCGAGCCCGAGTGTCCGAATAATGCTATTTACGAAGGTGGTGCCGAGTGGGCGATTTCGGATGGTACCACAATCCGCGGAGCGATTACATTGCTGGACGGAACGGAGGTTGATGCCGAGCAGCGTCACACGCCAATCGCTGAGGATGTATATTACATTGTACCAAACAAATGCACGGAGTGCGTAGGGTTTCACGAAGAGCCACAGTGTGCTGCGGTTTGTCCGGTAGATTGCTGTGTGCCGGATCCGGATAATAAAGAAACACAGGAACAACTGTTGGCAAAAAAAGCCAAGATGCATATCTAAGTAGAACAACACCTTAATTAAAAGCCACGGTAACGTGGCTTTTTTTATTAGCATTGTACTGAATCCTATTTAGTTGACTCAAGACCCAACAGCACACGACACCTTTGCCTCGCTGCGTATCCGCGATTTCAGATTCTTTCTCGGATTTCGTTTTCTGTTAACCTTTGCCGTGCAGATGCAGGGGGTTATTGTTGGCTGGCAGATTTATGCATTAACAGATGATGCACTGTCGCTGGGTATGATAGGCCTGGCCGAGGCACTGCCCTATGTCGGCACCTCGCTTTTTGGCGGTCACGTTGCGGATGTGTTTAACCGTAAACGGGTTAATGTGGTTTGCTCACTTTTGTTTTTCGTATGCAGCGTAGCGATGCTGACCGTGACAAACTATGTGAGTGACGATAATCAGGCCGTATGGTTGTTTTATGTAATCATATTCGCTACGGGTATAGCAAGAGGTTTTCTGGCCCCATCGGTATCGGCATTGTTTGCACAGATAGTGCCGCGTTCTTTGTATGTAAATGGCTCAGCCTGGAATACAAATGTTTGGCAAAGTGCGGCAGTAGCCGGACCGGCATTTGGTGGCTTATTATATGGATGGTTCGGCGTAGTGAATGCCTATCTTGTAGCGATAGTTCTTGCCGGCCTGTCAATTATAATGATGCTTCTGATACCCACATACCCGATTCCGGTTAAGCCAAAACGCGAAGGTGTTTTCAGGAGCATAGGTGAGGGTATTCGTTTTGTACTGGGCAATCAAATCATTCTTGCGGCGTTAACCCTTGATTTAGTAGCAGTGCTTTTTGGCGGAGCTGTTGCCGTATTGCCAATATTTGCATCTAAAATACTGTACACAGGGCCCGAGGGGTTAGGCTATCTCAGAGCCGCACCCTTTCTGGGATCTGTTGTTATGGGTGTATTTATTGCATCACGCAGGCCTATGCGCCATGCCGGATTAAATATGTTGTGTTGTGTGGCCGCGTTTGGTTTGTGTAACATCCTGTTCGCCTGCTCCGAGTTGTTCTGGTGGAGTTTCTTTCTGTTGTTTATGAGCGGGGTGTTTGATAATGTAAGTGTTGTGATTCGGGCAACCATCCTGCAATTAATGACACCCGACGAGATGAGAGGGCGTGTGTCGGCGGTAAACAATATTTTTGTTGGCAGTTCGAATGAGATAGGTGCTTTTGAAAGTGGGTTGGCGGCAAAGCTCCTCGGCTTGATCCCGTCAGTAGTGCTGGGCGGCAGTGTGGCTATAGTCTCCGTGTTTGTGGCCTACTGGAAAGCGCCGGACTTACGAAAACTGGATTTGCGAAAATTATAATGCTATGATTTATGAGTAAAGAAAAAAAAATAAACAAACAAAAAGAACTTATACGAACGGCATCAGCCTCATCATTGAGCTGGATGATCCTGCCGCTATTAGTCGTAACATTTATGGTCTATGCCAAAAGCCTGGGTTTTTTTATCACACAACTGGATGATTACATCCTGATTTTCGAGAAAGAACAGTTTAATAAAATAACAAATATTTTCAAGGCCTTTACGGTAGGCACTTTTGGAGAAAAAGACATCTACTACAGACCATTCTTGCAGATAAGTTTTATGATCGAACAGTTGGTTTCCAAAGACTCTGTGGCTATCTATCATTTTAACAATATACTCTTGCATCTGATTGCTGTTTATCTGGTGTTTCGGTTATTTATTGTGATGGGAAAAGCAACAAATACGGCATGGGCATTAGCTTCTCTGTTTGCACTGCATCCGGCCTTAACGATGGCTGTGGCCTGGATTCCGGGTCGTAACGATTCCCTGCTAACCGTATTTACGCTTTGTTTCTTTATACATCTGATCCGGTATTTGCAAAGCGATAATCCTAAACATCTGATTTTACAGGGCTTATTCTTTTTTCTGGCCTTGTTTACGAAAGAAACGGCCTTTTTTATTCCATTCGTGTCGGCAGCTATTATCCTTGCTCTTCCTTTGCCGCGAAAGCCGAAACAACTGTTGCTGCTGGCATCGGTATGGGTACCGATTGTTGGCGTGTGGGCGCTCCTTAAAACGAATGTTTCCGATAATTCACTGTTTAAAGATGGTATCATGACTCAGGTGTATCTTATTGCCGAACGGATGCCACGCATATTGCTTTATTTAGGCAAAGTATTTATCCCGATTGAGTTATCTAATTATCCCTCAGCAGAAAATATGAATATCTGGTGGGGTATCATGGCATTAGTAGTACTGATAGCACTCATAGCTGCAACCAAGAAAAAAAATATGCCGATGATGTTATTTGGTTTATTTTGGTTTATTGTATTTATTATTCCATTCTTTCTGGTGCCTAAGGGTATAAATGATCAGGTTTTTGAGCATCGCCTTTATTTACCTCTTATTGGTATGCTCATCGTAATGTCGGAGTCGGCATTGTTTAACGGACAATGGCGAAATGAATACAATCGTTATGCGCTATTCGCGGTGCTACTGTTTTACTCCTATCAGATTTATAGTTATCTGCCCCGATTCGATAATCCGATAGTATTCTGGGAAAATGCCGTTAAGGATTCACCAAATTCGTCCTACGCCAATAATCAGCTGGCCGCCCGATATGTGAACGACAAGCGAAAAGCTGAGGCCCTGCCTTTATTCATTAAAGCGCATAAGTTAAACGATGCCGAACCCTATTGTCGTTACTTTATTGCCAGAGATTATTATTTGCCCAAAGATTCCGTCGACAAGGCCATACAATTACTGAAGGAAGAGATAATACTCAATCCAAAATATGTTGAAGCCTATTTTGAACTCTCCGGCATCTACTTCAAACAAAATAATTTTAATGAAGTGGTTGTGTATCTGGAAAAATGCAAAGAGTTACGACCTAATGATCCATTAATCAATAACAACCTGCTTCTGACTTATATAAAGCTCAGGCAAAAGCAAAAAGCGGAACAGTTAGTTCAGTTTATGAATCAGCAGGGCATTAATGTACCACAGGCGGCCTTGTACGATATTAGGGCATTGTAATAAATGCCTATTAATATGTAACCATAAATATTTAATATTGTATAAACTCAATAAATAAGATTAACATTTATTGAGTATGTTTTACTTTTCCTACCTGGAATACGGTTCAAATGATGAGAATACCTTCGTGATCAGCCTAAAACCCTATAAGGTGGCCGTTATCAATGACTGCCTGGAAGATGACTTTGCCTATGATCCGGTACCTAATCTCGATTTTGAACTATACAAACTCATTATGTCAAATTAATTCCTATGCGTACCTCTTCCATAAAACGGCTCGAATTTTATGGTTTGAGGCGCATAATAGGATTATTGGCCCGGTGGGATATTATCTTAGTAGTATCGTTAGGGTTCACAATAATTGCTTTTATTGTTAGTGAGACCTTGTAGGCCAATTCACGTGCGTACTTTTTTTGTGGAACGGTTAAAATAATAATCGGTGGTGCTTTGTTGGTATCACTTGATTGATTACTTTTGCAGTCCTTTTTACTAAAACAACACATTCAGCGATGGCAAAAGCTTGCGACATAACCGGAAAAAAAGCGATAGGCGGAAACAAAATATCGCATTCAAACATCAAGACCAAGCGTAAATTTTACCCGAATTTGCAGAAAAAGCGTTTTTTTATCCCTGAAGAAAACAGATGGGTAGAACTTAAAGTATCGACCTCTGCAATCCGCACCATCAACAAAAAGGGCATTTCATCAGTATTACGCGAATTAAATAAAGCTTAAAACGAATAGAATTTTATGGCAAAGAAAGAAAACAGAGTTCAGGTTATACTGGAATGTACCGAGCATAAGAACAGTGGTCAGGCGGGTACATCACGTTATATCACCACCAAGAACAAAAAAAATACACCGGAGCGTTTGGAACTAAAGAAGTACAATGCGGTGTTACGTCGTTACACTATTCATAAAGAAATTAAATAACCTCTAATCACTCCCTCTTATGGCAAAAGATTCAGGTAAAACCTCAAAGAACGCTAAAACGCAAAAAGATGCCGCTCAGAGTGCTGCATCAAAAGCATACGTCAAAGTTATTGTAGCCGAGAAATCAGACAAGACCGGTGCATACGTATTTAAAGAGAAGATGGTGCACAAGGACAAAGTAAAAGAATATCTAGCCGGGAAGTAACATTCCTTCAGTTAAACAATTTTGTGCGATAGCTTCTCCCGGTTAAGGGGGAAGCTATTCGTTTTTATACAGACACAACATACATCATGGCATTCTTCGGACTATTTGGAAAAGAAAAAAAAGAGGATCTCAATAAAGGTCTTGAAAAAACCAAAGAAGGTTTTTTCAGTAAGCTGGCAAAAACGATAGCCGGTAAATCAACGGTAGATGATGAGGTATTGGATAATCTGGAGGATGCACTGGTTTCTTCCGATGTGGGTGTTGAAACCACCGTTAAGATTATTAAAAACATTGAAGCCCGGGTAGCGCGGGATAAATATTTAAGTTCGTCGGAGCTGGAGCGTATCCTGCGGGAAGAGGTGGAACTGATTATGAAGCAGGCCTCAGCACCGGCCACAGCAGATGACTATCAATTACCTGCGGGCTCCAGGCCGCACGTCATTATGGTTGTTGGTGTCAACGGAGTTGGTAAAACAACAACTATAGGAAAAATGGCTCATCAGTTTAAGGCCAAGGGTTATCAGGTTATGTTAGGCGCGGCCGACACGTTTCGGGCAGCGGCGGTTGATCAGCTAACGATATGGTCTGATCGTGCCGGGGTTGAAATCGTTAAGCAGGGGCAGGGCGCAGATCCTGCGGCTGTTGCTTTTGACGCCGTGCAATCTGCCAAGGCACGAGGTGCCGATGTATGTATTATTGACACCGCAGGGCGCCTGCACAATAAAGTTGGTTTGATGAATGAGTTGAGCAAGATAAAACGGGTGATGCAGAAAGTTGTGCCTGATGCACCTCATGAGGTTCTGCTTGTGCTGGATGCTTCAACCGGTCAAAATGCAATTGAACAGGCTAAACAATTTACGGCCGCCACAGAGGTAACGGCTATTGCCTTAACCAAACTGGATGGCACAGCTAAAGGCGGCGTTGTAATTGGCATTGCCGATCAATTTAAAATTCCGGTTAAATACATTGGCGTAGGCGAGAAGATGCATCAGCTTCAGCTATTCGACAGTGCGGAGTTTATTGATTCGCTATTTGATAAAACCGGTTTTAAAATTTAATATGCGCGCCCGTTCTCACAAAAAAAATCGCGTGAATGTTGTTACGCTTGGGTGCTCTAAAAATATGGTCGACTCTGAAGTGTTGATGGGTCAACTGCGGGCAAACGACTTTGATGTGCTTCACGAAGATTACGAAAGACAGCACGACATCATCATTGTCAATACCTGTGGCTTTATTGATAAAGCTAAAGCGGAGTCTATTCAAACGATACTGGAGTATGCCGACTTAAAGAAAAAAGGCCACATCGATAAACTATACGTTACCGGCTGTTTAAGTGAGCGGTATAAAAATGATTTGGAAGAAGAGATTGCTGAGGTCGATGGTTTCTTCGGTACGATGGAATTGCCTTCGTTGCTTAAACGACTTGGAGCAAACTACAAACATGAACTACTTGGTGAGCGCCAACTCATCACGCCGAGCCATTATGCCTATCTGAAAATATCGGAAGGGTGCAACCGTACCTGTTCATTTTGTGCTATACCCCTGATGCGTGGTAAGCACGTGTCAAAGCCTATGGAAGTTATTGTTGATGAAGCCCGAAAGCTGGTTACCTCCGGCGTTAAAGAAATTATGCTCATTGCTCAGGAGTTAACCTATTATGGTTTGGATATCTACAAGGAGCGCAAGCTGGCTACGCTGCTTGATACATTGGCCGATGTTGAAGGGCTTGAATGGATTCGCCTGCATTATGCCTATCCGTCAAAATTTCCAATGGATGTATTACCGGTAATTCGTAACCGTTCTGCTATATGCAACTATATAGATATGCCGCTTCAGCACATATCCGATCATGTGCTTCAACGTATGAAAAGGCAGATCACCAAAGAGGAAATTATTAAACTGATTCAAGACATCAGAAACGAGGTGCCCGGCATAGCTATTCGCACAACCATGCTGGTTGGGTTTCCTGGCGAAACCGATGCCGATTTCAATGAGTTGTGTGATTTTATTCAGGAGCAACGATTTGAACGTGTTGGCGTATTCACGTATTCTCACGAGGAAGGTACATCGGGCTATGCATACGAGGATGATGTTTCTGAAGAATGTAAAGCCGAACGGGCATCAGCACTGATGGACATACAAACTAAAATTTCTCAGGAACTCAACCAGATAAAAATTGGAAATCAATATAAGGTGCTTGTTGATCGTAAAGAAGGAAACTATTATGTGGCACGAACTGAATTTGACTCTCCGGATGTCGATAACGAAGTGTTGATTGATGCACAGAAATATTATTTGCGCATTGGTGAGTTTGCAACGGTACGCATCACGGATGCCGTTGAGTTTGACTTATACGCTGAACCGGTATCATAAGGTATGCACGAAACCATTCCGTTCTCGCAAACCGGATTATTGCCAAAAATTGTAAGCGATTATCTGCATAGCGCTGAATCGCTTTCATCGTTTTATCAATATCAACCAAATCGTGAATCGATATCAGCCGCTATTGCGGCAAGAAAAAATTATGTTGTTGACCGAGCGCTGCTGGCTAAAAGTTTAACCAATCAATATGCCGGCTATCAACTAGCTGATGCGGTAAAGATTAATATAGATCGGCTTGCGGCAGAGCATACCTTCACAGTTACTACGGCACATCAGCCCAATCTCTTGTGTGGTCCTATATACCTCATTCATAAGATCGCATCAATAATAAAGGTTGCGCAGGAACTGAATGCAACACTACAAGGCGCGCACATCGTACCCGTATTTTGGATGGGTACGGAGGATCATGACAAAGAGGAGTTGGCTCATATACATCTGTTTGGTAAAAAAATTAGCTGGAATACCTCACAACAGGGAGCCTTTGGTCGTTTTCGACTCCACGATATAGACTCCTTTAAGCAGGAGGTCTTTGATATTCTGGGGACGGACGAGAAAGCGCATGCTATTCAGCGTTGGCTGGAGAAACACTATTTTCAATATGAAACGATTTCTCAGGCAACAAGAGGTTTGCTCAATGATTTATTTGGAGACTATGGGCTGATTATTATTGACGGAGATACCCCGGAGCTGAAGCAAGCTTTTAAACCGGTTTTGCTGGATGAATTGCGCAACGGACAATCAGCTAAACGGGTTCAAGAAACCATGGATCGCCTGCGCGGTGCTCAATACAACATACAGGCTGTTCCGCGTGCTATCAATCTGTTTTATCTGACTGAAGGAGGGCGTAGTCGCATACAAAAAATTGACAATATGTTTATCGCCGGAGACCAAACGTTTACCTCGGAAGAAATGATTCGTGAGGTTCAGTCATATCCGGAACGATTTAGTCCGAACGTTATGTTGCGGCCGCTTTATCAGGCTATGTTGTTACCCGATATTATGATAGCCGGAGGCGCTGCCGAAGTAGCCTACCATCTACAATTGAAAACCCTTTTTGAATCGTATCGTTTACATGTTCCAATGTTGATGTTACGTGATATGGCGATCTATACCAATATTCAGCAACGTCAACGTCTAGATAAATACGGATTTACCGTATCCGCACTTTTTAGGAGTGCCTCTCAGTTAGCCGATTTATTTATTCATAAATACGGCACTACACCTATCGATATCATCAGTGAAACAGATAGCATCAATAATACATATGCGTCCTTATTATCCCGAGCTGAAAAAAGCGATCCTACCCTGAAGGGATTTGTGGAGGCCGAACATAAAAAAGCGATACAATCACTCGAAGCAATTCGTGATAAAATGCGCAAAAGTGAAAAACGAAAACTTGATGAAGGTATTAAACAGATAGTGAGGATAAAGGACACCTTAATGCCTGGAGATGTACTGCATGAACGTATCGATAATTTTTTGCCATACTACTTGATACGCGGTTCAACCTATATCCAAACCCTCATCCAAGCATTCCATATCTGGGATCAGCAGTTGAAGGTGGTACACTTTGACTAGTGTATGAGATTCAACAGGCGGCTGTAACGGATTTTATTGAATAATCCACCGTATTTATCCCAGCTCATCCAAATAATGCTTGCTTTACCTACAATGTGATCTTCCGGTACAAAGCCCCAATAGCGCGAGTCGGCAGAATTATGCCGGTTGTCACCCATCATCCAATAGTAATCCATTGCAAACTGATAGGTTGACTTTTCGCTTCCATCAATAAAGAACTTACCATCTCTTTCCTCTAGCTTATGCCCTTCGTAAATGGTGATGATGCGACGATACAATGCAATGTTGTTTACGGTAAGTTGCACTGTGGCATCTTTTGCCGGAATCACGATAGGCCCGTAGTTATCAATATTGTAGGGAAAGTGTTCGGCATCGCCGGGGAATAACACCTCAGGGTTAAATCCTTTTTGCAATACCATAGGCTCTATCTTTACTACCGAAGACAAGGCACGAAGTTTTTTTACATGCTCATCCGTTAGATGAAAATTATATACACCGGGTGTTCCAATAGGTCCTCCCTCTCTGATATCGAGTTCGTGCAGTAATTTGTCGTTGATCGGTGTGCCATTGGTTGTAACCAGATAATCTTCCTGACGTTGTGGTGCTTTCCAATTTAATTTACCATTGATATATACAGAGGCATCTCTGATTTCTAATGTGTCGCCCGGAACACCAACGCATCGCTTGATATAGTTTTCTCTTTTGTCAACCGGACGAAAATCTTCCATAGGATAATTAAATACCACGACATCGTTACGCTCAACAACACCAAATCCGGGTAATCGGTTATAGCCGAGTTTAATCCATTCCAGATAGGAGTTGCCGCCAAATATGGGCATGGTATTGTGTGCAAATGGAAAAGACAATGGCGTATTGGGGATTCTTGCACCATAGCTGAGTTTGCTTACAAACAGAAAATCACCAACGAGCAAGGATTTTTCCATAGAGGGTGTTGGTATGGTATACGCTTCAACTATGAAAGTACGTATGAGTGTGGCTGCAACAACAGCAAAAACCAATGCTTCTATCCATTCGCGGGATTTGGATTTGTTGCTGGGTTTACGTTTCCAGAATTTCCAGTTCATAAATGATATGATTTTTTATTTCAGTGAATCGTTTAAAGTTGTTCGAAAATGTCGGCAAAATTGTGAAAGCCTTTATGATGAATTATCCACGATGCGGCACGGATACTGCCTAATGCAAAACCTTCACGGTTTGTAGCATTATGGATTAAGGTAATCTGATCGCATGTTGATTGATAATGAAGTTCGTGACGTCCAATGGAATCCTCATCTCTAATTGACTGAATCGGCACTTCTGTGCCTTGTTGATCCGTTCGTACGAATTGAGACAGCATTAAAGCGGTCCCGCTCGGTGCATCTAATTTATTTTTATGATGTGTTTCGGTTATACTCACCTGATACTCGGGATAATGTTTCAGCAATGATGCCGCATATTGTCCGATTCGGAAGTATAAATTTACACCAATGCTGAAATTACTTCCCCAAAGTATCGATCCTTGTTCTTTTTCGCAAAGCGCTTTCCATTTTTCCAAGCGATGGTACCAACCCGTAGTGCCAATTACTGCGGGAATTTGTTGTTGTATATATAATCGGATGTTTTCTTCGATAACATCCGGTTTGCTGAAATCAATAACAACATCGGCTCGGTAATCGGATAGGTTGTGAAGCAGATCGTTGTTGGATGAGTTTATACGAAAAACAATGTTGTGCTGATGTTCTCTCTGAAGCGCCGCTTCAATCATTTTACCCATTTTACCATAACCGGCTAGTACGATATTCATCGGGAGCTAAATTTAATGCTTAGTCCCGGATGAATTCCGGTGCTTGCGGTGATTGGTGCCGGCTTGATCTGCAAAGTTAGATCCTCGCTCACATCGAATGAAAAGAGATGTGCATCTACAACGGCATCAAGAATATTTAAACCGTACACCGCAACGGCGAAGAGCACCGATAGGTCCAGATCTCTTCGATACGTATCTTTCAGCGTAGCAATTTCATCATCCCCGAATAGGGTCAGATCAATGTTTTGTTTTCCGCCGAATCGTTGCAAGGTAAAGTTGTCGAGTGAGGTTTCGGGATCATCATCTTTTCTGTATCGAAGTGCAGTGCCCAGCTTATTGGTAATGGTGGCATTATAATAAATCATATAACCGGCAACTGCACCCGCCCCATAAACAATAGGCACTTTCCAGTATTTTCTATTATATACTTGTCCGAAGCCCGGTAATACAGCTGAGTAGAGTGCCGCTTTTCTGGGAGAATGTATTTTAATGGTTGTACTGTCAGTGATGGTCTGTGCCACTACATTCAGTGATGCAGTAAGTAATATCGCAGTTATAAGTAATGAGCGCGACAATCGCAGAGGATTAAAGGTTCATTAAGTCTACTAATCGCTGTAAGTCATCGTCAGAGAAGTAAGTGATTACAATCTCACCGCGACCTCCGCGCTTATTTTTCAGGATCACACGGGTACTCAGATGTGAAGCGAGTTTGTCCTGCACACGTTTTAAATCGTGTGGTAACGATGCTCTTGAATGCTGAGGAGCTTTACGTTTGTTTTGTTTTGCGGCCCGGGCTAATTGCTCTACGGCACGTACGGATAAATCTTTGCTGATAATATCTTTGTATAAACTCAGTTGAGCAACAGGGTCTTCAATGCTGATGATTGCCCTGGCGTGAGTCATGCTGATCGTTCTGTTTTTGATAGCCAGTTGAATGTCGGGGGGCAGTTTTAACAGACGCAGGTAGTTGGCCACGGTAGCTCGGTCTTTTCCAACTCGTTCAGCAAGGTCTTCCTGAGTCAGATTACATTCATCCATAAGTCGTTTGTAGTTGATGGCTACTTCGTGGGCATTCAGATCTTCACGGTGTGTATTTTCAATCAGGGCTATTTCAAGCATCTCCTGATCATTGGCTGTACGGATAAACGCGGGGATTGTTGTAAGTCCGGCCATCTTGGATGCACGCAGGCGTCGTTCGCCGGCGATCAACTGATATTTTTTTGCGCTTAGCTTTTTAACGGTAATCGGTTGTATGACACCATGAATCTTGATGGAATCTGCCAGTTCATTCAACCGAGCTTCGTCGAAATCAACGCGGGGCTGAAATGGATTTACTTCAATGAATTCAAGAGGTAACTCGTTTACCGTGTTGGAGGTGACAGTAGTCTCTTCTTTTTGTGTAGGAGCCGATGTGTCAATACTATCGAGCAATGCACGAATTCCCTTACCCAGGGCATCTTTTTTATTATTCATTTTCTTCGTAGTCTAAGTATTTATCTGCAGTCTTCATTTGTGTAAATTCATTCTTTTGCAGTACTTCACGTGCCAGGTTAAGGTAGTTCGTAGCGCCTTTACTTTCAGCATCATACATCACAACAGATTTGCCCACACTTGGTGCCTCGCTGATTCGTGTTGCCCGGTGAATAATCGTATCAAAAGCCAGTTTACCAAAATGACGCTTTACTTCTTCCACCACCTGATTCGATAAACGAAGTCTGGTATCAAACATAGTGAGCAGTATGCCTTCAATCTGCAGCTGATTATTCAGACGACTCTGAACGATTTTAATCGTATTTAGCAACTTGCCTAATCCTTCCAGGGCGAAGTACTCACATTGTACCGGAATTAAAACAGAGTCAGATGCGGTGAGTGCATTTACAGTAATTAAACCAAGCGAAGGGGAACAATCGATGATGATGAATTGATAATCTTTTTTGATTGCCTCGATTACAGATTTCATGATATGTTCACGGTTCGGATGATTAATCAGTTCAATCTCTGCACCCACCAGATCGAGGTGAGCAGGAATGATGTCGAGAAAGGGAACATCGGTATGCTGAATGGCATCGTGTATATCCACTTCGTTAATCAGACATTCATAAATACTGTTATGTTTCTGTTTGGGATCGATGCCTAAACCGGAGGTAGCGTTTGCCTGAGGGTCTGCGTCAATAATCAGTGTTTTGTATTCAAAAACGGCAAAACTTGCGGCAAGGTTAATTGCTGTTGTCGTTTTACCAACTCCGCCTTTTTGGTTGGCAATGGATATTACTTTTCCCATGATGATTTTTGGTTATTTAAATGTGCTGTAGTGCTTTATTTTTCAGATGCTTCAAAGATACCATAACGCAGGCAATTGAAGTGTTTACGCGCTTTTCTTTACTAACAAATTATACACAAATAATTCGTCATACAATCAGGCCTGTTCTGTTGATTCTTAATTCACTTCAGCCGATCTTGTGTCATTAGATTTACGGGCATTGAAGTATAGACACTACACCTGCCTGTTCTGTTTTTTGGCCTTGCTCTTCTGCGCATGCCATAATGATGCGTGGCGCGATCAACGCCACATATTCAATTATAATCAGGCATCAGGCGTAAGTTCCACCGATCCGGCCTTTGCCAGTTTGCAATCCAATATCTGGGTGGTCAATCAGATTTACAATGGACTGCTGGAGACAGATAGCAATCTGAATGTAATACCCGCTCTGGCGCGTTCCTATCAGATAAGCGACGATGGAAAACGCTATACTTTTCACTTGCGCACGGATGTGTTTTTTCACGATGACTCCTGTTTTGCGTCACATAAAGGCCGACGATTTAATGCCGGCGATGTGGTTTACTCATTCAAACGTTTGATCGATCCGAAGACTGCGGCAAAAGGTGCCTGGGTATTTAATGATAAAGTTGATCCAACGCACCCCTTTGTTGCGCTGAATGATTCAACCGTTGAGATTCGTTTATTGCGTCCCTTCCCGGCCTTGCCGGGTATTCTTACCATGCAGTATTGCTTTATTGTGCCTCAAGAGGCCGTTGAGAAGTATGGAAAACAGTTCAGAGCGCATCCCGTTGGCACAGGCCCTTTTCGATTTAGTTTTTGGCGCGAAGGCGAGTTGATGGTGCTCAAAAAAAATATGAATTATTTTGAACGGGATCAACAGGGCAATCGCTTACCATATCTCGATGCCGTGCGTATTTCATTTATTGACAGTAAGGCAACCGAGTTTTTAAAATTCAAACTGAATGAGTTGGACGTAATTGTTGATTTGGACGCCGGACTTAAAGATGAAGTGCTTACCAGGTCAGGTCAACTTAAGGCTCCCTATCAGAATAGGTTTCGGCTAATCAGGAAGCCATATTTAAATACCGAGTATTTCGGTGTTAATCTGGAACTGGCATCAAAAACGAATAGCCCCCTTGCCGATGTGCGTATCAGAAAAGCTATCAATAAAGCAATCCATAAAAAGGAACTAATTACTTATCTGCGAAATGGTGTTGGCCTGCCCGCTTTACATGGTTTTGTGGCTCCCGGTATTGCCGGATATCGGACAGGGCAATTGCCTGTTGATGCTTATGATGTTGATGCGGCACGAGCTCTGCTCAAGGAAAGTGGATATGATGCAACGCATCCGCTCCCTGAAATCGTAGTAGCCTGTAATTCGGCCAATGAGGCCTTGTGCCTTTTTATTGCCAATCAGCTAAAACAAGCCGGTATTACTCTGCGTGTAGAGGTGATGCAGGGGAAAGCATTAAATGAGCGGATGGTAAAGGGTGATGTGTTACTTTTCAAAGCCTCGTGGATTGCCGATTATCCCGATCCGGAAAGTTTTCTTGCCGTCTGCTATGGTGGGTATGCGGCCCCGCCGAATTACACCCGATTCAGAAACAGGGAATTCGACGTTAAATATAACCTGAGTATGATGCAATCTGACGACTCTGTCAGAAATGTTACCTATTTGAAAATGGATCAACTGCTGATGCAGCAACAACCTTTGATACCATTATATTATGATGAGATTCTGGATTTTGTTCAGAATAACATTTCAGGATTCAGTCCCAATGCTTTGAATCTGCTGAGTTTGAAGAGCGTGAATAAGAAGGAATAATTTTTTATATCAATGAACGGAGTTGTATCACTATAATTAGTGATACCACAAACTGTAATTGCTAAATACTTTTGCAAAAATTATTTAAATGAAAAACCTCATTACACTAATCGTTATTTTGACATTATGCTTACAGGTTAAGGCACAACAAGAATATTGTGGACTTGATCATTTACTCCAGGAACAAGCCGGTAATCCGCAGTTTGAAGCCTGGCGAATGCAATTAGAAGCATTAACTCAAAGTATAATCAGTGAAAACAAAAACAACAGTGCATCAAGAAATGTCATCAACATACCTGTGGTAGTTCATGTTTTGTACTGTGATGAAATACCTGACGCAAATATTCTTACTCAACGAATTACATCACAACTCCAGGTATTGAATCAGGATTTTAATCAACTCAACCCACGCATTAATACCACTCATCCTTATTATAAGTCTAATGCGGCTGCCAATTTTGAAATTAACTTTTGCCTTGCCTCAAAAAATCCTTTAGGAGGTCCAACGAACGGAATCATCAGAAAGAGAGTGCCGGAGTGTAATTTCACAGCAGATCTTGCAGCAAAATGGCTAACAGAGACAGATGGTTCAAAACAATGGGACCCTCTAAAGTATCTTAATTTATACGTTGTGCCTGATTTAGGACTTGGCAATCTTGGAATTAGTATAGTCCCCGGCACAACAAATGATGTCAATAAAGATGGTCCTGCTGTCAAGTATACGGCATTTGGTTTGGATTCTGAAAATTCTAATCATAACCTGGGCGTTGCTGCCAGTCATGAAATAGGTCACTGGATGAGTCTTGAGCACACATTTGGAGTAAATCCTTGCGACCCAGACCATGTTGATGATACTCCTGTACAGGCAGGCTCACAATTCGATTGCCCTCAGGGAGAAGTTGAAGGCTGTAAGTTTATATCAATAATTGAGTCCGGAAGCGGACTCAGAAATGTGAAGATTACTAAAGACAACGATATTCTTTTCGGAACTCAGAGTACAGGCTTCCGTTATAAGTTTGGTTCTTTTCCCACTCAAACCTTCCTATCTGATTTTCAGATTCGAGATATTGAAATTGATATATTCGGAAAAGTATGGGTTGCAGCCGGAAAGGATGGTGTTAATGCTGCAGCTGGTGGAGCTTATTTATATTCCATTACCACTGATGGTACATCATTACAATTTGAAGATTTCTTCTCTAATTCTGATGGATTAAATTCAAGATTTATCAATGATATAGCTGTCGATGAGAATGGAGATGCATGGTTTGCATCCGGACAAAGTTTGACTGCAGGAGACACAGATGAAGGCGAGGGAATATTTTTTGAATTCCCATTCGCAACTCCTGTAGCCTTTGATTGTACGCCTGATGCTGATGTGCGTTTTCTGATAGTTCACCGAGACACTGCCAACCAAATCACTTATTTTGGTGTAGATAAAAAATGTTTAGGAACTTGCTCTACTCCATATATCATTAAGTTACAAAATGGGGTTTGTTCAATATTGAGTTTGCAGGATATTGCTGATGAAATTAGTTCTACCAATTTTTTAATTCGTGGCATAACAACAGATATGCAGGGAAGAGTTTGGGTAGGATTTAATTCTGGAATTGGTATTAAAGTATTTGATGGCAGCAATTCATGGAGAATTAACTCGGATAACTCATTTGCTTTCAGTGCCGGCGAAGCGATAAATAGAAATACTATGTTTACGCTTAGCAATAACGATATCTATGTTGGTGCAGGTAACGGGCTAATCATTTTTCATGCTGATAGTTTACAGAATTCCGGTGATGAAACAGATCCTGAACTGTTTACTAAAATTATACCTACATCATTGAACCCAAGTATAACTTCAAATAGTGTAACCGGGGCAGATGTGCGTGGAGACCGGTTAGTGTTTTGTACAGCGACCCAACTTATTGATGCATACAGACCTTATAAGCATGGCACGATGACAAACAATATAATGAACTATAATAAAGATGAATGTATTGCATTATTTACTCCCGGCCAAAAGGAAAGAGCACGCGCTATGTTTGACCCTGTAAATGGTTTCAGAAAAGATATATTGACTTCTAATGGATGTGACCCTATACAGTGTGGTTGTCCGGTAACCTACGTTGCCAAAGCAACAAACGTAACCAAGAACAAAGCAACGATTAACTGGGATGCAAATACTTGTGCAACATCTTACAAGATTTTTTATAGGGATATGATAACCGGAGTTGAAAAGATAGTTTCAGTTAATGCACCGGCAACATCAACGATATTAACAGGATTAAATCCCGGTCACGATTATGAGATACAGATTAAAACATTTTGTTCAGGAAGCACCCCGGGCAATAGCAATAAGTCGAACATTGTTAAATTCCTGACACTGAGTTCTTGTGAAACTCCGGTACTATCCAGTGCAATTTTCCAAGCTGTTAATAAACTGGTGGTAAACTGGGAATCTGTATCCGGTGCGGTGCAATACCGTATTCAATATAAAAAAGTTGGAACCGATAACTGGACAACCGTTGCTGTCAATTGTGGTTCTTGTTCTTCAAAAAATATTATTAGCAATGCATTTGAGTCCGGAGCATCATATGTAGTCAGAATTCGAGCAAAATGTTCTTCAAATACTTACTCATCTTTTTCATCCGAAATAAATATCAATAACAACAATCGTGAAGATGAACTAGCTCCACTTGAAGATTCTGAAGTTATCAATGATCAGTTATTGATTTATCCGAATCCTAATAATGGCCGTTTCAATATTTCTATTGATAATTGGGAAGCGGATAATGCAACTTTTGTTATAACTGATTTATTGGGAAGAGTAGTTTATCATGAGAATATTCAAATTGAATCTGGAATATGGGAAAAGGAAATTGCTTTAGACAATATGCTGTCTTCAGGAATATACTTGATCAAACTTTACTCAGATTCATTAAGTAAATATGGTAAGATCGTGATTGACTAATTTTTTTTAGAATGAAAATGGCGGGGATAATTATTGCCGCCATTGTTATTTCAATAAATCGGCTGCCACCAGTTTATCAACCGGAAATGTCAATTGATTGATTAAAGATTCGTTCATAGACTCCCATCGGAAACAAAGTTTTTCCGCCTCATTTTCATTAAATGCAAAAGGTATCGCGCTTAAGTTTATTTGTAAAGGCTCCAACAATTTAACCTCGTAATAGATACTGATGAGCTGCTGTTTTGGATTAAAAGCAGATGACTGAAAAAAGTCTGTGGTATAAATATGCCGGACTACATCTATTTGCGTTTGCAATTCTTCAAGCCATTCACGTTTCAACCCGTCGTGCAGACCTTCTCCAAACTCCAGACCACCGCCGGGAAACTTGGTAAAACGCAATCCATACTCCTCTTCATCTACCACGAGTACTTCGTTGTTACGATTAAATAACAAACCATACACGCGAATATTAAATTTTTCGATTTTCATGTTCGACATTTGAGTTAATGTTTAACAAATTTATTCCAGGGCTGTTCGCCTTAATTTCATTAATAAACGGATTTGATATTTATGCGCAGGATATTGGTACCTGTAAATCCAATATGTTGTATGCCCGTTCTTACATCACCGACACGAAACATATTGTTAAAGCTCCCTTAAAATGGAAACCCGCGCAATTTGCCGCGGCCGGGCTCTTGGTTGGTGGTGTAATGTTACTTACTCAGTACGACACCCAGATTGCTGATTGGGTTCAACAGCACAAATCACCGGCTTCCCACAGGGTGTCCCGTATTATTGAACCCTTGGGCAATGAGCTGGTTGTTTTGGGTGGCAGTGCCGCCTTATGTTCCTTGGGCCTTCTTACAAACAAGAAGAATAAAACCACTTTTGCCGGAATGCAAAACATTAAAACAGTATTGATTTCATCAGCTTTTATTTTTGGACTAAAACATCTTACCCATCGGGCGCGGCCTCAGATGAATCAGGGAAGTAACGCCTGGTATCCACTTAGTGATCGGTGGGATTTTACGTCGTTTCCATCAGGACACACAACATTTGCCTTTGCCACGGCTACAACCCTCTCACAGTTCTCCCGAAAAAAAATTGTCCCTGTTATTGCCTATAGCATCGCCGCAGGAGTTGCGCTCTCCCGAATTCACGATAATAAACACTGGAGCAGTGATGTCCTTGCAGGTGCCGCTATTGGTACCGCTTTTTCATTAACTATAAATCGAGGTGTAAAATATTAAACGGCTTATTAACTTACACGCTCAATGGATGCACGGGAGGTCTTATTAAAATATTGGGGCTACAGCCAATTCCGGAGTTTACAGGATGAAATTATTCAATCGGTGCACGAAGGTCATGACACCCTGGCGCTCATGCCTACCGGTGGTGGCAAGTCAATCTGTTATCAGATACCGGCACTGATGAAACCCGGTTTGTGCCTGGTTGTTTCGCCACTTATTTCGCTGATTAAAGATCAGGTTGAGCAATTGAGACGACGTAAAATCAATGCATCAGCCCTATTCTCCGGATTGAGTCCCCGGGAGATGGATCTTGCACTACAGGAAGCAATTGACGGCAAACTGAAGTTTCTTTTTGTATCGCCGGAGCGACTCGGCACCGCACAATTTCAGCAACGCATATCTTATGCTTCTGTTAATTTGCTTGCGGTAGATGAAGCACATTGCATATCGCAGTGGGGATATGATTTCAGACCGGCCTATCTTCGTATCGCCGAGATACGCAGTATGATTAATCCCTGTCCGGTAATTGCACTTACAGCTACTGCAACAATCCCTGTTCGGGATGATATCGTAGATAAGTTGCGCTTTCGTGCAGGAAAAATTTTTATAAAAAGTTTTGAGAGGCCTAATATCAGCTATGCGGTATTGCATGAGGAAAATAAATTAGCCCGTGTAGCCTCTATGCTAAAAAAGAAATCGGGTTCAGCATTGGTATTTGCCGGCACCAGAAAACGCACTAAAGAGATCAGCGATTATCTGGTTCAGGAAAAAATTGCGGCCTCGTTCTACCATGCAGGGCTAACCGCAGATGAGCGAAACCGCAGACAAAGGGAATGGATTGACAATAAAATACGCGTGATGGTTTGCACGAATGCATTCGGCATGGGCATTGATAAGCCGGATGTTCGTTTGGTGATTCACTATGAGCCGCCGATTAATCCGGAATCCTATTTTCAGGAAGCGGGAAGATCAGGCCGTGATGAAAAGAAAGCCTTTGCCGTGTGTTTATATGATCATCAGGATATCATTTCGATGCAGGAGCGGGTAGATGCACAATTCCCTTCAGAACAGGAAATCAAAATCGTTTATCATGCGTTGTCGGGCTATACGCAGATAGCAATAGGCGGTGGAATGGGTGTTAGCTTTGATTTTGACTTACAACCATTCTGTAAAAAATATGAACTGGATCCGGTTTCAACATTAAGTGCTTTAAAAACACTCGAACTTGAAGGATATATTGCTTTATCGGATGCAATACTGGTTCCATCCCGGTTAATGATTAAAGTTAATAAGGAACAACTATATCGTTTTCAGTTACAGAATCCAAAGGCTGAGCCCATCATTAATGCATTGTTACGTATGTATGGTGGCATCTTTGATTATTATACCACCATATCGGAACGCGATCTTGCCGGCTACATGAATACATCGCCACTCGTTGTTGAAAAAGCACTTCGCGCCCTGCATCAACGTGATTATATTGATTATGTACCCGCAACCGATAAGCCACAGCTAACCTATATCGCCCCACGACACGACACTTCCGAATTACATATTGACACCCTATTACTTCGAAAGCGAAAGGAATCATTTCGACTCAGAATGCAGGCCATGATCAACTATCTGGAAACCCGTTGGAAATGCCGAAGTCAGGCCTTGCTCCAATATTTTGGCGAGGATCAGGCTCTTCGTTGCGGTGTATGTGACGTGTGTTTACGTCGACATGAACTTGATGTCAGCGATATAGAGTTCGAAAAACTTGTAGGCGCTATGAAACGGATGCTTCAGAATAAGGCGGTGTCTATCAAACAACTACACAGTGAATTAAAAAACTATCCCGAACAACATGTTACAAATGCAGTCAGATGGCTTATCGATAGTAATTTAGTTGCTGAAGATGAAAAAGGACATTTACGCTGGCAATCATGAAGCGCATCCTGTTTACAGTTAGCAATGATATTTCAACCGATCAGCGCATGCATCGTATCTGCAACACCCTGCAAGAACAAGGTTATGATGTTATCCTCATCGGACGCAATAGAAATAAATCCAAATCACTGCAAAAGCAGGCCTATATGCAGCATCGGATAAATATGTGGTTCGATGCCGGTAAACTTTTTTATTTGGAGTTGCAGTGCCGTCTGTTTTTTTACCTCTTATTTAAATCTTTTGATGCAGTTTGTGGGGTTGACCTGGATACGATATTACCGTGTTACTTGGTGTCCCGAATACGTGGTAAGGTATGTTTTTATGATGCACATGAGCTGTTTACCGAGGTGCCTGAACTTAATAACAGGAGCTTGGTTCGAAGGATATGGTTAGCTCTTGAACGTTGGATTTGTACACGTAAGTCAATCGTTAAATACACAGTTAGCCAAACGGTTGCAGATATTTTTTTTGATCGGTACAAAGCGCAATTTGATGTGATACGTAATATGCCTCACTTAAAAAACACACGATCAGGCAATCCATCATCCAATATCATAGTATATCGGGGAGCAGTAAATAAAGGCCGCGGGCTCGAATTTTTGATACAGGCGATGCAGTTTAATGGTTATACGTTGATCATCGCCGGTGATGGCGATATCACTGCATCGTTAAAGGAATTGGTCATAGCACTAAAACTTACAGATCGGGTTCAGTTTACCGGATATCTATCACCCGCTGAACTGGATCATATTGCCGTATCAGCGCGTATTGGGGTAAATCTGCTGGACTCGGTCAGCTTAAATTATTACTACTCTCTGGCTAATAAGTTTTTTGATTATGTACACCTTGGACTGCCTCAGATAACCATGCGTTTTCCGGAGTATGAAAAATTGAATGCTACATTTGAAGTAGCCATACTGCTTGACTCACTGCAACCTGAATCTATTGCCGTGGCCATAGATCAACTGATGCAACATAATGAGTACTATAAACAGCTTCAGACCAATTGCAAACACGCTTCAGCTGTATGGAACTGGGAAGAGGAAAAGAATAAACTGATTACTATATACCACTTCGTATGAACCGCCTTCATATCATATCATTTAATATTCCTTATCCCCCGGACTACGGCGGTGTGATCGATGTTTATTATAAACTTCGTGCATTGCACGATGCCGGTATAAAAATTATTTTACACTGTTTTGAATATGGTCGTAAGGAACAGATTGAATTGAATGAAATCTGCGAGGCCGTATACTATTATCATCGTGATTTTAGCATAAGAGATTTCTCAAGCCTGACTCCATTTATTGTTAAATCAAGAAAATCTTCAGCGCTATTAAAAAATCTGGCAAAGGATAGTGCGCCCATCTTATTTGAGGGCCTTCATACGTGTTACTACCTTAGTCATCCGGCTCTGCAATCTCGTTTCAAAATAGTTCGAATGCATAATGTAGAAGCCGATTACTACAAGGCGCTTGGCCGAAATGAGCGAAATATTATGCGTAAGTTTTATTTCTATACCGAGTCAATAAAGCTTAATTATTATGAGCGTATTCTTAAATATGCTGATCTGATACTACCCATTTCAGTTCACGATGATGAGCTTCTGAAATTGCGCTATCAACATGTTTATTACCTGCCGGCTTTTCATCCAAATTTTGATGTACAATCTTTAACCGGCAAAGGGGATTACGTCTTATTTCATGGCAATCTTTCCGTTAATGAAAATAATCAGGCAGCTGTATGGCTCACTGCCCGTGTGTTTGCAACGTTGAACAGGCCTGTAATCATTGCGGGATCTGAACCTAAATCGTCATTACGGAATATCGTTGCTCCTTATAAACATATACAGCTAATTGCTAATCCTTCGCAAAAGCACATGGCGGAGTTGATTCGTAATGCACATATTCACGTGCTACCTACCTTTCAGTCAACCGGTATCAAGTTAAAATTATTAAATGCTTTGTTTAATGGTCGATTTGTAATCGTTAATGATACGATGGTAGAACATACCGGATTGGAAACGTTGTGCTCGGTTTGTAATACTGCCGAAGATATTCAACTTACGATAAATAAATTGATGGATATTTCATTTTCGTCTGCTGATATTGAAACACGTCGTACACAACTTGGCCGGGACTTTACCAATGCGGCTAATGCCAAAAAACTTATACAGCTTCTGGAGCAGTCTCTTTGATTTTCCCGTGCTCGCAGAATAGCGTTCTTGCAGGATATTTCTTAATAGTCAGATAATCGTGAGAAGCCATCAGCATTGCGGTGCCTTTATGTTCACATAGCTCAATGAGAAGTCTTACTATTTCATCTGAGGTCTCAGGGTCAAGATTTCCTGTTGGTTCGTCGGCCAGGATTATTTTAGGATTGTTCAGTAAGGCCCGCGCAATAACTACACGTTGTTGTTCTCCGCCGGAAAGTTCATAAGGCATTTTAAACCCTTTAGTGCTCAGCTTTACATAGTCGAGCACCTCGTTGATGCGTTGTGCTATTTTGTGTTTATCATTCCAACCGGTAGCCTTGAGCACAAATCGAAGATTATCGTGAACACTGCGATCCGTGAGTAACTGGAAATCCTGAAATACGATACCTAACTTACGGCGCAGGTAGGGCATTTTAGCTGAAGATAGTTTGTTCAGATGAAAGCCGGCCACTGTAACATCACCGGATGCCGGAATGATATCCCCGTATAGCATTTTGAGGATACTACTTTTTCCACTACCCGTTTTGCCAACCAGATAAACAAATTCACCTCGAGCAATCTCGAAGCTTACATCATTAATTACAAGCGATTCGCCCTGATAGGCCGTTGCGTGACTTAATTTGATTACAGATTCCTGCATAGTTTACAATTCTAATTTTTGAATTTTACCGTAAGGCAGTTCGGCAATGATGTGCTTTATCTGTTCCTCTTTGTCTCCCAAACCTATTTTAGCAAGAGCGCCTTCGGGCCTGTCTGCCCGGAAATAGGCCAGCAAGGTAAATTGCTCATCCCGAATCTGCACATAGTCCGGTATTTTCACTTTGCCCTCAATTTTAAGGATGTACATAGCTACACGTCGTTTACACCGCAAAGCTATTTATACGTACCTAAATAAATTGTGAACGTTACTAACAAGCAACTGAACGGTACTGTAATATTCAACCTTTATTTCATACTTTAACAACATGAATACATACGGTAAAGATGGTAAACACCTCATACGGTCTTGGGCCATGTACGATTGGGCCAACTCGGTGTTCTCGCTCACTATTGCTACCGCAATATTCCCGATATACTATGAGACGGTTACCGCCGATGGACAGGATAATACCGTTATGTTTATGGGTAGAAGTTATGTGAACACAGCGCTGTACTCTTATGCTTTGTCACTGTCTTTTCTCATAGTCGCCTTAATCTCACCGGTATTATCGTCAATTGCTGATTACCGAAGGAACAAGCTCACGTTTCTGCGATTTTTCTGTATCACCGGATCTGTTTCCTGTGCCGCATTATTTCTCTTTGATGGCTCAGAACCACTCACCGGCCTTGCTATTTTTATGTCAGCCACAATCAGTTTTACATCGAGCCTTGTTTTCTACAATGCTTACCTCCCGGAGATCTCCTCAGAAGCCAATCAGGATCGGGTAAGTGCAAAAGGGTTTTCTTATGGTTACTTAGGCAGTGTCATCTTGTTAATTATAAATCTCCTCGTTATCCAAAAGCCCGATTGGTTCGGTATTCCGGATGCCGGTTTGGCTTCCCGTCTGGCATTTGTTATGGTTGGCCTTTGGTGGTTTGGCTTTGCTCAGATAACCTTCCGAGGACTTGCTAAATTCGAATCCGCTCATCAGTTCCATCCTAACAAACCCATAGTCGGTCTGTTTGGCGGCTATCAGGAATTGAAAAAAGTATTTTCTCAGTTACGACATCTGCCTGTACTGCGCCAGTTTCTGCTGGCGTTCTTCTTTTACAGTATGGGACTTCAAACCATAATGTATATCGCCACCTTGTTTGGAAGCAAAGAGCTTCATATGGAAACAGCCGCGCTGATACTAACCGTGCTTATTATTCAGTTGGTGGCTATTGGTGGCGCTCAAGGTTTTGCTTACCTCTCCTCAAAAATTGGAAATATCAGAACACTCATTATTGCAGTAATTATATGGATTGGAATATGTGCCGGAGCTTATCTAACCACTGAATCGTGGCAGTTTTATCTACTTGCATTTGTTGTTGGAACTGTAATGGGTGGGATTCAGGCTATCTCAAGAAGCACCTATTCCAAGATGCTCCCTGTAACCCAAGATCATGCATCCTACTTCAGTTTTTATGATGTCACCGAAAAGTTGGCCATCGTAGTCGGCACAGTGAGTTATGGATTAGTGGAGGAGTTTACTGGTAGCATGAGAAACTCAGCCCTCGGCATGATGCTGTTCTTTGGAGTTGGCTTAATCATCTTACTGAATCTGACCCGTTATTCTCTGAAATTCTGGAAGAAGTAGTGTATAGTAAATTATCCCGCATCGAACGGCTTTATTAGTATTTTAGCGGAGTTAATTTAACTAGTTGAACGTTAATTTATTTATTCCATGCTTTGTCGATCAGTTGTTCCCTCAAACCGGATTCAACATGGTAAAGGTTTTAGAAAAAGCAGGCTGTAAGGTAAATTATAATCCTAATCAAACATGCTGCGGCCAACCTGCTTTCAATGCCGGCTTCTGGAGCGAGGCTAAGCCGGTTGCCGAAAAGTTTATCCATGATTTTTCCGATTACAATTATGTGGTAGCACCCAGTGGAAGCTGTGTTGGTTTTGTCCGCAATTTCTACTCGGATTTATTCGATAATAGCATAGCTCATAACTCGTGCAAACAACTTCAAAAGAACATCTATGAGTTTACTGAATTCATGGTCAATATTCTGCAGATAACCGATGTGGGAGCTACATTTAATGCAAAGGCGACGTATCACGATGCCTGCGGTGCTTTGCGCGAATGTAAGGTTAAGGAAGCTCCCCGCAAATTGTTATCTAACGTTAAAGGGTTAGAACTAATTGAAATGGCTGAAGCTGAGACTTGTTGTGGTTTTGGTGGAACATTTGCCGTTAAGTTCGACGCCATATCTACGGCAATGGCGCGAAACAAAGTTGATAGTGCCTTGCAGACACAGGCAGATTACATCATATCCACTGATATTAGTTGTTTAATGCATATGGAAGGTTACATTAGAAAAAACCAGCTTGCTATTCAAACCAGACACATAGCAGATGTGCTGGCTGACGGCTGGTAGTTTCGTCAGGACTAGTTCTCGTTGACTTTTTCCAGATAATAAAAAATAGTAATGCGTGCGGTATCTGTCTGGAAGTCGGTATTCTTTATTTCTGCACGATGCACATTAAGACCGGTTCGCTCCCGCAAATCCTGCAACAGTAAGGAATAGTTCTCAGGTTTAATCAGATCAATTTTTTCGTAGACAATTGTTCTTGTACTTTCATGACGCATTAGCCAGATATTTTCGAGGGTGTAGATCATTACCAGAATCATAATATTGGCAAAGGCTATTTCAGCAACGGATACTTTCTTGGTGCTCATGGCATTTACCAGAGCCACAGCAATAATGATAAAGAGATAAACCATTTCTTTGATGGGTATATCCTCAGTCCGGTATCGCAGTATCGAAAACACGGCGAATAGTCCGAATGAAACACCAAACTCCATTTTGACATTATTCATTACATACAATATCAGGAAAATGATGCTGTTAAAAATGAAGTAGGTAAATAAGTAGTCCTTGTTTTTGTGCAGGGGATAATAAATCAGGCGCACGATAATGAACGTTACCAGAAAATTAACCGAGAAGCGAAGCACCAGATCAAAGAAGTCTGCAGAGTCGAAGATCTTGTAATCTTTTAATAAAAAATCGATGTCAAGCAACATGTTTAAGTTTATTTATGAAGAGTAATTTTTCTTTGAAGTTATTGTACTTTAAGGTAGGATCAATAAGCAGGGAACCGATGATGTATTTGCTGATACTCACGGGATATATGCGTTCATCCTTAAAAAGTTGTCGCTTAAAAGGGTCCAGAACGTGAGCGGATTGTTTCAACTCAGCGATCACAAGATGATTGATTTCAGCTTTTTTGTTATCGTAATCAAATGAAGTAAAAAGATCAAAGGTTAACCGGTCGGTGAACGATTTATTAACCAATGTCAAGCGTTTAAATGAATTATTCAGTGTTGGCATCAGCACATCGATGATGCGTTCCGGAATGAAGTTCTGCAACAACAGTTTTTCATCGGCTCCAAGAACAGGTATTGAGCCTGCAACCGAGATGCGCTCTTTAATCGTTTTACCTTTGTTATTCTTTTGCTTTACTTCAAAGAAGGTTATCTCCGATTCAACGTAGGCGCGATAGCGTACCTTTAATCGGTTTGCTTTTTTATTATGGTGTTGCAGAAAGAAATCTCTTTCGGGCGTATCAAAGTAGGTATTGTCGTAACTGCTTAGCCTATTGCCTTTAACCTCAAGTACTCGATAATGAGGTAGTAGTTTGTTCAGAATGGTATGCAACTTATCTAAGGTGAAGATTAATTTAAAATCAAAACGATCCATAAGTTTCACCCGATCCATTTCAGCTAAGGATATGGGATCAAATGCAAGTAGGTCGGTATAAATTGGTATCGTATCTTCTGATTGCAACGAATTAATATTTTGTAATAATCAGGTCATCCAACTTTATCACACTATTGTTTTCGGTAATATCAACCTGAATAAATTCCGGTTTTAGTCCACCAACACAAGTATCGCAGTCGGAGTAGGCAAAAATGGTGTATTTACCCTTACGAAGAAACGGAAACTCGTAGGTGCCATCGTAGCTGGTTTCTACATCATCTCCAAAATATTCTTCGTCGCCGTATATGATATAAACATCTTCCTTACCGGCATAATAGGGATAGGCATTGTTAAATACATCATAATAGATGGCTTTGATGCGTCCCTGTATTTTACTATTTCCACCGCTACCTGCAGTTTTACGACAAGAGGATAATGAAACAAATAGCAAGAGGGGCAACAAAAGAAGTAAACGTGCAAAACGATTCATAGCGAATTAACAATGAGTAAATATAAGGTAATCGTTAAATTATAGCTCACTTAAAGTGAGATAACGCGTTGGTTTGGCGCCCTTCTCGCCGGCTTCAAGCATACAAGCCTGATGAATAGGGTCGTGTTCAAAGAAGAGGATGTCGTTGTGTTGTATTGCGTCGTTAAGAAATTTATTTTTTTCGTCGAGCGTTACCAGCGGTCTCACATCATACGACATAACGTATGGTAAAGGAATGTGTCCGGCAGAAGGTAATAAATCAGCCATATAGACAACACGCTGTTCCTTATATCGGATTACAGGTAACATCATTGCCTCCGTATGGCCATATACTTCGATAAAGCTTAAGCCCGGCGCTATGTCCTGTGGTTGCGTGAATAAGGTCAGCTGTCCACTCTCCTGAATGGGCATTATATTCTCTTTTAAAAAAGAGGCTTTCTCCCGTGCATTTGGCTTTATTGCCCAATCCCAGTGTTTCTGATGACTGTAATAGCGGGCGTTTCTGAACTGAGGTTCGTAGTGGTCGCCATTGCGGATAATCGCGCCTCCACAATGATCAAAATGCAGATGCGTTAAAAAAACATCCGTTACCTCATTGGGTGTGAAGCCGGCTTTTGCAATCGAGTCCGTGAGCGACTGATGCCGCGATGGCTCATAGTGACTGAAGAATTTATCATCCTGTTTATCACCCAGCCCGCAGTCTATCAGGATAAGCTGATTGCCGGTTTCAACAAGCAGACAGCGCATAGCCCAGGTGCAAAGATTATTGTGATCAGCAGGATTGATTTTATTCCAGATTTTTTTTGGAACTACACCAAACATGGCACCGCCGTCTAACTTAAATGTGCCGGTTTCAATAACGTGTAACTGCATAATTAGCTGTTATGGGCAAACTGAATCATCTGCAGGGCAGTGGCGGCGGCTTCAACACCTTTATTGCCGTGTTTGCCCCCTGCACGATCCAGGGCTTGTTGTTTATTGTCGGTTGTTAGTATGCCAAATATGATTGGGGTCTGACCTTTGGCATTAAGTTGCGCCAAACCGATGCTCACGGCCTGAGAGATATAGTCAAAATGAGGTGTGTCGCCTTTGATGATGCACCCGATACAGATAATGGCATCAAACGATTTCTCTTCGAGAAGGTGAGCGGCGGCATACACTAATTCGAAACTTCCGGGTACGTGGAACGATTTGATCTGTTTTTCGTTGGCTCCGTATTGCGTGAGATAGTCTCGACAGCCTCGTTCCAAAGCACCGGTAATGTCATCATTCCAGTTACTTTTGATAAGGGCAATTCGGTATTTTCTTAGTTTTTTCTCACTGATTCCATCAGTTGAAACATCAGACAAGTTTTTGTCTTTTGATGACATCAGCCCTTCAGTTATCGTTTATGAGTTAGGATTACCACCCAAACGATAGATATATTTATCTGCTTCACGACCTTCGGCTGAATTCGGGTATTTATTACGCAGTTCTTCAAATAATTTGATAGCCTCTTCCGTCTTATTCAGCTTCTCCAGACACAACGCGGCTTTCTTTAAAAAGAAAGGAGAGGTAATCTCGTTTTCTGCGGTATATGCCGCTTTTTTATAATACGATAGACCATCTTCCATTTTAGTAAGTTCTGTATAGGCATCACCAATGCAACCTAATGCCATTCCTTCCAGCGCCGTGCCTTTACCATCAAAACTATTCAGGTGGTCAATGGCATCTTCAAACTTACCCTGTCGCAGCAGGATAGTGCCCGCATAGTAATGAGACAAGTTGGCGGCCTTAGTCCATTTGTAGTTATCAATGATTCCAAGAAAACCAGGGTAGTTCTTGTCGCCGTTAAGAGCCAGGCTCAGCGAGTCTCGGTCCAGATATTTCTGTGCATAGAACATTTGTTCCTGCGCCTCTTTCTCTTTGGGTTCTAAGTATAGATATTTAAAGCCAAAGTAACCGCCAACAATAAGCAATAACCCGCCGAAAACGGCTGTGATGATGTTCTTGTTTTTATTGATGATTGTTTCAAATTTGTTGAGAACCTCTTGTCCTTCAAAAATATTTTTTTCTGTACTCATTTGTTTTGTTGGGTATAGTTTAGTGTAGTAGTTTAATCGATAATAAATGGATAATCTGATTGAACATAATTATCGGTGTATAACTCTGAGGCATCCGGATAAGGCGATTCTTCGGCGAACGTTACGCAGTCGTCAACTTCTTTTTGTATGCGTTCGTTAATTGCTTCAATCTCTGCCTCGGTTGCATATTTCTTTTTCAGGATTGTACTTAGTGTAGTTTCTATCGGATCTTTCTGCTTGTACTCCTCAACCTCTTCTTTGGTGCGGTATTTCTGAGGGTCAGACATTGAATGCCCTTTGTATCGGTAAGTTTTAATTTCAAGGAACGTGGGGCCATCTCCTTTGCGAGCTCGTTCAGCGGCTTCTGCTACAGCATCGTGTACCGTTTCACATTTCATTCCGTCAACCGATTTGGAGGGCATATCGTAAGCTTCACCAAGGCGATATATTTCGGTTACGTTACTGCTACGTTCTACCGAAGTACCCATAGCATAAAAGTTGTTTTCGCATACAAAGATTACGGGCAGTTTCCACATCATAGCCAGGTTGAAGGTTTCGTGAAGCATGCCCTGACGTGCGGCACCATCTCCAAAGAAACAGATACACACGTTATCCGTGCCCTTGTATTTTTCAGCGAATGCAATGCCGGCACCCAGTCCAATTTGAGCGCCTACGATACCGTGCCCGCCAAAGAAATAATTGTCTTTGTCGAAAAAGTGCATCGATCCGCCCTTACCTTTTGAGCAACCGGTTGCCTTACCATATAATTCGGCCATAGCCGCATTGCAACTTGTGCCACGGGCTATTGCCAAACCGTGATCCCGGTAAGCTGTTATGATCGGATCTTCGTGTTTTAATGCGGTTATAGTTCCGGCCGCAACGGCTTCTTGGCCAATATACAAATGGCAAAATCCACGTATTTTTTGCATACCGTATAGCTGGCCGGCTTTTTCCTCAAAGCGACGTATGCGCAACATGGTCTCATACCAGAACAAGTAGGACTCTTTACTTACTTTTGCCACGATTTTAATTTAGAGGCGCAAATATAAAAAAACTATCACACCAATCGATGTTCCTCTTTATAATAAAAGACTGATTTCATTGCATTTAGAAAGTATTCATATAAACTCGTTCCGTAACTACGCGAAAAGCGACTTTTCATTTGCTGATGGAATAAGCATCATTACAGGTCCCAACGGCAGTGGTAAAACAAATCTGCTCGATGCCGTTTATTATTTATGTGTCGGGAAAAGCTATTTCAATGGGCAGGATGGTAATAATGTAAAACATGCAGAAACGCATTTCTTTATTAAAGGATGTTTTGCCGACTTGCAGCGCACCGATACGGTTACCGTAGCCTATCGATTACATGATGTTAAGCTGATAACCCGCAACGAGGTGAAATATGAAAAAATAGCCGCGCATACCGGCCGCTACCCCGTGGTGGTTATTGATCCGGATGATACCCTGCTTGTAGTAGAGGGCAGTGAGGAGCGCAGGCGATTAATTGACAATATTCTTTCGCAGGCAGATACGGCTTACCTGGAAGCACTTATTTCGTACAATAAATTCCTCCAACAGCGCAACAGTTATCTCAAACAGCGCTACAGTCAGACGACCGACCCTGTTTTGATGGATACATTCGACGCTCAGCTTCACCGGTACGGACATCAGTTACATGACTATCGTCTCAATCTCATTCAGGCTATTGAACCCGATTTTAATTCATATTACGAATTACTGAGTGGCGGCAGAGAGCGTACTACTATAGCTTATCAATCTGATCTGGCGCAGGCCGACCTCCTGCAACTGCTCAAAGGCAGTCGTGATAAGGATATGGAGTATCAGCGTACCACACTGGGTATTCATCGTGATGACTATATTATCTCACTGAATGGCAAACTTCTGAAGAAGGCCGGCAGTCAGGGACAAAAAAAAACAGCCATAGTAGCTTTAAAACTGGCTTTATATCAGTTCGTTCGACGAAATAAACAGATGATGCCCTTGCTCCTGCTCGACGACATCTTTGATAAACTGGATCCCGATCGGTTAAAAAATCTGTTGCGTTGCATAGATGGCGATGCCTTTGGCCAGATTATGATCACCGATACCGAGCCGGGCCGTATGTTGCAGGCACTCGAGACCAGTCGCAAAAAACTCCATTATATTTACCTCACGTAGCAGATTTATGGGAGAAAAAAATGAAATGAACATCAAGCAGGCACTGGATCAATATATGAAACGATTCGGTTTACAGCGCAAGGTGGAAGAAATAAAACTCGTGCAATTGTGGCCTGAAATTGCCGGCGAATTTATCGCACGTAACACCAGCGACTTGCAGGTGCGCGATCGTCGCTTGATAATACGCGTAAATTCATCAGTTATCAAACATCAGTTGCTTATTTCCCGCGACACCATTATACAACGGGTCAATCAGTTTATGGAGCAGGAATACATTAATGACTTAGTCCTTTTATAACCTTGTGAAACATAATGTTAAGCCGGGCGATATTAAAACCTACACGCGGATAGTAACTGATGCCGATGCAGCCACATTTGACTCGGGTCAGGTGCATCCGGTTTATGCCACCTTCAGTCTGGCCCGCGATGCCGAATGGTGTTGCCGGTTGTTTGTTCTGGAAATGAAGGAGCCTCATGAGGAGGGTATAGGTACTATGATTTCGGTGCATCACCTGGCACCGGCCAAACCGGGAGAGGAAGTGGTTTTTACCGCAATGGTGCAGTCGATACGGGCTAACGAAATTATATGCTCCTACGAAGCCAGGGTAGGTACCCGAATCATTGCGCGGGGCGAGCAGGGACAGAAGATTTTATCAAAAGAAAAGATTGAGCGCATCTTTGCGTCGTTGTGAGTATAAAAACCAATATCGAAGTTGTCAATCGCAGAGCGCAGTATGAGTTCCATTTGCTGGAATCATTTGTGGCCGGCATACAGCTAAGTGGCACCGAAGTAAAAGCCATTCGCGAGGGCAAAGGAAACCTGAGCGATGCCTTTTGTTATTTCAGACACGATGAACTCTTTGTAAAAAATCTGAATATATCCGGCTATAGCAGAGGCAACATCAATAATCATGAGCCACTGCGTGTACGCAAATTATTATTGACCAAGCGCGAACTGCGGCGCCTGTCCGTTAAGCTAAAAGAACGCGGTTTAACGATAGTACCGGTGCGTATGTTTTTCAGTGAGCGGGGCTATTGTAAACTGGAGATTGCACTCGCTAAGGGTAAAAAGACTCACGATAAACGAGATACCATAAAACAAAAAGAAGGTAAGCGCGAACTCGACCGCGTAATGAAAGAACGTAAATAAAAAAGGCGGTGTACTCACCGCCTTTTTTTATGTTTTTAAATTTCAGTTGGAATTATTCGCCACTGTCCGGCTCAAGAGTCCATTCATACTTGATAACCTCTCCGCTGGTAGGATCGGTAACAGCCTGATAGAGTTTTACCTCTTTGCTTGATAAGCGGATAATGTTAAACACCTGACCAAAAACACCGTCTTCCGATTCTGTAAGCACCAGTTGCTCTTTGTTTTTTATTGAACCGGAGCCACCCACAAAATTCCATAAACCTTTGGTTACGGATTTGGTGTCTACAAGCGTGTTGGTTACGTTCTGACAGCTGGTTCCGGGAGAACTGTAGGTGATGGTTTCAGTGGTCAGAATTTTGGTGGTAACATCGTAACGACCGTTTTTGTCAAAGTTAAAACGGGTATCGTCGGTGTAGTTGTAGGTAACGTTGAGTGTACCGCAGGATGGTGGGGTAGCTTGTATCGGAAGATCGGCCCAGGTTGTTTCCAGGGTATCCTCGCCGTTGATTCTAAATTCAGTAACCTTCCACTGACCAATAAGGCGTTTTTCGCGCGATTTGAAAGAAAGGAATGGATCTTCAGGTCCTTTTTTGCACCCGTCAAGAATAATGACAGCAGTCATAATCAGGGCAGCAAGCGTAAATAACTTCTTCATGTGATTTTTTTTAGTTGAGAACACAAATATAGAGCCATTTTATTCATTTCCAACATATTTAAAATATGCGGGGCATAAATTTATTGTTCTTCCTCGCACAAGGCCACGTGCACCCCGGCGATTCGCCAACCGGCCCGATACTTAAGGGGAGCCATAGCTCTAAAAGAACTTTGGCTTGATCATATTTTTAATTACTGTCGGCTTTAGCCGGCAGAAAGGAAAACTCCATCATCAACAGGGCTTTAGCCCAAAGAGTGGTTTAATTCAAGAAAAGTTATCATCCGCTTTTCTTTGTCTTGAAACAAAGAAAAGCTCCAAAAGAAAATTCAAGACGAATCGATCCTCCCTCGCGCAGGAAAACGTGCAGCCTGGCAATTCGCCAACCGGCCCGATGCGTAAGGGGAGCCATAGCTCTATAAAAACTTTGGCTTGATTATATTTTTAATTACTGTCGGCTTTAGCCGGCAGGGTAAACCTCTACTTCCCACCGGGGCTTTAGCCCAAATGGTGGTTTGGTTCAAGAAAAGTATCATCCGCTTTTCTTTGTCTTGAAACAAAGAAAAG
>Ga0068877_10000398_pt1 | contig 37108 bp, 34 predicted proteins | sample NOAtaG_FD_66437 | JGI IMG/M metagenome (GOLD analysis project Ga0068877, IMG submission 66437) | Freshwater lake microbial communities from Lake Erie, under a cyanobacterial bloom - NOAA_Erie_Diel6S_1000h metaG | ecosystem: Environmental > Aquatic > Freshwater > Lake | place: USA: Ohio, Lake...
CAACCGAGGAGGACAAGGCGATGGCTGACACCGGCACCAGGCTTCCGGTCAGGACCGAGGCGCGGCCGCAGGCGCGCGTCGCGCCGTCGCGGCCGTTCGAGACGCTGCGCCGCGAGGTGGACCGGCTCTTCGAGGATTTCGACCGCGGCTTCTGGCACCTGCCATTCGGGCGCTCGGCCTTCGACATCGAGCCCTTCTGGCGGCGGGAGAGCGGCTGGGGCGCGTTGCCGGCCGCCGACATCGTCGAGACAGGCGAGGGCTACGAGATCGCCATCGAGCTGCCGGGCATGGACGAGAAGTCCATCGAGGTGAAGCTGGCGGATGGCACGCTCTCCATCCGCGGCGAGAAGCAGGCCGAGAAGGAGGAGAAATCCGCCGATTTCTGCCTGCGGGAGCGCAATTTCGGTTCCTTCGAGCGAAGCTTCGCCGTGCCCGATGGCGTCGATGCGGCGGCCATCGATGCGCGCTTCGCGCGCGGCGTGCTGACCGTCAGGCTCCCGAAGAAGCCGGAGGCGCGCAAGCCGGAGCGCAGGATCGAGGTGAAGGCGGCCTGACGGCGCGCGGGCCGGGGCCGTCCGCGCCGCGCTCAGCGCGTGGCGGCTGGCCCCGGCAGCGCCCGTGGCGCGCCGGGGAAGGGAATGCCCGCGGAGATGGCGTCCTCGGCCGCGCGGGCCTCCTCCGCGGTCAGCGCGCGCACGGCCTTCTGCAGCTTCTCGAAGGCGCGGTTCTCGATCTGGCGCACGCGCTCGCGGCTGACGTTGTAGCGGTGGGAGAGATCCTCGAGCGTGGCGGGGTTCTCGGTCAGGCGACGCTCCACCAGGATCTGGCGCTCGCGCTCGTTGAGCGTCTTCAGCGCCTCCTCCATCATCGCCTTGCGGCGACCGAATTCCTGCTCGTCGGCGAGCCGGACCTCCTGGTCGGCGGTCTCGTCGACGAGCCAGTCCTGCCACTCCAGCTCGCCCTCGCCGTCGCCGCGCAGCGGCGCGTTCAGCGAGTGGTCGGGCGCTGCGAGGCGCTGGTTCATCTGCACGACGTCCTGCTCGGACACGCCGAGGTCGGTGGCGATGCGCCGGACCTTCTCGGGCGTGAACTGGCGGTCGTCCATCACCTGGAGCTGCGCCTTGGCGCGCCGCAGGTTGAAGAAGAGCTTCTTCTGCGCGGCGGTGGTGCCGAGCTTCACCAGCGACCAGGAATGCAGGATGTATTCCTGGATCGAGGCGCGGATCCACCACATCGCGTAGGTGGCGAGGCGGAAGCCCTTGTCCGGGTCGAAGCGCTTGACCGCCTGCATCATGCCGACATTGCCCTCGGAGATGAGCTCCGAGACCGGCAGCCCATAGCCGCGATAGCCCATGGCGATCTTGGCCACGAGCCTGAGGTGGCTGGTGACCAGCCGGTGGGCGGCGTCGGCGTCGCCATGCTCGCGCCAGCGCTTGGCGAGCATGAATTCCTCGTCCACCGCCAGCAGGGGAAACTTGCGGATCTCCTGCAGGTAGCGCGAGACGCCGCGCTCTCCGGAAAGGGCAGGAAGATTGCGGGTCATCTGTCTCCTTGGGGCGAATCGCCGGCGTCGCGGGCCGGCATCCGGATGGCAGCAGAGAATAGTGGCGGGAAGACGGCTTTCACAGGTTCAACGCGCTTCCTCGAGGATCCGTAGCAGCGCCACCATGTCGCTGCGCAGCGGGCGCTCGAAGCGCAGCCTCTCGCCGCTGCGCGGGTGCTGGAAGCCGAGGACGACGGCGTCGAGGGCCTGGCGCGGGAAGGCCGCGATCGCGGCCTCCGCCTCCGGCGGCAGCCGCCGCCGCCGCCCCGCGCTGCGGCCATAGACCGGGTCGCCCACGAGGGGATGCCCGATGCTGGCGAGATGGACGCGGATCTGGTGGGTGCGCCCGGTGGCCAGCCTGCAGGCGATGCGCGCGAAGGCGCCGTCGGCGACCGACTGCAGCACGCGGTAGCGGGTCAGCGCCTCCTTGCCGCCACTGCGCAGCACCGCCATGCGCTTCCTGTCGCCGCGCGAGCGCCCGATGTTGCCGGCGATCTCGCCCTCGAGCGGCGAGGGCAGGCCCCAGGCGATCGCCTCGTAGACGCGCTCGACGCTGTGCGCCGCGAATTGCCGCGACAGGCCGAGCAGGGCGATCTCGGTCTTCGCCGCGACCATGAGGCCGCTCGTGTCCTTGTCGAGGCGATGGACGATGCCCGGCCGCCCCGTGCCGCCGACCGCGCGCAGGGATTCGCCGCAATGCGCGAGCAGCGCGTTGACCAGCGTGCGGTCCGGGTTGCCGGCCGCGGGATGGACGACGAGCCCCGGCGGCTTGTCGACCACCAGCAGGTCCTCGTCCTCGTGCAGGATGTCGAGGTCCATCGCCTGCGCCTCGACCGTGCCGCTCGATGGCGGCGGCAGGTCGAGCGCGAAGGCCTGGCCCTGTTTGACCCTCCGGGATGGCTCCGTTACGGTCGCGCCGTCGAGGCGGACGAGCCGGTCCTCGATCATCGACTTGAGGCGCGAGCGCGTCAGGGCCGGATGCGCTGGCGCCAGTTCGGCGGCGAGCGCGCGGTCCAGCCGCTCCCCCTCGGCGGGGGCGGCGAAGACGCCTTCGACGAGCCGCGCCGTGGTCATCGCCGAGGGTCCCCCATGCGCGCCTTGAAGGTCATCGTCGTCGTCCTCGGCATCGCCGTGCTGGCCGCGTTCGCGACGCTTGTCGCCGTGATCGTCAACCGCGCCGGCCGCGGCGGCGACGACGAGGCGGCCGGCGCCGGCGCGCGCCCGCCCGTCCACGCCTCCTGGGGGCGGACCATGCTGGACCAGCCCGCGGGGACGCGCATCCAGTCGGTGACGGCGAGCGGCAACCTCATCGTGCTCCAGCTTTACACCCTCTCGCCCGGGCAGGACGAGCGGCTGGTGGTCCTCGACCCGGCGACGGGCGCCGTGGGCGGGATCTTCGTGGTCGGGCAGCGCTGACGGGAGACGGTCCATGAACTTCGCCTCCGACAACACGACCGGCGTCCACCCGCGGATCATGGCCGCGATGGCCGCCGCCGCGGGCGGCCGGGCCATGCCCTATGGCGCCGACGACATCTCGCGGCGGGTGGAGCGCCTCTTCGCCGACGTGTTCGAGCGTGACTGCGCGGTCTTCCTGGTCGCGACGGGCGCTGCCGCGAACTCGCTCGCGCTCGCCGCGATGTCGCCGCCCTGGGGCGCGATCTACTGCCATCCCGGCGGCCATGTGAACGCGGACGAGTGCGGTGCGCCGGAGTTCTACACCGGCGGCGCGAAGCTCGTCGCGATCCCCGGCGCGCACGGCAAGGTCGCGGCCGCCGACATCGACCGCGCCTGGCGCCATTCCGGCGTCGGCAGCGTGCACGTGACCCAGCCCGCCGCGGTGAGCCTCACGCAGCTGACCGAGGCCGGCACGATCTACACGCCCGACGAGCTCGGCGCGGTCGGCGAGGTCTGCCGCGCGCGCGGCCTCGGCTTCCATGTCGACGGCGCGCGCTTCGCCAACGCCGTCGCCGGGTCCGGGCGGTCGCCCGCGGACCTGACCTGGCGCGCGGGCGTCGACGCGCTCTCCTTCGGCGCCACGAAGAACGGCGCGATGGCGGCGGAGGCGGTGGTGTTCTTCGATCCCGCGCGCGCGGCGACGATGGGATGGCGGCGCAAGCGCGCCGGCCAGCTCTGGTCGAAGCATCGCTTCCTCGCCGCGCAGATGGAGGCCTACCTGTCGGAAGGGCTCTGGCTCGACTGCGCGCGGCATTCCAACGCCATGGCCGCGCGCCTCGCCGCCGGCCTCGCGGCGCTGCCGCAGGCCGCGTTCGTGCATCCCGTCGAGGGCAACGAGATCTTCGTGCGCCTGCCGCCGCCCGTGCTCGACGGGCTCCAGGCCGACGGCTTCGCCTTCTACCGCTGGCCCGGGGAGGACGCCTGGCTGGTGCGCCTCGTGGCCGGCTACGACACTACGAAGACCGACGTCGACGCCTTCCTGGCCCGCGCGCGCCACCATGCCGCGGCGCTCCGGCCGGCCTGACGCGCGAGGGAGGGAAGGGGATGACGCAGGACAGGATCGCCGCGCTGCGCGCGGCCCTCGCCGGGACGCTCGACGCCGCCGGCTTCATCGGGCCGGAGGACATCGGCGAGCGCCACCGCGTCGACTGGAAGGGCATGCGCGGCGAGCCGCTGGCCGTCCTGCGCCCCGCCACGCCGGAAGCCGTCGCCGCGACGATGCGCGTGCTGCACGGGCTGCGCCAGCCCGTGGTCGTCCAGGGCGGCATGACCGGGCTCGTGCATGGCGGCGTCCCGCTGCCGGGCGAGGTCGTGCTCTCGCTCGAGCGCCTGAACCGCATCGAGGAGGTCGATCCCGTCAGCGGCACCGCGACGGTGCAGGCCGGCGTGCCGCTGGAGACCGTGCAGGCCGCGGCGCAGGCCCATGGCCTGTTCTTCCCGGTCGACATCGGCAGCCGCGGTTCCTGCCTCGTCGGCGGCATCGTGTCGACCAATGCAGGCGGCAACCGCGTGCTGCGCTACGGCATGACGCGCAGCTCCGTGCTCGGCCTCGAGGTCGTGCTGCCCGACGGCACGGTCGTCTCCCGCCTCGGCAAGATGATCAAGGACAACGCGGGCTACGACCTCAAGCACCTCTTCGTCGGCACCGAGGGCACGCTCGGCATCGTCACGCGCGCCGTCCTCGTGCTGCAGCCCGAGCCGACGACGCGCGATACCGCGCTGGTCGCGCTTCCCGGCTTCCCGGCGGCGATCGAGCTGCTCAAGGCCTGCCGGCGAGCCCTCGGCCCGCGGCTCACCAGCTTCGAGGCGATGTGGGCCGACTATTTCGGCTTCGTGTCGGGCCCGATGGGCATCGGCCGGAACCCCTTCGCCGCGCCGCACCCGCTCTACATCCTCGTCGAGACGATGGGCATGGAGGCCGAGCGCGACCGCGAGGTGCTGACCGAGACGCTGGCCGCGTTCGTCGAGGCCAATCCCGGCGCCGACGCGGTTCTGGCGAGTTCCTTCGCCGAGGCGGGCGAGCTCTGGCGCATCCGCGATTCCTCCGGCGAGGCGGTGCGCGCGATCGCGCCCTCGGCCGGCTTCGACGTCAGCCTGCCGATCGAGGCGATGGAGGGCTGGGTCGCCTCGATCCACGCCGCGCTGCGCGGCATCGGGCTCTCGGTCTTCCAGACCTACGGGCACGTGGCCGACGGCAACCTGCACCTCGTCGTCGGCTATCCCGCCGAGCAGCCGGAGCAGAAGAAGCGGATCAACGACCTCGTCTACCGCTCGATCGGGGAACTCGGGGGATCGGTCTCGGCCGAGCATGGCGTCGGGCTCGAGAAGAAGCCCTACCTGGCGCTCAGCCGCTCGCCGGCGGAGATCGCGCTGATGCGCACGCTCAAGGCCGCGATCGACCCGCACGGGCTGCTGAACCCCGGGCGGATCTTCGACGCCTGAGCGCCGTCACGCGGCAGCGGCCTCGGCGGCCTTGCGCTCGCGCGCGCGCACGCGCTCGCGCCACATGACGTAGAGGCCGCTCGCGATCAGGATCGAGGCGCCGATCCAGACGTTGAGGGCCGGGAATTCGTCCCAGACGATCCAGCCGATCAGCGTCGCCCAGACGATGCCGGTGTACTGGAACGGCGCGACGACGCCGACCGGCGCCATCCGGAAGGCACGAAGCATCAGCCACTGGCCGACGACCAGCGTGACCGCGAGGACCAGGATGAAACCCACCTGGCCGAGGGTCACGGGCTGCCAGACGAAGGGCGCGCCGACGACGCCGATCAGCAGCAGCGAGGTGTTGATGTAGGCGAGCAGCGTCGCGTCGGATTCCGTCGCGCTCATCTTGCGCACGATCACCATGCTCGTCGCCCAGAGGCAGGTCGAGCACATCGCCATGAGCGCCACCAGCTTGATGCCGTCGGCGCCCGGCTGGATGATCACCAGCGCGCCCGCGAAGCCGACGAGGATCGCGGCCCAGCGGTGGATGCCGACCTTCTCGCCGAGGATCGGCACGGAGATCGCCGTCATGAAGAGCGGGCCGACGAAGCCGATGGCGAAGAGGGTCGCGAGCTCGAGGTTGCGCAGCGCGACGAAGAACACCACCAGCGAGATCCCGTTGAGCACGCAGCGCGCGAGGTGGAGGCGCAGGCACTGCGTCCTGAAGACGTGGATGCCGCCGGAGCGCGCGAAGACCGGCAGCAGCAGCACCAGCACGGCCAGGCTGCGCAGCAGCAGGAACTGCGGGATCGGCAGCGCGGTGACGAGGATCTTCGCCAGCGCGTCGCCGATGCCCACGGTCACGAAGGCCGCGACCATGAAGCCGATGCCGGCCAGCGGCCGGTCCTGCAGCTTTCCCTTTTCCATGGGCGTCGCCCCGGCGGACGCGCGTCCGCCGGGGCGCCTCGCTCAGCCCTTCTTGGCGCCGTACTGGCCGCCGCCCTGGATGGCGCGGATCTCGGCGGCGCTGCGCGCCTTGCGCAGCGCGGCGAGCTTCACCGCCTCGTCGTCGAGCATGGCGCGCGCGTTGCGGAGCACCGCCTCGGCGTGCTGCGCCGGGAACTTCACCGCGCCGTTCTCGTCCATGTGGATGAGCTCGCCCGGCGCCACGTCCATGCCGCCGACGGAGACCGGCGCGTTGACCGACTGCACCGCCATCTCGCCATGGCCGGCGGTGACGCCGCCGAGCAGCATCTGGAACTTCATCCGGCGGATCGCGTCGACGTCGCGCGACGGCCCGTTGGAGAGCAGGCCCACGCAGCCCACGGCCTGCATCGAGGTCGCCATGATCTCGCCCGCGAGGCCGGCCTTCGCCATCAGCTCGGGCGGCCACTTCTGCTGGATGACGAGGATCGTCGGCTTCTTCATCGCGTCCATGGCGTCGATCACGTCCATGAAGCTGAGGCGGCCGGAATAGTTCGGGTCGGGGAGGCCGAAGACGCAGGTGACGGCGTAGCCGATCACGGCGCCATGCTCGGGATAGACGCAGCGGATCGAGGTGTCCGTGTACCAGTTCTCGGTCCAGGGATTGTAGAGCCCGAGGCAGAGCGGGCTCTTCGGGTAGGTGGCGACGACGTTGGTGATCGTCGGCGTGTCGATCTTGCGCAGTTCGGCGAACAGCGCTTCGTCGGTCATCTGGGACATGGCTTTGCGTTCCTCGTCTCGTTTGGCGCTTCAGGACAGTCCGAGCTCGGCCTCGGTGACCGGGCTGGCGACGTTGTAGAGGAGATCGCCGCGGCGGACGAGTGCCGGCACCCGGCGCGACACGACGACCCCGTGCGTCGCGAAGCGGGCGCGCAGGGCCGGGCGGGAGATCTCGCCGACCGGGTAGACCAGGCCCGCCTCGTCGCCGGGCGACACCTCGTCGTCCAGCTCGCGCGTCGGCTCGAAGACGCCGTCCGCCTCCGCCATCGGGCTGCCTTCGCGGCCCTGGAGGAGCAGCAGGCGTGGCATCGCCGTCGGCGCCTCGGGCGCGTGCTCGCCGCGCAGGATGCCCCAGTGGGCGAGCGCGCGGCGCACGCCCTCGCGCCCGATCGCGAGCATGCGCCTGTCGATCGTGCCGCCGCCGCCGAGCTCGGTGGACACCATCACGATGCCGCGTCGGTCGCATTCCGCGGTCATGGATCCGGGATTGGCGGTGCCGGCGGACACCACGACGCTGGGCGCGCCGAAGGCCCGTGCGCCTGCGAGCTTGGAGCGCCGGTGCGCCGCGTCGCCCCCCCAGTGCAGGTAGGTGCAGGGCGTGTAGCGGGAGCTCCGGCCACCGCTGTGGAGGTCCATGGCGTAGCGCACGCGCGGCATGACCTCGCGCGCGAGGATCGCCGCGAGCGCCGAGGTCGGGCCAAGGCGCGGGTCGCCGGGGAAGACGCGGTTGAGGTTGCCGCCGTCGAGCGGGGAGCAGCGCGCCTCGGCCAGAACCGCGGGGTAGTTCAGCGCCGGCAGGATGTAGAGGCGCCCCGCGACGTCCGCGGGCTCGATCTCGCGCAGCAGGGCCTGCATCACGGCCTGGCCCTCGTACTCGTCGCCGTGGGTGCCGGCGCTGAGCATGACGCCCGGGCCATCTCCACCGACGATCGCGGCGATCGGCACGGGGATGCGGGAGAAGGCATGGCGGTCGTCGGAGTGGACGAGCCCGATCGTGCCGAGCCGCTTGCCCGGGAGGTCGAGGTCGATGTCGATCTCGCTTCTTGCCGCCGCGCCCATGGCCAATCCCCCCTCGGAGTCCCGCGCATTGCCAAACCCCGCCACCACCGCCACTCTAGCGCGAAGCATCGACCCGGGGGATGGATATGAAGTCGCTCGCACGGCTCGCCGCCGCGCTTCTTGCCGTCGTCTCGCTGCAGGCCGCGGCGCCGGCGCAGGTGCTGCGCATCGGCATCTCCTCCGACACGACGTCGATCGACCCCCATTTCGCGGAGATCGGGACCAACATCGTCGTCCGGCAGCACGTGTTCGATTCGCTCGTCGATGTCGGGCCCTCGATGGAGCTTCGCCCCGGCCTCGCGACGTCCTGGCGCCCGACGGCCGATCCGCTTGCCTGGGAGGTGGAGCTCCGCCGCGGCGTGCGGTTCCACGATGGCACCCCGTTCACCGCGCGCGACGCCGTCCATTCGCTGCGCCGCGCTCCCGACGTCCCTAACGCGCCGTCGAGCTATCGCCGCCATCTCGAGGACATCGCCTCGGTCGAGGCGCTCGACGACCATCGCCTCCTCGTGCGCACGAAGCTGCCGCTGCCGACGCTGCCGAACAGCCTCGCGCCGATCGCGATCGTGAGCCACCGCATCGGGGAGCGCGCCGAGCCGGCGGCCTTCAACTCCGGCCAGCACGCCATCGGCACCGGTCCCTATCGCTTCGTCGAGTGGGTGCCGGGCAGCCATGTGCGCCTGGCCGCCGATCCCGGGCACTGGCGCGGCAGGCCGGCCTGGGACGAGGTCGTCCTGCGACCGCTCACCAATCCCGGCGCGCGCGTCGCCGCCCTCCTCGCGGGCGACGTCGACGCGATCAACGACGTGCCGCCGGTCGACGTGCCGCGGCTGTCCCGCGATCCCAAGGTGGCGGTCGCGCGCGGCCTGTCGTCGCGCGTCATCTTCTGGATGATGGACGTCCATCGCGAGGCGAGCCCGCATGTCCTCGCGAAGGATGGTGGCCCGATCGCGAACCCGCTGCGCGACCTGCGCGTGCGCCGGGCCATCGCGCTCGCCGTGGACCGCAATGCCATCGTGCAGCAGGTCATGGACGGGCTCGCCGTTCCCGCGATGCAGGTGGTGCCGCCCGGGCTTCCCGGGCACGACGCCTCGCTGCGCATGCCGTCGGCCGACCTCGCGGCGGCGCGCCGCCTGATGGCGGAGGCAGGGCATGCGGACGGGTTCCGCCTGACGATCCACGTGACGGCGAACCGCTATCCCAACGACGTCAAGCAGGCGCAGGCCGTCGCGCAGATGCTCGCGCGCATCGGCATCGAGGCGAAGGTCGCGAGCCTGCCGCTCGCCATCTACTTCAACGAGGCGCGCAGGTTCGAGTTCTCCTTCGCGCTCGTCGGCTGGGGCTTCAACACCGGCGACCCCTACGTGATCCTGCGCGAGACGTTCCAGGCGGGCGCGACGAACAACTACGGGCGCTGGTCCAGCCCCGCGGCGGACGCGCTGCTCGCCTCCATCCGCGTCGAGATGGACAAGCCCCGGCGCGATCGCGCGATCGCCGAGCTCCAGCGCGTCGCGATGGACGACGTCGCGGTCGTCCCGACGCATTTCCAGGAGAACGTGTGGGCGACGCGCAGGGGACTGGTCCTGTCTCCGCGCATGGACGAGGCGACGCTGGCCGAGGCGATCCGGCGCGAGTGACAGGAATGGTTCCAGGGGGGGACGAGACGATGGCGACGACGGAAATGGCGGCGAAGGGTGGCTTCGTGCTGCGGCGGCTCTCGCCCGCGCTCGGCGCGGAGGTGGAAGGGCTCGACCTCTCGCGCCCCTTGCCGGCGGGGGTCTTCGAGGCGCTGCGCGCCGCGCTGCAGGAGCACCATGTCGTCTGCGTGCGCGGGCAATCCCTGACCGAGGCGCAGCAGATCGCCTTCTCCGAGCTGTTCGGGCCGCTCGAGGCCTTCCCCGAGAAGGACAAGACCAGGTCGCAGTCGACGATCTACAACGTCGCGAACGTCTCGCCCGAGGGGCGGCACCTGCCGGTCGACGACCACCGCGTGATCGCGCAGAAGGTCAACGCGCGCTGGCATACCGACAGCTCCTACCGCTTCATCCCGGCCTATTGCTCGCTCCTCTACGGGATCGAGGTCCTGCCGCCGGAAGCGGAGGGCGGGCAGACCGAGTTCGCCAACCTGTTCCTCGCGCATGATGCGCTGGCGCCGGAGATGCGCCGCCGGCTCGAGCCGCTCTTCATGGTCCACTACTACGAGTTCGGGAGGCGGATCTTCCCGCAGCTGCCGCCCGTCTCGCAGGTCGAGCGCGACTTCGTGCCGCCCACCTGCCATCCGCTCATCCGCGTCCACCCGGACCGGGATGGCCGCCGCAGCCTGTTCTTCACGGTCAACGCGGGCAACGAGGTCTCCGGCATGGAGCTGGAGGAGGGGCAGCGCCTGCTGCGCGAGCTCGCGGCCCATGTCGAGCGCCCGGAGTTCTGCTACCGCCACCAGTGGCGCGCCGGCGACCTGCTGATCTGGGACAATCGCTGCCTGCTGCATCGTGCGATCGAGTACGACGCGGCGCGCCATCGCCGCGTCATGCGCCGCACCACCGTCGCGGGATCGGGGCCGGTGCTCGGCCCGTTCTCGCGGGCCTGACCGGAGGCCTCGCCATGCCACGCGCCCTCGTCGTCGCGGCCGCCCAGCTCGGCCCCATCCCGCGGACCCAGTCGCGCCAGGAGGCCGTGGCGCGCCTCGTGGCGATGATGGAGGAGGCCCGGCGCATGGGCGCCGACCTCGTCGTCTACCCGGAGGCCGCGCTCACGGCCTTCTTCCCGCACTGGTGGATCGAGGACGAGGCCGAGCTCGATTCCTGGTTCGAGCGCGAGATGCCGAACGCGGCGACGCGGCCGCTCTTCGAGGCGGCGCGGCGCCTGCGCGTCGGCTTCAAGCTCGGCTATTGCGAGCTCGACTTCTCCACCGGCCGCAAGCGCCGCTTCAACACCGCGATCCTCGTGGACCGCGAGGGGCGGATCGTCGGCAAGTACCGCAAGGTCCACCTGCCCGGCACCGACCGCCATCGGCCCGAGCATCCGTTCCAGAACCTGGAGAAGCGCTACTTCGAGGTCGGCGACCTCGGCTTCCCGGTTTGGGAGACGATGGGCGGGCGCATGGGGATGATGATCTGCAACGACCGGCGCTGGCCGGAGAGCTGGCGCGTGCTGGGCCTGCAGGGCGTCGAGCTCGCGATGCTCGGCTACAACACGCCGGTGCACAACCCGAACACGCCGGAGACCGACGACCTCAACAACTTCCACAACCACCTGTCGATCCAGGCCGGCGCCTACCAGAACGGGACCTGGGCGGTGGGCGTCGCCAAGGCCGGGCTGGAGGAGGGCGTCGACCAGATCGGCCAGAGCTGCATCGTCGCGCCCTCGGGCGAGATCGTGGCGCAGGCGAGCACGCTCGGCGACGAGGTGATCGTCGCGCGCTGCGACCTCGATCGCTGCTCCGTCTACAAGAAGCACATCTTCGACTTCGCGCGGCACAGGCGGCCCGAGCACTACGGGCTGATCCTCGAGCGCACCGGCGCCGGCGACCCGCTCGGGAAGCCGCCGGGCTGAGGCGATGGGCTGGGGCCATGCCGCCGTCGTCGTGGCGGCCTTCGTCTGGGGGACGAACCACGTCGCCACGCGTGCGCTGAGCGAGGAGGTGCCGCTCGTCGCGCTGACCTTCTGGCGCTGGGCCATCGCGGTCGCGTTCATGGTGCCGATCGCCTGGCGGTGGATCCGCCGCGACGCCGCGCTGCTGCGCTCGAACGCCCGCGGCATCGCGCTGGCGGGGCTCAACGGCATGGGCGTGTTCGGCCTCGCGATCAGCGCCGCGCCCTACTACACGACCGCCGCGAACGTGAGCCTGATCAGCTCGACCACGCCGCTCTGGGTGCTGCTGATCGCGGCCCTGACGCGCGTCGAGGCGATCACGGCGCGCCAGGCGGCGGGCATCGCGATCGCCTTCGCGGGCACGGCGCACATCGTCTTCGCGGGCGAATGGGCGCGCGTCGCCACGATCGAGTTCGCGGCCGGCGACGTGATCGCCGTCGCCGCCGCCATCCTGTGGGCGGTGTTCTCGTTCCAGATGAAGCGCCTGCCGCGCGAGATCCACCCGCTCGCCACGACCGCGTGCTGCGCGGCGGTCGGCCTCGTGCTGCTGGGCGCGCTCTACGCCGCCTGGGGCATCTCCGGGCGGCCGTGGCTGCGCCAGGAGGGCGCGGTGCTGGCCGACGGGGGCGCCGCGCTGCTGGTCGCCTACATCGCGATCGGCCCGTCGCTGGTCGGGAACCTGGCCTTCACCGCGGGCGTCCAGCGCGTCGGCGCGGCGACCGCGGGCGCGCTGCTCTACCTCACGCCGGTCGTGGCGACCGTGCTCGCGGTGACCGTGCTCGGCGAGACGCTGCGGCTCTTCCACGCGGTGGGGATCGCCGGCATCGCCACCGGCCTCGTCATGGCGACGCGGCGCGGGTGAATGTCAGATCTTCGAGGGCAGCCAGAGCGCTAGCTGCGGGAACACCGTGATCATCGCCGTGAAGAGGACCATGATCACGAGGTAGGGCAGGGTGTAGCGCGCGATCGCGCCCAGCCCGTCGCCCGTCAGGCCCTGGATGACGAAGAGGTTGAAGCCCACGGGCGGCGTGATCTGCGCCATCTCCACGACGAGCACGATGAAGACGCCGAACCAGATCGGGTCGAAGCCCGCGGCCTTCACGATCGGGAGCACGATCGGCAGCGTCATCACGATCATGCTGAAGCCGTCGAGGAAGCAGCCCAGCAGGATGTAGAACGCCATCAGCGCCATCATCAGCATGAACGGCGACAGGCCGAGGCCGGTGACGAAGTCGGCGACCGCGCGCGGCACGCCGAGGAACGCGCTCGCGTTCCCGAGGATCGAGGCCCCGAGCACGATGATGCCGATCATGCTGCAGGTCTGGACCGAGCCCAGGCAGACGTCGCGTATCGTCTCGCGGTTCAGGGCGCCCTGCATCCAGCCGACGAGGACGGCGCCGAGCACGCCGACCGCCGCAGCCTCCGATGGCGTCGCGATGCCGCCATACATCGACCCGAGGACGCAGGCGATGAGGAACACGGCGGGGCCAAGCTCGCGCAGGGATGCCATGCGCTCGCCCCACGACGCGCCGCGCAGCTGCTTCTCCGACTCCGGGACGAGGGACGGATCGAGCCGCGTGTGGACCATGATCCACGCCATGAAGCAGCCGGCGAGCAGGAACCCGGGGATGAACCCGGCGGTGAAGAGCTTGAGGATCGAGACCTCGCCCAGCACGCCGTAGATGATCATGATGTTCGATGGCGGGATGAGGAAGCCGAGCGTGCCCGCGCCGGCGAGGCTCCCGATCGCGATGCGGCGGTCGTAGCCGCGCCGCATGAGCTCGGTCAGCGATATCCTGCCGACGACCTGCGTGGTGGCCGCCGACGACCCCGAGATCGCGGCGAAGATCGAGCAGCCGATGATGTTCACGTGGAGCAGCCGGCCGGGGAGCAGCCCCGCCCATGGCGCCAGGCCCTGGAACAGCGACCGGGAGAGCCGCGTGCGGAAGAGCAGTTCCCCCATGATGATGAAGAGCGGCAGGGCGAGCAGCTCGGACGTAGTCAGGATGTTCCAGGTGTACTGCGGCAGCAGCCGCTCGAGCGGGATGTTGCGGAAGAAGGCGAGCAGCAGGACGCCGGTCGCCATCAGCGTCAGGCCGACCCAGATGCCCGCGCCGAGCAGTCCGAAGAGGAGCGAGAACGCCGTCGCGACGATGGTGCCCACGTGTCCGTCCTATTCGCTGAGCGCGGAGACCTGGAGGCGCGGGTCCTCCAGCTGGAGGCCGAGGATCGCCTGCGCGAGGCGTGCGGCCATCTGGAGGGCGAGCATCGCCGCACCCGCGACGAGCAGGCTCTGCGGGATCCAGAGCGCGGTGTCGCTCGCCGGCGAGGTCTGGCCCCGCTCGAACGCGCGGATGGTGAACCAGAAGAGGGAGTTGGCGAGGAAGGCCGTCAGCGCCGTCCCGGCGGCCGCGCTGGCGATCTCCAGCGCGCGGCGTCCCGCGGGACCGACATTCGAGAGCAGGAGCGCGACGCGTATGTGGCCGCCCGCGCGAAGGGTGACGGCCGCGCCGAACATGAAGCCCGCGCCCATCAGGTAGGAGCTGTATTCCCACGCCACGCGGATGTCGCGGCCGAGGACGTTGCGCGACGCGATCTCGGCGAGGATCAGCAGGGTGAGCCCGAAGAGGCAGGCCGCGCCGAGATAGCCGCCGAGGCGCGCGAGCGCGTCGATGCCCCGGAAGAGCGCCGCGAGGGGCGCCGGCGCGCCGCGATAGAGGTCGTCTGGCGATGCGGGCATCGGAAACCGGACGGGACCGGGGCGATGGCCCCGGTCCCGCTCCCTGCTGCGTCAGTTGGTCTTCTTGGTCTCGGCCATGTAGGCGCGGACCGCGGCCTCGCCCTGCGGCACGCGCTTGAGGTACGCGTCGACGAGCGGCGCCGTGCGGGCGCGGAACTCGGTCATCATCGCCGGCGGCAGGTTCACGACCTCCATGCCGCCCTGCTTGAGGCGCTCGAGGCTATCCGTGTCGTTCTTGAGCGACACGGCCCAGAACTCCGGCTCGAGGCGCTTCGCGACGTCCTCGAGCGCCTTCTGGTGCTCGGGCTTCAGCTTCTTCCAGGCGTCGAGGTTGATCGTGACCAGCTGCGAGGACCAGGTGTGGTTCGTCGGGTAGACGAACTTCAGGAACTCCCAGAACTTGCCGTCGACGCCCGAGCTCGAAGAGGTCGAGACGCCGGCGACCGCGCCGGAGGCGAGGGCGGGGATGGTCTCGCCCCACGGGATCAGGATGCCCGCCATGCCGGCCGCGTTGAGCATGTCCGCGGCGTTGCGGTCGGGCACGCGCACCTTGATGCCCTTGAGGCCCTCGAGCGTGTCGGCCTTGGCCTTCATGTGCAGGTACTGCGTGGGCCACGGCACGATGTAGAGGATCTTCTGGTTGTTGCGCGCGGCCACCTGGTCGTAGATCGGGCGCGTGTGCTTCTGGAGCGCGCGCATGTCGTCCTGGTTGCCGATCAGGAACGGCAGCGACTCCAGGCCGAAGAGCGGCTCGTCGCCGATCTGCTGGTTGTTGAGGATGTCGGCCATCGGCACGAGCCCGTCGCGCACCGCGCGCAGGTGCTCCGGCCCCTTGAAGCCGAGCGAGCCGCCGGAATGCACGACGATCTGGACCTGTCCGCCCGTCGCCTTGCCGACTTCCTCGGCGAAGCGCTTGACGTTGGCGGTGTGGAAGTTGCTGTCCGGCCAGACCGTCGAGAGGTCGAGCTTGACCTGGGCCTGGGCGAGCGAGGCTGCGCCGAGGGCGATGGCGCCCGTGGCGGCCGCGACCGCGAGCCCGAGGGCGCGGCGCGTGTGGGTGCGTGTCGTCATGTGGTTCTTGCTCCCTGTCGTTGGCGGTTGGATGCGCTTCACTCCGCGGCGCTGCCGCGCCGACCGTACTGCTCGTTCGCTGCCTCCGGCGTCACGAGCTGGTCACGCAAGTCGCGTGCCAGCGCGTCGCGCGGCCGCTCGGCGGCAGGGCCGATGCCCGCGCCGCCGGGGGTGCGCACGACGAGGCGGTCGCCGGGCGGCACCATCTGGAAGCCCTTGCCCTTGAGCCTGGCGCCCGAGGCGAGGCCGAGATAGCCGTTCGCGCCGTCCTTGCCGCCGTCGCGCCCGCGCGGCGGATGGTCGATGCGGTCGAAAGCCGCGAGCAGCTCGAAGGGCAGGCCCGCGGCGCTCTCGATCTCGATGTCCTGGCCGAGCCCGCCGCGCGTGCGGCCCGCGCCGCCGCTGTCGGCGCGCAGTTCCTTCTTCCAGAAGATGACCGGCAGCATCGATTCCGCGATCTCGACCGGCGTGCCGCGCACGCCCGAGGGGTAGGCGGTGGCGGAGAGGCCGTCCTTGTCCGGGCGCGCGCCGGTGCCGCCGTTGGAGGTCACGACCATCGAGAAGCCGTACTTGCCCGTGCCGCCGGGGACGGGGCCGCGCACGTTGAGGTTCCAGAGGCAGGACGTGCCCTCGGCCGGCACGCGCTCCGGGATCGCCTGGCGCAGGCAGCCGAAGACCACGTCGGGCAGCATCTGCCCGATCACGTGGCGGGACAGGACCGGCGCGGGCGGCTGCGCGTTCAATATGCAGTCGGGCGGCGCGCTGACGGTCAGCGGGCCCAGCGAACCGGCATTGTTCGGGATGCGCGCCGCCACGATGCAGCCGAGGCCGAAGACCGTGTAGGCGGTCGTGTAGGCGAGCGGCACGTTGATGCCCTTGCCGCTGACCGGCGAGGTGCCCTCGTAGTCGACGTGGATGCCATCCTCGGAGACGGTCAGCCGCGCCACGAGCTCGATCGGCGCGTCGTAGCCGTCGGTCGTCATGCGGTTGGTCCACGTGCCCTTCGGCAGCTTCGCGATCTCGGCCAGCACGGCGCGGCGCGAGGATTCGCAGATGAAGTCGGCGAGCGCGTCGAGCGTCTCGATGCCGAACTCGTCCATCATCTCCAGCAGCCGCTTCGCGCCGACGTCGTTGCACGCGGCGAGGCTGTAGACGTCGCCGACCGTGTCGACGGGCAGGCGCGTGTTGGCGCGGATCATCGCCATCAGCGTCTCGTTCATCCGCCCGCGCTCGGCCAGCTTGAGCATGGGGATGAAGAGCCCCTCCATGAACACGTCGGTCGCGTCCGGCCCGAAGCCGATGCCGCCGATGTCCATCAGGTGGCTCGTGCAGCTGAACAGCGCCACCAGGCGGCCCTTGCGGAAGACCGGCGTGGTGACGACGAAGTCGTTGGTGTGGCCGGTGCCCTTCCAGGGATCGTTGGTGATGTAGATGTCGCCGTCCTCCATCGTCGCGGGCGGGAACGCGGCGATGAAGTGCTTCACGGACTCGGCCATCGAGTTGACGTGCCCGGGCGTCCCGGTGACGGCCTGGGCGAGCATGCGCCCGGAGAGGTCGAAGACGCCGGCCGAGAGGTCGCCGGCCTCGCGCACGATCGGCGAGAAGGCCGTGCGCATGAGCGTCTGGGCCTGCTCCTCGACCACGGCGATCAGGCGGTTCCACATGATCTGCATGCGGATCTGGTCGAGGCCCGAGCTGGACGGCGTGCTCATCTTGGGTTCTCCGGGATGGGGGCGGCCGGCGGCCGGGTCAGGCGGCGGCCTGCTTGCGCGACAGGACGATACTGCGCGCGCCGTCGATCGTCGCGTCGAAGCTGGCCGTGACGAAGGTCGTGGTCTCGTCCTCCGCGACCAGGGCCGGGCCGGCGATGCGCGCGCCCGGGGCCATGTCCGGGCGCCAGTAGACCGGCACGGCGACGGCACGGCCGAGGCCAGGCTCGAAGACCTGCCGCGTGCCGCGGGGCGCCGGCGCGGCGGCCGGGGCGGGGACGGCGGGCCGCGCCGGGCGCTCGGCGGCGGTGCCGACGACGACCGACCAGCTCAGGATCTCGATCTCGGCGCCCGGGATGGAGCGGGCGAAGAGCTGGGCATAGGCCGCCTCGAAGCGCCCCCGCAGCTCGGCCGTGTCGGCGGCCACGAGGTCGCGTTCCGGAACTGGAACAAGGATTTCGTGGCCTTGCCCGACATAGCGCATGAAGGCGCCGCGCGTCTCCGCCACGGGCCTGCCGCCGGAGCCGGGCACGACCACGGCGCGCGCCTCGGCCGACAGCCGCGCGACCAGCGCATTGGCGGCGCCGGGATCGAAGGCCGAGAGCTTCATGTACCGGCTGTAGACCACCTCGTAGGCCACTGGTGCCCTTAGGAAACCCACCGCCGAGCCGACGCCGGCATTGGCCGGGACGATCACCCGCCCGATGCCGAGCTTCTCGGCGACGCGCGCGGCATGGAGCGGCGCGGCCCCGCCGAATGCGATCATCGTGTGCTCGCCGATCGCCTTGCCGCGCTCGACGGCATGGACCCGCGCGGCGCTCGCCATGGTCTCGTCGACCATTTCCGCGATGCCGAAGGCGGCGATGTCCGTCGCCAGGCCCTGGGGGCGCCCGATCGCGTCGTCGACGGCCGCGCGCGCCTTGCCGGTGTCCAGCGGGATGCGGCCGGCCGCGAAGGCGTCGGGGTCGATCCGGCCCATGACGACGTCGGCGTCCGTGACCGTCGGCTTCGTGCCGCCGCGGCCGTAGCAGGCGGGGCCGGGCTCTGAGGCCGCGCTCTCCGGGCCGACCGCGATGCGGCCGAGCAGGTCGACCTTGGCGATGGAGCCCCCGCCGGCGCCGATCTCGACCATCTCGATGACCGGGATGCGCAGCGGCAGGCCGGAGCCCTTCAGGAAGCGTGCCGCGCGGTCGACCTCGAAGCTGCGGGAGCTCTGCGGCTGGCCGTCCTCGATCAGGCAGATCTTGGCGGTCGTGCCGCCCATGTCGAAGGAGACGACCTTGTCCTCGCCCGCCTGCATCGCGAGCCAGGAGGCGAGGATGGCGCCGCCGGCCGGGCCGCTCTCCACGAGGCGGATCGGGAAGCGCGCGGCGGCGTCCAGCGTGGTCAGGCCGCCGCCGGAGGTCATCAGGTAGACCGGGCCGCGGAACCCGTCCTCCTCGAGCATCTTCTCCAGGCGCTTGAGGTAGCGGGCCATCAGCGGCTGGACGTAGGCGTTCGCGATGGTGGTCGAGGTGCGGTCGTACTCGCGGATCTCCGGGCAGACCTCGCTCGACAGCGAGACGGAGATCTCGGGCATCTCGCGCGCGAGGATCTCGCGCACCCGCGCCTCGTGGTCGGGCATGGCGTAGGAATGCAGGAAGGCGACGGCCACGGCGCCGATGCCCTCGCGGCGCAGCGCGGGGACGAGAGCGCGCACGGCCTCCTCGTCGAGCGGCCTGCGGATCCCGCCCGCGGCGTCGACGCGCTCCGGCACGGTGAAGCGCAGGTGGCGGGGCACCAGGGGCTCGGGCTTCTCGATCGAGATGTCGTACTGGTCGTAGCGGCTCTCGTAGGCGATCTCGACGACGTCGCGGAAGCCCTCGGTCGCGACCAGGGCGGTCTTCGCGCCCTTGCGCTCTAGGATCGCGTTGGTGGCGAGCGTCGTGCCGTGCAGCACGACGTCGAGGTCGCCCGCGCGCAGCCCCGCCTCGGCGAGGATCTCGCGCAGGCCGGTCATCACGCCCTCCTCGGGCGCGCGCGGCGTGGTCAGCACCTTCTTGGTGGAAGTCCGCGACCCGTCCTCGAGCACGAGGTCGGTGAAGGTCCCGCCGATGTCGATCGCCACACGCCTCGTCGCCACGCCAGCCTCGCCCGTCCTGATGCCGAAGCGGGCAACATGGAAGAGCGTCCGGCGAGCGTCAATCGCCGAAGCGCGGCGGCGGCGCGCTGCGCGCGGTCAGGAGCCGCGGCCGAGCTGCGCGACGTATCCGCGGTTGTGGGTCGGCGTGACCCAGACCTCGTTCAGGCAGACATGCGCCGGCGTCTCGACGACGAAGCGCACGACCTCGGCGACGTCCTCGGCGCGGAGCACGGTCGCGAGTTCCTCGGCGGAGAGCTTCTTCGGCCGCTGGGCGAGCATCGGCGTGTCGACCTCGCCGGGATGGATCGCGCAGGCGCGGATGCCGTTGACGCATTCCTCGACGTTGATGGCGTGCGAGAGCGCTGTCAGGCCATGCTTGGTCGTCGTGTACATCGGGCCGCTGAGCGCGCCCACCACGCGTCCCGCGATCGACGAGACGATGGCGAAGACGCCGTCCTTCTGCGCGCGCATCGCGGGCAGGGCGGCGGCGACCGTGTACATCTGGCTGCGGAGGTTGCCGTCCAGCAGGTAGTCCATGTCGGCCGGCGTCAGCTCCGACCACATGCGCTTCGTCACGTTGACGCCCGCGGCGCCGACCACGGCGTCGAGCCGCGCATGGCGCGCGAGGATGGCCGCGACGATCGCCTCGGCGTCGGCGCGCCGCGAGAGGTCGCCCGGCATGCAGGCGACGTCGGCCCCGGGCCGCGCCGCGCGCGCCAGCGCGGCGGTCTCCTCGAGCGGGGCGGCACGCCGCCCGGTCAGCACCAGCCTGTGGCCCGCGGCGGCCAGCGCGACCGCGCTCGCGCGGCCGATGCCCGTACCCGCGCCCGTGATCCAGATCGCCTTGCCCGCGCCCATGTCGTCCCCCTCCGTCGTCGTCGCGGCCTCAGAGGACGAGGCCGCTCTCCTCGTCGATGAGGTGCATGTGCCGCATGTCGGCCACCAGCGTCATGCGCTTGTTCGGCATGGCACCCGCGCCCGGATCGACGCGCCCGCAGACCTGCGTGCCCGCCATCGGGAAGTAGACCAGCGTCTCCATGCCCATGGGCTCGGTCACCTCGAGCACCGTCTCGAAGGCCTGCACCGAGGGATGCTCGGCGCCGCCCGGCTCGGTGACGTGCTCGGGCCGCAGGCCGAGCAGGAGCTTGCGCCCGGCCGAGGCCGCGTAGCGCGCGGTGCGGTCCCCGGGCACGTCGAAGGACGGGCCGCCCGGGATCGCGACGCGCAGCGCGCCGGCGGCCTGCTCGAGCACGCAGGGGATGAAGTTCATCGCCGGCGAGCCGATGAAGCCGGCGACGAAGCGGGTGCGGGGCGAGGCGTAGAGCTCGGTCGGCGCGCCGGCCTGCTCGATGCGGCCGTTGTTCATCACGACGACGCGGTCGGCCAGGGTCATCGCCTCCACCTGGTCGTGCGTGACATAGACCGTGGTGGTGCGCAGGCGCAGGTGCAGCTTCTTGATCTCCGTGCGCATCTGCACGCGCAGCTTGGCGTCGAGGTTGGACAGCGGCTCGTCGAAGAGGAAGACCTTGGCGTGGCGCACGATCGCGCGGCCCATGGCGACGCGCTGGCGCTGGCCGCCGGAGAGCTGGCGCGGCTTGCGCTCGAGCAGCTCGCGGATGTCCAGGATCTGCGCCGCCTCCGAGACGCGGCCGGCGATGACCTCCTGGGCGAAGCGCTTGAGGCGCAGCCCGAAGGACATGTTCTCGGTCACGGTCATGTGCGGGTAGAGCGCGTAGTTCTGGAACACCATCGCGATGTCCCGGTCCTTGGGCGGGATGTCGTTCACCACCTCGCCCGCGATGCGGATGTCCCCGTCGGTGATCTCCTCGAGCCCGGCGATCATCCGCAGCGTCGTCGTCTTGCCGCAGCCCGACGGGCCGACCAGGACCACGAACTCGTGGTCGGCGATGTCGAGGTCGATGCCGCGCACGGCCTCCACCTCGTCGTAGCGCTTGACCAGCTTGCGCAGCTGCACGTCCGCCATGGGGTCAGCCTTTCGTCGCGCCGGCGGTGAGTCCGGCGATGTAGTAGTCCATGAGGAAGGCGTAGATCACGAGCGGCGGAAGCGCGCCGAGCAGCGCGCCCGTCATGATCTGCCCCCAGTTGAACACGTCGCCCTTGATGAGCGTCGTCACGATGCCGACGGGCAGCAACAGCTGGTCGGTGGAGGTCGTGAAGGCGAGGGGGTAGAGGAACTGCGCCCACGACACCGTGAAGGCGAAGATCGTCGCGGCGATGATGCCGGGCAGCGCGACGGGGATGAAGATCCGCGTGAGCACCTGCATGTAGGAGGCGCCATCCATGATCGCGGCCTCGTCGAGCTCCTTCGGGATCGAGGCGAAGTAGCCGATCATGATCCAGGTGCAGAACGGGACGGTCAGCGTCGGGTAGAGGATGATCAGCATCCACCAGCGATTGATGAACTGGATGTCCGTCACCTCGTGCAGCCACGCGAAGATCTTGAACAGCGGGATGAAGAGCAGCGTGTCGGGCACGAGGTAGGTGAGGAACACGCCCGTCGCGAGGGTCGCCGAGCCCCAGAACTTCATGCGCGCCAGCGAGAAGGCGGCGAGGATGCTGATCAGCATCGTGATGATCACGACGCAGGTCGAGACCACGACCGAGTTCCGGAAGAAGATCATGAACTCGCGCGAGGTCAGCAGCGCCTTGTAGTTGTCGAGGGTGGGGTTGTGGACCCACCAGGGCGTCGTCGCGGCGGACACCTCGGCGCTGGTCTTCAGCGACGTGATGAACATGTAGATCGGCGGCAGCAGGAAGAACGCCGCGAAGATCGACAGGAACACGTAGCTCCAGATCAGCGCCCAGCGGCGGTTCTGCTTCATGCTGCCGCGCGGCGGCGCGGCGCCCGGCGTGGCGGTTGCGGTGCTCATCAGCCCTGGTTCCCCCGCTTGTTGACGTCGCGCAGGATGAAGATCGCCGCGAGGGCGAGGAGCGGGAACATGAACAGCGACACCGCCGCGCCGAGCGGGATGTCGCTGGACTCGATGCCCAGCTTGAACGCGTAGGTCGCGAAGACATGCGTGGTGTCGATCGGCCCGCCGGCCGTCAGCACGCGCACGATGTCGAAGTTCGCGAAGGTGACGATCGTCGAGAACAGCACGGTGATGGCGATGATGTTCCGCATCATCGGCAGGGTGATGAACCACATCCGCTGCCACCAGCCGGCGCCATCGATCTCGGCCGCCTCGTAGAGCTGCTCGGGCACCGACTTGAGGGCCGCGAGGTACATGATCATGAAGAAGGGGGCGCCGTACCAGACGTTGACGAGGATCACGGAGAACCGCGCCCAGCCGGTCTCGCCGAGCCAGGGGACGCGCGGCCCGCCGAGGCCCTCGATGATCCAGTTGAACGCGCTGTAGGAGGAATCGAACAGCCAGAGCCAGGCGAGCGTGCTCATCGCCGGCGGGATGACCCACGGCACGAGCAGCATGCCGCGCCACTTGCGCTGGCCCTTGAGGGGGATGTTGTGGACGAGGTGTGCGACGACGAAGCCGATCAGCGCCTTGAAGACCACGGCGGTGATCGCGAAGATCGAGCTCTGCCAGACCACCATCCAGAAGGTCTCGCGCTCGAACAGGTACTCGAAGTTCTCGAAGCCGACGAACTCCTCCATCGACTTGTTGAGCGTCGACAGGTGGATGGCGTAGCCGGCCGGATAGACGACGAGGGCCGCGATCAGGAGGATCAGCGGCAGGGCCATGAGGAAGGCGATGGTCGAGCGCCGCTGCGCCGCCTTGCGCAGGCTCGACCTGGGCCTCATCGCGCCATCCGGCGCGGTCGCCGCGTTGCTTGCCATTCGGGCCTCTGTCCTGGTGCTGTGCCCGCTCCGCGCGGCGGGCGGCTCTGGCCGCCTGCCGCGCGTCGCGTCCTGGTCAGGCGCGCTTGAAGCCCTGGAGCTCCCTCTGCGCCCAGTCGAGGCACTTGTCGATCGACTCGCCCTGGGTCGTCACGCGGGCGATCATCTTCGTCATGGTCGCCTGCGTGTAGATCTGGTTGGCGATCTTGGGCGGGCAGGGCGCCGCCGCGATCGACTGGATCTGGTGGTTGTGCGGGTTCGGGTAGTGGTAGAGCGTGCCCTTCGGCGGCTCGATCTCGCCCCACGTCTTGAGCGTGGTGAGGTTGGCGAAGGATGGCAGGTCGTAGCCGCGGCTGCCCTCGACCAGCTTGGCGATCGCCTCGGGCTGGCAGAGCGCCATGATCAGGCTCTTCGCCGCCGACTTGTTCTTCGAGAAGTTCCAGATGCCCCAGAAATACGGCAGGAACGGCGCGTAGCGGCCGTTCGGGCCGGCGGGCATGCCGTGCGTCCAGAGCTGCGCGCCGATCTGCGGCGCGTCGCGCACGGCGACCGCCCAGGAGCTCGGCGGGTTCATGATCAGCGCGCCGCGGCCGGAGATGATCCAGCGGTTGTTCGACGCGTCGTCCCACGAGAAGACGTCGGTCGGCAGCCACTGGACGAGCCGCTTCGCGTATTCGAGGACCTGCCGCACCGCGTCGGACTTCACGATGATGTCGCCGTTCGAGTTGACCAGCTGGGCGCGGTGGCTCTGGAAGAGCGCGCCGACCCAGTCGACGGCGTCGGAGGTCTGCCCCAGCGGCAGGCCGAAGGGCACGCCGGCCTTGAAGCACTTCTCGGCGGCGCCGAGGAAGGCGTCCCAGGTCCATGCGTCCGCCTTGGGCGGTCCGCCCGCGGGATACATCGCCTGCACGTCGATGCCGGCATGCTGCTTCATCAGGTCGATGCGCGAGCAGGGCGGCTTCATCTGGCTGCCCGGCGCGGCCGGCACGGCGACCCACTTGCCGTTCGCCTTGCCGAGGTACTCGACCGTGCGGTTGACGGCGCCGTTCTTCTTGATCAGCTCCGCCATGATGTCGTCGACGGGCTCGAGCTGGCGTGCGTAGTCGGCCGGGTACCAGGTCGGGAAGGCGAGGATGTCGTGGCCCGACCGCGCCTGCGCCTCGGCGGCGATGGTCAGGAGGTTCTTGTTGCCCTGGCTGGTGATGTAGTCGATCTGGATGTCGACCTTCTCCTTGGCCGCCCATTCCTTGCAGAGCGCGGTGAGCGAGTCGTTCGCGCCGGGGACCCAGTGGTCCCAGAAGCCGACCGAGAGCTTGCCCGCGGCATGCGCGCCGCGGACATGGAACGCCGCGGCGCCTGCGGCCGCCGCCGTGGCGCCGCGCCTGACGAGGCCGCGCCGCGTGAGATTCGATTTCGCCATTCGACCCTCCCTTGTGTCGCGCCGCGCCCCCTCGGCGCGACGCACGCCCGGGCTTTTTGCCCGGGATCTCTTTGCGAGCACGCTACACACGTCTCGCGGGAGGGATCAATGCCGGGCTTTGCGCCGGGGCCACCCCCCGGGGGGAGGGGGGGCGCGCGCCTCCGGCGCGCCTGGCGCCCTCGAGCTCCGCCTGGGCCTGGCCCAGGGACGTGGCGATCGACGCGCCGCCCTTTCCCCGTCGGTTCCGACCGACGGTCGGGCGACATGTCGTGGCCACCGCCGCAGCAGACGGCTGCATGGGCGCGAATGCGCCAGGGCGGTGCGTCAGACCACGACCGAGAACTCCAGGCCGTCGCCCAGCGGCAGTTCCAGCGAGACGTACCGGCCCGGATTGCCTCGGACATGGTCGACATAGGGCTTCAGCGTCCGGCGGAAGGGCTTCATGTCGTCGCACAGGACGCAGGAGCCGCGCAGCAGGTGCGGCTCGAGCAGCCGCAGCACCGGCAGGCATGCCTCCTTCCAGCCGTCGAGGAACACGATGTCGATCGGACCATCGATCCTGCGTAGCGTCTCGAGCGCGTCGCCCGCGCGCAATTCGATCTCGGCCTCGACGCCGGCGCGGAGGTAGTTGGCTTGCGCGCCGGCGACCTTGCCGGGCTCGAGCTCGGTCGTGATCACGCAGCCGCCGCCATTGTCGCGCACGGCGGCGGCCAGGTAGATCGTCGAGATGCCGAACGAGGCGCCGAACTCGACGATCCGCCTCGCCCCCTGCGCGCGGGCGATCTGGTAGAGGACGCGCCCCTGCGCGGCGTCGATCGGGATGAACGCGTCGCGCAGATAGGGCTTGGCGGAGTCGACCACGCCGCGGCCGCGCAGCAATCCCGCGACGACCGAGGGCAGGGCCCGCAGGAAGACGCGCGTGTCGCGCCTGGCCGCGCGATGCAGATCCTCGAGGACGGCGGCGATGCGGGGATCTTCGAGGCTGTTCATGTCTTTCTCCTTCGCGCTGCGCGACGCGAGGGATAATATGAGCGAAAGCTCGCTTCCGAGGACTCGCATCCGCCCATGCCCCGCCGCCGTGCCAGCGACCCGCGAAAGACGCCGCTCCAGGCGCGTTCGCGCGACACCTACGACACGATCCTCGAGGCGACGGCTCGCATCCTGGAGACGAAGGGGCTGGAGGACGCCAACACGAACGCGATCGCCGAACGCGCGGGCATCAGCGTCGGCTCGCTCTACCAGTACTTCCCGGGCAAGACGGCGATCTTCGCCGAACTGATCCGCCGCAACGATGCCGCGACCGCCGAGGGGCTGGCGGAACTGGTCGCGGCGACGGCGGGGCAGGACCTTGCGGCGCGGCTGCGCGCCCTGGTGCACGCGGCCGTCGCGCAGCAATTCGCGCGCCCGCGCCTCGCGCGGATCCTCGACTATCTCGAGGCCACCCTCGGCGCGGACGAGGCGCTGGCGGCGGCCGACGAGCGGATCGCCGGGAGCATCGAGGCGTTGCTGCGCGCGCATGCCGATGAACTCGCCCGGCCGCCGACGGCGGTCGTCGCGCGCGACGTGCTCTGGATCGCCAAGGGCATGATCGACGGCGCCAGCCTCGCAGGCGAGGGCGATGGTGCGGCGGTCGAACCGCGCGTCGTCCGTGCGCTGCTCGGCTACCTCGGCGTCGAGGACGATGCTGTTCGGGAAGGCGAGGCGGTTCGCGCCGGGATCCGTCCCGAGGGCGGATCCCGGCGCGCGGGCCTCAGGCGCGCCTGAAGCCCTGGAGCTCCTTCTGGGCCCAGTCCAGGCACTTCTCGATCGACTCGCCGCCCTGGGTGATGCGCGCGATCATCTTCGGCATCAGGCCCTGCACGTAGATCTGGTTGGCGATCCGCGGCGGGGCCGGGGCCGCCGCCACCGAGGCGATCTGGTGGTTGTGGGGGTTCGGGTAGTGATAGAGCGTGCCCTTCGGCGGCCCGACCTCGGCCCACGTCTTGAACGTCGTCAGGTTCGCGAAGGACGGGATGTCGTAGCCCTGGCTCGCGGCCACGAGCTTCTCGACCGACGTGGGCGAACTCAGGTGCCGCAGCAGGCTCTTCGCCGCCGGCTTGTTCTTCGCGAAGGTCCAGATCCCCGCGAAGTTGGCGGTGAACGGCGCGTAGCGGCCCTTGGGGCCGGCCGGCATGCCATGCGTCCAGAGCTGCGAGCCGATCTGCGGCGCGTCGCGCACCGCGACCGCCCAGGAACTCGGCGGGTTCATGATCAGCGCGCCCTTGCCCGAGATCAGCCAGCGGTTGTTGGCCGCGTCGTCCCAGGTGAAGACGTCGTTGGGCAGCCACTGGACCAGCTTCTTGCCGTATTCCAGGACCTGCCTGACCGCGTCGGACTTGACGATGATCTCGCCCTTCGAGTTGACGAGCTGCGCGCCATGCGCCTGGAAGAGCGCGCCGACCCAGTCGACCGAGTCGCCGAACTGGCTGAGCGGCAGGCCGAACGGGACGCCGGCCTTGGCGCATTTCTCCGCGGCGACGAGGAAGGTGTCCCAGGTCCAGCTGTCGGCCTTGGGCGGCGCGCCGGCCGGGTACATGGCCTGCACGTCGATCCCGGCGTGCTGCTTCATCAGGTCGATGCGCGAGCAGGGCGGCTTGAGCGCGCTCATGACCGCCCACGGCACGGCGACCCACTTGCCGTTCACCTTGCCGAGGTACTCGGCGGTGCGGTTCGGCGCGCCATTGGTCTTCACGAGGTCGGCCATGACGTCGTCGACCGGCTCGAGCAGCCTGGCGTGGTCTGAGGCGGCCCAGCCCGTGAAGACGAGCATGTCGTGGCCTGCGCGCGCGGCGGCCTCCGCGGCGACCGTCAGCTGGTGCTTCGCGCCGATCGTGGTGATGTAGTCGACCTTGAGGTCGACCTTCTCGCGCTCCGCCCACTCCTTGCAGAGCGCGTTCATCGTGTCGTTGGCGCCCGGCACCCAATGGTCCCAGAGCCCGATCTCGAGCTTGCCCGCGGCATGCGCGCCGCTGACGTGGATGCCCGCCGCGCCGGCGAAGGCCATCGCGCCGCCGCGCATGAGCGCGCGCCGCGTCGTCCTGTCTCTCTTCATCTGCTTCCCCCCTCTGAGGCGCGGTTCCCTTCCCGCGCATGGGTGCACGCTATGGCTGCCAGATGTGGCTCCGCAAGCCTCGCGCGGGGGCTTGCCAGCGCCGGGCGGGCGCGTTCAGATCCCGGCGGCGGCGCGGCCGCCCATGCACACTCCCGGGGGGAAACGATGCGCGAGAACAAGGTGAAGTCGATCTGGCAGCGCGGCGGCGCGGTCATCAATGGATGGCTCGGCATCCCGAGCGCGGTCGCCGCCGAGAACATGGCGCAGGCCGGCTGGGACTCGATCACCTGCGACCTGCAGCATGGCCTCGTCGACTACCAGGCCGCGGTCGGCATGATGCAGGCGATCTCGACGACCGGCGCCATCCCGCTGGCGCGGGTGCCCTGGAACGAGCCGGGCATCATCATGAAGCTGCTCGACGCCGGTTCCTTCGGGATCATCTGCCCGATGATCAACACCCGCGCCGAGGCCGAGGCCTTCGTCGGCGCCTGCCGCTACGCGCCCACCGGCTACCGCAGCTTCGGCCCCGTGCGGGCCGGCTGGGTCCACGGCCCGGACTACTTCAGGAACGCCAACGACACCGTCCTCGCGATCGCGATGATCGAGACGAAGAAGGCGATGGACAACCTCGAGGAGATCCTGTCGGTGCCCGGGCTCGACGGGATCTACGTCGGACCCGCCGATCTCGCGATCTCGCTTGGCCGGCCGCCGCAGGGCGACCCGACCGACGACGTCGTCAACAAGGCGATCGACGAGATCTGCGCCGCGGCGCGCAGGCACGGCGTGCGGCCCGGCATCCACACGGGCTCGCCGCAGGGGGCGCGGAACATGATCTCGCGCGGGTTCCAGTTCACGACGATCCTGTCCGACAACGCGCTGCTCGCCAACGCCGCGAAGGCCGCGGTCGCCGCGGCGCGCGGCGAGGCCGGAGGCGGGGCGGGCGGGCCCAAGGGGCCGTACTGACGCCCGCGCCGGTCGCGTGGCGAGGGGCGCGAGGCCAAGCTTGAACACCGCAGGGCGTTCGGCTATCTAGCGCTCCTTCGCCGCCGGGGCGCAGCTTGTCCCGGCGGATTTTGGGTCCCCTTCGTCTAGAGGCCCAGGACGGCGCCCTCTCACGGCGCAAACAGGGGTTCGAATCCCCTAGGGGACGCCAAGGCGCGCGCGGTGGTCGCGCGCCTCCGGTCGCGGGCAGGGCCCGCTCAGCGCCCTTCGTATCCGAACAGCCGCGGCAGCCAGAGCACGATGTCCGGGAACAGGATCATCGCGAAGAGGGCCGCGACCAGCACGGCGATGAAGCCCCAGATCTCGGCGATCATCGCACGCAGCGGGATGCCCGTGACGGCGTTGGTCACGAAGAGCAGCACGCCATAGGGCGGCGTGATCAGCCCGATCATCGCGTTGACCACCGTGACGACGCCGAAATGCACGAGGTCGATGCCCAGCGCCTTGCAGGTGGGCACGAACAGCGGAAGGATCACGAGGATGATGGTGCTCGCGTCGAGCAGGCAGCCGAGCACGAGCAGCAGCAGGTTGACGGCGACCAGGAAGGCGAGGGGGGAGATCTCGATGCCCGTGAGCCAGGCCGAGACCGTGCCCGGGATGTTCTCCGCCGCGACGATGTAGTTGAAGATCAGCGCGCCGCCGATCAGCAGGCCGATCGACGCCGAGGCGCGCGCGCCGTCGAGCGTCACGGCGTAGAGGGACCGCCAGGTCAGCTCGCGGTAGTAGAAGGCCGCGAGGAGCAGCGCGTAGGCCGCCGCCATGGCGGCGGCCTCGGTCGGCGTGGCGATGCCGCCATAGATCCCGTAGAGCAGGATGAAGGGCATCAGCAGCACGGGGAAGGCGCGCGCCGTGACCCGCGGCAGCTCCGCCAGCGGCACCTTCTCGTCGACCGGGAAGTTCCTGCGCACGGCGACGTAGTGGTTGTAGGCCATGAGCACGGCGCCGATGAACAGGCCGGGCAGGGCGCCGCCGATGAAGAGGTAGCCGACCGAGGTGTCCGAGACGAGCGCGTAGAGCACCATCGGGATGGAGGGCGGGATGATCGGGCCGATGACCGCCGACGCCGCCGTGATCGCCGCCGCGTAGCCCGGCGTGTAGCGGTTGTCCTTGGTCATCATGTCGATCGAGATCTTGCCCGTGCCGGCCGCGTCGGCGACGGCCGAGCCGGACATGCCCGAGAAGATGATGCTGACGACGATGTTCACGTGGCCGAGGCCGCCGCGGAACCGGCCGACCAGCGCGACGCAGAACGCGTTGAGCCGCGTCGTGATCGACCCGGAGTTCATCACGTTCGCCGCGATGATGAAGAGCGGCACGGCAAGGATCACGAAGCTGTCGTAGAGGCCCTGGATGATCTGCTCGGCCGCGAGGCCGAGGTCCTGGCCCTTGATCGCGAGGTAGGCGACCGCCGCCACGATCATGCTGAGCGAGATCGGCGTGCCGAGCGCGGCGAGGCCGAACATGGCTGCGAGGGTCATCGCGAAGGCGAAGCTCACGTGCGCGTCTCCCCCTCCAGCGAGGCCATCTCCGTGCCGCGCAGGAGCAGCATCGCGCGCCATGCGTAGCGGGCGATGATCGCCACGGAGAAGATGGCGTAGACGCTGAAGACGATGTCGAGCCGGATGCCGAGGCTCACGCTCGACTTGATCGCGTAGAAGGTGATGTAGTCGAGCGCGCCGGGCAGCGACGCGGCGAAGGCCGCGAGGATCGCGGCGGCCGAGAGCAGGGCGAAGGCCCGTCGCCCGCGCTCGCGCATCGCGACGTAGAACAGGTCGAACTTCACGTGGTCGCGGTCCTTGACCACGAAGGCGCCGCCCCAGAGGACGAGCCAGAGCCACGCCGTGAGGCAGGCCTCGAGCGTCCAGGCGACCGGCCGGTTCACGGCGTAGCGCATGAACACCTGGACGACGAAGGCCGAGAACATCGCGGCCATCAGCAGGACGGCGACGTTCTCGGCCCGCGCCTGGAGCCATCTCGCGACGTGGTGCAGGGGAGTTCTCCCGGCGATGGCGCCCCGCCGGTCGGTGGCGGGGCGCCGCTCGCGACGAGGCTTCAGCGGATCGCGTTGATCTTGTCGACCATGCCGGCCGGCCAGTCCTTCGCGAACTTGGACTCGAGATAGGCCTTCTGCACGTGGGCGCGGAAGGCGTCGACGTCGGGGGCGTAGACCTTCAGGCCGCGCTCCTTGAAGAACGCCTCGAGCTCCGCCTCCAGCTTGAGCTGGCGCTGGCGGCCGAGCTCGGAGGCGTCGTCCGCGGCCTTCTGCACGATGTCGCGCTGCGCCGGCGTCAGGCGGTCCCACACGCGCTTGGAGAACGCGACGTAGTTCTGGTCGACGAGGTGGCTCGTCAGCACGATCTGCTTCGTGACCTCGTAGAACTTGGAATCGCGGTTGGTCGGCAGAGGGTTGTCCTGGCCGTCGACGGCGCCGGTCTGCAGCGCGGTGTAGATCTCGGTGAAGGCCAGCGGCAGCGGGTTGGCGCCGAGCGCCGTGCCGAGGAACAGCCATGCCTCGGTGTTCGGCATGCGCAGCTTGGTGCCCGCGAGGTCGGCCGGGCGGCGGATCTCCTTCTCGGTGCGCAGGTTCAGCTGGCGGCGGCCGAGATACATGACCGACAGCAGCTTCACGCCGAGGCGGTCCTCCACCGGCTTCTTGAGCTCGTCCATGATCGGGCTCGCGAACACCTTCTTCTGGTGCTCCGCGTCGCGCAGCAGGTAGCCGGCGGTGAAGATCGACCACTGCGGGAAGATCGTCGCCAGCTCCTGCGCCGAGGTGATCGACATCTCGAGGTTGCCGCGCGCGATCGCCTCGAGCTCGGTGCCCTGCTTGAACAGGGTCGAGTTGTAGTGCGGCTGGTAGGTCGCGAAGTCCTTCACGGCCGGGCCGAAGACCTCGGCGAGCGCGACGGAGCGCTGGTCGGTCGGCGTCGCCGGCGTCGACATGCGAAGCGTGAGGGCGGCCTGCGCGGCAGCCGGCGTCGCGGCGGCGGCGAGGGTGGCGGCGCCGATGCCGCCAAGGAAGGGACGGCGCTTGAGCGAGACGTTCATCGTGTTTCCTCCGGTCTTGGGGGGACTTCGCGAGGGCCGGACCATAACAGGTTCGGGGCGCGAGTTAAGGGGTGCGCGTCGCGGCGGGGTGGGGCGGGGCGCGAGGCGCCTCAGCCCTTCCGGCGACCAGCCGCGTCGTCGAAGCCGCCCTGCGCCGGGGTCTCCGCCCAGACCCGGAAGGAGGGAGAGGGGGACACCGCGCCCGTCGCCATGAGGTCGTGCCACGCGCCGCAGGCGTCGAGGAAGTGGTTCACGCCCACGGGCCAGATGATGAGGCTCAGCGCCTCCGCGAGCTTCGGCTCGGGCACGCCTCGGCGGTAGGCGGCGCGGACATGGAAGCGCAGCCCCGCCTCGCGGCGCACCGCCGCGTTGGTGGCGGCCAGCGCGAGGTCGACCAGGCCCGGATCGACGCCGAGGCCCGAGGACAGCGCCTCGACGCCCGCGCCATAGGACGCCTCGGCGTCGAGGCCGGGCAGGTATGGGCCCCAGTGCTCGGCCATGAAGGAGAGGTTGCGCGCCGCGGCCGCGTAGCCCACCAGCCGCGCGATCCCCTCGGCCATCGGCCGCGTGCCGCCGGCCTTGAGGAACAGGTCGAGGTGGTGCGTGCCGATCGCCTCCTCGACCGCGACCAGCACCGCCATCCAGACGAACTCCTTCTCGAAGTCGTCGAGGTGGCGCCGGCCCAGCGTCAGGGCGCGGTACATGACGAAATAGGCCTCGTGGAGGTCGGGCAGCGCGGCGGCCATCGCGCCGTGGTGCGGCAGCAGGAAGCCGCGCGACCTCCGCAGGTCCTCCAGCCGCCGGCGCAGCTCGTCCGGTCCGGGCAACTCGATCCTGTCGCTCATCTCGCCTCGCGTTTCCCGCGGCCCGCCGCCGCGCGCGGAGTCACTTCCGCGCCGGCCCCATCAGCTGGTCGGGCAGCCAGGTCGCGATCTCCGGGAAGACGCAGAGTATCGCGATCGCGAGGACCATGCACATCACGTAGGGGACCGAGCCGGCGAGCACCGTCTTCGTCGGCACGTCCGGTGCGATGCTGTTGACCACGAAGAGGTTGAGCCCGACCGGCGGCGTGATCAGCCCGATCTCCATGTTGATCGTGACGATGACGCCGAACCACACCGGGTCGAAGCCGGCCGCCGTCACGATCGGCAGCAGGATCGGCGCGGTCATCAGGATGATCCCGGCGGGCGGGATGAAGCAGCCGCAGACCAGCAGGAACAGGTTGATCAGCGCCATCAGCACCCAGCGGTTGAGGTTCGCGTCGGCGATGGCCTGCGCGAGCGTCTGGGTCAGGTAGAGCGAGGTCAGCATGTAGCCGAACAGCACCGAGGCGGCGATGATCATCATGATCATCACGGACTCGCGGGTGGTGGAGCGCAGGATCTCCCACCAGGCGCGCGGGCTCCACATGCGGTAGAGCACCACCGCGAGCAGCACGCAGAGCGCCGCGCCGACCCCCGCGGCCTCCGACGGCGTGGCCACGCCGCCATAGAGCACGTACATCACCGCCGCGACGATGAAGAGGAAGGGCGCGACCTTCGGCAGGACCTCGAGCTTCTCGCGCCAGGAGTAGCGGAACTCCCGCGGGTAGGCGCGGAAGCCGCTTCGCCCGATCCTGTAGATCGTCCAGGCCATGAACAGCGCGGTCAGCAGGATCCCCGGCACGATGCCGGCGAGGAAGAGCCGGCCGATCGAGGTCTCCGTCGCGATGCCGTAGAGGATGAAGGTGATCGAGGGCGGGATCAGGATGCCGAGCGTGCCGCCCGCGCAGATCGAGCCCGTGGCGATCTCGTCCGGGTAGCCGCGCTTGCGCATCTCGGGGATGCCCATCTTGCCGATGGCCGCGCAGGTCGCGGGCGAGGAGCCGGTCAGCGCCGCGAAGAGGGCGCAGGCGCCAAGGTTGGAGACGACCAGCCCGCCCGGCACGCGGTAGAGCCAGCGGTCGAGCGCGAGGTAGAGGTCGCGGCCCGCGGGCGAGGACCCGATCGCCGCGCCCATCATGATGAACATCGGGATCGAGACGAGGGTGAAGTCGTGGAGGCCCGAGTAGAGCGTCTCGGCCGCCACGCCCAGGGAGTCGAGCCCCTGGAACAGGACGAGGAAGATCACCGCGACGGCGCCGAGGCCGAAGGCGATCGGCGTGCCGGTCACGAAGACGGCGAGCGTCGCGACGATGACGACGAGGCCCTGCGTCGCGGGGCTCACGTGCCCGTCTCCCGCACCGCGATCGCCTCGGCCACGCTCGTTCCGGGCGATATGCCGAAGGGATGCTGCCTTCCGGTCAGCAGCTCGGCGAGGTCCGCCAGCATCTGCAGCGACAGCACGACCAGGCCCACGGGCATGGCGAGGTAGGGGATCCAGAGCCGCGCGCGCCACATCGTGTCCGAGCGCCAGTTGTTCTCGAAGGCCTCGAGCCAGAACGCGCAGGCGAGCCAGGACAGCACGAGCGCGAAGAGCAGCGAGAGCGCGCTCGCCGCCAGCGCCAGGCGGAACCGCGCCGCAGGGCCGACATGCAGCGGCAGGACGTCGACGTTCACGTGGCCGCGCGTCATCAGCACGTAGGGGCCGCCGAGGAAGGTCGCGGCGACAAGCGCGAAGGTCACGAAGTCCGTCTGCCAGATCGTCGTCTGGCCGAGCACGTAGCGCACGACCACCATCTGGCAGACGACGCCGACCGAGGCAGCGATGAGGGCGGCGGCGCAGAGGCCGCCGAGCGTCGACAGGACGCGCACCGCGCGCAGCGCGAGGTCCATGGCGCCCTCCCGGCCGGCCCGTGCGCTCACTTCACGGCGAGCGCGGCGTCGATCAGCTTCCTGCCGTCGGAGACCTCGGCGGCGAAGCGCTTGTAGGAGCTCTCCTGGGCCAGCTTCACCCAGGCGTCGTACTCGGCGCCGGACATGGTGACGACCTCGACGCCGGCCTTGCGGAAGGTCTCCACCATCTGCGTGTCGAGCCCCTTCGACTCGGCGTCGAAATAGGCCTCGGACTTGCGCGACGCGGCCAGCAGCGCGTCCTGCTGGGCCTTGTTCAGCCTCGCGAAGCTGCGCTTGGACATCAGCACGGGCTCGTACATGAACCACAGCGCGTTCTCGCCTGGCGCGGTCACGCACTTCACCTGCTCGTGGATGCGGAAGGAGACGAAGCTGCCGGTGCTGGTGTCGGTGGCGTCGGCGACGCCGGTCTGCAGCGCGTTGTAGACCTCGTTGCTCGGGATGTTGACGATCGACGCGCCCGCCGCCTGCCACATCTCGGCGAAGGTCGGGCCGGCGGAGCGGATCTTCAGACCCTTCATGTCGGCTGGCGTCCGGATGCAGCCCCTCTTCGAGGCGACCGCGCCCGCGAGCCACGCGTCGGCGAGGACCATCGCGCCGGCGCGGTCGATCTTCGACTTGATCTCCTTCATGAAGTCGGAGTCGTTCAGGCGCTTTGCGCGCTCATGGTTCCGCACCAGCCCGGGCATCAGCGTGGCGCTGAACGCGCCGACCTTGCCGCTGGCGTAGTCGAGCGGGAAGGCGGTGATGTCGAGCTGGCCGTTGACGATGGCGTTCCACTGGTCGTTGGGCTTGAACAGCGAGGCGCCGGGATAGACCTGGATGTCGATGCCGACATTCGCGGCCTTCACCTCGCGCGCGATGATCTGCACCATCTCGTCGCGCGGGTCGCCCTTGCCGCCGGGGAACTGGTGCGAGGCGCGCAGCACCGTCTGGGCCTGCGCCCCGGCTGCGACGAACATGGCGGCGACGGCGATCGTGGCGATCCTGCGCATTGGAGTCCTCCCTGGATGCCCCTTCGGGCGAATTCGGCGTTTGCCGGAATGTACTCCGCGGCGCGGCGCCGGTAAGCCCCTATCGGCGCTGGGGGTTCACGAGAAGCGCGAGATGCCGAGCGGGCCCGGGTCGATGAAGGGCGCCGCGCCGGTGACGAGGTCGGCGACCAGCCGGCCCGTGACCGCGCCGAGGCCCATGCCCCAGTGGCCATGGCCGACGGCGAGCCACATGCCGGGCTGGCCCGGCGCGGGGCCGATGATCGGCGCGCTGTCGGGCGTGTTGGGCCGCGCGCCCTTCCATGGCGTCGCGTCGAGGCGGCGGTCGATCGGCGCGATCTCGCGCGCGAGCCGCTCGCAGGCCTCGAGCTGCGTCGTGGTGGGCGGGGCGTCGCGGTCGGCGAACTCCGCGCCCGTGGTGAGGCGCACGCCCATCGCCATGGGGTTGAGGCCGAAGCCGCCCTCGACGTCGTTGACGGGCCGCGTGATCGTCGCGTTGCCCGAAAGCGCGTAGTGCATGTGGTAGCCGCGCTTCACCGCGATCGGCACGGAGATGCCGAACCGCGCCAGCAGGTCCTTCGCCCAGGGGCCGAGCGCGACGACGACATGCGGCGCGGAGATCGGGCCCGTCGGCGTCTCCAGCCGCCAGCCGGAGGCCTCGCGCGCCAGCAGCGTCGCGTCCGCCGCGACCAGGCGCCCGCCGCCGCGCGACACGAGCGCGGCATAGGCCTTGGTCAGGGCGCCGGGATCGTAGGTGTGGCGCGTGTTGGGCATGAATGTCGCGAAGCGCAGCGTGGGGCGCAGCGCCGGCTCGAGCCCGGCGATCCCCGCGCCGTCGAGCTCGCCGACCTCGATGCCGTAGCGGCGCAGCAGGTCGCGGTCGCCGGCGCCGCCGTCGAAGCCCTCGCGCGTGCGGTAGCAGCGCAGCAGGCCGTTGGCGCCGATGAGATGCGGCACGCCGGCCTCCGCCGCGAGGTCGAGATGCGCCTGCGTCGCGTGCGAGGCCAGCGGTGCGAGGCGCGCGGCGGCGGCGAGGATGCGCTCGGGCGAGGACTCGCGCCAGTAGCGGAGGAACCAGCCCATCAGGAAGGGCAGCATCGTGAACTGGACATGCACGTGCGGCGTGTCCCCGCGCAGACGCGCGAGCAGCGTCGGCAGGTCGCGCGGCATCGTCGTCGGCAGGAAGGCCGCGGTGTCGATGTAGCCGGCGTTGCCGAACGAGGTCTCGTCGCCGGGCGCGCGCCGGTCGACGAGCGCGACGCGCAGGCCCCGCAGCGAGAGCTGCGCGGCGCTGGCGGAGCCGGGCATGCCGGCCCCCAGCACGATGGCGTCGAAGCGTTCAGCGGTCACGGCATGTCCCTTCCGGCTGTGGCGCCGAGGCGGCGCGCGGCGGCGACTCTTTCCCGTCGCGCCGCGCCGGGCAAGGTCGATTCTCCGCCGCCGCGATGGCGCCGCGCGCCGGTCGCGCTATGCTTCGCGCCGCCGCGCGCGGGATGCGCGCGCATCACGAGGAGACAGGAATGACCGACGCGACCAGGCCCACCGG